>Ga0209573_1000316_pt1 | contig 110862 bp, 102 predicted proteins | sample TNRBio252014_DNA_FD_185870 | JGI IMG/M metagenome (GOLD analysis project Ga0209573, IMG submission 185870) | Wastewater treatment Type I Accumulibacter community from EBPR Bioreactor in Madison, WI, USA - TNR Reactor_6/25/2014_ DNA (SPAdes)... | ecosystem: Engineered > Bioreactor > EBPR >...
TGGCACTTGACGAGCCGGATCGCCCGAAAAGTGTTGGCGCACACCTTGGGTATTTTTATCCACCGGCAAATCGGTCGTTCAGACCTGCAGCTCGAGGGTCTGATCGCCTGAAAGTCGAACATCGCGTAAATTTGATATTTAGAATCAGGACGTTCGCCAAACCCTTAAATTCGTCATACCCGCGAATGCGGGTATCCAGTTTTTTCAGTCGGTTACTGGATTCCCGCCTACGCGGGAATGACGGAAAGCGAAAGTCCTGAGAATTTTATAGTCAGCAGGGGGGATGGAACATGCGTGGATTTCGTAGCGGCCGGCGTTTTGTCGGGCTGATTCAGGTGGGTCTTGGCTTGATCCTTGGCTGGATTCCGTTTCATCCCGCCTGGACCCAGAGCGCCGGCGAGGTGGTCAGCGCATTGGGCGCGGTGGAGGTGCTTCGTGAGGCCCGCTGGCAACCGGTGAATGCGGGAGTCGCTTTAGCGGCGGGGGAAACCGTGCGCACGGGCGCGGGCAGCCGGGCAGCGATCCTGCTGGCCAGCGGGACGCAGATCAAACTCAATGCGCACAGCCAGATCGAGCTGAAACGCATCGCTCCACCCGCCGACGAGGGCTGGGTTTCCACCACCGCTCAGGCGTTGCAGAATATCCTGCGCCTGTTAAGCGGCGAGATCTGGGTGCGCAACAGCGGCGAACCCCTGGAAATTCAAACAGCGCCGGCCACTGCCGCCATTCGCGGCACCGAGTTTACCCTGGCGCTGGGTCCGCAGGATTCGGCGCGGCTGGCGGTGATCGATGGCCTGGTGGAATTCAGCAATCCACAAGGCAGCGTGTTAGTGACGGCGAATGAGCAGGCCGATGTGCAGGCGGGCGCGGCCCCGCGCAAGACCGTGTTGCTAAATCCGCTCGATGCGGTGCAATGGTCGCTTTACTATCCCGATGGGGTCGGCGCTTCGGCGGATCGACCGCGCCGTGATGACCCGCAATCTTCCCACTACTGGACGCAGGCCGCACAACAACATCTCCTGCAAGGGCAGATTCCCGCCGCCCGGCAGGCGCTGGAGCGGGCCTTGGCGCTCGATGCCCAGGATGCGGTGGCTTACAGCCTGCGTTCCCATATCGCGTTGGTGCAGAATCAGACCGCGCAGGCCCGGAGCGATGCGGAGCGGGCGATTGCCGTGAATCCCTCAGCGCTTGCCGCCTGGCTCAGCCTGAGTTGGGTGCAGCAGGCCGAGTTCGATCTGGACGGCGCCCTGGCCAGCGCCCGACGGGCGGTGGCGCTCGATCCCGGTCATGCGCAGGCCCTGATTCAGGAAAGCAGTCTGTTGTTCGGCATGGGTCGCCTGCAGGAAGCAGTGCAGGTAGCAAAACGGGCGCGGAACATAGCCCCGAACGATGCCATGGTCAATACGGTCTGGGGTTTCCTGGAACTGGCGCGCAACCGGGTGGACCCGGCCCGCACGGCGTTCGAGGCGGCGATTGCCCAGGATTCCACGTTGGGGTTGCCACGCATTGGTTTAGGGCTGGTGTTGTTCCGGCGGAACCAGACCGAAGCTGCGATTGCGGAAATGCGGAAAGCGACGCTGCTGGAGCCGCAGGTGTCGCTTTATAACAGCTATCTCGGCAAGGCGTTTTACGAGACGAAGCAAGATCGGCGGGCGCAGAAATATCTGGAGGTGGCGAAACAGCTTGATGCCCGCGACCCGACGCCTTGGTTCTACGACGCAGTTCGTCTGCAAAGCGTCAATCGTCCGGTAGAAGCCGTCACGAGTTTGCAAAAGTCCATCGATCTCAATGAGGGTCGGGGCGTGTATCGGTCGCGGTTGTTGCTGGACGAGGATTTGGCCGCGAGAGACGCCGCCTTGGGCAAGCTGTACAACGAGGTCGGATTCGAGCAACTGGGTCTGCGGGAAGGCTGGCGGGCGGTCGCCCGCGATCCCACCAACCATTCGGCCCATCGCTTGCTAGCGGATTCTTACGCGGCGATGCCGGGCGTGGAAGCGGCGCGGACCAGCGCACTGCTGCAAGCGCAGTTGTTGCAGCCGATCAACATCACGCCGGTTTCGCCGCAGATGGCGGAAACCAAGCTGCTGATGTCGGGCGTCGGCCCGATCACGCCTTCGCTGCACGAGTTCAACTCGCTGTTTGTGCGGAATCGGCCCTCGCTGTTTTTCTCGGGGCTGGGCGGCAACCAGGACACTTGGGGCGACGAGCTGATCGTGTCCGGCCTGACGGATCGGTTCGCCTACAGCTTCGGCCAGTTTCACTACCAGAACGACGGCTACCGGCCCAACAACGATCTGGAAAACAACCTGTACAACCTGTTCGTCCAAACCGCCGTGACGCCGGATTTCAGCCTCCAGGCCGAGTATCGCCATCGCGAGACGATCAGCGGCTACCTCGAATCCAATTTCGATGGGTCGTTCAGCGCTTCTCGGCGTCGGAACCTCGATCAAGAGACCGCCCGCATCGGCGCTCGCTATTCGCTGTCGCCGCAAACCACCGCGATCGCTTCGATCATCTACACGGATCGAGAGGGCGTTGTCAGTTCCAAGGCTAGCGATTTTAGATTGGCAGGAAAAAGCAGGGGTACTCAGGCAGAAGCCCAACTGCTGCATAAAGCGGAACCGTTCAACGTGATCGCGGGGCTTGGCGGCTATTCGCTCGATTTCAGTTCCAGCGATAGTGACAATCCAGGTGGTGAGCCCGACGCCACTATCACTCAGCAAATCGCCTATGGCTACGCGAACATCAAGACGCCCGATAACGTCATCTGGACCGTCGGTTTGAGCTATCAATCCGACGAAAGCCCAAACGCCAACTTGGACGAATTCAACCCGAAGTTCGGCGTGCAGTGGACGATCACCGATCAGGTGTCGCTGCGCGCCGCCGCCTTCAAGGCCGTCAAGCGGACACTCGCGTTCGAGCAAACCATCGAGCCGACGCAGGTGGCCGGGTTCAATCAATTGGCGGATTATCTTGATACAACCGTAGTGGAAAATTATGGCGTCGCGCTCGATGTCCGCTTCAGCCCGCAACTGTTCGGCGGTTTGGAAGCGTTGCGGCGCGACACCGATGTTCCGTTGGGGCTGTTGTCGCAACCCGAATTCTATCAAGTTGTGAGCAACAAAGAGGATTTCTATAGCGCCTATCTGTATTGGCTACCGAGCCGCAACTGGGCGCTCTCCGCCTCGCTGCGCTATGAAAAATTCGAGCCCGATCAAAACTGCTCACTCTGTCTATTCTTTTACCCGGCCGAACTGCAAACCCTTTCAATGCCTTTGAGCATCCAGTATTTCGATCCTTCCGGCTTTTTTGCCGGACTGGGCATCGTTTACGTGAATCAGGACATCCAAGCCATCGATCCCGAGTCTTCCATGCCGGGGTCTTTTGTCCTGACGCCAACCCAAAACGAAGAATTTACCTTGGTCGATGTCGGCTTGGGTTATCGTCTCCCCAAACGTTGGGGAATCGTTGCGCTACAGGTGAACAACGTGTTCGATAAGGAGTTTCGTTATCAGGATTACAGCTTCCAAACGGGAACCTCGACTATTGATCCCGTCTACATTCCCGAGCGGACCATTATAGGTCGGCTGATTCTTAACTTTTAACTCACGCATAACGTAAGGAGAAAATGCAATGAAATTGACTGGCGTTGAAGTACCGGTTTCAACTCTGTCCAGGGTTGACCCCAAAACGGTTCTCTTAGTCATTTCCGATGAAAATGGAAAGGTAAACGTGGTGAAGGTCGATCACGACTCTATTAGCCAGGGCGAATCGTTGGTGCGCGTCGCCGGTGGCTGTTGGGTGCGCAATAATGGCATGATGGTATGGAAAAATCCCTGCCCGTATTGAGCGAGTCCCTTGCCAAAGTTAACCCACTCAATGGCGCTGGCCACTTTAGTCGCCGCCGCCGCCTTTGGGATAACGCTGGTTTTTAGCCATTCTTCCTTTTTCGCTCTCATCGAATGGAAAGGACTCGATTTATTGTTCGCCCTGCGCGGCGCTTTACCCGCTTCTGGGCACATCGTCATTGTGGCTATTGACGAACCGTCCATGGCGGAGATAGGCCAGCAATGGCCCTGGCCCCGCAGTCGTCATGCGCAACTCATCCAGAAACTCCGCCAGGCCGGCGCCCGCGTCATCGGTTTCGACCTGCTTTTTACCGAACCGTCCACCCCCGATGAAGATCAGGCGTTCGCCCGCGCCCTGTACGATGCCAGAAACGTGGTGCTGGTCGGTGTTGTTTCCGCCATCAACGATCCTGCGTTTCGCCACACCACCCGGATCGATCCCGCGCCGATGTTTCGGGAGGCCGCCCTGACGGGCAATCCATCCATCAGCATCGACGGGGACGGCGTGGTGCGGCGCGTGCGGGAGCCGGTCCTGGGCACGCCCCCCTTCGCGGCGCAGGTGCTCCGACGCTTCATGGAGAACCCGGCGGCGACCGCTACCCCACAGCAGAGGCCACTGACCCAAAAGGCATTATCGGCAGCAGGACTAATCAATTACCGGGGTCCAGCCCGGACGTTTAAAACGGTGTCCTACTATCAAGCCCTGGACTACGAACGGATGCTGCCGCCCGGATTATTCACTGACAAAATCGTGCTGGTGGGCTGGTCGCTGCAAGGCACGCCTGAACCGCAGCGGTTGACCGGCGATGTCTTTCTGACCCCATTTTCCTGGAGCGCCGAAGGGTTATTCCCCGGCGTCGAGATTCAAGCCACGATCATCGACAATCTGCTGGAAGAGCAATTTATCCGCGAACTCGATGCCGGCCCGCGTGGGTTGGCGCTGCTGGGGCTGGCGTTAGTGCTCAGCGCATTTTTTCTCTGGATTAGCCCGGCCGCCGCGCCATTCGCCGTCATCCTGTGGTGTAGCCTGCTGTTGGCCCTGGCGGAGTGGGTGTTCGCCATGGCGGATCTCTGGCTGCCGGTGTTCTCTGGAATCATGATGGTCGTTCTCACGTATGGCGGTCATTTGCTGGTTCGGACACTGACCGCCGAACGTGAGCGCCGCCAACTGCTGGAAGCCACGAACCGGGAGCTGGAAAGCAAAGTCGCGGAGCGCACCCAGCAACTCAGCGAGCGACACCGCCAACTGGAAGCGACCTATCGCGCCTTGGTCAACACCCAGGCTCATCTCATTCACTCGGAAAAAATGGCCTCGCTGGGGATGCTGGTGGCCGGCGTCGCCCACGAAATCAACAATCCCCTCAGTTACGTCCACAGCAATCTGGAATTTATCGAAGACCATATCAACCACCTCGCTGGAACCTTGGCGGCGCCGGACTTCTTGTCGGATGCATCGGGCGATCACCCGCAAAAAATTGCCGCGCTCGCCGCGACGTTACAAAACGTGCGCGAGTTGATCGCCAGTTGCCAGGAAGGCTCCCAACGGGTGAAAAAGATCGTGCTGGATTTACGGCTTTTTTCCCGGGCGGACGATACCGGACTCGCGCCGACCGACCTGCACGCATCCCTGGAATCCACGCTGAATCTGTTGGCCCGGCAATATCAGGATCGCATTACGATCCACCGCGACTATGGCGTTCTGCCCCTGATCGAGTGCTATCCAGGCCAGATCCATCAGGTATTGATGAACCTGCTGCAAAATGCGATGCAAGCTATCCCGGATTGCGGTGAGGTCTGGATTCACACCGAATCCGCTGGCGATGAATGGGTCAGGCTCGTGATTCGGGATAATGGCGTCGGCATCGCCCAAGAAGACCTCAACCGCATTTTCGATCCCTTTTTCACGACCAAGCCGATTGGGGCAGGCACCGGCCTGGGGCTCAGCATCAGCTATGGCATTGTTAAAAAACATGGCGGGAATATTCAGGTCAGGAGCAAAATTGCCGAGGGAACGGCATTGATCCTCGAATTACCCGTGCGTTTACTAGGAACAACCACATGAAACGTCATCACCTGCTCATCGTGGACGATGAGAAAGAAATTCTGCGCAGCCTCAAAATGACGTTTACCGAAGATCATGAGGTCTTCACCGCTTCCAGTGGCGCCGAAGCCCTGACAATTCTTGCACAACAGGACATCGCACTGATTCTGACCGACCAGCGAATGCCGAATATGACCGGCGTGGAGCTGCTCAGGAAAGCCCTCCAGATCAACCCGCAGATCATGCGCATCATTCTGACCGGCTATACCGATACCGCCGCGCTGGTGGACGCCATCAACGAGGGTCATATCTATCAGTACGTGACCAAACCCTGGGAGCGCCAGGATCTGCGGCTGATCGTCCGGCGTGCGCTGGAAGCCTACGAACTGGAGAGCGAAAACCGGCGGCTTTGCCAAGAGCTGCAAGCCGCCAACGAACGACTTCGGGAAGAAAACGCCTTCCTGAAAACCGAAATCAACAAGGAATTACAGTGCGCCGAAATGGTCGGACGCAGCCCGGCCATGCAGCAGGTTTTTAAACTGGTCAGTCGGGTGATCGGTAATACGGCCACCGTGTTGCTGACCGGCGAGACCGGCACGGGCAAGACGCTGCTGGCCGGTTATATCCACACGCACGGCCCCCGCAAAAAACGGCTCTTCATGGAACAAAACTGTGGAACGCTGCCCGAAGCCCTGTTGGAAAGCGAATTGTTTGGCTACAAGCGCGGCGCCTTCACCGGCGCCGCCCAAGATCGCAAGGGCCTGTTTGAAATAGTCAATGGCGGAACGCTCTTTCTGGATGAAATCAGCGAAATGAGCCCGATGCTGCAAGTCAAATTATTGCAGGTGCTACAGAGCGGACGGCTGCGGCGATTAGGCGATAGTGAGTGTCGGCAGGTTGATGTGCGCATTATCGCCGCAACCCACAAAGACTTGGCGGTTGAAATTCAGAAGGGTCGGTTTCGCCAGGATTTGTATTACCGGATCAACGTTTTTCCCATTCATTTGCCGCCCCTGCGCGAACGGATCGACGATATTCCCCTGCTGGCCGAACATTGCCTCAAAAGACAACGGTGCAAATTAAGAATTCCGGTGAGCGGCTTTAGTGAAAAAGCGATGCAGGCGCTCTGCGACTATGACTATCCCGGCAATGTGCGGGAATTGGAAAATCTGGTCGAGCGCGCCGTCATTTTGAGCACTGATGAATACATTGAACCGGGCGAATGGCTGCCGGGCGCCCTCAGCGATGCCGGCCAGCGGTCTCGACTGGAAAGAATGGAACAGGCGGAAATCCGGCGCTTGCTGGATGCGCATCAGGGCAATCTGGGGCGGGTCGCCAAGGAACTGGGCGTCAGTCGCACCACGCTATGGCGGCGGATGAAAGATTACCGATGCTTGGCCTAAAGCAGGCGACTGTTTTATTTTGAAACACTCAATGTTTCCCTTGATTGCAACACGCAAAGCCCAGCTTTTGACCCTCTGATTTTTGTACGGCCTGCTCATTTTTCCTTGATGTTTTTTCTAGTAATTTTTTCAAAAACGCGCTGTTGCCCATCCGTAATCTGTAACAACCCCCTGGCTTGGATTTTGCTAAATGGGTACCGAATGGTACTCACTTGAGTCCCAAGACTGATTTAGAAACAGGACTTTCGCTAAACCCGTAAATTCGTCATTCCCGCATACGCGGGAATGACGAAAAGCGAAAGTCCTGAGAAAAATAACAAACAGGGGAGATAACACCATGGCTTTTGGCCATTACGCCCGGCAACTTCGCGAGCGACAATATCAAATCAGTCATCGTTACTCGGTTCGACAAACGGCCCGACGCATCGGCATCCAACCGGCCTATCTCAGCAAGGTGGAGCGTGGCGATGTCTCACCGCCCTCTGAGGAAACGATTCGGCGTCTAGCGATGGATTTGGGGGAAGACGTGGATTTACTCCTGGCTTTGGCCGGCAAGGTGGCCAGTGATGTCCGAGGCATCATCACGCAGCGGCCCATTCTGTTCGCCGAATTGATTCGCACCTTGAGCGATGTTTCGGATGACCATCTGGCGCTCTTGGTGCGTAAGGTCCGCAACCGGCGGTTTTAGTGGGTAACCTGCCATACGATTCAAGACCACAATCCAGTAGCGCTGCGTTGCTGGGTGGGCTTCGCGGGAAATCGCCGGAGTCGGCGGGAGGCTGACTCTACCTTAACGCGGTGATCAGGTATAACCTTTGGCAGCCAATCCCTGATCCACATCCTGCGTGCCCGAACCCGCCCTGCTATGCATTCCGAATTTGTCACCACCCTGTTCGCCTGGGTCGCCGCCCACCCCGGCTGGATGAGTTTCGCCATCTTCATCGCGGCGACCGCCGAATCACTGACCATCGTTGGCGTCATCATCCCCGGTGCGCTGATCATGTTCAGCCTGGGCGCGCTGATCGGGTTGGGGCATGTCGATTTCTGGACCGCCTACTGGTGGTCCACCTGGGGGGCCATCATCGGCGACGCGATCAGCTTCTGGATTGGCCGGGTTTTCCATCAGCGGATCCGGCGGGTTTGGCCGTTCACCCGACACCCGGAGATGATCACTCGCAGCGAAGATTTCTTTCGCAAGCACGGTGGTAAAAGTGTGCTATTCGGACGCTTTTTTGGCCCGGTGCGCGGCACTATTCCCACCGTGGCCGGGATGATGGACATGACTTGGCGCCACTTCATGATCGCCAATGTCATCTCCGGGATTCTCTGGGCGCCGGTTTACCTGTTGCCCGGCATGGCGTTCGGCGCATCACTGGAGATTGCCTCCCGCGTCGCCGGACGGCTGGCCATGCTGCTCCTGATCCTCGTCGCGCTGCTGTGGTTCACGACCTGGCTGGTCCAGCACACGGTACGGCTCTTTCAGGCGCACGCCACCGATGGGTTGCAGCGCTTCACCGCCTGGAGTGAGGGCCGGCGCTTTATCGGCCCGATCAGCGCCTCGCTGCTCGATCCCCGTCAGAACGAACTGCGGGGACTCACCACGCTGGCGGTGCTGTTACTGGGCAGTGTGGTGTTGCTCATGCTGAGTCTCAGCGCCGCCGGCCAGCAGTTGCCGAGCGGCATCGATCAAAGCCTCTATCACTTTTTCCAGGAGTTGCGCACCCCCTGGGTCGATGCGCTGATGGTGTTCACCACCGAATTGGGCGACTATCAGGTCACGTTGCCGTTAAGCCTGGCAGTGCTCGTTTGGCTGATCGGGCGCCGCCATCTTTCCGCAGCCTGGCACTGGCTGGCGGCGCTGGGTTTTGGCATGGCCACCAACCTGCTGTTTCGCTGGCTGCTGCCAGTGGCCAGTCCAGGTGGAGCGGAATCGGGCGTCATGGGTTATTCATTTCCCTCCAGTCACGCCACGTTCAGCACCCTGGTCTTCGGTTTTCTGGCGGTGTTGATCGCCCGGGAAATTCAGCCAGTCCGCCGCTGGAGGGTCTATCTGGGCGCAGCGTTCATGATTGTCCCCATCGCCTTCGCCCGCCTGTATCTGGGCATTCACTGGCTGACCGATACGCTGGCGGGTCTGTGCCTGGGGCTGGTCTGGGTCACGGTGCTAGGCGCCGCCTACAACCATCACCCGAAGACGGCGCTCCACTGGCGTGGATTATTGGCCTGGAGCGTCATCGCGCTGCTGGCAACCGATCTGCTGCATGTCAGTCTCGACTATCAGGAGGATCGGCAACGTTATCAACCGCAAATCGTGCTTCACACCCTGGCGCAGACCCAATGGCGAGAACAGGGCTGGCGGGAATTGCCGCAACAACGGCTCGATTTCCAGGGCCATCGGCGGCAGGATTTGACCTTGCAATGGGCGGGAACCCGCCAGCAACTGGAGCAACGGTTGCAGGAAGCTGGCTGGCAACCGGCGCCAACGCTGGATGTGAAAGGACTCTTGCTGTGCCTCAGTCCTCAGGTCGAACTGCGGGAACTGCCGGTTTTGCCGCAGTTGCATAATGGCCGTGAGGATGAGTTGCGCTGGGTGCGCTATGGCGACGATCCGGCCAGTCGCTGGCTGGTGCGGTTCTGGGATGTCGGCGCCCGGTTGCCGGAAGGCGATGTTCCGATCTGGATCGGCAGCGTCACCCAACAGCAACGGGAGCCCCGAATGCGTCTGTTAACCCTGGCTCTGGACGATTCGCTCACCCAGGCCCCGGATGATCTGCTGGCCCCGGCCTGGCAAGGGTTGCGCATTCAGCGGGTCATGGGTTCCAATGCGGGCCAACCGATCACCCTGATTGCCGACTGAGAGAAGCTGCCCATGTTAATGAGAGTTGCAACGTCCGGCCTGTTGGTCGTGGATTTTCAGGAACGGCTGATGCCGGCTATTGATGACGCCGACCGGATCGTCGCCAATGGCGCCTGGCTGATCCAGATCGCCCAGCGGCTCGGGGTGCCAGTGCTAGCCTCGGAACAGTATCCGCAGGGCTTGGGTCATACCGTCGCCGCGATCCGCGAGTGGTTACCGGCCGAGGCGTTTATGGAGAAGCGGCATTTTTCTTGCGCCGCTGACCAGAATTGCATGAGGCGCATCGACGCCCTGAACCGTGAACAGATAGTGGTGATCGGCGCCGAAGCGCATGTTTGTGTGCTGCAAACGGCGCTCGGCCTGCAAGCGATCGGTAAGGAGGTGTATCTGGTCGCCGACGCGGTGTCGTCCCGGTCGCCGCGTGATGTTGAGCTGGCGTTGGAGCGGATGCGGGCGGAAGGGGTGCGGGTGGTCAGCCGGGAAATGGTCGTCTTCGAATGGCTGCATCAGGCCGGGACCGAGCAGTTCCGGGCGATCAGCCGGGAGTTTTTGCGGTAGCCGTTTTTCCCGCCTCCAGCTTCCCGGGCAAGAGGGGAGAGGTCTTTATGCAACCGGAGTAATCGCTATGGCCCGTGCTGAGTGTTCCATTCCCCGCCGTCCCTGCCGCGCAGTCCCCATCGGCGCGGTCACGGTGGGCGGCGATGCGCCCATTGTGGTGCAGTCGATGACCAACACTGATACCGCCGATGCGGGGGCGACGACGGCGCAAATCGCGGAGCTGGCCAAAGCCGGTTCGGAACTGGTGCGCATCACCGTCAATACCGAGGAAGCCGCCGCCGCCGTGCCGGTCATTCGCGAACGGCTGGCGGCGCGTGGCGTCACCGTGCCGCTGATTGGCGATTTCCATTTCAACGGCCACCGCCTGCTCAGCAAATATCCCGCCTGCGCCGAGGCGCTGGATAAATACCGCATCAATCCCGGCAATGTCGGGCGCGGTAAAAAGAAGGATGAGCAGTTCGCCACGATTGTCGAAATCGCCTGCCGTCACCACAAGCCAGTACGCATCGGTGTCAACTGGGGCAGTCTGGATCAGGCGCTGGCGGTGCGGTTGATGGATGACAATGCCCGGTTGCCGGAACCGAAAACCGCGACCGAGGTGATGCACGAAGCGATGATTCTCTCCGCTTTAGAGAGCGCGCAACGGGCCGTGGAAATCGGGTTGGGTCATCACCAGATTATTCTGTCGGTGAAGATGAGCGGCGTGCAGGATTTAATTGCGGTTTACCGCAAGCTGGCGGCGCGCTGTGACTACCCGTTGCATCTGGGCTTGACCGAGGCCGGTATGGGCAGCAAAGGCATCGTCGCTTCCACCGCCGCCCTGGCGGTGCTGTTGCAGGAGGGCATCGGCGATACGATCCGCATTTCCCTGACCCCGGAGCCGGGCGGCGACCGGACTCAGGAAGTGATCGTCGCTCAGGAAATCCTGCAAGCGATGGGCCTGCGTTCCTTTACTCCACAAGTCACCGCCTGCCCCGGTTGTGGCCGGACGAGCAGCGACTATTTCCAGCACCTGGCTCAGGACATTCAAACCTGGCTGCGCCAACAGATGCCCCTCTGGCGCGAACATTACCCCGGTGTCGAGGAGCTCAAAGTGGCGGTGATGGGCTGTGTGGTCAATGGTCCCGGCGAGAGCAAGCAGGCCAACGTGGGCATCAGCCTGCCGGGAACCGGGGAAATTCCCGTGGCGCCGGTCTATGTGGATGGTGAAAAAACTGTCACGCTCAAGGGCGAGCACATCGCTGCCGAATTTCAAAAAATCGTTGATGACTATGTGGTGCGGCGTTATCAGGCTAAAGGCTGAAGGCTAATACCAATTCTCGGTAGGTTTTATATTTCCCATGTAGGGCGGGTTAGCGCAGCGTAACCCGCCGAAACCGCAGCCGAATCGGCGGGTTACGGGCTGACGCCCTAACCCGCCCTACAACTTTGAATCATAGAATCTATTGAGAAACGGTATAAGGCATTTCATGACCGATTCCACCGCTGATCCGCGCCCGTCGCCGCACAAGGTTGAGGATCACCTGCGGCAGATCATCAAGCTGCTGGAAAAGCAGCGACTGGTCGAAGCCCTGGTGGATCGCGACCGCGCCAGTCCCCGCCATGGACTCATCGAATCGCTGGTGCATCGCCAGCACCTGGTGGAACTGCAACTCAAACTCCATAGCCTGCATCCGGCGGATATTGCCTACATTCTGGAAGCGTTGCCGCTGGAAGATCGGTTGCTGGTCTGGCGACAGATGCCGGATGACCACGGCGAGGTGTTGCTGGAGGTCTCCGATGCAGTGCGGGATTCGTTGATTGAAGCCTTAGAGCGCCCCACGCTGGTCAAGGCGCTGGGCCAGCTCGACGCCGATGACCTGACCGATCTGGTGGAAGCGGTAGCTGAGGACGTGTTGGCGGAAGTCCTGCAAACTCTTGATGCCCGCGACCGTGATTGGTTACAAACCACCTTGGCCTATCCCGAAGATCAGGTGGGTCATCTGATGAGTCAGGATGTGCTCACCGTGCGCGAGAACCAGCGAGTGGAGCAGGTCTTGTGGCTGCTGCGGGGTCGGGAAGATTTACCGCCGAACACCGACTGCCTGTTTGTGGTTGATCGCCGCCACGGGTTCAAAGGTGTGCTGCCCTTGCGGGCGCTGTTGCTCAACGATCCGCAACAGCAGATTGCCGAATTGATGATGACCGACCCCGTGCGGTTTGGCCCGACGGATGACGCTGACGACGCGGCCCGGGCCTTTGAGCGTTACGATCTGATTTCGGCGCCAGTGGTCAATGAACGGGGTAAGCTGGTGGGGCGGCTGACCGTGGATGAGGTGATGGACTACATCCGCGAGGAGTCGGAAGAGGATGTGCTGAACATGGCCGGTCTGCGCGGCGATGAGGACCTGTTCGCGCCGATCTGGGACAGCGCCCGCAACCGCTGGCTGTGGTTGGCGATCAATCTTTGCACCGCTTTTATCGCCTCGCGGGCGATTGGCCTGTTCGAGGAAACCATCGCCCAGATTGTGGCGCTGGCGACGCTCATGCCGATTATCGCCGGCATCGGCGGCAATTCCGGCAATCAGACCACCGCACTGGTGGTGCGTGGATTGGCGTTGGGCGAGATCACCCCGGAGAACACCTGGCATCTGGTGTTCAAAGAATTGGGGGTTGGACTCCTGAACGGTGGGGTCTGGGGGGTGACGGTGGGCCTGTTCGCCTATGTGCTGTACTGGAGCCTGCCGCTGGGTGGGGTGATGGCAGCGGCAATGCTGTTGAATTTATTGCTGGCGGCGCTGATGGGGGTCGCGATTCCCCTGACTCTGCACCGTTTGGGCCGTGATCCGGCGATTGGATCGAGCGTGCTGCTGACCTTCATTACCGACGGCATGGGTTTTTTCATCTTTCTGGGGCTGGCGACGGTGTTTTTGTTGTAGCCTTGGCTGGGCGGACATGCCGTTCGCTGGAGAGGTCTGCGTATGTGCCGATTGCTGCTGATCGCTGCGGGCTTCGTCGCCCTGAGCGGTTGCGCAACGCTGGAGGGTTTGACCAGCGCACCTGATGCGCCCCGTTTGCGCGTAGAGCCTGCCGCGACTGCGCCGCCCGCTTTTTCAGCCACCCGCCCGCCCCATCCCGCCAACCCGGCGTTCATTGCCGAGCGCGCCTTACAGGCTTATGAAACGGGCCGCTGGGATGTCGCGGAGGGTTATTATCTACAATTGACCCGCGTGAAACCGGGCGACGCCGAACCCTGGTTTCAACTGGGCAACCTGTACGCCGAGCAGGGGCGGCTGGACTCGGCGCAACGCGCCTATCAGGAATCACTGCGCCGTCGCGATGATGCGCGAACCCTGCATAATCTGGGGCTGGTGCAGGTCAAATTGGGTATCGGTGCCTTGCGCGAAGCACAACAACGCTTGCCGCCAAACGATCCAGCACGCCAGGAGACCCGTGAATTGCTGCGGACGTTGCTGGAAACGGCGTTACCGTAGGAAATGACTGGGGAGCGCACATCATGTACCAACATATCCTGTTTGCCACTGACTTTTCCGAAGATGCACTGCGGGTTGGCGAACGCGCCCGGGACATCGCCCGCCAGTGCGGAGCACGGCTGAGTTTGCTGCATGTCGTTGAAGACGTGACCATCAGCCTGGGCGGGGGCTATGAATTACTGCCCGTTCTCCCCGATTTACCCGACGAAGCGTTGCTCCAGGAAGCACGGAGCGCGTTGGGTGAACTGGCGCAGCGGCTGGAGGTGGTGGACGCCGACTTATGGGTCGTCAACGCCATTTCCACGAAGGAAGGCATCCTCGGCGCGATCAAGGATCACCCCATCGACCTGATCGTCGTGGGCAGCCATGGCCGCCACGGACTGGCTTTGTTACTCGGCTCAACCGCCAACGCCGTCCTGCATTGCGCGCCGTGTGACGTGTTGGCGGTGCGTATTTGATGGACCCAACCGCCCGAGCCGCGATTATCTTTCCCCGCTGCCCTTTTTTAGCGGCTCGGGATTGGGCGCCACATCGACCGACACTTTCATGGCGTGCTTGCCGCCGCCGGTGACTACTCCTCGCAACGGGGCGACATCGCCATAATCCCGGCCCCAGGCCAGGGTGACATGCTTTTCCCGAGGCATGCAGCAGTTAGTGGGATCGAATTCCGCCCACCCCACCCCCGGCACATACACCGCCAGCCAGGCGTGTGAAGCATCTGCGCCGATCAGCCTGGGCTGGCCGGGCGGCGGCAGCGTTTCCAGATAGCCGCTAACATAACGGGCCGCCAGTCCCAGTGATCGCAGGCAAGCAATGGCCAGATGAGCAAAATCCTGGCAGACGCCCCGCCGCTCACTGAGCACTTCGTTGAGCGGAGTCGCAACTGTGGTGAAGTGTGGGTCGTATTTGAATTCCCGATAAATTCGCTCATTCAAATCCGCCATCGCCTCCAGCAAGGGACGACCCGGCGTAAAACTGGGTTCGGCATACTCCCGAAATTTGGGCTGGACCGCCACAAACGGCGAACTTAGGCTGAACAGTCGGGCTTCGATAATTTCCGGGTCCGAGTCTTCCCGCAGCAGCCAGCGGGCCTGTTCCCAGTGTGGCGATGGACTGGATTCATCAAACGGCCGCTCATCTAAAACCCGCACTTCGGTGGCGACCGTGACTTCCAACTGCTGGTGAATATCCTGGATGGCGAAGTACAACACCCGGTTACCGAAGAAATCCACCCGCTCCACCGACAACGCCGGTCGCGGTCTGATCCGGATTTGACTGGGTCGGTACAACTGCCAGGGGGTTTCTCGCGGCAGCAATTGCGCCTCGTTGTGGCACAACACGACGCCGCTGCTGTACTGGTAGAGGGTGCGGTGAGTGATGGTGTACCTCATGGCCGCATCATGATCAGTTGTTGAGGGACCTCAGCGTGGCTGAAGTGGCTGTGAGTGAGGGCGTCGGATAGACCGAGCAGCGGTCTCTGCACGGCATCCAGTAATCGGAGCAGTTCGGCGCTGGAGCGGGTGCTGTCGTGGGATAACGTGGCCAGCGCGGCGATATCGGCCAGTTGCAAAGTGGAGAGCGCTTCCAGAATCAGCCGTTCCTCGGCGCTGCGGTAAGGGGAATCGTCGGGTGGTTGCAAGCGGCTGATGTTCCGTTGCAACCGCCGCAACTGATAGCCGACCGAGCGGGGATTACCCTCGTCGAACAGCAGCAGATCAATGATCGCGGTCGGATGCAGTGCGGAACGGTAGCGACGGCGATAGGCGGTGAGGTTGTCGGTGATCGTCAACACCACTTCCCACAATGGCACTCCAGGGCTGCGGGCAGTGATAAAGGCCAGCTTGAACAAATCCAGCGTGCGCACCACCCGCTCCAGGTAGCGGCCGATGTCGAAAAATAGCCAGCCTTGATGATGCGGCATGGTTTCGTTGCTCAGCCCACAAAATGCGGCCACCAGAATTAGCTCCTCTTCCAACAATTCACGCGCCTGGCGGGCGCTCAGGTGAGAAGGGAGTTCCTGAATCCATTGTTGCAAGCGATTCAGCAATCGCCAACTGTCATCGCCCAGGTGATTGCGCACCGCCCGGCCGGTTCGGGACAGACCGTTGAATATCACTTGCAGGCTGCCCGGGTGCTCGGTATCCACCAGAAGATTCAACAGCGCCTCGCGCAGTGCGAAAAAGCGGGCGCGCGGCGATTCCGCCACCGGCGGCACTGGAATTTCCAGCGCCTCGAACAGATCGTCCAGACAGCGTTCATCCGTATTGTCCTGTTCCCACTCCAGCAACCGGCCCAGCGCTTCGCGCAACAGTCGTGCGGTGCCGTCCAGTCGTTCGCTGTAGCGGCCCAGCCAGAACAAATTATCAGCCACGCGACTGGGCAAATCGTTGCCGTCGCGGGTCACCACGATCGGGCCATACGCCTGCCGCAACAGGCTGACGTGGCGTTGCGGGGTCGGGGCAAGCACCCACCAATCCTTGCTGATCCCGCCTTTTTGCAGGGCGGCCTGCAAAGTGTCCATCCCGGAGGAAACCCGCGCCAACCCACCTGGCATCACCCGGTAGCCGTCATCCTCAGCGACGGCGAAGCCGCGCAACATCACCGGTCGCGGCCGCAACCGGCCATCTTCCAGCACCGGCGCGGTAGACAGCGGCGATGAGGTTTGAGCGACAAACAGATAGGGCTGGGCTTTAATCTGTTCGATGAGTTGGGTGCGGCCAGCGGTGTCCAGTTGCCGACCTTCCCGGTAGGACCCCCCCGGCAGGATTGAGCGCACGACCAGATCGTCCAGGTTCGCCAACACATAGTCACAGTCACCGGGTTGACCGCACCACCAGGTCGGTAGTGATGATAATTTCAAATCTTCACCCAGCAGTTGCCGACACAACAGCGGCAGGAACGGCGCCAATCCGGGATTTTCGATGATGCCGCTGCCGAGGGCGTTGGCCAGAATGACATGGCCGCCGCGCGCCGCTTGCAGCAATCCGGGAACACCCAACAGGGAATCGCCGCGCAGTTCCAGGGGATCGCAGGAGGCGTCGAGCACCCGTCGTAAAATCACATCCACCGGCCGTAGCCCACCGAGGGTTTTTAGCCAGACCCGGCCATCGCGCACGACCAGATCTTCGCCTTCAACCAGACTCAACGACAGGTAATTCGCCAGATAGGCGTGTTCAAAATAGACCGGGCTGTTGGGACCGGGGGTCAGCAACACCACATGCGGATTTTCCGGGCGATGCCGGCACAGGCCCGCTAGCGTGGCGCGTTCGGTTTCCAGAAAGCTGGCCAGTCGGCGCAGTGGGGCGTCGCGATACAGCATCGGCAACGCCCGCGCCAGGGTGATGCGGTTTTCCAGAGTGTAACCGGCGCCGGAGGGTGACTGGGTGCGGTCGCCATAAACACGAAAGGCGCCATCCGGCCCACGAGCTAAATCCACGCCGTGGAAGATCAGCCAGCGGTTGCCATCGGGCAACGAGCGGTGGCAGGGATGCAGAAAGCCAGGATGAGCATACACCAATTCGGGCGGCAGCCAGCCCTGGCGGATTGCCAGCCGCCGGTCATACAAATCGACCAGCAGGGCGTTCATCAGCCGCGAGCGCTGTTCCAGCCCTTCAGCCAGCGTCGTCCACTCTTCGCCCGTCATCAACAGCGGAATAGGATCGACCAGCCAGTGCCGTTGCGGACCCTGCGGGTCATCATAGGTGTTGTAGGTAACGCCATCCGTCTGCAACAACCGCTGGACTTCGCCATGTCGGCGCTCCAGTTCCTCACCACCGATGGTCTCCAGCGACTGAGCCATCGCTTGCCAATGCGGCCGCAACACGCCGGGCGCCGAATACATCTCGTCGTAACCGGAATCGGCGACTGGGTAGTCAGCGAGCAGAGCTTCGCTTGGCGATTCCAGTTCTTCCGGGAAGGCCACTGCGGCTTGGGTCATGAAAGGACCTGCAAGTTGGTGCGACGCAGACGGCTGGCCAGCACCCGCATCACTTGAATGGCGAACAGGGGGGTGCGCTGGATCAGGGTGAGAAAGTGCTGGCGCGTGATCGGTGTGAGCAGGCCATCCGTGCGGGCGATGGCAGTGGCGCTGCGCGGTCGATCTTCAATCAACGCCATTTCGCCGAGAATGTCGCCGGGTCCAAGCGTTTCGAGCAACTGACCGTTGATCAGAATATCCACTTGGCCTTCAACCAGGATGTAGAGGACATTACCTGGTTCGCCTTCCTGGAAAATGGTTTGGCCAGCGGTAACAGCCTGACGTTCTTCGACTTTGTTGAAACGATCCTGCGTATCCATGAGGGGGTTCTCATCATGCGGCTGGTCGACCGGGAGAAGCTTGCGCCGGGGTGGGCCGACGAGCGAGTCAAATAATGATGCAGTTTAGCTGACTTTCCCAGATTCGGGATAGCGAGGATAGGGTGCAGGGCCTGTTCATTGGGGCCTGGGGAATGTGCAACGCAGTCCCGATAAATAAAAACCTGTTTGAAAAAATGGTTTATCGTGTAATCCTAATCATTCGATTGTTCTTTTTGAAGTCTGGCGGACTGACAAGGCTGATCATAAAAAAATAATAAATTGATTTTTATATTAAAAAATATTTTTTTACTCACTGGGCAGGCTGAATCCATCGACAAAGTCATTGCGGCAACAACTCAGCTCAGCGCATTTAAACAACGAGTGTCTTGTAAGGAGGAATAAAGATGCAAGATGATGCAATGGCGCAGAATCAAATGAAAGAATGACGGGAGTCCCAGCGCTCCAAGGCCGTGCAGCTTACGCAACTCATGGCGGCGAGTTCCCTGCCGCCTTTGGCTAATGATGACTACCAAACGGTTGAGCATTGCGCCTGGATTAGACCGCGCAGCGTAATGCGGCGCCGTCCGGCGAGGCCGCATTGGCCAGCGGCTCCCTGGATCGGGAGACCAGAAAATCTGTTGGAGCTTATGGCGTTTTTTCAACTGGCGGCCGAGGAACAACCTCCGGTCGCCTCTCGATAGTGCAACGATTCAACAAACGAAGACGGGAGAGCAGTCGATGAATACGATAGTACGAATGTTAGCAGCCGGTGGCCTGGCGGCGACCATGGCTCTGGGGTTCGGCGCGGCGGCGGTAGGCGCTGAGGAAATTAAGGTGGGTGGCGGGGCGGCCCCTATGGAAAATATCTTCAAGAAAATTCAGGAGCCGTTCCAAAAAGCCACCGGCATCCAACTGATTTTGACTTCGGAAGGACCTGATCAGTCTTTCATCAATGTCGAAAAAGGCGCCCTTGATGTAGCGACTGGCGGTGTGAGTTTTGAAGCCTGGCTGGATTTGATGAAGCAGAAGGGCCATGAAATCACTAATCCCAAGGATTACAAATACCGGGTCATCGGTCGCGACAAAATCCGAGTACTGACCCATAAAGATGTAGCGACCGTGAAAAGCCTGTCCAAAGACCAGCTCAAGAGCATTTTCACTGGCGCAATCACGAACTGGAAAGAGGTTGGCGGTCCTGATCTGGCGATTACCGTGGTATTCCCGACTAAAATGACGGGTACTAACAAGCTCTGGCAGGAAAAAATCATGGGTGGTGGCGAATGGGCCAAGACCAACCGGCAGGATGTAGCCGAAGCGACCGATCTGAAAAAGAAAATCGCTGAAACTTCCGGTGCGGTGGGCGCTGGCCCGCTGGCTGCCCAGGATCAGGGTAATCTGCATTCACCGGAAACCCCGGAAGTGGGGCGTCCGATCACTGCTCTGACTAAGGGTGCTCCATCGGCCAACGTGCAAAAACTCTTCGATTTTATCGCTGGTGAAGGACAGAAATATCTTGTTCGCTGAACGGTCACCCTTCCGGTTTTTGGATCAGACCCCTTCTTTTACTTCCAGGACTTTCGCTTTCCGTTATTCTCGCGTAGGCGGGAATCCAGTAACCCACTGAAAAAACTGGATACCCGCATTCGCGGGTATGACGAATTTAAGGGTTTGGCGAAAGTCCTGACTTCATAACCTTCGGGCATTGGCCATCACCCGGTTGGACGGTACAGCCGGTCTAAACCGGGTGTTTTTTCATCAAACGGTCAAATATTGCCGCACCAGTCCGTCTGCCAAATCCGCTATCGCCCCGGTAGCCACCGCCCGCCCCTTGTCCACGATGCAAAACTGTTGCGCGACCCAGCGGGCGAAAGGCAGCTTCTGTTCTACCAGCAACACGGTCATCCCGCGTTCCTGGCTGACTCGCTGCACCGCAATGCCAATTTCCTGAACGATCGTCGCTTGTTCACGGACCTGGTCAAGCTGTTCCTGATTCAGTCGGCGGATGACCCGACCAATTTCCCGCACTACATTGGGCTGAATCCCCTCGGTGGGTTCGTCAAGAATCAGCAGGCGTGGCTCCAGCGCCAGCGCCCGGCCAATCGCCAGTTGTTGCTGTTGCCCCCCGGACAGATCGCCGCCGCGCCGCTTGAGCATGGTCTTGAGCACCGGGAACAGTTCAAAAATGAACTCCGGGACTTGACGTGGCCGACGCGGGTTGGCCGCCAGACCAATTTTCAAATTTTCCTCGACCGTCAGCAGCGGAAAAATCTGCCGGCCCTGTGGCACATAACCAATACCCAGCGGCGCCCGCCGTTCCGCCGGCAGCCGATGCAACGCCTCACCGGCGAAAACCATCTGGCCGGAACGAATCGGCAACAATCCCATAATGCATTTCAACAGAGTGGTTTTGCCCACCCCGTTACGGCCCATTAGGCAGGTCACTACGCCTGACGGCGCCTCCAAACCCAAATCCCACAGCGTATGAGATTCGCCGTAAAACTGATTCAGACCCTCAATGGTAAGCATCGCCGGCTCCCAGATAGACTTCGATGACCATGGGGTCGATCTGTAAATCCTCCAGTCGCCCCTCCGCCAGCACTCGCCCTTGATGCAGCACGGTAACCTGATCGGCGATGGAGCGGACGAAACCCATGTCATGCTCCACCACCACCACCGAGTGACTGCCTGCCAACGACCGCAGCAGCTCCGCAGTGCGTTCCATCTCCGCTGGGGTCATACCGGCCACTGGCTCATCCACCAGCAACAACCGGGGTTCCTGCATCAGCAACATGCCGATTTCCAGCCACTGCTTCTGACCGTGCGCCAGAATGCCGGCCAGTCGTTCGCGCTGCTCGGTCAGGCCCACTTTTTCCAGCACGGCGTCGATGCGGTCACGCTCTTCACCGGTCAGCCGGGTGGTGATCAGTCCCCGCAGGCGTTTCGCGCCGGACATGGCCAACTCCAGGTTTTCCAGCACGGTCAACGGTTCGATCACCGTTGGGCGCTGGAATTTGCGGCCAATGCCCATCCGGGCAATCGCGGGTTCATCCAGCTTGAGCAGATCGACGGTCTGGCCGAAGAACACCCGTCCGGCGTCCGGTTTAGTTTTTCCGGTGATGATGTCCATCATCGTGGTTTTACCCGCGCCATTAGGGCCGATGATGCAGCGTAATTCCCCATCGCCGATGTACAGCGACAAATTGTCAATCGCCTTGAAGCCATCGAAGGTGACGGTGACTTCTTCCAGATACAGCAGGATGCCGTGCCGGGCGTCAACCGTTTCTTGCCGGAGACGCAGACCGCTACCGTCGAGGTCGGAAATCAGTTCGCTCATGTCGTCGCCTCCCGCCGCCGGATTAAGCCAATCAAGCCCCGTGGTAGAAAGAGGGTGACCGCGACAAACAGGCCGCCCAAGGCGAACAGCCAGATTTCCGGCAACGCCCCGGTTAACCAGGTTTTGGAATAGTTGACCAATACCGCGCCGGCCACTGCGCCGACCAGCGTACCGCGTCCGCCGACCGCGACCCAGATTACGGCCTCAATGGAGTTCAGCGGCGCAAATTCGCCGGGATTGATAATGCCCACTTGCGGCACATACAGCGCTCCAGCAACGCCAGCCAGCATCGCTGACAAGGTGAACACCAGCGCTTTGACCCGTTCCACTCGGTAGCCGAGAAAACGGGCGCGGTCTTCACTGTCACGAATTGCCACTAGCACCCGCCCCAATCGGGTGGACACCAGCCAGCGGCACAGCAGATAGCCCCCGGCCAGCGCCAGGACGGAGAGGATGAACAGCACGATGCGGGTTTCGTTCGCATGAATCGAATAGCCCAGAACATCTTTGAAATCCGTCAGGCCGTTGTTGCCGCCAAAGCCCATTTCATTGCGGAAAAAGGCCAACATCAGGGCATAGGTCAATGCCTGGGTGATGATCGACAGATAAACTCCCGATACCCGCGAGCGGAAGGCGAACCAGCCGAAGACGAAAGCCAGCAGGCCGGGAACCGCCAGCGCCATCAGCACCGCAAAACCGAAGTTGTCGAAGCCCTGCCAATACCAGGGCAATTCCTGCCAGTTGAGGAATACCATGAAATCGGGCAATACCGGATCGCCGTAGACCCCGCGCGTCCCGATCTGGCGCATCAGGTACATGCCGAAGCAATAGCCTCCCAGCGCGAAGAAGGCGGCATGGCCGAGACTGAGGATGCCCATGTAACCCCAGACCAGATCAATCGCCACCGCCAGCAGGGCATAGCACAGATATTTGCCCAGGACGGTCACGGTGTAGGCGGTCAAGTGCAGTGGGTGATCGGGTGGAACCAGCAGATTCAGCACCGGCACGCCGATGCCGATCACGGTCAGCACCGCCAGGAGAACCAGTCCGGCGCGGTCGGAGAGCAGCCAGCGGGGAAGGAGCATGATTTAAACCTCCGCCGCCCGGCCACGTTGTGGGAACAGTCCACGCGGGCGTTTCTGGATGAACAGGATCAGGAACACCAACACCAGGATTTTGGCCAGCACTGCGCCAGACCAGGGTTCCAGCAGTTTATTGGCGACGCCCAATGAGAGTCCGGCCACCAGCGTTCCCCACAGATTGCCGACCCCGCCGAACACCACCACCATGAATGAATCGACGATGTAGCTTTGACCGAGGTTAGGGCCGACGTTAGTCAATTGCGACAGAGCGACTCCCGCCACTCCCGCGATGCCGCTGCCCAGGCCGAAGGTCAGCGCATCCACCCGCGCCGAACGCACCCCCATGGCCCGCGCCATCGCCCGGTTTTGCGCGACCGCCCGCACTTCCAGGCCCAGCCGGGTGCGTTGCAGCGCCAGCCAGAGCAGAGCGAAGACTGCGATACAAAAACCGATGATCACCAGTCGATTGAGCGTCACTTCCAGCGGACCCAGCAGAATCGTGCCGCTCATCCAGTCTGGGGTAGCGACTGAACGGTTCAGCGGCGAGAAGATCGAGCGCACCGCCTGTTGTAGAATCAGGCTGACGCCGAAGGTCGCCAGGAGGGTTTCCAGCGGGCGGCCATAGAGAAAGCGGATGATGCCACGCTCAATGGCGATGCCGACCAGCGCGGCGACCAGGAAGGCCAGCGGCACAGCGACCGGCAAGGACCAGTTGACCGGCAGCCATTGCTGCACCAGCCAGGTGGTGTACGCGCCCAGCATCATCAATTCGCCGTGCGCCATATTGATCACGCCCATCACCCCGAAGGTGACGGCCAGGCCAATGGCGGCCAGAATCAGCACCGATCCCAGCGACAGACCGAAGAACAGGGTTTCCGCCCAGCCCAGCATTTGCAGGCGAAATTCGGTTTTCGCCAGCGCGATTTTCGCCGCTTCGCGCACCGCCGCATCGCTATCGTCCGCCGCAGTGCGGAGCAGCGGACCACGAATTTCCGCTTGAGTCCATCCGCCTAGCGCCGCAGCGGCTTGAGCGCGAACGGTCGCGTCTTCACTGACTAGATCGACCAGCGCTAACGCCGCCGTCAACAATTCCTGGATTTTCTGATCTGGCTCAACCGGCTGCCGGGCTCTCAGACGCTCGGCGCCTGCCGGGTCGGGATTGCGTAGAAAAGATTCCACAGCCGCCTTGCGTTGTTGAGGGTCGGCGCTGGCTAAACCCAGGCTGGCGAGCAGATTTTCAATCATCGCCCGCAAGCGATTATTGGCGGTGATGCGATCCAGCTCCCGTTTGCCGGTTTGACCGAGTGCTTCACCGTTAATAGCATCCTCGATCGTGATCTCCGCTGCGTCGTCCAAACCGATCACGAAACGGTCGCCGTCGGTCTGGTAGTACAGGCGACTGTCCGCCAGCGCCTTGAGAATGATGGCGTTTCGTGGATGATCCAGGGCGGCCAGATTTTCCACCAACGCCGCTTTTTCGGTGAAGTCGGCGGCTTCGCGAAACTGCGTTAGTAAGGATCTTAAGGCGGAGTCATCGGCAGCGTGGACGACGGGCGGCGCGATGAGTGCGAGCAGCAGCAGGGCGAGACCGGTCAACCCGGCGCGAAACAGCGAGCGGGATACCATGGGGGTGCGTCTCTCTTGGAAGGGCAGGGAAGAATCCCCCCTTTGCCCCAGGGGCCGGGGGGATTGCGCGAGGCCGGATCAACTCAATCAGTAATTCTGCCCGGCGCACTTCTTGGTGACGGTGTTGTAGTTACCGCACTTGACCTTGGGATCGACCCAGTCGGCAATGATGTCCTTGCTGCCTGGCAGGTAGTCGGACCAGGCGTCGCCTGCCACTAGACCCTTGGTTTTCCACACCACGTCAAATTGGCCATCCGCCTGGATTTCGCCAATCAACACCGGCTTGGTGAGATGATGGTTCGGCAACATCTTGGCGACGCCACCGGTCAGGTTCGGGAATTCGATGCCGACCATGGCGTCGATCACCTTGTCGGGATCGGTGGTCTTGGCTTTCTCAACCGCCTTCACCCACATATTGAAGCCGATGTAATGGGCTTCCATCGGGTCGTTGGTGACGCGCTTCGAGTCCTTGATGAAGGTGTGCCATTGCTTGATGAAGGCGTCATTGGCCTTGTCTTTGACACTCATAAAGTAATTCCAGGCGGCCATGTGTCCGACCAGCGGCTTGGTGTCAATGCCGGACAGCTCTTCTTCGCCCACCGAGAAGGCGACCACTGGAATATCCTGAGCGGAGAGGCCCTGGTTCCCCAATTCTTTGTAAAACGGCACGTTGGCGTCGCCGTTGATCGTGGAAACGACGGCGGTCTTTTTGCCCGCCGCGCCGAATTTTTTAATGTCGGCAACGATGGACTGCCAGTCGGAATGACCAAAGGGGGTGTAATTGATCATGATGTCCTCATCCTTGACCCCCTTGGCTTTGAGATAGGCTTCCAAGATCTTGTTAGTGGTGCGTGGATAGACGTAATCGGTGCCGGCCAACACCCAGCGCTTCACACCCAGGTCTTTCATCAGGTAGTCTACCGCCGGAATGGCCTGCTGATTCGGCGCGGCCCCGGTGTAGAACACGTTACGGGATGATTCTTCGCCTTCGTATTGCACCGGGTAAAACAGGATGCCGTTCAACTCCTCGAACACGGGCAACACCGACTTGCGGGATACTGAGGTCCAGCAGCCGAACACCGCCGCCACTTTTTCCTTCTGTAGCAGTTCGCGAGCTTTCTCAGCGAACAATGGCCAGTTCGAGGCTGGATCGACCACTACCGCCTCCAGTTGCTTGCCGAGCAGACCACCTTTTTTATTCTGCTCGTCGATCAGCATGAGCACGGTGTCTTTCAGTGTGGTTTCGCTAATGGCCATGGTGCCGGACAGCGAGTGCAAAACGCCGACCTTGATCGTGTCGGCGGCATGGGCCAGCGTGGTTCCCAGGGTTAGTGCGCCGGCTAGCAGCCAGCGGATGGATTTCGGCGTTGTCTTTGTCATGCGCAGCCCTCAGTCGTAGTGATCAGTCCGCCCGAGTGCGAACTTGGAGAGCATTGCAATCAAAGACTATGCCATAGAAGTTATTTTGATATTTTCCGGCAAGTTGATTAAATTTTCCAACATGCCGCCAGCCAAAATAACCTTCAGATAGTGCAATACGCTGCAAAACAGGGCAAAACGAGGATCTTGGCGCGGCAGCAAGGCGCTAAAAAAGTGCATTGTCGCCGAATAAGCGTTTAGTTTGCCCAAGCGAACACGCCATGAGGTGATTTAGCCCGCGCCCACGGTTTCCGCCAGTTCCCGCAACACCTCGGGATGACGCTCCGCGATTTTGAGCAGAGTTCGCGCCGCGCCGCTCGGTTGTCGACGGCCCTGTTCCCATTCCTGCAAGGTGCGCTTGGAGACGCCGAGCAACGCGGCAAATTGCGCCTGATTGAGGCTGGCGCCATGGCGGGCCGCCGCGACCGGGGAAACCGGAACTTGATAGACTGCGCCATAGCGACCGGCCTTGATGTCGATGATAGCGTCCAGCGCCTCCTGCCAGATATCCCGCTTTGCATCACGCGCTAACAGTTCTTCTTCAGTCAGAGGCATCGTTCATTTCCTTTATGCAGGCCAGAGCTTGCTGAATAGCGGGGATTCGATAAGGGTATACATGGCGCTTTAGAATACGTCATTGCCGTATTTTGTCAATTAGGGTAAACTCATAATTAATTATTTCCTCAATCATTTCTGACTCAGCGCCAGCCGTATTGCGAAATCTCCTCAACTGAACGGACATCCGAACGCAGATAAAACGTTATGGACCTGACCCATCAACTCATCCTGCTCACCGGGGCGCTGTTCCTGCTCAGTGTGCTGGCAAGCGCTATTTCGACACGACTCGGGTTGCCGTTGTTGTTGGTCTTTTTGGCGCTGGGGATGTTGGCTGGCGAGGATGGGCCGGGCGGCATTCATTTCGATGATGTCGAAACGACTTATCTGATCGGCACAGTGGCGCTGTCGGTCATTCTGTTCAATGGTGGACTCTGCACCGATATCGGCAGCTTTCGAGTGGGACTATGGCCAGCGCTGTGGCTGGCCACGGTTGGCGTGGTCGTGACGGCCGCGTTAACTGGACTGGCTGCTGCCTGGTTCCTGGAGATGCACTGGCTGGAAGGCCTGTTGATCGGCGCGATTGTCGGCTCGACGGATGCAGCGGCGGTGTTCGCCATCCTGCATTCGCACGGGTTGCAGCTCAAACAGCGGGTGGACGCCACGCTGCAAATCGAGTCGGGCATCAACGATCCCATGGCTGTTTTTCTGACCATCACTCTGGTGCAACTACTGACAGCGGGCGGTACTCACCCGGATTGGTCGGTCGCCGTGCAGTTCGGTCAGCAGATGGGCATCGGCGCAGTGGTCGGCCTGGGCGGCGGCTGGTTGCTGATCGGGCTAATCAATCGCATCAACCTAAACCCCGGTCTCTATCCGTTGCTGGCTTTTTCCGGCGCATTGCTGATCTTCGGTGCGACTGCGACCATCGGCGGCAGCGGTTATCTGGCGGCTTACCTGGCCGGATTGATGTTGGGCAATCGGCCCCTGCGGAGCTTTGACGACATCCGCCGCTTCCACGATGGCTTGGCTTGGTTGAGCCAGATTGGCATGTTCCTGATTCTCGGCCTGCTGGTTACGCCGCATCAGTTGTTACCCTTCGCCGTATCCAGTCTGTTGATCGCGGCGGCGTTAATCCTGGTCGCCCGGCCAGCGGCGGTGTTGCTGTGCCTGTTGCCGTTCCGCTTCGCTTGGCGCGAACAACTGTTCATCGGCTGGGTGGGTTTGCGCGGCGCCGTGCCGATCATCCTGGCGTTGTTTCCCTGGCTGGCCGGTTTGGAGCATCACCGGCTCTATTTCGACGTGGCGTTCTTTGTGGTGCTGTTGTCGCTGGTCATCCAGGGCTGGACGGTAGCGCCGGCGGCGCGGTGGTTGAAACTGGAAGTGCCGCCGACCGTCAGCCCCGTCGAGCAACGGGTTCCCCTGGATTGGCCGGGACCCTCTGGCTACGAACTGGTGAGTTATCGAGTGACCGCGAACAGCCTGGCGGTTGGTCGCGTCCTCGCGAATGTGAATTTACCTGATACTGTGCGGCCAGCGGCGGTGGTTCGTGAGGAGCAGGTTCATGAATGCGGCGAAGGCAGGCCACTGCGGGCCGGCGATTATCTCTACCTGTTCGCCCGGGCTGCCGACCTGCCGCTGCTGGATCAGATTTTTACTGTGCCGCAGGTTCCTCCTCGCTTGGAAGCTGGGCGGTTTTTCGGGGAACTGGTGCTGAACGCTGATGCTGATTTGGTAGAGATTGCCCGCTTGTATGGTCTATCTCTCAATCCAGCGGAGGTCACGGGTACGCTGGGGCGCTATCTGAAGCATCGGTTCGATCAGCCAGTAGTCGGCGACCGGGTGCGGCTGGGGTCGGTTGAATTCGTGGTGCGGGAGATGCAAGGCGGGTGCATCGTTAAGGTAGGCATGAAATTGTGTGCGACTGAGGGGGGCGATCAGAAAAATCAGTGTTGATTCAAAAATCTATTCAATTTGATCAAGCAGCAGTGGCGATTTCAGGGTCAGGGTGCATAACGGCAATTGCCAGAGTGCGCGCCGCTTCAATCTTTGCCAATGAAATGCGCTTGGGCAGCGCAAGCGTCGGGGGTCACCCTCTGGGTTTCAACATGCCTCGTTCGACCAGGAACGTGATGACCTGCTCCAACCCTTGCCGGGTTTTCAGATTAGTGAACACGAAGGGCCGTTCACCACGCATCTTGCGAGCATCCTGTTCCATCACCTCCAGCGATGCCCCTACATAGGGGGCGAGATCAATTTTATTGATCACCAGTAAATCGGAGCGGGTAATGCCGGGACCACCCTTGCGGGGGATTTTGTCGCCCGCCGCCACATCGATCACATAGATCGTCAAGTCAGACAGTTCCGGGCTGAAGGTCGCGCTGAGGTTATCGCCGCCGGATTCGACCAGTACCAGATCGAGATCGGGAAAGCGCTCGCACAGTTGTGCGACGGCCGTCAGATTCATTGAGGCGTCCTCCCGAATCGCGGTGTGTGGGCAGCCGCCCGTTTCCACCCCGACGATGCGTTCTGGTTCCAACGCTTGGGCGCGAGTTAAGAATTGGGCATCCTCATAGGTATAGATATCATTTGTCACGACCGCGATTTGGTAACGGTCGCGCAGGGCTTTGCACAGCGCCTCGACCAAGGCGGTTTTACCGGAGCCGACTGGCCCGCCCACGCCCACGCGCAATGGGAATTGATGCATAGCGAATCTCTCCTGTCGTCACGACCGGAATAGCCGCGAATACTGCGTTTCATGCAATGCCCCGGCCAGCGCCAGCCCCGGCGCAGCCGCGCCAATCTCTTCATCCGGCAACGCCAGCCCGTCCCGCACGGCGTCGATTAACGCCGGACCTGCGGCGATCAGCAATCGCTGGCTGGCGGTTTGGCCGAGTGGAATCAACCGGGTCGCGGCGGCTACCTGATTCTCGACCCAGGCCCAGGTATAACCGGTGGCTCCTGCCGGCAATGCAATCTCCCATTTGACGGTCGCCAGACTGAACAGCGTGGCGAAGCACACCCGAGGCGCATTCCGCCAGCATTCCGCTTCCACGATGCCCAGGTCGGTCAACAGCCGGGCCAGCGCTGCCCCAAGATGCTGATCTTCCCGCTGCAATTCCGCCGCCTCCCGCGAGGCGTACAGCCGGGCGTTCCAGCGCCGGATTTCCGTTGAATTCATTGCCCGCCATGCGGCATATAGCCGGACGAAAATGGGCAAATCCAGTCGCCGCAGACTGTGGTTGAGCAGCCCAAGAATCCAGTCGCCCGCGCTGGCCTCATCCCGTACCCAACCGCGCTCCACCGCGTATTCCAGTCCTTGTGAATAAGCGTAAGCGCCAACCGGCAGGGCGGGGCTGCACAGTTGCAACAAGCGCGGCAAGGCCAGCGATAAAACCGCCTCCATGCTATGCCGGATGATGATGATGGTAATGGACGTTGACTTCATCATGCGCGCCAGCCTCCGGCTCGAATGGCGCCTGCTCGCAAATGACGTCTAATCCTAGTTCCCGCACCATCCGGTCCAGTACATAATCATGGAGATAGCGCAGCCAACCCACATCAATCTGCAACGGGACATGGCGATTGCCGAGATGATAGGCAGCGCGCGCCAGTAACAGAGAATCATCCGTCCGGGCGGTGGACACACGCTCTGGCGCTGCACAGACTTCGACTACCAGCCCGGTGGTCGTTCGCAGCCGATCGCCGTGCCGCAGCACCGTGCCGCGCGGCAGGAACAAACCGACATCCGCTCCATTGTCCAGCCAAGTGCGCAGCCGGCTTTTCTGGCGTAACTCAAACGGCAGGGTCAGTGTCGTTTCAGCAGGCAACGCCTCGTGCAAGCGTTCAACAATTTGTAGTTCCACGGGTTCAGCAGCGTCCATGAACAGCCTCTTCGGGATCAGTCGGGCGGGCGAATTATGACTTGACTCTCATTGGTTTTAGAACAAAAAGTAGCGTTGCGCCAGTGGCAATACCTGAGCGGGTTCACAAGTGAGCAATATCCCGTCAGCCCGCACCTCGTAAGTTTGCGGATCGACTTCAATGACCGGCTGATACTCATTATGGATGAGGTCGCGTTTGCCAATGGCGCGGGTCTGGCAAACCGCCGCCAGCATCCGGCGCAGGCCCAGCGCATCCAATGCCCCACTGTTCAGCGCCGCTTTGGAAACGAAGGTCAGGCAAGTGGTGGCCAGCGCGCCGCCGAATGCGCCGAACATGGGCCGGTAATGAACCGGCTGCGGGGTGGGGATAGAGGCATTGGCGTCGCCCATCGGAGCCGCGACAATGAAACCGCCCTTGATGAGCAGCGATGGTTTGACGCCGAAGAACGCAGGGCGCCACAGCACGATATCCGCCAGTTTGCCTACCTCCAGCGAGCCGACCAGATGGCTGATGCCGTGGGTGATGGCGGGGTTGATCGTGTACTTGGCGATGTAGCGTTTGACTCGAAAATTGTCATGGCTCCCGGCGCCCCCCAGCAAACCCCGCTGTACCTTCATCTTGTGCGCGGTCTGCCAGGTTCGGGTGATGACCTCACCCACCCGGCCCATCGCCTGCGAATCGGAGGAGATCATGGAAAATGCGCCCAGATCGTGCAGGATGTCTTCGGCGGCGATGGTCTCGCGGCGGATGCGCGAATCGGCGAAAGCCACATCTTCAGGAATGCCGGGGTCGAGATGATGGCAAACCATCAGCATGTCCAGATGCTCATCCACCGTGTTGACCGTGTAAGGCCGGGTCGGGTTGGTGGAAGAGGGCAGCACATTCGGTTCGCCACAGGCGCGGATGATGTCCGGGGCATGGCCGCCGCCCGCGCCTTCAGTGTGGTAGGTGTGAATCGCTCGGCCCTTGAACGCCGCCAGGGTGTCCTCGACAAAACCGGATTCATTCAATGTGTCGGTATGAATCGCCACCTGCACGTCATAGCGTTCGGCCACCGCCAGACAGTTGTCGATGGCCGCTGGCGTCGTGCCCCAGTCCTCGTGCAGTTTCAATCCCATCGCACCGGCTTCGAGCTGTTCTTCCAGTGCCGCTGGCTGGCTGGCGTTGCCTTTGCCGAGAAAACCGAGATTGACCGGCAGACCTTCCGCCGCCTGCAACATGCGCCGCAGATGCCAGGGACCCGGCGTGCAGGTCGTTGCATTGGTGCCCGTCGCGGGTCCCGTGCCGCCGCCCAGCATCGTGGTCACGCCGGACATCAGGGCTTCCTCGATCTGTTGCGGGCAGATGAAATGAATGTGCGCATCGATGCCGCCAGCGGTGGCGATCAGTCCTTCGCCGGCAATCGCTTCGGTGCCAGGGCCGATGATGATGTTCACTCCCGGCTGCACATCGGGATTGCCGGCCTTGCCGATGCCACTGATGCGCCCATCCCTGATGCCAATATCGGCCTTCACGATGCCCCAATGATCGACGATCAGCGCGTTGGTAATCACGGTATCGACCGCGCCTTCCGCCTGGGAGCGTTGCGACTGGCCCATGCCGTCGCGGATCACCTTGCCGCCGCCGAACTTGACCTCTTCGCCATAAATCGTATGGTCGTGCTCGACCTCGATCCATAACTCGGTGTCGCCCAGTCGCACCCGGTCGCCGACGGTCGGGCCGTACATGTCCGCATAAGCGCGGCGGTCGATGCGGCTCATGGCTGTTTCTCCAACGGCCCCATGACCTCGGCGCGGAAGCCGTAGACGCGCCGGTCGCCGGCGTAATCGACCAGTTCCACCTCGCGTTCCTGGCCCGGCTCGAAGCGCACAGCCGTACCGGCGGGGATATCCAGCCGGCAACCCCGCGCCAGCGCCCGGTCAAAGCGCAGGGCGGGATTGGTTTCAGCAAAGTGGTAATGCGAACCGACCTGAATGGGCCGGTCGCCGGTATTGGCGACGATCAGCCGCGTGAGGCGGCGGCCCGCGTTGAGTTCGAGATCGCCATCGACAGCGATGATTTCGCCGGGAATCATGGACTTCTCCTCAGGGAATCGGTTGGTGAACCGTGACCAGCTTGGTGCCATCCGGGAAGGTGGCCTCGATCTGCACGTCGGGGATCATCTCCGGGACGCCGTCCATCACGTCGTCGCGGGTCAGGAGGGTGCGGCCATCGCTCATCAGTTCAGCCACGCTGCGCCCGGCGCGCGCTCCTTCCAGCAGCGCACAGGACAGATAGGCCACTGCTTCAGGATAGTTGAGTTTCAGGCCCTTGGCCTTGCGTCGTTCCGCCAGCAAACCGGCGGTGAACAGGAGCAGCTTGTCTTTTTCGCGGGGGGTCAGTTCCATCGAGTGCCTCGAACGGGTCAGGTATTCCAGAAACGGGAAGGACAGGGTGGGCGATTGAGCATCGTCGGTCTCAGCAAACTCCACGCCAGGATAAAAAAACGCCGGGCTCGCGCCGCCGATGGGCCAAGGTAGCGGCCGATCAGAATGCCGTCGAGCGCAGTAACGGCCACAATTTCTTGTCCCTCCGGCCGGGAAACGGCGTTCCAGGCGGCGCGAAGGGCATGAACCTGCCCCGGCAGGACGGGCGTACTCAGCAATGTAGCGCTCACCGGTTGCCCCTGCCAACCCCAGGCGGCGTCCAGCATTGGATCGCCGCCGAGCAGACGGTTCGACTCCAGATACAGTAGCTCGCCATCGCGGCAGAGTTCCAGGGTTGGCCAGCATTCACCCGTGGTGAAAATTTCATCTGCTGCGGGTCGCCCCAAGCAGAGCGTTTCCCAGCCGATGCAACAGGCGTCGCCCTGAAGATCGATGCGAGTCAGGGCCTGGAGGCGAGCGCCGTTATAGACGATATTTTCCTGCGGCAACCATTCCAGAATCGCGCCGGGCGCAACGGTCAGGCATTGGGTCTGGCGGGCCAGAGAGCCGGCGCTGCGGTAGAATTTTCCCGCCGCCGGAGTGGTCAACAGGGCATGAGCGCCGGGGTCAAGCCGAGCGTCAAGTCGCAATTCATCGCCGCCGACGATCCCGCCGGGAGGATGGAGAATAGCGATATGGCAGACGGCCTCCCCTTCGGGATAAAACGGTCGTTGCACCTGCAAGGGGCCGCGATGCGCGCATTGACCTAATAGTGTGCGCTGGCCCCGGCGTTGAAAGCTGAGGGTTAGATGAGCCTGCCAGCCAGATGAGGAGATCGTATGCTTCACGGAAGACTCGGGCAAAGAGGAAATAAGCCACTCAGGGCGTTGCCCTGGGCTAAAGTTTAAAAGATCCCTTGGGGCTGGATCTCTGCGCCGCACGGGGGTGATTGAATGCTCGCTTGGGGCGACATCCTGAATTCATCGGCAAATATTGCGCCGATTGTGGAGTGAGCTTGCATGACTGAACCTGCTGACGCACCCCTCTTTTGCCTGCGACTGCCGGCGGAACTTGAGCACTTGCCGATCTTTCTCGGCCATATCCGACAGATGGCCGAGGTCGCCGGTTTGGTGGAAGCGCGTGGAACTCGGCTGGAACTGGCGGTCGAGGAAGCGCTGGTCAATGTATTCAATTATGCCTACGCCGGACAGGATCACGGCGGCGCGGTGACTTGTCGGGCTGTCGTGGAGGCGGATGGCTTGATGGTGGAGATTGTGGATGATGGGCCACCCTTTGATCCACTGGCCCGACCTGACCCGGATACGGCTTTGGAGTTGGAGCAACGCCAGCCCGGCGGGTTAGGCGTTTTCATGATCCGGCAACTGACCGATGAGGTCGGCTATCACCGTGAAGCGGGGCGAAATGTGTTGACAATCCGGATGCGAAAGGGGTGTTGAAGGGTTACCAGGCTGTAGGGAACCGTCAACATAACATCAGGAGAACCCGCAGGCTCTCCTTGTTCAAGGCAGCGAGGATCAAAGGAGCGGCTTTTCCGAAACCAGCAAACCGTCTTCGTCAGCATAGACGTAATGATCCGGCAGGAAGGTCACGCCGGCGAAGCGTACCGGAATATCCCGCTCACCGACGCCGCGCTTGACGCTTTTAAGCGGATGTACACCGACCGCTTTAACGCCAATGGAGATTTCGGCCATAGCGGCGGAGTCGCGGATGCATCCATTGACGATCACCCCGGCCCAGTCATTCTCCTCGGCCAATTCAGCGAGCTGATCGCCCAGCAAGGCGCAGCGCATCGACCCACCGCCATCCACCACGAGCACTCGGCCTTTGCCCGGCTCTTCGAGGGCGGAACGAACCAGGGAATTGTCCTCAAACACCTTCACCGTCACGACGGGGCCGGCAAACATCACCTCGCCGCCGTAATCACCGAAAATGGGTTCGGCGACTTGCAGGCGGTCGGAAAATTCATCACAGAGATCGGTCGTTTTAAAGTCCATGGGGGCTACTCTCGCGGCTGGGGGGAACAGAAATGCGCGGGCAGTTTACCATAACCCGTATAGGGTTTAAGGGCGGCGCTTTCCTCTAGCGGCTGGTAATTTTCAACTCGAAAAATATCAATTTATAAGGCTGGTTTTCCTGCTGTCGGAAAATTTTACAGCCCTTGTCAGAGAATCTTACACCTTATTCTTTAGTAAGATACTCTGTTTTTTCTCTTAAAATAGACAAGGTTAGGCTTTTTTAATTCATTAGTGGTTCCGTATAAGTCAACAAAAAATCATTGATTACAAGCTAAATGCTAATAAAAAATGACGTCTGATTTTTTATTGGTGATTTTCTAGTGAATTTTGCGGTCATTTTCAAAAATTAAGCATTTTTGATGCCACTCTTCTGATTGTCAGGATTTCTTACAGTTTAAGCCAGGCATTTAGCTTGGAATGGTATTTATTTATTTATTATTCAATAATATAAAAAATAGGTATGTTTATTGCTTTATTTTATCTGTTTTGTATGATCCACCCCATGGCGATAAAAACTTTGGGGTTTAATTTGATAAACCAAAGCAGAGGAGCCCATTGATGAGGATTCGAACGACGGTTCTGAGCGTTTCTCTAGCGGCGTTGCTACTGCCCGCCGCCGCAAACGCCCTGATGATCCAATATGCCGCCACTGACCTGACAGACACGACGTCAGGCGAAGACTTGTGGCGATACGATTACACGCTTAGCGGACAAATATTTAATGAATATCAAGGATTTACTGTCTTTTTTTCTCCAAACAACTATGGCGCGCTCAGTTCGCCTAGCGCGCCTAATTCTTCCTCTGACTGGGATGTGCTTAGGATTAACCCGGACCCTGGCATACCGGATGACGGTTTGTTCGATGCCTTGGCGTTAGTCAACAACGCCTCGCTGTCCGGTACTTTTTCAGTTCAGTTTGTCTGGTTGGGTGGGGCAAGCACGGTTCCAGGCGCACAGTCTTACGAAACTTACAAATGTAATAATGGTGATTGCAACACAGGCTTTGAGATCACCAGTGGAGGAGGCTCGCTTTCAACCGTCAGTGGTGCGATTCCTGAACCTGGATCGTTGAGTTTGTTCCTGGCCGGTTTGCTCGGTCTGGGCGCTCAGTGCTTCAGAAGTCGCCAAATCAGAACAATGCTCTGAATTTTCACAGGGAGAACCCTTATGACAGCACCTAAAACGATAGGGCTCTGGCTGACGCACTTCTTCGTTAGCCTGCTCATTCTGGTGTCAGCCGGCGCTAATACAGCCGCCGCTGCTGACCCGGGCCTCACCATTCAGAACTACCAACTCCAATCCGAGAAGCGCATCAGCCGCTCTGTCTACGAGTACACCTATAAGGCCAGTGTCAGCAATGGCAGCGGCACAGGCTACACCGGCGTCGCCGCCACGGTGACGAGCAGTTCAGCGAACACCGTCGTGATGGATAACAGCCTCAGTTTTGGCAACGTGGGAGCGAACAGTTCCAGTACCAGTTCGGACACGTTCTCGATTCAGCAAAATCGCCAATATTCGCTGAACTGGAGTGATCTGAGCTGGAGCGTAACGGGTACCCCGGTCGTGGTCAGCGACGGCGACGGCGACGGGATTCCAGATGCTTCGGACAACTGCCCCACCACCGCCAACCCTGATCAGACGGATAGTGACGGCGATGGCAAAGGTGATGCTTGCGATAACTGCCCCACCACCCCCAACGCTGACCAAGCGGATGGCGACGGCGATGGCAAGGGCGATGCGTGCGATAACTGCCCCACTACCCCCAACGCTGACCAAGCGGATGGCGACGGCGATGGCAAGGGCGATGTTTGCGATAACTGCCCCACCACCGCCAACCCTGATCAGACGGACAGTAACAACGACGGTGAAGGCGATGCCTGCGAAGTCGTAGTCAGCGACGGCGACGGCGACGGGATTCCAGATGCTGAGGACAACTGCCCCACCACCCCCAACTCTGATCAGATGGACAGTGACGACGATGGCAAAGGTGATGTTTGCGATAACTGCCCGGTCACGGCCAACCCCGGTCAGGAAGACGGCGACGGCGACGGCAAGGGTAACTTCTGCGATCTTTGCCCGAATGACGCCAGCAACCAGTGCAGCGTCAGTGTCAGCGGCACGGTGTTTAGCGCGGGAGCGCCGCTTGCGGGCGTGACGGTCAAGGTGGGCGCCAACCCGGCCGGGACTACTGGTGAAAACGGTTTCTTCAGCACCAGCGTGAATGTCGGCGAAAAGAGCAATGACGGTCTCAACGATTTCTTTAACGTCGAGGCTCAGGCAGAAGGTTACGCTAACGGTTACGCCAAGGTGGTGTTGCAGCCTGGGGAAACCAGCTACTCCACGACCCTCAATCTACTTGCGGTTTCCGACACCATCACCCCGCAGGAAGACGTCACCACGGGCGTGACTCTCACCAAGAACGGCGAGCCGGTAGGGGAATTGACCATCCCACAAACCGCTTTCCCGAATGGCGTCACGCAGATCACCGGTACAGTGACCTATCTTGACCCCACCGAAGATGATTTGAAGGCTTTCCCTGGCGGTGATTTTCTCGCCCTGCCCGAAGGCCAGGACCCCAACGATCCGCCGACGCTGCTGGAAAGTCTGGGCCTGATGGAATTTAAGCTGGTCGATCAGGAGGGCAATCCAGTCACCCAGTTGAGCAGCCCGGCGACAGTGTGTATGCGAGTGCCCGATGACTGGAAGACCAAGGTGAATCAAGGCCAAGAGATTCCGTTGTGGTATTACGATCCCGCCAAAGGCTTGTGGATCGAGGAGGGCAAGGGTGTCGTGAGCGACGATCTCAGCCAGATGTGTGGGCAGGTCAGCCACTTCACCTGGTGGAACTATGATCAGCCGATCAATACCCATGCCTGCTTCAAGTTCCACTTCGTTGAGGAAGAAAGCAACGGGCGACCGTTCAGCGACTTGAGTTGGTACGCAGAAGGCATCACCTACAGCGGCGTCTCGTCCGAGCATCCGGCCTCCTGCGATGGCAACGATCCGAGTCCGCCCTGCCCGCCGACGATTCCGTCTTTCACCGTCAAGCGTTCGGAAGGCTCCACTGAGCAAATCCGGGTTTACACCCTGCTCAACGGCGCCAACTACTACGTGAAGAGCGACGGCGACAGCACGTACAGCTTGACCACCAACGCCAGCACGGCCACGGTGTTCAATAATCCTACGGCTGAGGGTAGCGGCCTGTGGAACCAGAACGTGGAAAACTGCGCATTCCTGGATTATCAGGACGCTGCCCCGAACGGCGTGTTGCCATTAGCCATCCCCAACCGGGCGCCGGTGATCGAGTCATTCGTGGTGAATCCAACGGTGTTGCAACCCGGCGGCACGGCTGAAGCCACCGCCTCCATCCAGGACCCGGAGGGCGAGGATTACACGGTCGAATGGACTGCGCAATGCTACGGCTCGGTGTCTGCGGACGAGAGCATCGTGCCTAACGGATCGACCGCCACCTTCACCGCGCCCAGCGCGCTGAATTACCCGGTGATCTGGTGCGAAGTGCAGTTGAAAGCCACCGACGTCAACGGTAATACCAGCAACGCCAGTCGCTCGGTGATCGTCTCTCAACCGAACCAGGGTTGTGTGTTGGAAGGTACGTTGTATGGCACCGATGGGTTGCCGTTGGCCAATACAACCTTGTCCCTAGATGGAGGAGGCTACGGCGGCTCTTACCAAGCGAGTACGACCACTGATCAGAGCGGCCGCTACCGTTTCAATGACGTTCCCTGTTGCCAGATCATTAATGGGGACATCGGTGGGTTCTCGGGTACGCTGTCGGGCAGCTTCATGCGGAATGGCGCAACCTGGTACGGAACTCAATCCGTCTTTTTGGGCTGCTCCATCGACCAGCCCGCCGGCTGCCAGCACAACATTTACCTGCCGACCGTATGGGGCTTCTTGCAGGGGACTGTCTTCGGCTCCGGGCTGCCGATCGGGGGGTCGATCAAGTTGCTCGACATCGAAGCAAACTTCGATAATTTGCTCTATGGCTTAGTACGCCTGAGTAGGCAGGTTGAGGGAACGAGCACTGACGGCGCCACTGCGTCTTATGGGCCGGTCGAGGCGCCGGTGGGTGAAGGTTATCTGTGGTCTGCACTTTCAGGGGTGGCGAGCAGCTACTCGATTCCACAGAAGGATCAGACCGTGACCCAGGATGTAGGTGGTGCTGGCGAGGTCACCGGCGTCGCCTATTTTGATAATGGGTCACCGGCAGCAGGGGTCAGTGTTGATGTTTACTCAGATCAAGGCGGAGGTGGCACCGCAACGACCGATGGCAGTGGTGTCTATCGCGTTACAAACGTGCCTACGGGGCGGGTCTATGTCTATGCCAATGTTCGGGGGTCCGGTCCGAACTATGGCACAGCTTATGCAGTAGATTACCTGGCCCAAAACGGCGGTACGGTCGTTATGGATCTCAACAGCCCAGCCCGCTGCGATCTGGAGGGGACGCTGTATGGCCCCACCGGTCAGCCATTACCCAGCCAAACGGTATGGTCGTATGACTATTTCCTCGGTAACTACCAGGACACGACGACCGACGCGAACGGGTTGTTCCGTTTCATGGGAGTTCATTTAGGTGACTATTTCGGCGGCTACCTGTACAGCTACATGATTGATCAGGGGGGATACCTTTACGCACACGGATTTCGCTTTGTATACAAGGGCTGCCCGCGTGATGGTAGCCCGGTGCGGTATGACTTGCCGGTTTATCGCTACTACGACTACTACGGCCAGTGCAGTGGAGAATTTTCAGGGGCGTCTTCACTGCAAAACAGCCGGCTACCCAGTGTCGTGGGGCCAGGGAGGCAACTGGCGCGGTAGGAAACCCTCTGCTTTAGTGAAGTAAACACCTCGGCGGGCCGCAACAACAGCGGCCCGCTTTTTTTTCCTAACGGCTGGTAATTTTCAACTCGATGCGCCGGTTACGGCGGTAGGCTTCCGGGGTGTCCGCCGCATCCAGCGGGTGATATTCGCCCATGCCAACCGCCGCCAGCCGTTGCGGTGGAACCCCCTGCCGGATCAGATAATTCACCACTTCCTGCGCCCGGCTGGTGGACAGCTCCCAATTCGAGGGGAAACGCCCACCGCGAATCGGCGCCCGGTCGGTATGGCCCTGAACTTCGATAATCACGGGCAAATCCGGCGGCAACTGCATCGCCAATTGCTGGTAGATCATGGCGAATTTGTCCAGATCGCCCTGTCCGTTCAGTGACAAGGCCGCCTCGCCGGAACCGAACAGCACCTCGGACTGAAACACAAAGCGGTCGCCGACCACCTTGATATCGGGATTATTGGCGAACACTTCGCGCAGCCGGCCAAAGAAATCGCTGGCGTATTTCTCCAATTCTTCAACCCGCTCCAGCAGGCGTTTTTTCAGGGCGCTGTCCAGCGCCTCAATACGGCCCTTCTGTTCAACGATCACCGCATCGCGCTGGGCCAGTTCCTGCCCACTGACCGCCAGGGCGCGATTCAGCCGCTCCAACTCCGCCGCCAGCCGTTCCGCACGGGCGCTGAGCAGAGCCGCTTGCTCCTGAACTGTCGTTACCGTTTGCTCCGCCTTGCGCTTATCAATGTCCAGCGCCGCTCGCGCTCGTTGCGCCGCCGCCAATTCATCGCGCAGTTGCGTCAGCAAGTGATCCCGCTCACCGACCGTGGTTTCCAGTCCCTGCACCTGACCGCGCAGTCGTGCGGCTTCCTTTTCCGCATCGCCCGCCAAGCCTTCCAGATGCGTGACAATCCGCTGCAATTGGTTAATAGCGCTCTCCTTGCCCAGCATTTCACGACCAATCAACACTTCACTGATCACGAACAGGATGATCAGGAAGATCAGCACCATCACCAACCCGCCCAGGGCATCGGTGAAGGCCGGCCAGATATTGAACTCGCTGAGAGATTCACGCCGGCGGGGCATGGTCGCTGTCCATGATCGGCGTCGCCGCCTGCTGCGCCAGCAATCGGGCGATGACGCGCAGTTCATGCCGCAAATCAGCGGTGCGGTCGTTCTCGATGTTCTGCAAAGTCACCCGCAGCGACTCAATCCGTTCACCGAGATTCGCCACCTGTTCAGCAACACGGGTAATGCCTTCGCCGCGATTGGCCAGATACTCAGTGGTCGCCGCGACCCGTTCCAGCCGGTCAGTGGTGGATTGCAGCAGCGCGGCGAGATGGCGTGGCGAAATCGTTTCGGTGCTGGCAGTGACCGTGACCACGGGTTGCCAAAGTGGCACGAGATCGCTGACCACCAGCGCCTCCAATTGGGCGTGATGGTCACTCTGAGCGTGAAACAGTTGCAGCTCCAGAAAACCCAGCGCCAGCGCGCCCAGCAGACCGAATAACGAAGAGGAAAACGAGATGCCCATGCCGCCGAGCGGTGCGGCCAGCCGGTCTTTGAAACTGGCGATCAGCGCCAGGGTATCCGTAGTCTTATCGGCGGATAGCCCGCTGACCACCTCTTGTACCCCGCCAATCGTCAGCAGCAGGCCGTAAAACGTGCCAATCAGGCCCAGCAGCACCAGCGCCCCGACCAGATAGCGCACCAGCGCCCGCCGGTCATCGCCGCGCGTCGCCAGCGAATCCAGCAGATAGGGCAGGGTGGCGGCGGCATCGCCATGACTGACCACGCGGTAGACCTTGCGTAAAAAATCGCCGACGTTGCGTCCGTTCTCTTCCAGCAGCGCCGTATTGGCTTGTTTGAGCGCGATCTCGTGGCGACGGGCTTTTAGGGCCACATCGGCGGCCTGTTCCGCATCGCGAACGTCGCGCAAACTTTCCAGCAACGCCTTGAGGGTATAGATCACCCCGAACAGAAACACAGCGGCCACTGCGCCATTGAAATAGGGATTGTTCAGGAAAGCAGCGGTGAGGGGTTGCTGAAAAACCACACCGAGCGCCACCAATGCCGCTAGAAACAGCAGGGAACGCAACAGGTAACGGCTGGCGCCCCGTGCGGGGCGTCGCTCAGGTAAAGTCGTAGGCATTGGCGTTATCCATTATCTGCCGAAAAAGGAGCGCACTCTACACGAATCGGGCAACAGTTTGGATACGAGCGCCGGGTATCGCCAGGGTGGCTTATGTTATTGAACGCCTTGCCCCCAAACATTCTCAAAAGCAATTTGCGCCAGCGGCTTGCGCTGCCGGGAGGACTGTTCTTTTTCCCGCAGTGCTTCGGGCAACCGCTCGACCGGCCCTGGATAACCCACCGCAATCATCGCCATGCAGGTATGGTCAGCGGGAATATTGAACGTGGCTTTGGCCTGGTCCGAATTGAATCCGCCCATCTGATGCGCTACCAACCCCAGGGCGGTGGCTTGCAGGCAAAGATTCTCACTGGCAGCGCCGGTATCGTATTGCGCCCAGCGATTCGGCTGATTGTTGTGGCCGAAATTGGGCGTCGCGACCGCCAGCAGCAATACAGGCGCATTTTTGACCCAAACCTGGTTACCTTCCGCCAGGCACGCAAAAGCCCGTTGCCAGCCGGCGGCGTCGCGGAACCGATCCCAGACCAGATAGCGCCACGGTTCGTCACCGAAGCAGGAAGGCGCCCAGCGCGCAGCTTCCAACAGCGCACAGAGGTGCGCGCGGCTGACCGGTTGCGCCGGGTCAATGGCGCGGGGACTCCAGCGGCGGGCGATGAGGTCGGCGATAGCGACGGAAGTTGCAGCGGGTTTTTCCAGCATGGCGAATCTCCTGGGAATGGGAGGAAGGAGGGTTCCTGAACGAGTGATGTTTCAGTGCGTCCGGGGATAACCCATCAATGACCACAGAAAATGGCAAAGCGTTCAGGGGCGTCGCGCCGGCCAGTATGCGCCGAGGTCATCGACCTTGAGAATCCGCCGGGTCATGATCAGACATTTCGGCCCCGATCTGTTGCTCCAAAGCTTGCTGAACGGCTTCCAGCCGCGTCTTGCAGATGTTGTAGGCTTTGATGCTTTCCTCGACCAGCGGCAATAACCGGTCAATATCGGGCTCCTCTTGGCGGCTCAGAAGAACAGCGTTGTTTTTGAGCACCTCGTAGGCGGCGTTGAAGCTGTTGGGATCAAGTGGATGATCGTTCATCGTTCATTATCTCTCTTGACTGAAAGCAATCCGTCATGGAACTCAAGGATAAGCCGTGGTTGTCGGCTCGCCGCTGCTCGTGAAGTGACCGGATGATGGGCGTCATCACGCACCAGGGCGAAACCGCGCCGCAAAGTATTCTCCGGGCTTTGACCGAGAATTTCCCGCAGCAGCCGATGCGTTTCTTCGGTGGCCCATCGCTGCCAGCGCCAGGCACCGGCTTGTACCTGTTCACGGAGAGCGGCGGTGGCGTCTGCCGCGCGAGCGATGCGCGAGTGACTGTGCGCGATAATGTGTTGCTGCAACAAGTCCGCCAGCGCCCGTTGATGGAAGGTCAACCACAGATGAACCTGGTCACTGATCGCCCACCACCGGCGGTCCACGGTTTTTCCGGCTTCGAGCAACGCCTGTCGCGCCGCTATCCGCAGGGTTTGCCGGTAGTTTTCGATCTGGTGATCTGCTTGGGTCAGCCGGCGTTTGATTCCCACCTGAATCGTGTTGAAGTCATCGTGTGTCTGGGCGGCCCGCTGGCGGATCGTTTCCCTGATGAACGCAATCACTTTCGATGGGGTTCCTTCCGCCCGGCGCGCCACCTCATCCAGGATGGTTTGATCTTTTTGATGGCCAATGCCGGTGATCACCGGGATCGAACTGCGGCAAATCGCCCGCGCCAGTTCCAGCTCATTAAGCCAGTGCAAGTCAGCGACCGCGCCGCCGCCCCGGAGGATTACTAACGCATCCAGCGCCGGCAGCGCGAGCGCTTGGTGAAAGGTGGTCAACAGGCTGTCCTTGGCCTTGGGTCCTTGAAAGATCGCGGTTAGATAGTGGAATTGGCAGATTTGCAAGCGCGCCAGTGGATCAGCGCCGGCCCGAAAATCCCCCAGGCCGGCGGCGCTCTCAGGACTGACCACCGCCACGTTGAAGAAATCATTCGGCAATGACCGTTGGCGGTTATTGTCGATAATTTTTTCCTGCTGGAGGGTTTGGCGAATCATTTGTAACTGGTTCGCCATCACCCCTACGGTATAAGCGGGGTCAATCTCGGCGATGATCAGGCGTAGGCCGAAGCGATCCTGCACCTCAACCCGCGCCAATACCAACACTTGCATATCAGCGGCTAATAAGTGACCGGTTTGCTGGCTGAACCGGGTTAGCACCGGTTCCGCGTTCCAGATAGCCGCTTTGATGCTGGCGACTTCACGGGCTTGATCCCGTTCAACCAATTCCAGAAACACGTTCGAGTTGAATCGATCATCGATCCTGGCGATCTCGGCGCGGACCCATTGCATTTCGGGCAACGCCTGTCGGACCGCACTGCGAACCTGACCGATCAGTTCATGTAGCGAAATTCCTTGAAGGGGGGGTGTCAGGGCATCGGGAGCCTTGGGAGGGACTGGATGGGTGTTGGCCGGCAGCCAGCGGGTAAAGGGCGCAAGATCATGACCTGCCGGAACGTACCACTTTTTCTGGCGGAAGTCCCAACGCGCACCCAGGCGCTTGGCTTCATCTTTTTCCGAAAAATCAACGTTGAGGAAAGTTTTCAACGGTGCATTGGGTGGCGTCGCGATGTCAGTTGCAACTGATGGATGCAAATCCTTCTGCGCCACTTCGATCAAGGGGTTGGCTTCGGACATAGTGGATGGCAATCAGACGGTGGGGCGGCGCGGGATGTCCCATTCAAGCCGGAATGCTGGCCGGCATTCACTCGACGAGTCTTCCGTACCCGTCACTACCCCGGCGTTTTGCGCCACCCCTTCCTTCCAAGGAGGGAGTGGCCATGATCAGTTTGCGCGGGGTCTGGTCAAGCGTATGGTTGGGTTAAAGAATGCGCGCAATAAGAGAAAGCTTTTCGTCGATCCAGATATCCTCTGGACTGATAAAGCCTTTAGGGTTAAAGGCGAATTCTTTTCCGGCATGGGCAAAGCATTCATAGACCAGTTCGGAGCAAATGTACTCACGGTCTCGTTTCTTCTTACCCATGCCCAGCGTGATGCGCGCCATTATTTTTGCGATCTCATCCTTGTCGTAAGGTTGAGTCAGTTCGTCGATCCCAAAAGCGGAAAGGCTTTTGACGGTTTCGGGCGTTACGTCTTTGCAGCGAGCAAGGACTGCACGTCCTTTGTAGGGCTTGCCATCTTCGTAGTCATTGAGATATTTCGACAAAGGGGCGAAACGTACCCCCATATCCTCAACACTTTCCAACAACAAGACGCGATCAATGAAGTCAAGGCGAAACACAATGCCCACATGACTCCAGGGACTATCGGTCATTTTCTGAATGGCCTTGGAAATCAGATAATCCCCGGATGTAAAGAGAAGGTCTCCAGATTTCAAGCTGGTGCGGACATTCGGGTAGGGGAGAACAGGAAGCGCTTTGAGCTCTTTGTTTTCCATAGGAGTCGCCATTTCTTGCCCCTCTTTCAAGTGGTTTACAGAAATCGTTAAATGCCATTATTGGGCAAATGAGCGTAGCACAAGGCGCGACGTCCGGGGATAGACCTGGAGCGGACGGCTTATACCAATTCTCAATAGATTTTCGTCATTCCCGCGAAGGCGGGAATCCAGTCAGCCACCGAACAACTGGATACCCGCTTTCGCGGGTATGACGAATGGAACCGTTTTTGACCCCTGAAAAGAACAAAACCTACCGGGAAATGGTATTACCCCCTATCAGTTCCTCATTGCAGAGTAGATCTGATCGCTTGTAGCCCGCAACTCGTAGCCTGGATTTCGCTACGCTTCATCCGGGCTACAACGACCGGTGATGCGGAACTGATGGGGGTCAGCCATACGCATTTTGCCGTCAATCGTCGCCTGATCTGCGATAAAATCAAAAACTGCTGTTGATGGAGTCGCTCCTCTTGACAAGAAAAAGTAGAACAAAGCCTGCACCCGCATCAGACGACGCGCAGCGTGACGCTGCACCGGACGCCAGCGTCAGCGTTAAGGTGGGTTTTCCCATCGTCGGCATCGGCGCATCCGCCGGGGGACTGGCCGCGTTTGAGGCGTTCTTTTCCGGGATGCCCGCCGATACCGATCCCGGCATGGCCTTTGTGCTGGTCCAGCACCTGGCTCCGGATCATAAAAGCATCCTCACCGACCTGATCCGGCGCTATACCCGAATGCAGGTTTCTGAAGTCCAGGACGGCATGGTGGTGCAGCCCAACTGCGCCTACATCATCCCGCCTAACCGCGACATGGCCTTTTTGAACGGCATGTTGCAATTACTGGAACCGGCCGCGCCGCGCGGCCAGCGTCTGCCGATTGACTTCTTCTTTCGCTCCCTGGCCCAGGATCAGCGCGAGCGGGCCATTGGCATCATCCTCTCCGGCACCGGTAGCGACGGTACGCTGGGCGTGCGGGCGATCAAGGGCGAGGGCGGCATGGTCATGGTGCAGAATCCCGAATCGACCGAGTATGACGGGATGCCGCGCAGTGCGCTCGCCACCAGTCTGGTCGACTACGAACTGCCACCGGCCGAGATGCCGGCTCAGCTTATCGCCTACGCCGCTCACGCCTTCGGCAAGCTCCCTCCGACTCCGCCGGTTCCGACGCCCACGACCGAACATGGGCTGAACAAGATTTTCGTCCTGCTGCGCAATCAGGTCGGCCACGACTTTTCCCAGTACAAACCCAGCTCCATCCAGCGCCGGATCGAGCGGCGCATGGCCGTCCATCAGATCGAAACCCTGAACCATTACGTCAAGTATCTGCAACAGACGCCCGTAGAGGTGGAAGCGTTGTTCCGCGACCTGCTGATCGGCGTGACCCATTTTTTCCGCGATCCGGACACCTTTCAGGCGCTGGAACAACAGGTGATTCCCCAGATCTTTGCCGGCAAACGGGCCGACGCCGTGATCCGGGTCTGGTCGATGGGCTGCTCGACCGGCGAGGAAGCCTATTCGCTGGCGATCCTGCTCGCCGAACGGCAGGAGGCGCTGAAACAGAGCTTCAAGGTGCAGGTCTTCGCCACCGATATTGACCATGCCGCGATTGCGACAGCCCGCGCCGGACTCTATTCGGCCAGCATTGCCGCCGACCTGACGCCGGAGCGGCTGGCGCGCTTTTTCGTCGCCGATCCGGGCGGCGGCGTTTATCGCATTCACAAAAGCATCCGCGACCTGCTGGTTTTCTCCGAACAGGATGTGATCCGCGATCCGCCGTTCTCCAGAATGGACCTGATCAGTTGCCGCAACTTGCTGATCTATCTGAACGGAGATTTACAGAAAAAACTCATGCCCCTGTTTCACTATGCGTTGAACCCCGGTGGTTATCTCTTCCTGGGCGCTTCGGAGACGGTCGGCGAGTTTACCGACTTGTTTGCGACGAAGGATCGCAAACAAAAGATCTATCAGCGCCGGGACGATGTCGCCGACGCCCGGCGCGCCCTGCCGGGCCAATGGTTGCCGCCCCTGACGACGCGAGGTGAGTCGCTGCCGGCGGCCCTGGTCAAAAAAACTTTTCCCAATCCGCTATCACTGCGCGAGTTGACCGAACAGGTCATTTTGCAGCAGGTCGCTCCTGCGGCGGCGCTGGTCAATGACGCTGGCGATCTGCTGTATCTGCATGGCCGCACCGGTCGGTATCTGGAGCCTGCTCCGGGCGAAGTGGGCGTCAGCAATATCCTGAAAATGGCCTGTGAAGGCTTGCAGCGCGACCTGACCATCGCCCTGCGCCGCGTTGCCGAGAGTCGCGAGATCGTGCGTTGCCCCGGTTTGCGGGTCAAAACCAATGGCGACTTCGCCACCGTCAATCTGACCCTCCGACCGGTCGAGCTGGTGGACGCGGCGACGCTCCTGTACCTGATCTTCCTGGAGGAAGTGCTTCCCACCGCCGCCGAACCGCCGCCGCCCGCCGCGCCTGGTTCCGAAGCGGCGGACCCCGAGGCGTGCATCGTCGCGCTCCAGCAGGAACTGCGGGCCAAGGATGAGTACCTCCAGTCGACGCACGAGGAATTGGAGACCGCCAACGAAGAACTGAGATCCGCCAATGAGGAAATGCAGTCGGTCAACGAAGAGTTGCAATCCACCAACGAGGAGCTGGAGACCTCCAAGGAGGAATTGCAGTCGGTCAATGAGGAGCTGGCCACGGTCAATGCTGAACTGCAAACCAAGGTTGCCGGCCTGTCGCAGGCCAACAATGACCTGAACAACCTGCTGGCCGGCACCGGCATCGGTACGGTCTTTGTAGATCTGCAACTGCGCATCCTGCGGTTTACCCCGTCCGCCACCCCGATCATCAACCTGATTGTGAGCGACATTGGCCGCCCGGTGGCGCACGTCGTCTCCAACCTGGTCGGTTATGACCGGCTGGTGGCGGACATCCAGGCGGTGCTGGACAGCCTGATTCCCCACGAGCGGGAGGTGCAGACCCAGGCCGGAAGGTGGTACGCGCTGCGCATCCAGCCCTACCGCACCCTGGATAACCTGATCGAGGGCGCGGTGATCACGTTTGTGGACATCACCGAGATGGTGCAGACCCGTGAGGCGTTGCGGAAGGCCAACGAGGCGCTCGGTCAGTCGTAGCGGTTCCGGCGTTTCGGGTTCCCCCTTGGCAAGCAAGTATCCAGGCCCGGTTCGCTATCACCTTTGCCAGAGATTGCCTAAACCATGGCTTTTATCCCCATCCTGACTACATTACCTCCGCCGCAACGCACGCTGTGGCCGGAACTGATCGCCACCCCGGCGTTCTTCATGCTTTACGGCGGTACGGCGCTCGCGCTGCGCCTGGGACACCGGGCGTCCGTTGATTTCGATTTCTTCGCCAATGCCACCTTCGATCCCGATCACCTCGCTAACACACTGTCCTATCTCAGAAATGCTGAACGGGTGCAGGTCGCGCCGAACACCCTGACCTGCCGCGTACAACGCGACGGGCCAGTATTAATCTCGTTTTTCGGCGGGCTGGGTCTGGGGCAAGTCGCCGCCCATGATGAAGCGCCAGGGCTGGGTCTGCGGGTGGCCTCGTTGCTGGACCTTGCCGGGACCAAAGCGGCGGTGGTGCAGAAGCGGGCGGAAGCCAAGGACTATCTGGATCTGGATGCCCTGCTGCGGCATGGGCTTGATCTGGCGACGGTGCTGGCGGCGGGGACGGTCATTTATGGGCGCAGCTTCAATCCACTGATTACCCTCAAGGCGCTCACCTATTTCGACGACGTGCCCACGCTGCCCGCTGAGGTACAAGTGCGGCTCCGCGCCATCATCGCCGCTGTGGATGTCACCAACCTGCCCGCTCTGAAGCCTTATGCGCCACGGCCTGATCACGGGAGCGCCCAGTGAAACCGTTGCCCGAAACCCCGGCATTGCTGGCGGTGGCTCAACGAGTCGTGTGGTTCAAACCGCCCGTCGAGGCGTTAGCGGAACCCGTGCATTTCCTGGCGCATGTGATGACTTACGGCGCTCCTGAAGACCTGCGGGCGCTGCAAGGCGTGGTTAGCATGGAAGAGTTCCGGGAAGTCCTCGATCACGCTCCGCCTGGGATCTTTGATCCACGTTCATGGGCTTACTGGAATCTCAAATGCGGGCGTTCACCGACGCCCCCTCTACCGGTCCGGCAAGGGTGGTAACTATAGAAATTTTAAGTATCAACCTACAGTTCGCTTAAATGAACAAAGACTTTGAGGGATTGCAAAAAACCGGGGTATCTTTGCCGGAGGGACCGCGTCGCTCCACGCCCCGCTGACGCGAGACGGGGAACACTCGACCGGATGACCCGTAACGATCCTTCAACCCTGATGACCTCCCGAGCGCCGGATGGCCGGTTGGCGAGGCGGCGAGGTACCCCGCGATGCTCAACGATAACCCCCTGCGCCTGGTTCGCGTCGAACCCGTGGACGGCCTGCCGGTGCTGTGGGCGCAAAGCCAGAAGCTGCGGATTCCGGCCCTGCTGGATGAGGTCTTTCCCACCCATGGCCGGTGGAAGGGGGACTTGAGCTTTGGCGAAGTCGCCGGGGTGTGGTGGCTGTTCGTCACCTCGCAAGGCGACCACTGCCTGGCGCATGTGCAGCCTTGGGCGGCGGAGCGTCTGGCGACGCTGGGCGCGTGCGTGGGGAAACCGATTCGGCCGCTGGATTTCAGCGATGATCGGCTGGCGGAGCTGCTGGATCGGTGGGCCGACCCCGAAGCGTGGGCGGCGGTGGAAACGGGGCTCAACGAGGTGGCGCTGCGGGTTTACGACCTGGACGCGGCGGCCAGGCCGATCCGCATCGATAGTACCTCGGCCAAGACCTATGCCACGGTGGACGAGAACGGGTGGTTTCAGTTGGGGCATAGCAAAGACCATCGACCGGACCTGCCGCAGATCAAAATCAGTCTGTCGACTCTCGATCCGCTGGGTCTACCGCTGACGACGACGGGGGTCGGCGGGAATTGCGCGGATGATCCGTTGTACGTGCCGGAGATTCAACGGGTGCAATAGACCGTCGGGGTAGGAGGAAAAACCGACATCGGCGACAGCAAGATGGGGTCCTCGGCGACGCGGGCCGCGCGGATCGCCGGCTCGGCTGGCGCGTCTATGCCACCAACCCGGCGACGGTGTCGCTGGCGGTGGCCGTCAACGCCTATCGCGGCCAATAGGTCATCGAGGGTCAGTTCGGGCGCTTCAAAGGCCGGTCGTTGTCGTTGACCCCGCTGTATTTGCACAGCGATCGACGGGGCACCGGGCTGATTCGGTGGCTGAGCCTGGCCCTGCGGGTGCTGACCTTGGTGGAATTTGCTGTCCGCCAAGCCTTGGCCCAAACCGGTGAGTCCCTGGCTGGCCTCTTGCGCGCCTTTCGCGGCGTGAGCCTGACCGTCATCGAGGTCGCCGGACGGGTCCGGGCCTTCTTGTCGCCCATCAGCCCCCTGCAGGAGCGCCTGCTCGAACTGCTGGGCTGGTCGACCGACCTCTACGAACGGGTGGTTGCACATTCTCAGGAACCCGCTTTCAATTTGCGCGAACTATAGGTAACGAGTTGCGAGTTACGAGCTATCGGATTTGCTACGCAATGAGGAACTGATCGGTGGTGAGGAGCGGACGGGCGTGAGGGATTGCGCCGCGTTTGCCAAGCGACGACGCATCCGGTTGACCCAGCGGTTATTTGTCGGGCGGTTCGCCCAGACCGTGAGCGCGACGACGGGCGCGTTGCCGCAACCGCGCTAGATACATGACCGGCCCGGACAGGCCATAAAGCAGGAAACCGAGGAACAGAACCTTGGCGGGATCAACAGAAATGACCACTAGCGTGAGCACTACCAGCATTGCGGAAATGAACGGCACCCGACCGCGCAAATTGATCTGCTTGAAACTGAAATACAGGATGTTGCTGAACATCAACGCACCCGCGCCAATGGTCACGACCAACGCCGGCCAAAGCATTTGTTGACCGGTCAAACCCAGATCAGTGCAGAACCAGACCATCCCGGCCACAATGGCCGCCGCCGATGGGCTGGGCAGGCCGATGAAGTAGCGCTTGTCGGTGTGGCCCAGTTGCACGTTGAAGCGGGCCAGCCGTAGCGCCGCCATCACGGTGTAAAAAAATGCCGCTAGCCAGCCGAGCTTGGACATGAACGGTCCCATGCCCGCCATCGAACCGAGCGCCCATTCGTACATGATCAACGCCGGGGCCAGACCGAAGGACACCAGATCCGCCATGCTGTCGTATTGAGCGCCAAATTCGCTTTCGGTGTGGGTCATCCGCGCTACCCGGCCATCCAGCCCATCCAGCACCATGGCGATAAAGATCGCCACGGACGCCGCTTCGAAGCGGCCCCGCAGAGCGGCGATGATGGCGTAGAAACCGCAAAATAACGCAGCAGTGGTAAACAGGTTCGGCAACAGATAAACGCCGCGCGAACGGCGAACTTCAGAGGTATCTGGGGTCATGGGATTCGCTATCCAATGCAAAAGGCAAGGCGTGAGCGTCAGAACCACGTCCTGCCTTTCAGGGGACTCTCTCCTCAATTCTTGCTGGTATCCACCAGCCGGTTCGCTTTGATCCACGGCATCATGCCGCGCAGTTTGTCGCCCACCTGTTCAATCGGATGTTCGCGGCTGATGCGGCGGTTGGCCTTGAGCACCGGGGCGCCCGCCTGATTTTCCAGGATGAATTCCCGGGCGAACTGGCCAGTCTGGATTTCCTTGAGAATCCGGCGCATCTCAACCTTGGTGTCCTCGGTGATGATGCGCGGGCCACGGGTGAAGTCGCCGTATTCCGCCGTGTTGGAAATTGAGTAGCGCATGTTGGCGATGCCGCCCTCATAGATCAAATCCACGATCAGTTTCACTTCGTGCAGGCACTCGAAATACGCCATTTCCGGCGCATAACCCGCTTCCACCAGTGTTTCAAACCCGGCTTGAATCAGTGCGGTCAGACCGCCGCACAACACTACCTGCTCACCGAACAGGTCCGTCTCGCACTCTTCGCGGAACGTGGTTTCAATGACGCCAGCACGCCCGCCGCCATTGGCGGAAGCATAAGATAAAGCGATATCCCGGGCCTGACCGGAAGCGTCCTGTGCGACCGCGATCAATGAGGGAACGCCACCACCCTGCGTGTAAGTGGAGCGCACCAAATGGCCGGGACCCTTGGGAGCGATCATGATCACATCGAGATCGGCGCGAGGGACAACGCCGCCGAAATGGATGTTGAAACCGTGGGCGAAGGCTAGCGCCGCACCCTGCTTAAGCTTAGGTTCAATTTGCCGATAGATGGCGCTCTGATGCTCGTCAGGAGCCAGGATCATCACAACATCCGCTGCCGCTACGGCATCTTCCAGTGGCTTGACGGTCAGACCGGCGGTTTCCGCTTTAGCCGCCGAGGCGGAACCTGGACGCAAGCCAACAATGACTTTGACGCCGGAATCGCGCAGGTTGAGGGCGTGGGCGTGGCCCTGAGAGCCATAACCGATGATAGCGATCGTCTTACCCTTGATCAGGGACAGATCGGCGTCTTTATCGTAATAAACTTTCATGGAGGTTATTTTCCTTGGAGCGGGGTTCAACGATCAAAAACAAACCGTCCCTGACGGGCAACCAGGGACGGTCAAGGAGTCACAAAGGGGAGGTCAGGCGTGCAGCGCCTTCTGGCCTAGAGCAATGCCCATGGCTCCGGAACGCACCACTTCCAGAATGGCTTCCTTCTCGATGGCGCGTAGAAAGCTGTCCAATTTTCCACCAGGGCCGGTCAACTCAATGGTGTAGGTCGACTCGGTCACATCAAGAATATGGCCACCAAAGATTTCCGATAGCCGCATCATCTCAGCCCGCTGTTCGCCGAAAGCCTTGGTCTTGATCAGCATCAATTCACGCTCGATGGAGTCGGTCTCACTCAGGTCGATCAGCTTGACCACGTCGATCAGCTTGTTGAGTTGCTTGATAATCTGCTCGATAACCTGCTCATTGCCAGAGGTCACCAAAGTCAGCCGCGACAGGGTTGGATCATCGGTGGGCGCCACCGTCAGGCTCTCGATGTTGTAGCCCCGCGCCGAAAATAGATTGGCCACCCGCGATAACGCGCCGGATTCGTTTTCCATCAAAATGGAAATGACATGACGATTGGTATTGTTCACACCAGCACCATCCCTTCTTCGTGAGTCGAAACCATTTCATCGCGTTCGGCCAGCAGCATCTCATTCTGGCCGCCGCCGGAGGGGATCATCGGAAAGACGTTTTCACCGGGGTCCGTGACGAAGTCGAGAAACACCGTCCGATCCTTCATCGCGAATGCCTCGCGTAACGCCCCTTCCACATCGCCCGGCTTCTCGATCCTCATGCCGACATGGCCATAGGCCTCAGCCAGCATCACGAAATTCGGCAATGCCTCGAAGTAGGTCATGGAATAGCGCTTCTGATAGAAAAACTCCTGCCATTGTCGCACCATGCCGAGGTAGCCGTTGTTCAGATTGATGATTTTGACCGGGGTGTTGTACTGCTTCATGGTCGCCAGTTCTTGCAGCATCATCTGGATGCTGCCATCGCCGGTGATACAAGCCACGTCCTGATCGGGGAAGGCGAATTTAGCGCCCATCGCCGCTGGCAGACCAAAACCCATAGTGCCCAGACCGCCGGAGTTGATCCATTGCCGGGGCCGGTCGAACAGATAGTACTGCGCCGCCCACATCTGATGCTGGCCGACGTCGGAGGTAATAATCGCCTGGCCTTCCGTGACCTGATACAGCTTTTCAACGACGAACTGTGGTTTGATCACCTCGGTGCTGGGGCGATAACGCAGCGACTCAATTTTCCGCCACTCGTCGATTTGTCGCCACCACTGGGCGAGCGCCTCCGCATCGGGCTTGAGTTTTTCGTCGCGGATAACGTTGATCATCGCCCGCAGCACGTTTGGCACCGAGCCGACGATGGGAATGTCCACCTTGACGTTTTTGGAAATCGAGGAGGGATCGATATCGACGTGGACGATGCGGGCCGTCGGGCAGAATTTATCGATCTTACCCGTCACTCGATCATCGAAGCGGGCGCCGATAGCGATCAGCGTGTCACATTCGTGCATGGCCATGTTGGCTTCATACGTGCCATGCATGCCCAACATCCCGATAAACTGCTTGTCAGTGGCCGGATACGCGCCCAGCCCCATCAACGTGTTGGTGATCGGGTAGCCGAGCAGTTGTGTCAGCTCCACCAGTTCCGCCGAGCCATCGCTCAGCACCACGCCGCCGCCGGTGTAGAGCATCGGCCGCTTGGCCGACAGGATCATATCCACCGCCTTGCGGATCTGCCCGGCGTGACCTTTCACCGTCGGACTGTAGGAACGCAGCTTGACTTTCTTCGGGTAATGATAATCGGTTTTGGTGATGGTAACGTCTTTCGGCAGATCGACCAACACCGGACCGGGACGACCGGTAGTGGCGATGTAAAAGGCCTTTTTGACGGTCTCCGCCAGCAGGCGGACATCCTTGACCAGGAAATTATGTTTGACGCAGGGCCGGGTAATACCGACCGTATCCACCTCCTGGAAAGCGTCGTTACCGATCAGCGCCGTGGGCACCTGGCCGGTGAAGACGACCAGCGGAATGGAATCCATGTAGGCGGTGGCGATGCCCGTCACCGCATTGGTGACGCCGGGACCGGAGGTCACCAGCACCACGCCCGGCTTACCGCTGGCGCGGGAATAGCCATCGGCGGCATGCACCGCGCCTTGTTCATGGCGCACCAGGATATGCTTGACGTCCTCCTGCTTGTAGAGCTCATCGTAAATATGCAGGACAGAACCGCCTGGATAACCAAAGAGATACTCGACACCTTCATCCTTGAGGCAACGGACCAGAATTTCAGCACCAGTGATGGGTTCCACGATGTGGGTTCCTCGTTGGCGAATCGGGTTGAACGGGGTGAATCAGCAAGACAAATCCTCGCTGAAGTACGGGGCATCATGACCGGTCCATCAGTGGCGTGGCCGGGGCCGTGGCTGGCAGGGTCACTGCCGCACGGCTGGGGTATCGCCCGGCGGGCGCAACCAGCCATGAACGTCGCCAGTACGCGCCAAGCGCGGGTCTTGCGAACCGGCTATACTACACAACTTTATTTTCCAGCAAAATCCCGCTCTCAAGTAGAACCACTGAACTGGGAGGTGTTATGTTGAAACGAACGATGCTCTGCATCCTGCTGGCCGGGAGCTGCGGGCTGATGGCCGTCGCCCAAGCCCAGCAATTTATTTACAAGTGGACCGATGAACAGGGGCAACCCAAGTATTCTGAATTGCCGCCGCCTGCCGGTGTACGTTATGAAACGGTGCGCAAATCCGGCGACTTGGTTCCCGGCGTCGCGACCAAGGATTTGGCCAAGGAACAGGAAGAGCTGGCGCGCAAACTGGCTGAGGAAGAGGCTAAAACTCAGGAGCAGCAGGAACAGGCGCAAAAAGAAGCCGCAGATGCTCGGGCAAAAAATTGCGAGGTGGTCCGGAAAAATGTTGAGGTGTTGCAGGGCGACCGGCCAGTCGTCAGGACCGACGACAAAGGCAACAAAGTGGCGCTCGACGCTGGGCAACGTGAGGCCGAGTTGCAAAAGGCCAAAAAAGACCAGGACTATTTCTGCAATCCCTGATTTCCCGCTCCACAAGGCTGATCCATGCGCGTATCTCGCTTTCCGCTGTTCACTGTCAAAGAAACCCCGGCTGACGCCGAGGTGGTCAGTCACCAATTGATGTTGCGAGCGGGTCTGATCCGCAAGCTCGCCGCCGGTATCTACACCTGGTTGCCATTGGGCCTGCGCGTGTTGCGCAAGGTTGAAGCAGTGGTGCGGGAAGAGATGAACCGCGCTGGCGCATTGGAACTGTTCATGCCGGCAGTCCAACCGGCAGAGCTGTGGCAGGAGTCTGGTCGCTGGCAGAAGTATGGCCCGGAGTTGTTGCGCATCAAGGATCGCCACGAGCGCGATTTCTGCTTCGGGCCGACGCATGAGGAGGTCATCACCGACCTGTTCCGCCGCGAGATCAAGAGTTACAAACAACTGCCTATTAATTTCTACCAGATTCAGACCAAATTCCGCGACGAGGTGCGGCCGCGCTTTGGAGTCATGCGGGCGCGGGAATTCCTGATGAAGGATGCGTATTCCTTCCATCTGGATCAAGCTTCGTTGCAGGAAACCTATGACGTCATGTACCAGGCGTATTCACGGATTTTCAGCCGGCTGGGCCTGAAATTCCGGGCGGTGCTGGCGGATACCGGCAGCATCGGCGGCGCGCATTCGCATGAGTTTCATGTGCTGGCTGAATCCGGGGAGGACGCCATCGCTTTTTCCACGGGCAGCGACTATGCCGCCAATGTCGAGATGGCCGAGGCGCTGGCCCCGCTCGGGGAGCGACCCGCGCCGACGGAGGCATTGACACGCATACATACCCCGGGGATCAAGACGATTGCCGAGCTCTGCGCGTTCCTGAAGATGCCCGCCGAGCGGACCGTCAAGGCCGTAGTGGTCGAAGGCGAAGACGGGTCGCCCGTGTTGCTGCTAGTGCGCGGCGATCATGAGGTCAATGCGATCAAGGCGGCGAAATTGCCCCAAGTTCGGGAGCCGCTGGCTTTCGCTAGTCCCGAAATGATTCGCACCGCGTTCGGGGCCAATCCCGGCTCACTGGGGGCAGTCGGGTTCAGTGGCGTGGTGGTTGCGGATCGGGCGGTGGCGAAGATGGCGGATTTTGTCACCGGCGCGAATGAGGACGACTGGCACTTCACCGGGGCCAATCTTGGTCGGGATTGCCCGGAGCCTTTGGTCGCCGATATTCGTAGTGTGGTTACGGGCGACCTCAGCCCGGATGGGCAGGGGACGTTGGCGATAGCTCGGGGTATTGAGGTCGGTCACGTTTTTCAGCTAGGCCGCAAATACAGCGAGGCTTTGAACGCCGAAGTATTGGGCGAGGATGGCCAACCGACGACGGTGACCATGGGTTGTTATGGTATCGGCGTGTCGCGGGTGGTGGCGTCCGCGATTGAGCAGAATCATGATGAGCGCGGCATTATCTGGCCGGCGGCGATGGCTCCCTTTCAAGTTGCAGTTTTGCCGATAGGCGCGGGTCGTTCGACGGCGGTGCGCGAGGCGGCGGAGGCCCTGTATCAGGAATTATTGGCGACCGGTATAGAAGCGTTGCTGGATGATCGCGATGCCCGACCTGGAGTCATGTTTGCCGATATGGAACTGATTGGCGTTCCCCATCGTGTGGTGATCAGCGAGCGTAATTTGGCGGTAGGTCAGGTAGAGTACCGAGGCCGGTGCGAGGCGGCGAGTATGCAAGTAGCGCGAGAAAACCTGCTGGATTGGTTGCGGGAACGATGGACCGCAGAGTAGACGCAGAAACTTATCCACAAAACCTGTGGATAAGTCTGTGGATAACTTTCACAGACAGTGCCTGACGCTATATGACCGTTATGTGAATAGCGGGTTGGTGATTTTTTAATCAGTCTGTTTTTTATTTATTATTCAGCGCATTGAATGTAACGCTTGGAATATCGAAAGGATTTTTAGTGATCGTCATAGTAGATCATTGGCGTTTATGTGAATTTCATAGCCCTGTGGATAAGTCAAGCGCTAGCAAACAGAATCTGTGGTTTTCACTCAATGCGGAAATCGCGGAAATCCTGGTGGGGCGCGGTTTCACAAGATACATTGTTGACGTGTGCGAGCGCTGGACCTTGCCAAAGCCAGTTGCGCAGGGCGGTAACAGCGCGTTCCTCACCACAAGCCAGAACTTCTACCCGCCGATCCGGCAGATTGCGCACATAGCCGGTTACGCCCAAGGACAGCGCCTTATCGACGGTCGCATAGCGGAAACCGACCCCCTGGACACGGCCACTCACCTGGCAACGCAAGCAGAGCATGGTCATGGAACCCTCTGGGGCGGTGGTGATCGAAGCGGAGAGCCTTGCACAGTGGCTTCCCGCGCCTTGATGGCCTGCACACGGGCGCCGAGTGCATACCGGCGCGCCTCATCATAGGCTCCTGCCTCCAGATAAGTCTGGGCCTTGCGCAGCAGTTGTTGAGCTGCCGTCAGGTTTTCGGGCGAACGTCGCGCCGCGCCGGCGGCCTCCGCCGAACGGATGGCTTGGCGGGCGTCGCTCATCTCTTGTACGGGAGCTGTCGCACAAGCCGCTAGCGCCAGCATCAGGATAGCGAGTCGCGTGAATTGGTTAATCAATGCCTTGGAAAATCCAGCGTCACTGCAAGCGTGGGACGTGATAACGAATTTAATGATTCTTAATGAAGCTAGCATTGGTTCCCCCAGCCGTCAAGCGAGCCCGGCAGCGGATGACAATCTGAACAGTCGTCAGCAATTCACATAGAGAGATAAAAGCGGATGGCAGACATTTTGGTGCTGTATTACAGCCGTACCGGAGGAACCGCCGAAGTGGCGCGACAGATCGCACGAGGTGTCGAAGAAACGCCAGGCATGACCGCACGGTTACGCACGGTGCCGGCTATTTCGACCGTCTGTGAAGCGCTGGAAGACGATATTCCTGCTACAGGGCCGCCCTATGTGACCCTGGATGATCTCAGGGAGTGCGCGGGGCTGGCCTTAGGCAGTCCGACTCGATTCGGCAATATGGCGGCGCCGCTCAAGTATTTTCTGGACTCTACCGGCGGGCTATGGCTAGCCGGCGCTTTGTCCGGAAAACCGGCGGCGGTATTTACTTCCGCCTCGACGTTGCACGGTGGCCATGAATCCACGTTGCTCACCATGATGTTGCCCTTGTTGCACCACGGGATGCTGTTAGTGGGCTTGCCGTTTACCGAGAAGGCGCTGAATGAAACCCGTAGCGGTGGGACACCTTACGGTTCAAGCCACTGGTCGGGGCCGGAATCCAAAACAACGCTCGACCGTGCGGAAAAACAACTGAGTCAGGCGCTGGGCCGACGGTTGGCGGAGATTGCATGGCGGCTGACGGGAGCGTGACACGGTAGACTTGGTTATTCAGCGGACGAGACCGGCGCTAGCTTGACCAAGCCGGGCCGGTGTTTTTCCCGCAGGCGATAACTTTCGTTGCGGGATAGTCACCCACACGGCGGTGGCTGGTGATCATCAGACTCCCCCCCGCGCCGCTCAGTCACGGCGCTTACACCAGAAACAGCACGCCCCGCGCCCCGCGCCCTCACCGCATGGCGAAAAGGTGTTGCTTCGCTCCGCTGGCGCTTCGCTGTCAGGGTCGCCAGTTGGCGCGAATTAGCCAGCCAAACTACGCCGGTTCAACATACAAATACCGCTGAAACCCACTAAACACCTTCCCGATTTCATCCGGCCGGCCGAGATCAGCCACCGCGTCCGGGATTGAATCGTGGTACTTCAGCTTCAATAGCGGTGTCAGCTTCGCCTGATCCAATTCCTCGACCCCGAGCGCCACATAGTGCGACAGCACGAAGTCGAGAAACACCTTCTGCTTCGGATTGAAGTGCTCGCTGATGATCGCCATCGCCCGATCCGCCCGTTCTTCGCGGGTCAGCGGCTCCAGGGCGTAGGCCACATGCGCCAGCACGTCGAACAGGTCGCTTTTCTCGGCGTCGATGATCTTCTGCATTTCCGTCAGTTGATCCTTGCCGAAGCCTTTCTCGGCCAAGCCTTCCAGCAATTTCCGGCGGGTATCGGGTGCGCTCCATAGCATCCGCAGTTCGTCTTCGTCCTTGAAGAAGTCCGGCAACCTGCCGAACAGCGCCTCCATGAACTGCTGCGCCGACATCGGCGTGCCGTCCGGGTGCCAGAAGCTGGTGACCACCATGTGCTGAATCATGCGCGATTTGCCGTCGGCTAGCTTTACCTTCGCTTTCTTCTTGCACACGCAGGGCCGCTGCCCGCACTTCGGGCACGGGTCTTTCGCACACTCGCAAGGCGATTTTCCGCAGAGGTAACACGGCAGAGGCGGTTCCTTGATGCAGGCACAAGGAACCGAATGGCACTTCTCGCAAACCTCCGGCTCGGTCGGCTCGCCATCCCATTCCGGGTCGCTGAAATGGTGGTGCGCCTTCACGAAGTCGTAGATCGTGAAGTAGTTCTTGCCGTCGTAAAGCCGGGTGCCGCGCCCGATGATCTGCTTGAACTCGATCATCGAATTCACCGGGCGCAGCAGCACGATGTTGCGCACGTTCCGCGCATCGACGCCGGTGGAGAGTTTCTGCGACGTGGTCAGGATGGTCGGAATGGATTTCTCATTGTCCTGAAAATCCCGCAGCCATTGTTCGCCCAAGATGCCATCGTTGGCCGTCACCCGGTGGCAGTAGTTGGGGTCGGTGCTGGTCTTGATCTGATTGACCAGGTCACGGATCGCCAGGGCGTGGTCTTGGGTCGCGCAGAACACCAAGGTCTTTTCCCGCTGGTCGATCAGCGCCATGAAAATCTCGACGCGCTTCTTCTCGCGCTCCTTGATCTCGATGATCTTGTTGAAGTCGGCTTCCTCGTAGCGCCTGCCGGCTTCGACCTCGCCTTCCACCACCTTGTCGTCGGGCGTGTAGACGTATTCGTCGAGCGTGGTCGAAATCTGCTTGACGCGGAACGGGGTCAGGAAGCCATCGTTGATGCCGTCCTTGAGCGAGTAGATGAACACCGGCTCGCCGAAGTAGGCGTAGGTATCGACGTTGTCCTTGCGCTTCGGCGTGGCGGTGAGGCCAAGCTGCACGGCCGGCGCGAAGTAATCGAGAATGCCGCGCCAGTTGCTCTCGTCGTTGGCCCCGCCCCGGTGGCATTCGTCGATGACGATGAAATCGAAGAAGTCGGGCGGATACTCGCCGAAGTAAGGGGTATCGCCCGGCCCGCTCATGAAGGTCTGGAAGAGGGTGAAGAAGAGGCTGCCGTTCTTCGGCGCCTTGCCCTTCTTGCGGATGTCGGCCGGGTCGATGCGCACCAGCGCCTTGTCGTCGAAGGCGGAAAAGGCGTTGTAGGCTTGATTGGCCAGGATGTTACGGTCGGCCAGGAACAGGATGCGCGGTCGCCGCGCCGGCTCTGCTTCGCTCTTGGCATCGGTCAGATTCCAGCGGCTATGGAACAGCTTCCACGCAATCTGGAAGGCAATGAAGGTCTTGCCGGTGCCGGTCGCTAGCGTCAGCAGAATGCGCTCTTGCCCGGCCGCGACGGCGGCCAGCACCCGCTCGATGGCGATGTCCTGATAGTAGCGACCCTGAAAGAAGCCTCCTTTGTCCTCGAACGGCACAGAGGCGAAGCGATCTCGCCACGCGTTCTTGGTGGCGAAGGTGCGCGTCCACAATTCATCCGGTGACGGGAAAGCATCGATCTTGCCTTCCACGGCGGTCTGCATGTCGATGCCGTAGATACCCTGCCCGTTGCTGGCGTAGGTGAAGCGCAGCGCCAGTTTGCCGGCGTAGTCCTTGGCCTGCGCCACACCCTCGGTCAGCGCCTTGTCCCATGCCTTCGCCTCGACCACCGCCAGCTTGGTGTTGCGGTATTCCAGAACGTAATCCGCCGTCAGCGACTTGCCGCGCTTGCCCGCGCCTTCCAGCCGACCGAGCGTGATTGGATATTCCCGCCGGATGCGGCTGCCTTCGACCACGCCCCAGCCTGCCGCAGCAAGGGCGGGGTCAATGTGTTCGGCGCGGGTTTCGGCTTCGTTCATGCGTTCTTCAGCACGTAGCGGCCGGTCTTGTTGCCACCGACCTTTTCGACCACACCCGCATCCAGCAGCGGGCGCAGCAAATCCATCGCCCCCTGTCGCGACACGCCCAGCGCCGCCCATATTTCGGCCGGTGCCATGCCACCGTGGTCGCGCAGCAGGTGCAGTAGTTGTTCCTGACGCGGACGCAATACCAGTTTCTCGGTCGAGCCGACTTGCAAGGTCTGTATCCGCAGCCACGCCCGTTCCAGCGTCTGACGCAAGCCCGCCGCGCAATACTCCAGCCATGTGCTTAAATCTTCACCAGCCTCGCGCACCCCTTGCAACTCGGCATAGTAGGCGGGCCGATCCTCCCAGTAATATTCATCCACAGCAAAGATGTGGTGTGTGTCGAAGCCACGCCGATAGAGTTCCCACAGGGCAAGCGCTCGCCCGGTGCGGCCGTTGCCGTCCGCAAAGGGGTGGATGGCCTCGAAGCGGTAATGCAGGATTGCCGAACTCAGTACGGGAGAAAGCTTTGCTGTTGCAGTGTTCCACCACTCCAGCAACTCGAACATCAGGCCGGAGACCGCATCCGGTGGTGGCGGGAGATATTGCCCAACCCGGACGGCGATCATTCGGTATTGCCCGGCCTCTCCCTGGTCCATGACCTCCCCTGCGAGTATCCGGTGCAGTTCGAGGATGTCGGCGTGACCCATGTCTTTCTTGGCCGCGTTCTTTTCCACGAAGCGCAACCCGGCGAAGTAGTTGATGACTTCGCGTTTGGGGCGCGCGCCGGGCGCGGAAAGCTCGCGTCCTTCCTCCAGCGCGCGCACCTGTTCGAGCGTCAGCGGGTTGCCCTCGATAGCGGTCGAAGCATGCACGTTGCGGGTGCGGGTATCTTTTTGCAGGGCGGGAATCCAGGCCAAGTCCACCACCGCGTTCTGAATGCGCTCGCGCAAGGCCGCCACCTGCTCGACTTCGTGCAGCAGGGCGGGAGTGATGGTGAATACCGGGACGTAGGCCATGACGACAACCTAACCAATAGTCAAGTATCAGTCAAGTTTTGTGTCAAGCGACTTCAAGGGTCGGGCACCGGCGGAACGGCGGCGTGCGTTACAACGCCCCGGAGAAGGCTTGGTGCAGCAGGGATTTTTTCAGGTCGTCGAGGGCGACCAGCTTTTGCTGGTAGAGGGATTCGAGGCGTTGGGTTTCTTCCGATAGCGCATCAAACTTTGCGACGGCTAGGCGGAGTTCCGGCAAAGGTGGTACGGGAATCGGGAAGCGAGCGAGAACTTCGCCGGTGAAATGCTGAATGCCGGTGCCGCTGAAGTGCTGCTTCAGTTGTCCGCTGGAAGCCTGAACGCTCAAGTAATAGACGAACCATTTGTTTAACTCTGGCTCGTGAAACCGCACGCGGTGAAGAGCCTTCTGGAAGTAAATCGGATAATCCTCATCCCAAATGGCAGCGCGTCCAGGGTAACCGCCTTCGCAAATCAGAACGTCGCCTTTGACCGCTGTGTATTTCTCCGCCTCGGTTGGGAGGAACGGCATTTGAAGTAAATCCGATAAGTCGAAGGCGAACCAACGGACATTGATGTTTCGCAGGTAGGGCTGCGGCTCCCCCTTGTTCTTCGCCTTGTCCAACATCTTGCCAAGGGAATGCCTCGCGATCTCGGACACCTTCTTCTCCACCCACCCCTCACCCCGCTCCGTGAAAACGGATTGCAGGTGGCTTTCAAACAAGGCGCGGGCGTTCTGGAGGTTCTTTTCGGCGTTTGCTTTGGCGGTGGCGATGCCGTCGAAGGCTTCGTCGAGGATGGCGACGATGCGGTGCTGTTCGGGGAGTGGAGCTACCGGAACTGGAAATCGTTGCAGATCAGAGAACTTCAAGTTGTTGATATTCGCGCCATCAGCCAAGGCAGCAATAAAGTCCTTGTACGCACCAGAAGTCATCAGGTGAAAGAAGTACCGGGGAAGCAGACATTTACTTGGTGTCAGCATTCCCATGAAACCACCAAACGCAAAATCGCAGTCGTCATCGATGTATGCGACCTTGCCAAGGTGGCTCTTGCTCCCGCTTGCCGTGCAAATCAGTAACGAATCCTTTTTGACTTTCTTGCTCGCATGAACAACCACTGCGTCATTGATGTACTTCAGTTCGTCCAGATTAAGTAGGTTAGTTGCAAGATCAATGTTGGTGGCGCGAAGAACGATGTTGTTGGAGACATCAACCTCATCGGTTTTCGCATAGGTAAGCCCACGCTGGAATTCGCAAACCTCTCCCAGCGGCTTGATCGCCCACCCCGCCTTCACACCCCCACCTCCGCCATCCACTCTTCCAACTTCTGCCGCAATTCCTCCTTGCCCGGCAAATAAAGCTGATATTCGCGGGCGTGGATGTTGGCATCCTTGGGCAGGGTGATTTCAACCAACGCCTCGTGCTTCTTCTTGCACAGCACGATGCCGATGGTGGCGTTTTCTCTTTCCATCCTGACGTGGCGATCGAAGTAATTGACGTACATCTGCATCTGGCCGAGGTCTTGGTGGGTGAGCTTGCCAAGTTTGAGGTCGATCAGCACATAGCAGCGCAACAGGCGGTTGTAGAACACCAGATCAACGAAGAAATGATCGTCGTCGAAGCTGAAACGCTTTTGCCGCGCCTCGAACAGGAAGCCTTTGCCGAGTTCGAGCAGGAAGTGCTCCAGTCGCTCGATGATGGCTCTTTCCAGATCGGATTCGGAATAGCGGGCTTGTTCGGCAAGACCGAGGAATTCCAGTACCAGCGGTTCCTTGAGCAGGTCTTGCGGCTGGCTGACAATCTGGCCTTCACGCGCCAGTTTTCGAATGCCTTCCTGGTCGCGGCTGAGCGCGAGACGTTCGTAAAGGCCGCTGTCGAACTGGCGCTTGAGTTCGCGCAGCGTCCAACTTTCGCTACTCGCTTCGATTTCGTAGAAGCTGCGCTCGTCGGGGTTCTTGATGCCGAGCAGGAAGACGTAGTGCGACCAGCTCAGTGAAAACGGACGCGAAGATTTTGCAGACAGCGTCTGGACAATTTGGAAACTTTCAGAGTCTGCCGCCGTACCCCACCCCGGCAATTGTCCAGACGCTGTCTGGCAAATCTGTGCGCGGCTTGCATAGGCGAGATAAAAACTGCGCATGTACGCGATGTTGCTGCGCGCAAAACCCTTGCCGAACTCACGGGTCAGACGATCAGCCAGACTTGTGAGCAACTCCTTGCCATAGTCGGCGCGGTTTTTACCCTGCTGTTCATGCTCGACGATGTGCCGACCGATCTCGAAGTTGGTCCGCACCTGCACCAGATCGATGCCACGGGCGACCGTCTGCCGGGCAGCGACAACCAGATCACGGATGCGTTGATAGAGGCTGGCTTCGTCGCCGGCTACGGCATGAGCAGGCTTGACTGGGGCGTTGCGTTTCATAGCAACCTCCGAATATTCGCCAGCACTTCCGCACTCTCGGCATCCAGCGCGGCGATCTCGTCCATGATGTCCTGCGGGCTGCGGTGGATGACTTCCTCGCCACCGTTCGGGTTCTTCACCGACAGGTCGTAGGTCGCGTTGTCTATCGTCGCGGCATCGACGCTCCAGCTTTTCTCGGTGTCGGCCTGGGACTTTTGCAGTTCGACAAACTCGGTGAGGTCGGCGTCATTGAGCGGGTTGGTCTTGCCCATGTTGCGGCCGGGATCAAGTTGGTAGTACCAGACCTTGCGCGTCGGCGTGCCCTTCTCGAAGAACAGCACCACGGTCTTGACGCCCGCGCCCTGAAACGTGCCGCCTGGGCAGTCGAGGACGGTGTGCAGGTTGCAGGATTCCAGCAACAGTTTGCGCAGGCTGACCGAGGCGTTGTCGGTGTTCGACAGGAAGGTGTTCTTGATGACCACGCCGGCGCGGCCGCCGGCCTTGAGCATCTTGATGAAGTGTTGCAGGAACAGGAAGGCCGTCTCGCCGGTGCGGATCGGGAAGTTCTGCTGCACTTCCTTGCGCTCGCCGCCGCCGAAGGGCGGATTGGCGAGGATCACGTCCATCCGGTCCTTGTCCTGAATGTCGGCCAGGTTCTCGGTCAGCGTGTTGGTGTGGATGATGTTGGGCGCTTCGATGCCGTGCAGGATCATGTTCATGATCGCAATCACATAGGCCAGCGGCTTCTTTTCCTTGCCGTAGAAAGTGCGCTCCTGCAGCGTCTTGAGCTTGTCGGCGGTCAGCCCGGCCTGGCCGCGCAGATAGTCGAAGGATTCGCAGAGAAAGCCAGCCGAACCGCAGGCGCCGTCGTAGATGCGTTCGCCGACTTCGGGCTTGATGACCTGCACCATCGCCCGGATCAGCGGGCGCGGGGTGTAGTACTCGCCGCCGTTGCGCCCGGCGTTGCCCATGTTTTTGATCTTGGCTTCGTACAGGTGCGAGAGTTCGTGCTTCTCGGCCTGGGAGCGGAAGCGCAGTTCGTCGATGTGGTCGATGATCTCGCGGAGGGTGTAGCCGCTCTGAATCTTGTTCTTGATCTCGCCAAAAATCTCGCCGATTTTGTATTCGAGGGTGTTCGGGCCGGTGGCCTTGAGCTTGAAGCCGTGCAGGTAGGGGAACAGCTTGCGATCCACGAACTCGCGCAGGTCGTCGCCGGTCTGCGCCTTGTTGTGGTCGAGCTTGCCTTGGTTGTCCCTGGGCGCGGCCCAGGATGACCAGCGGTAGGCTTCGTCGAGGATGAAGGCATATCGTCTGCCTTCCAACTCGGCCTCCATCGCTTTGTCCTGCTCCAGCCCGTCGAGATACTTGAGGAACAGCAGCCAGGAGGTCTGTTCGGTGTAGTCGAGTTCGGTGGTGCAACCGGCCTCGTTGCGCAGGTCGTTGTCGATATTTTTGAAGGCTTGTTCAAACATGGGGGCCAGCCGTTTCGGGGGAAATTGCCACACCCCACCAGCACAACGCTAAACAGGGCTTTATCTGTCCGGCGAAACCCGCCGGAATCCGTTGTTCCGTTTACACGTTAAACCGGAAGTGCATGACATCGCCTTCCTGGACTACATACTCCTTCCCTTCCAGTCGCCATTTACCCACCTCACGAGCGCCGGATTCACCGTTAAAGGCGATATAGTCAGCATAGGCGATCACTTCGGCGCGAATAAAGCCGCGTTCGAAATCGGTATGGATCACCGCCGCCGCTTGGGGAGCCGTTGCACCGACCCGTACCGTCCAGGCCCGCACTTCCTTGGGGCCAGCAGTGAAATAGGTTTGCAGTCCCAGTAACTTATAGGCGGCGTGAATCACTCGGTCCAACCCCGGTTCAAGTAATCCGTAATCGGCCAGAAACTCAGCCTTGTCGGCGTCATCCAGTTCGGCTAACTCGGCCTCAATCGCCGCGCAAACCGGCACGACTTCCGCGCCTTCCCGCACTGCAATCTCCCGAACCTGATCCAGGAACGGATTATTCTTGAAACCGTCTTCAGCGACGTTGGCGACGTACAGCACCGGCTTGCCTGTGAGCAGGAATAATTCTCGCAGCCCTTCACGCTCGCTCGCATCCAGCGCCAAGGTCCGCAACGGCGCTCCGGTATTCAGATGCGCCTGCACCTGACCCAGCAGGGTCTTGCGTTCCAGTGCTTCCCGCCCACCGGACTTCGCCGCCTTCTCCGCCCGTTGCAATGCCTTCTCCACCGTCGCCAGATCAGCTAGCGCCAGTTCGGTGTTAATGGTCTCAATATCCTCGCCAGGATTAACCCGCCCAGAGACGTGAACGATGTCATCATCCTCGAAACAGCGCACCACTTGGGCGATGGCGTCGGTTTCGCGAATATGGGCCAGAAATTGGTTGCCCAGCCCTTCGCCTTTCGACGCGCCTGCGACCAAACCGGCGATATCCACGAACTCGACCGTGGCTGGAATGATTTTCTGTGGCTTGACCATCGCCGCCAACGCCCCTAAACGAGGATCGGGCACCGGCACCACGCCGATATTGGGATCGATAGTGCAGAACGGATAATTTTCAGCCTGGATGCCGGCCTTGGTGAGAGCGTTGAATAGCGTGGATTTGCCGACGTTCGGCAGGCCGACGATGCCGCATTGAATGCCCATGGGTGATGACTCGGAGGTTCAGGTAGCGGAAGGAGATACCGGGGATGGAACGCGCCGGCTGTGCAGGGCTTGCGTGGCCCGTTCCCATTGACCGGCCAGCAAATGCGGCGTTTCGCGCAGCGCGTCGGCAATCGCCTGCTCCAGCAACTCCTGTTCGGAACGCGGGGCACGGCGCAAAACATGCTCCAGCACATCCCGGCTGTCGCCGGGATGACCGATCCCTAATCGCAATCGGGCGAAATCGTTACCGCCCAGATGGGCGATCAGATCGCGCAAGCCGTTATGACCGCCATGACCGCCACCCCGCTTCAAACGCACCGTACCCGGCGGCAAATCCAGATCGTCATGAACGACCAGAATGGCCGGCAAGGAAATTTTGTGAAACCGCGCCAGCGCGGCAACAGCCTGGCCGCTGCGGTTCATATAGGTCATCGGCTTGAGTAGCCACAATTCGTGGCGGGCCAGCGCGATGCGACAAATCTCGCCATGGTATTTGGCGTCCGGGCGGAAGCTGCCCCCGTGCTGGCGGGCCAGTTCATCGACCAGCCAGAAACCGGCATTATGGCGCGTTTGGGCGTACTCGGGGCCGGGATTGCCCAGCCCGACGATCAATTGCAACGCCGGCGCTGGTTCACGGCCCTCTCCCTTGGAGGAAAAGGGGCTGGGCAGGTTTACGGACAACGCAATGGGATCAGGGTTAGGCGGCTGGCGACGCCGGTGCGCCGATGGGCGCTTCCTCACCGCCATGGGCATGGTGGATGCTGACTACGATAGCGTCCTGCTCGGAACCGGCGGCGACGTGATTCGCCAGCTCCACCCCATCAGGCAGTTTCAGATCAGACAGGTGCAGTGCATCGCCCATGCCCAAATCAACGAGATCGACTTCGATGAATTCCGGCAAGTCTTTGGGCAAACAAGCGATCTCGATGTCGATCAATGCGCGGCTGACCACACCGCCCTGCTGCTTGACGCCTCGCGAGAGGCTCTCATTGATGAAGTGCAGTGGCACATGAACCCGCAGCTTGCGGTCGGCGCTGGCCCGCAAAAAGTCGATGTGCATGATCGTCGGCTTGAACGGGTGACGGTGCATGTCGCGCAGTACAGCGCTTTCGACATTTGCACCGATCTTCAGGGTCAGCACATGCGAGTAGAACGCCTCGCCAGCCTTATTCATCAAATTCAAGACTTCCAATTGATTCAACACCAGCGGCTGCGGGTCTTGAGTACCCCCGTACAAAATAGCCGGTAGTTGACCCGCACGGCGCAGGCGGCGGCTCGCACCTTTCCCCAGCGCGTTGCGCGGTTCGGCTTTTAATTCAAACTTAACACTCATGAGTACTTCTCCAAACGCTCAACATAAAAATGCGACGCACCCGCGACCAGGCGCGCTGCTCTTGGTATTCCCGCCATGCAACCCGGCGGGGTGGCAACATCAGAGAAACAGTGAGCTCACCGACTCTTCCAAATGAATACGGCGCATGGATTCCGCTAGCAGGCCAGCTACGCTAATCTGGCGGATGTTCGGGCAGGCGGCTGATGCAGGACGCAGGGGAATTGTGTCGGTCACCACCAGCTCGTCCAGCACCGAGTTGCGAATATTGTCGGCGGCAGCGCCGGACAGTACGGCATGAGTGCAGTAAGCACGCACCGACGCCGCGCCCCAATCCTTAAGCGCTTTCGCTGCTAGACACAGGGTGCCGGCAGTGTCCACCATGTCATCGACAACAATGCAGTGCTGGCCCTCGACATCGCCGATGACATGCATCACTTGGGCTTGATTAGGCGCGGGACGGCGCTTGTCGATAATCGCCAGTTCAGAATCGTCCAACCGCTTGGCCAGCGCACGGGCGCGCACGACGCCGCCGACGTCGGGTGATACAACCATCAAATCGCCAAGATTCTGGGCGCGGATGTCGCTCAACACCATGGGCGTGGCGTAAATATTGTCCACCGGCAGATCGAAAAAACCCTGAATCTGATCAGCGTGCAAATCGACGGTCAACACCCGGTCAACGCCGACGCTGGTGATCATGTTGGCGACGACCTTGGCGGAAATCGGCACGCGCGCTGAGCGGGGACGACGATCCTGGCGGGAATAGCCGAAGTAGGGAATAACCGCTGTGACCCGCACCGCTGAAGAACGGCGCAGCGCATCAGCCATCACCAACAATTCCATGATGTTGTCATTGGTGGGCGCGCAGGTGGGTTGCACGATGAAGACATCCTTGCCACGCACATTCTCCATCAACTCGACCATCACTTCGCCGTCGCTGAACCGGCTGACGATCGCCTGGCCGAGCGGCAACTGGAGATGACTGGCGATATCGCGGGTGAGTTGGGGATGGGCATTGCCCGTGAACACCATCATGCGGCCTTCGTACACAGCCCATTTCCCTCGCTGTCAATCTGCTGTCAGTCAGTAAAGATGGCTGGGCCGCCAGGATTCGAACCTGGGAATGCCGGAGTCAAAGTCCGGTGCCTTACCACTTGGCTACGGCCCAAGAAAATTCGGAGGCGCTTTCGGCGGACGCAGACTCAATCTGCGCTAAGCGCTCGTGCAGTGGCGAACGGTTGCAACCCCGCGCCACGAATCCCGCCCAGTCCGGTGGCAACTGCGCCAACACACGCCGGGCTTGATCAGCGTCCGGGAAGGCGGCGAAAACGCATGCGCCAGTGCCGGTAAGCCGCGCTGCGCCGTGCTGTCCCAACCAGGCGGCGGCGGCGGCGACTTCCGGATAGCGGCGATAGACCACCACTTCGCAATCATTGCCACCAGCGCCTTTAACGAAGTCGGCTATTGTGCTGAGTGGCGAGTTCCTTGTCAATTCCGGGTCATTGAACACCGCGCCGGTCGCGACGTGGCTGGGCGGTGTGAGGACGATAAACCAGGGCTCTTCCAACGTGATCGGCGTCAATCGCTCACCGACGCCTTCCGCCCAAGCCGCTTGCCCATGAACGAAGACGGGGACATCAGCGCCAAGTTGCAAGCCCAGTTTGGCCAACTCGGTCAGACTCAACCGGGTTCGCCAATAATAGTTCAAGGCGACCAACACGGTTGCGGCGTCGGAACTGCCGCCGCCCAGTCCACCGCCCATCGGGAGGTTTTTGACCATGCGGATCGTGACGCCCTGACGGGTTCCCGTCGCTTGCTGCAATAAGCGGGCGGCGCGCACCGCCAGATCAGCTTCCGGAGCCACGCTGGGCACTTCGCTTGCACGGTGAATTACACCGTCCTCGCGTAGCGTGAACCATAAACCGTCGCTGTAATCAAGGAACTGAAACACCGTTTGCAGCAGGTGGTAGCCATCTGGCCGCCGCCCGACGATGCGCAACATGAGGTTGAGTTTGGCCGGGGCGGGCCAGGCGGTGAGGTCGGGCGTTACAGCTTCCATTGCTCAATAACCAGTTTGACACTCAAATCCGTGCGCCGGGCGACGATGCGTTCGGGCAGATCGAGATGGAGAAGGGCGGTTGGCGTGTAGGTCGGGTATTCGATGACCCAGCCGTTCTGCTCCAACCGGGTCAGGCGACCGTAGGCGTCGGTTTGCCGTGTAGGCGTTGACCCAGGTTCCGGCAGGCCGCGCACCCAGTAACGCAGGCCATTCACCGGCAGGCGCACTCCGAGACGCTGTTCCAGCAGATCATCCGCATCCGGGGCCGTCCAGTTTTGACCATCCTGAGTCTGGACCCGCACCGCTTGACCATCGCTCTCGACGATGACCCGGCCCTGACCAAATGGACCTATTAAATCAATGCGATAGACAGAGTCCCGCTGTATCCACTGAAAGCTGGCGTGCCAGCCGTCCTGGCCGCTGACCACGCCGATTCGGCCGTCCACCCGCCAAGTGGTGAGTTGCGTCAGCGCCGTTTGCCGGGTAGCCCAGGCGTTCACTGCTTCTGGGGAGAGGGTCGGCGGAGTCGCGCAACCGGCGAGCAGCAAAGTCAGGAGCCAAGAAATTCCAATGGGCAGTGTTGATTTCAAGACTTACCACCCAAACCGTTCCCGCAGTTTGCGCAAATGTACACTGTTCGGCTCACGGGTCAGCGCCTCTTTCCAGATTTTCTTGGCTTCCTCACGTTGGTTATTGACCCACAGCACCTCGCTCAAATGCGCGGCGATTTCGGCGTCGGGATTCGCTTGATAGGCGCGGCGCAGATATTCCAGCGCCTTGTCCCGATTATTCAGGCGGTATTGCACCCAACCCATGCTATCCAGTATCGCCGCATCATCAGGTAGTTGCGCTAACGCCTGTTCGATGTAGCCCAGCGCCTCCTGATAACGGTCGGTGCGGTCGGCCAGGGTGTAACCGAGCGCGTTCAACGCCTGGCTATTTTTCGGGTCCGCAGCCAGAATGGCGCGCAAATCCTGCTCCAGAATATCCAGACGGTCGATTTTTTCTGCGGCCAGCGCCCGAGCATACCGTAAATCTTTGTCGTCGGGATGAGCCGCCAACGCCCGCTCCAGGCTGTCAAAAGCCTCCTGATAGCGTTCGGCTTCCCGTAGCGCTTCGGCTTCGGCCAGATAGAGGGTAATGCCGTTCTGAGGATTGTTTTGGCGCAACGTGTCAAAGTGTTGGCCAGCAGCGGCAATGGCGCCGGCTTTGGCCAGCACGACGCCCATCCGCATTTGTGCTGACAGATAGCGCTCTTCGTCCTTGACCCGCTCATACCAGCCTTGGGCTTTGGCATAGTCGCCGCGCTGTTCTTCAACTCTTCCCAACTCGAAATAGGCTTCGTTCAGTCGGGTTTTGCGCTTGATTAAATCCAGGAAATACGCTTCAGCCAAGTCAAACTGCCGGGTTTCCGCCGCCAGCAGCCCGAGCGCATAGAGCGAATCGGTATCCTTGGGATTCTGATTGAGTAGGGTCGCAAACTCGCGGCGGGCTTTGTCCAGTTGACCGGCGTCAACGAGCAGCCGGGCGTAGCTCATTCGCAGGTTGCGGTCGCGGGGCAGGGAGGCGACTGCTTTGGCCAGCCCGGCTAATGCCGCTGGTGGGTCACCGCGGTCCAGCAACAGGCGGGTGCGTAGTAAATGAGCAGGAACCAGCTTTGGATTGTGGGTCAGCGCTAAATTTAAGCTGGCCAGTGCCTGTTCGCGATCCTCAGCAGCAGTGGCCAGCGTGGCGTGGTAATACTGCGCGAAGGCCGAGCGGGGATTGCGGTCGCGGAACTGGCTCATCACTCGCAGCGCCAGAGCCTTGTCATCCGTTTGACCCAGCAACGAAGCGATGGTGGCGTAGCCCTGCTGTTGATCCTTTTTGCTCGCAGCGCGCCGAACGGTTTCCAAATAGCCGCTCGCTTCCTCTAACCGGCCATTGCGTAACAACGCCAGTGCCAGGGTTTGTTCGGCTTGCTCATTGCCGGGAGCGAGATGATTCCAGCGTTGCGCCAGATCCAGGGCAGCGGCGTTTTCCTTCATCAGTAACGCCAGCACTGCAGCACGTTCCGCCACCCGGGGATCGTTGCTAATCAAGGCGACCTTCTGATAGTAGCTCAGCGCCACATCCAGTTGATCACGCTTACCCGCCAGTTCCGCTGCCAATAGTTGATACATCAAATCCGCGCGAGGGCTGGCTTGCAGCGTCGGTCGAATCGTGAATTCCGGTTCGGTCGGTGCTTGCGCGTCTACCACGGTAGCGCAGCCGCCCGATAGCAGGAGCAGACCACCAAAGCCCAGCATTTTTAAAAATTTGTTCATGACCAGCGTCAAAACCGTCCAGATGGAGTGGATGCGGGATAATCATGCAATAATAATCCAATAGAGGTATGACCTTGCCATGCGCCGGTTTTATCCCGCACAATTTCATCGTTTTTGACTCTGGTCCCGACTACAACCCCATGCCTCTGCTGGCTCTTGGTCTCAATCATCAAACTGCGCCTGTTGGCGTTCGTGAACGTGTCGCGTTTGCGCCCGAGCGGCTGCATCCCGCGCTGCGGGATCTGCTCGACCGGGGCGGCGCTCATGAAGCAGCCATTCTTTCTACCTGCAATCGTACCGAGCTGTACTGTGATTTGGATGATGGCGATAGCCGGCAGGTCGTGGAATGGTTGGGTGACTATCATAGGCTACGGACGGTGGATTTGTGGCCCTATCTTTACCAGCATGCCGATGGACGAGCGGTCCGCCATATCCTGCGGGTTGCCTCCGGGCTGGATTCCCTGGTGCTGGGCGAGCCGCAGATTCTCGGTCAGGTCAAGGCGGCTTATCAGGCGGCCAACAGCGCCGGCGCACTAGGGACACGGCTGGAGCGGCTGTTTCAACATACGTTCGCCGTCGCTAAACAGGTGCGCACCGATACTCGTATCGGCGCCAGCCCGGTGTCGGTGGCCTTCGCTGCGGTCAGTCTGGCCAAACAGATTTTCGCCGACCTATCCCGGTGCGCTGCGTTGCTGATCGGCGCCGGCGACACGATGGAACTGGTGGCTCGTCACCTGCGCGAGAACGGTATTGGCCGGTTGATCGTCGCCAATCGCACTTTGGAACGCGCTCATGTGCTGGCGGCCTCTTTTGCCGGTTACGCCATCGCCCTGGAGGAAATTCCTGCGCATTTGGGCGAAGCCGACATGGTGATTTCCGCTACCGCCAGCCCGGGTTTTATGCTTGAGGCGTCCTTGGTGCGTCGTTGTTTACAACAGCGCCGCCGCCAACCGATGTTCATGGTCGATCTGGCGGTGCCGCGCGATATTGATCCGGCAACCGCAGATTTGGACGATGTTTACCTGTATACGGTGGATGATCTCAAGGACATCATCCAGGAGAATCTGCGTTCGCGGCAGGCGGCCGCCGCGCAGGCTGAGGAGATTATCGACAGCCAGGTCGAGCATTTTATGGCCTGGCTGCGCACCCAGGATAGCGCTGCCAGCCTCCGGGCGTTGCGTCAGCGGGCTGAGGCAGTGCGTGATGCAACCTTGGCTCGCGCTCAACGTCAATTGGTTCAGGGCAAGAACCCCGCTGACGTGCTGAATTTTCTGGCGAATACCTTGACGAACAAGCTGATGCATCTTCCTTGCGCCGGTCTGCGCGAAGCCGCTGCCCAAGGCGATGTCAAAACCTTGGCTCTTATCCAGAATTTATACCGTCTCCGCGACGGAGTTTCCCACTGATGAATCCATCCATGCTCGCCAAACTGGAACAGTTGGCGGCTCGCCATGAAGAAGTCAGCGCGCTGCTGGCTGAACCGCAAATTATTAATGATAACGACCGCTTCCGTACTTTGTCGGTGGAATATGCGCAGTTGGCGCCGGTTGCCAGCGAGTTTCATGCGTACCGCCGGGTGTTGGACGATCTGGACAGCGCTAGTGAAATGGCGAAGGACAGCGATCCGGATTTACGCGCCCTGGCTCAAGATGAGTTGCTGGAAGTTGCGGCGCGGCGCGACGGACAAGAACGGGCCTTGCAGCTTTTATTGCTACCGCACGATCCGCACGATGCCGGCAACGTGTTTCTGGAAATCCGCGCTGGAACGGGTGGCGATGAAGCGGCGCTGTTTGCTGGAGATTTGTGGCGTATGTATGGCCGCTATGCTGAATTGCGCGGCTGGAAACTGGAAATCCTCAGCGAGAGTTTAGGCGAACACGGCGGTTATAAAGAAGTCATCGGTCGCATCATCGGCCAAGGCGTTTATTCACGGCTAAAATTCGAATCCGGTGCGCATCGGGTGCAGCGGGTGCCAGTGACCGAGGCGCAGGGCCGCATTCACACCTCCGCCGCGACGGTGGCGGTGATGCCGGAACTGGCAGAAGTGGAGCAGGTGGACATCAACCCCAATGATCTGCGCGTTGACACCTACCGCGCCTCCGGGGCCGGTGGGCAGCACATCAACAAGACCGATTCGGCGATCCGCATTACCCATTTACCCAGCGGCATGGTCGTGGAATGTCAGGATGAACGTTCCCAGCATAAGAACCGCTCGCGGGCCATGTCGTTGTTACAAGCAAAATTGCTGACCGCAGAGCGGGAAAAGCAGGCCAGCGCTCAGGCTCAGACCCGGAAATTACTGGTCGGCAGTGGCGACCGTTCGGAACGCATCCGCACCTACAATTTCCCCCAGGGGCGGGTGACAGACCATCGCATCAATTTGACGCTCTACAAGCTGGATGATGTGCTGGAAGGAAATCTTGACCCAGTGATTGATCCACTGATTCAGGAATATCAGGCTGATCAGTTAGCGGCGCTGGCGGAGTAGTCTCCTCTTATACCCGCCCCCTTCCCGCAAGCGGGCGTAGGGAACGCAGGTCCATGTTGAATGATCGCCATGACTCTTCGCGAATGGTTAATGATCGCTACCCGGCAACTGAGCGATGTCAGTGAGTCGCCGCGCCTGGATGCTGAACTGTTATTGGCGGCGACGCTAAACCAGCCCCGCAGCTATCTCCACGCCTGGCCGGAGCGGGTGCTGGAACCCGATGCGGCGCATCACTTGGCCGCCTGGATGGCCCGTCGTTGTGGTGGAGAACCAGTGGCGTATATTCTTGGCCAGCGGGAATTCTGGTCGCTGGAATTGGAAGTCAGTTCGGAGACACTCATTCCCCGCCCGGAAACCGAGCTGCTGGTGGAGTTGGCGCTGGAGCGGTTGCCAGCGAACCGTCCAGTCACGGTCGCTGACCTGGGCACGGGCAGCGGCGCGATTGCGCTGGCGTTGGCGCTGGAGCGACCGCAGGCGCACATCATTGCCACGGATCAAAGTATTGCGGCTTTGATCGTTGCCCAACGCAACGCCCGGCGGCTGAATAGTACGCACATTGAATTCCGTCAGGGCGACTGGTGTGAACCGCTAGTGGGTGAATACTTTGATCTGATCGTTGCGAATCCGCCGTATATCGCTGTCACTGATTCTCGCTGGCGAGCGGGTGCGTTGCGCTTTGAGCCGGCGATGGCGCTGATTTCCGGTCAGGAGGGCTTGGACGCTTTGCGGGTGATCATTGTCGATGCTCCTGATCACCTGAAACCGGGGGGCTGGCTGTTACTGGAACATGGTTATGATCAAGGCGAGACCGTCCCGGCGTTATTGCGGGAACGGGGATTTATTGAGGTGAGCGATCATGCGGACGCCGCCGGGCTAAGCCGGAGTAGTTGCGGATGCTGGCGGGACTCAGCAAGACTCAACCAATATCAATGAGGAGGCTGAAAGATGAAGCAGTCGGTATTGAGCGGATTAGCGGGCGGCGCGCTATGGCTCTTGGCGATGGCGGCCTATGCGCAGGAAATCGGTAGCGTTGATACGGCTTTTCAATGGTTGGGGCCGAATCATAAGATTGTTATCGAGGCATTCGATGATCCCAAGATTGACGGCGTCACCTGCTATGTGAGCCGCTCAAGAGCCGGCGGCGTGAAAGGCGGGTTGGGATTGGCTGAAGATACGTCTGACGCCTCTTTGGCGTGCCGGCAGACCGGGCCAATCAATATTAAGGAGAAATTCAAGGATGGCGAATCGGTTTTCACTGAAAGCCGCTCGCTGTTGTTCAAGAAAATGCGGGTGGTGCGCTTTCTCGATAAGGCGAGGAATACGCTGGTGTATCTAGTTTACAGCGACAAGCTGATTGAAGGTTCACCGAAGAATTCGCTTTCAGCGGTAGCGATGATGCCGTGGGGAGATCAGCCGCCCAAGGCAGCGCCCTGATCGGATAGGACGCTCAGACTTTGGCGATGGGTGGGCCGCCGCTACCGCTGTTGAAAACTTTGCGGCTGTCGTGGCCATAGAGAAATTCGAGCGGTTCGCGGCCGCTGATAATCGTCAGCGCCTGTTCGACATGACTGCGGCTGGCGGCGATGACAGCGCCATTGATTTCATTCTGATCGTGGGCTTGCTCAGCAGCGCGCTCAAATTCGACCAGCAGCTTTTGCAAAATCGCTCGCTCTTCGCGGGTTGGCGCGGCGTTCAGACAGGCTTGTAAACCTTGTCGGTCGGCGGTGAAGCCCTGTTCACGCAAGTAATCAGCTCGCGCATGGTTCAAGCTGCGCAAATGGTCGGCGCTGGCCTGCTTTTCGCCGGCAAGGCGCTCCAGCGCGGCGACATCGCGGGTGCGCAAGGCATCATACTCCTGTTGGAGCCATTGCCGTAATTCCTCAATGCCCATCAGCTCTGCGCGCAACAATTGCTCAAGCATCGCGGGTTAGTCTTATGCAAGGGCCGTTTCGAAATCAAGGATTTTGCTGGCTAGCTGCTGGGCATCAACCTGATATGCGCCGCCAGCGATCAGTTCGCGCAACTCTTGAATCCTCGCCTTGTTCATCGGCGGTTCTTTTTCAGACGTTGCCAGTTGCTGACGCAAGCGGACCGATTCAGGAGTCAGTTGCACTTGGTCAATTTCGGTCACGGGGATGTCGCGCCGACCGCTGCTTGGCAAGGTCACTGTCTTTGCGGGCATCGCCGGATCCACAGCGCCATTGCCGCGAAGGAACGGAGATTGAATGGAGTTGATGGCCATGGTGGTGATCCTTCCCGTTGGGTTTCAGTACATGTTCCAGTTATCGGCGATGTCTGAGGAAACTTTAATGGAATTTCCGTTGGCCTGCCAATTTATTCGCACCCCACACCCATCCTTACCGTTTTCCAATACCTTAGAACTTGCTGGTTACTTGCCTACTTCAACACGGCGCTGATGGGTCACAATCCCTTCGACCACTCGCTGGGAGGCTTCATTGCGCGCCCGAACGCGCTCGCCAATAGTGGCGTCACTGAGGGCGACGCCGCTGGAAGTCACTTCCATGCCACCTTGCCGGACGACGAGAGTAATAACTTCGCCTTGGCGAACGGCTGGCGGCATTTTGACAGCTCGGGGAGAAATGACCATGCCGGCCATTAACGCCTGCCGTAGTTGCTTGCCAATGATCTGTGCGGCATCTGTTTCATAGCCGCCCGGCAGGGCCGACAGTTCGCGGCGTTCGGCCCGGAGGTCCGCCAGACTAAGAATGGCGCCTCGGCGCAGGAAATGTTTAGCGACCAGTACCTGGTCATAAACGTAAATGGTGGCGCGTTGGTAAACGGTCCAGGCTGGGTCCGGGCAACGCACCCCGATAGAGGCATTGCCGACGTTTTTAGCACCGCTGGGCAGAAAGGCTTCGAGCGCAACGCGGCATGGCGGCAACCGCAAGCGAGGGTCGAGGGGTTGCAGGCGGATTTGCGGGGGTTCTGCGCGGCCTTGGTGTTGTGTCTTCAGAAACACGTGAACGGTGCGTTGAATATCGCCGAGCGGCTGGAGGGCGCTGTCCGCCATGGCGAACATCACCAGCCCGCCGCTACAGGCGAACAGGATCAGGAATCCTTTAATTCTGTTCATTCATCGCACCCAGAACGGTATGACAGTCATCGTTGCTAGTGACGGGTTTCCGCGACGAGCTTCCTGCATGGCTTCAATTGCTGCTTTCGTTAGGAAATCATGGGCTGAATGGAAGCCTATGCTCGTGAACGTCAACTGCATCGGATAAGGTCAGCTCTGTTACTAACAGGGTTATTGCATATTGTCATTCATCATCAACCCAAACTCAACACCGTTGCTTTCTACAACACTGGAATAGGTCAAAATCGGCACACCCTTTGCTTCCCCCTGGTCAACGATTTCAATCCGTCATTTTTCCGGCAACGGTTCGGGGAACAGACAGAACGGGAGGCCGCACACATGGGCATCAGTTTCGACCGGGCGTTGAGGCTACACAGTCAGGCTTTGAAGTTGCGCTCCCAGCGCACCGAAATCATGGCGGCCAATCTGGCGAATGCTGATACGCCCGACTACAAGGCCCGCGATTTGGATTTCAAGGAAGCGATGGCCAGTGCTCTGGGGGCAGATCGGCCACTTAAGGCTACACATGCCGTGCATTTGCAGGGACAGCGTAATAATCCCGGCGAGCTGCTGTATCGGGTTCCGACACAGATGTCGCTGGACGGCAATTCAGTGGATGCGGAGCGAGAGAAAGCCGTTTTTGCCGACAACGCGCTGCGCTATCAGGCCAGCCTGCGCTTTTTAGGCAGTCGTGTTCAGGGCCTGATGACGGCGATTAAGGGGGAATAACCATGTCTCTGTTCCGTATTTTTGAAATTTCTGGATCAGCACTCCATGCACAAACCGTCCGATTGAATACTACCGCCAGCAATATGGCGAATATCGATAGCATTAGCAGTAGTACAGATAAAACTTATCGAGCGCGTCAGCCGGTTTTTTCGACGCAGTTAAATGAGGCAGAAGAGGCTGCCGCTGGCGTCGATGTACTGGGCATTGTCGAGAGTCAAACACCGTTACGGCGCGAGCACCGGCCGGATCATCCACTAGCGGATGAGGATGGTTATGTGAATCTGCCGAATGTGAATCCGGTAGAGGAAATGGCGAATATGATTTCAGCATCGCGTTCTTATCAGGCGAATATTGAGGTGTTGAATACCTCCAAACAGATGATGATGCGCACGCTGGCCCTGGGTGAATAGGTGAGGATTAAGAAATGACTACGGTTCAGAATACGACATCGACAACGACCAGTCCGAATACGGCCGGATCAGCACTGCCTAAAGATATGCTGAATCAGGAAGATTTCATGAAGCTGATGATTGCACAGATGAAAAATCAGGACCCGACCAAGCCGCTGGATGGTCAGGAATACCTGGGGCAGTTAGCGCAATTCAGCACGCTGAATAGTATTCAAGAATTGCAGAAATCGTTTGATACGCTGGCGCAGTCGTTGATGTCAATTCAGACCGGACAGGCGACCAATCTGGTTGGAAAGCAGGTGCTCACTCCGAGTGATCGAGGTTATTACTCTCCTGGTCAGCCATTGAGTGGTCAAGTGACGTTGCCGGGTAATGTCAGTAATTTGACATTAAAAGTTTATAGCGCAAGCAGTCAATTGGTTAACACAGTCAATATAGGGTCTCGATCAGCAGGCCAGGCAGATTTTAGCCTGGATAGCCAGGCAATGAGTGCGGGCGTTTATCGGGTCGTTGCTGAGGGAACTCTGGACGGCAAAGCACAACAGTTCACTACCCAAATATGGAATCGTGTGGAAAGCGTCTCTGTCGGGCAGAGTGGGCAAAGCTCCAGTTTGAAGCTCGCAGGCGTGGGCAATGTCGATATGAATTCAGTCCGGGAAATCCGGTAATTAAAACCAGGTTGAGAGGATCATCCAATGTCTCTGAATATCGCCCTGACGGGAATCAATGCGGCTAATACAGATCTCGGCGTCGTCTCCGACAATATTGCCAACGCCAGTACGACGGGCTTCAAGCGTGCGCGTGCAGAATTTGGGGATTTAGTGGATTCGATGTCTGCCCAAGGCGGCGGTTTGGGAGTGCGTTTACAGCGGATCACCCAAACTTTTCAGCAAGGGAGTATTGAAACGACGGGCAATACTTTTGATATGGCGGTGGTCGGTGATGGTTTTTTCCAGGTTAACGATGGCGCGGAGGTTTTCTACACACGCGCTGGCAGTTTCCGCGCCGATACGCAAGGCAATATCGTCAATAATCTTTTGCAAAATGTGCAAGGTTATACCGTACAGGTGTCTGAGCCTACTGCAAGCTCAGAGGTTGCTCTTGGCTTGACTCTGGATGAAAACGGGTTAATCAACGCGACCGCCAGCTTCGACGCAAACGATCCATTAACCTATAACCACGCAACGGCAATCACCGTTTATGATAGCAGAGGCTTTACTCATACCCTCCGATCCTATTTTCTTAAGATTGCTGAAAATGCAGGTCCACCCGCTAATAATGATTGGCAAATTTATCATAAAATAGATGATAACCCATCGACGATCAATGGTGGAATGATAAATTTTGATAATGCTACTGGGGAACTTACGGCTACTCCTACATTCTTGTCTATTACTGGCGTAGATTTAGGAACAGGAGCAGATGAAATGACTCTTAACCTAGATTACGATGATCTTAAGCAGGGATCTGCATTTAGCATTGTCAGCTTTACGGCCAATGGCTCCTTGCGTAGCCGTGAAATTACCAGTATTGTCGATAACCTGCGGGTTAACTCATCCACTATGGAACCAAAAATGACGGGTACGGTGGATTTAGGAGTTAATCTGAATGCTTCGGAAAAAGCGCCTATACCAACGGCTGAGGTTCAATATAATGTATCTTTGGGAGAAGGCTCAACTGTTATAGGAACTCCTTTCGATGCTACGAATCCAGCGACTTATCATCACGTCAATTCACAGCAAATTTATGACAATTTGGGGGTTAATCATTCTCTGCAAACTTATTTTACAAAGACAGCGCCGAATACCTGGGCAATTCATTACACGATCAATAACCTTTATCCATTAGCAGGTGATGGTGGAACAATTACCTTCACGAGTGGTAGACCTGTTTTGACAGGGGTGAATACTCCTGTCTCTTTTTTAACAGCAGAACTGGGTTCTGGGGCATCTGCTTTATCGATAGCGCCTGATTTCAGCAGGTTACTGGAGGTTGCAGGGACAGTTTCAGAAACATCCAGTGTGATAGCGACCAGCCCCTCTGCAAATCCAAGCTCGATTGATGCTACGGATGTCAGAAATTATGACTACTCTACTGCGTTATCAATTTACGATAGTATAGGAATTGATCACACACTGAATGTCTATTTTAGGAAGACTGCCGATAATACATGGAGCATATATCGGCAATTTACCGGGGTCGAAAGCATTGCTGAGAGAATCGGTACAATGGCATTTGACAGTCGTGGTATGCCAGTCAAAGTGATTGACGAGTTTGGCTACACTGATCCTGATGATCCCCTGGTTTTAAGGATGCCTTCAATTAGTTTCGGCAATGGCGCTGGACGACAAAACATCGATTTAAATTTCGGCGACACAACCCAGTTTGATAGTGAATCCATCACTAACAAATTAGCGCAAGATGGCTATACGATGGGTCAATTTTCTGGAGTTGAGGCCGATGAGTCCGGTAATGTTATCGCCAGTTACAGTAATGGTGAAACCCAGGTCATGGGTCAGGTAGTGCTGGCGCGTTTCGCCAATACGCAAGGTCTCAAGCGACAAGGCGACAACAACTGGATCGCTACGAGGGAGTCCGGCTTAGCGATCATCGGTAAACCGGGTGACGGTTCACTGGGCAAAATCGTAGTGGGCGCTCTGGAAGGCTCCAACGTGGAACTGACCAAGGAATTGGTGGATATGATCACCGCTCAGCGTAACTTCCAGGCCAATGCGCAGGTCATTAACACCACCGGCACGTTGTATCAGGCAGTTCTGAATATCCGATAGGGTTGATCAGAAATCAAGTTCACTTGGCGCTTTCTCCCTCTCCTTAAGTATGGATGAGGGGGCAAGACCTTTGTAACGAAATCCGCCATTCCGGCAATAGGAGCAAAACGATGTCTATGTATATCGGTGTCAGTGGCCTCAAGGCAGCCACGGTTGATCTGAACACCACCTCTCAAAACATTGCTAACGCCAGCACCACAGGTTTCAAAAACTCCCGGGCGGAGTTCGGTGATTTGGTTGACAGTAACGCATCCAAGAATGCTGGCATCGGCGTACAAACCCAAGCGGTTAACCAGATGTTCCAGCAAGGCGCGGTGATCACCACCGGTAATGCTCTCGATTTGGCCATTGTTGGTAATGGATTTTTTCAAGTTCAGGAAGGAGACGCCGGGCAAGTATCCTATACCCGCGCAGGCAGCTTCCACGTCGATAACGAAGGATATATTGTTAATAACCTCGGCCAACGACTGCAAGATGGCAGCACTGACGCTGGCGGAACCCCTTTGCAATTCACTGGCACACTACCCGTAGATAGCATCACCTTCAACAAAACCACGGGTGAATTCAGCGCCAAAGATGCGGATGGCGCTGATGTCACCATTGGCCCGCTGAATCTGACTAATTTTGAAAGCATGCAGGGCCTCAAAAAAATCAGTGACACTCAATGGCTACAGACTCCTGAGGCGGGTGATTTTAGTTTTGGACTGCCAGGAAGCGGTAATCTTGGCAACCTCATGAGCGGCGCTTTGGAGGCTTCCAATGTCGATCTCACCGATCAACTGGTCAACATGATCATTGCCCAGCGCAATTTCCAGGCCAACTCCAAAACCATCACCACCAATCAAACGCTCACTGAGACCGTCACCAACATGATCCGTTAGGATCAAGGCGTCTGAACTATGGATCGCATGCTTTATGTCGCGATGACCGGCGCCCAGCAAACGTTGCGGAGCCAAGCGCTCACCAGCCATAACCTGGCTAACATTAACACGGTAGGGTTCCGCAAGGATTTGGCCGATTTTCGTAGCATGCCGGCTTTCAGCGACGATCCTGCTTTGCCCAGCCGGGTGTATTCCATGACTGAACGGCCGGGCATCGACCTGACCCAAGGCAAATTGATGACCACCGGCCGGGATCTGGACATCGCGATCAAGGACGCCGGCTGGATCGCCATCCAGCTCCCCGACAGCAGTGAAGCCTACACCCGCAATGGCGAATTGCAATTGGACGCCAACGGTCAGTTGACCACTGCCAACGGCCATCCCGTCCTGGGTAATGGCGGCCCGATCGCCATTCCGCCCGCCGAAAAAATCCAGATCGGCGAAGACGGCACGATCTCCATCCGTCCACTGGGCGAGAACCCGGAAAATCTGGTGGTCGTCGACCGCATCCGACTGGTCAAACCTGATGCCGAAAACCCGCTCTACAAAGACGAAACCGGCTTCATGCGCATGAAAGACGGCGCTGCGGCCCCGCCCGATGCTACGGTGCGGATCGTGTCCGGCGCACTGGAAGGCAGCAACGTCAACCCCGCCGAAGTGCTGGTGAGTATGATTGATGCGTCTCGACGCTTTGAGTTGCAAGTAAAGATGATGACTACGGCGAAAGACAACGCCAGCGCTACTGATCAACTGCTGAAGCTGGAATGAGATTTAAGGAGCAAAATCATGACTGCACTATGGGTTGGCAAGACCGGCCTCGACGCCCAACAAACCCGCATGTCCGTCATCGCCAATAATTTGGCGAATGTCAGCACCACCGGCTTCAAGCGAGGTCGCGCCCAGTTCGAAGATTTGCTCTATCAGAACGTCCGGCAGGTTGGCGGCCAAACCGCGCAAAACGCCGAATTGCCTTCCGGGCTGATGCTCGGCGCTGGGACCCGCGTCGTTTCTACCTCCAAGCTCTTCACGCAAGGCAACATCATCCAAACGGGCAACAACCTGGATCTGGCCATTAACGGCCGGGGCTTCTTCAAGATCAACCTGCCCGACGGCACGGCCGCCTACACCCGTGATGGCTCCTTCCAGATCAACAAAGATGGTCAGGTCGTCACCTCCAGCGGCTATGTCCTGCAGCCCGAAATTACTCTCCCGCCCAGCGCGATGAGCGTTACGGTCAGTCGGGATGGCGTGATCAACGTCCAGGTTGCGGGCGAAGCTGAACCTACGCAAGCCGGTACTCTACAACTGGCCGACTTCATCAACCCTGCCGGATTGCAACCCATCGGTGAAAACCTGTTCCTACAGTCCGCCTCCAGCGGCGACCCACAGGAAGGCGATCCTGGCGCTAATGGTCTTGGCCTCATCATGCAAGGGGCGCTGGAAACTTCTAATGTTAACGTCGTGGAGGAAATGGTGGATATGATCGAAACCCAGCGCGCCTATGAAATGAACTCCAAGGTGATCTCCACCACTGATCAGATGTTGCAATACGTCAATCAAAATCTGTAGATAATCGCCATGAAAAAGCCCGCCGCCCTTACGTTGATCTTCCTGCTGTCGGGGTGCAGCGGCCTGGCCCCGCAGTATGATTTTAAACCCGTGACCCCGCAGGTGATGGACGCGACTGACCCTGCCCGGCCTCGTCCAACGACCTCCGGCTCGATTTATCAGGCCCATCGCGACATGCGGCTGTTCGAAGACCGCACAGCGCGGCGAGTCGGCGATACCGTCGTCATCCGACTCATTGAAAGCACCGCCGCCAGCAAATCGGCGACGACCAATGTCAATAAATCTAGCAACATCAACCTTGAAAACCCGATTCTGTTTGGCGCGTCCTTCGGCAACCCGCTGCTCGCCGAAAGTAAAAACAATTACGCAACGACTATTTCCGGCGAACGTGAACTGGGCGGCGAAGGCGCCAGCGACCAGAGCAATAGCCTGACCGGCAATGTCTCCGCTGTCGTAGTCGGCGTCTACCCCAATGGCAATCTGGCGATTCGCGGCGAAAAAATGCTGACCCTCAATCAGGGTGAAGAAGTCGTGCAAATCTCCGGCGTTATTCGCCCCGAAGATGTAGGCGCAGACAATACCATCCTGTCCAGTCAGGTCGCCGACGCCAAGATCACCTACGCCGGTAACGGCGCATTAGCGGACGCCAACACGGTCAGTTGGTTGGGCCGGTTTTTCCTCAGTCCGTTATGGCCGTTCTAAGAGAGGCGCTCACCATGTTTCGTCTACTTTCGCTCCTTCTCCTGCTCGCCCTGGCCACCCCCAGCGCCCTGGCTGATCGCATCAAGGATCTGGCGGTCATTTCCGGCGTCCGCACCAACCAGCTCATCGGCTACGGCCTGGTGGTCGGCTTAAACGGCACCGGCGACCAGACGACCCAGACCCCTTTCACGGTCAAAAGCTTGAAAAGCATGTTGTCCAACATGGGCGTCACGATTCCGCCGAACGTCAACCTGCAACTGAAAAATGTCGCTGCCGTTTCCGTTCACGCCGATTTACCGCCTTTCATCAAACCTGGCCAGACGATTGATGTGACGGTTTCCTCCATCGGCAATGCGAAAAGCCTGCGCGGCGGCAGTCTGCTGCTCACTCCCCTAAAAGGCGCGGATGGCGAGACCTACGCGATGGCTCAGGGCAGCTTGACGGTTGGCGGCATCAGTGCTTCGGCAGCGGGTTCCAGCGTCACCGTCGGCGTTCCCAGCGCCGGACGTATTCCCAACGGCGCCACGGTTGAGCGGCCAGTCCCTGGCAAATTCGGCGGCAGCGATGAATCCATTGTGCTGAATCTGCGCCAAGCCGATTTCACCACGGTTGAACGGATCGTTGAGGCGATTAACAAAGCGCTCGGCGGCTCGGTCGCCGAGGCTATCGACGCCGCTTCCGTCCAGGTGCGTGGCCCCGCCGACCCCACTCAGCGGGTCAGCCTGATCGCCGTGTTAGAAAACCTCGAAGTGGTTCCCGCCCAGGGCGCGGCCAAGATTATCGTCAACTCCCGGACGGGCACCGTGGTCATCGGCCAAAATGTGCAGGTCGGGCCAGCGGCAGTTTCCCACGGCAATATCACAGTTACCATCACTTCCGATCCCATCGTCAGCCAGCCAGAACCGTTCTCCGGCGGACGGACGGCGGTCGTACCGAATGCCAATATCGCGGTCAACCAGGAAAAGAAGCCCATGTTCCTGTTCAACCCCGGCGCTGCGCTGAATGACATCGTACAAGCCGTCAACCAGGTTGGCGCTTCCCCGAGCGATCTGGTCGCTATTCTGGAAGCATTGAAAGCCGCTGGCGCCCTTAAGGCCGAGCTAATCGTCATTTAATAAGCAACGTTAATGAGTCTCCACCATGGCCGCGTCCTGGAAACCCCTATTACTGCCCGGCGTGATCCTGCTGGTCGCCCTGAGCCTGCAAGCGGGCGCTATCAAGATCATGATCAGTCGGAACATGCCTGATCCGGCGACCTCGGAGCATCGCCCGACGCCTGCGCCATCGCCCCACGCTGAATCGCCACCCGCAAAGCCAGCCAACCTCACTGCTGATCCTCCGCACCTCGCTAAACCGAGTGAAACGCCCGGATCAGCGCATAGCAGTCCCGAAGCCAGCCCTGAAACGCCACATGGCCCGGAAGCCCACAGCCCCAAAGTCCATAGCCCGGAAGCCCATAGTCCCGAAGCCCATAGCTCTAAAGCCCTTAGCCCCGAGGTCCAGCGCAGCCCGGAGGCGCAGATTATTTCAGCGCCTCCCCATAATCCGATGGTGTCCAATATCCCTCCCCCCATTGAACTGGACCCTGAACCTCCATCTGTGGAACCCAAAAATCCCACTCTCGCCTCTGCTGAAGCGAACCTGGCTACGGCCACTCCGCTGGTTGAACCTACTGCATCCGCTGGCGCATTGCTGGAGCCGGACTGGCTCAAAGGCCGCGACTCAAAGCGCTATACCGTGCAGCTTTACAGCGGCAAGGACATGGCCAAACTCCGGGAAATCGCGGGATCGGTGGCTGGCGCCGCGCCGCCGGCCTATTTTGTGACCACCAGTCGTTCCGGCCCCTGGTATTCGCTGGTGATCGGCGACTACCCGGATTTCACTGCCGCGCAGACCGTGGCTACACAAATTGCCGCCCAATCGCCGGCCCTCAAACCCTGGATTCGCCGCTTCAGCGAGATTCAGGCGAAGATGCGCTAGGAGGTGGTTCATGCTCACCACAGCGGACTCGGCTTTTGTCTACACCGACGTGCAGGGGCTGTCCAGCCTGCGGCGCAAGGCTCAGCAAAACTCCCCAGATGCGGTCCGCGAAGCCGCCAAGCAGTTCGAAGCGGTGTTCATTCAGATGATGTTGAAGAGCATGCGCGACGCCAGTCCTGGCGATGGCGATCTCATGGACAGTGACCAAGGTCGGTTCTACCGCGATATGTTTGATCAGCAAATTGCCTTGACCCTGGCCCGTCAAGGTCAACTCGGTCTGGGTGAAGCGATCGCTCGACGCTTGGGCAGCGATCAGACGCCGTCACCCCCCACTTCTCCAACGTCCATCGGTGACCCACTGGCGGCGTTGCGTCAAGTCGAGCGCATCCGTTCCAGCGTCAGAATGCCGTCATCAGCGCCCGTCGCCCTACCGACGCCCTTCACTGCGACTGCTGCGCAACGCCATTATCCGGTCAGCGATGCGCCCTATGAGCCGTCATCGCCAGTCGCATTTGTTCGCCGGATGTGGCCACACGCCCAAGACGCTGCCCAACAACTCGGCGTTGCTCCTGAAGTGCTGATCGCTCAAGCCGCCCATGAAACGGCTTGGGGTCGCTCGGTGCCGCGCTTCGCCGATGGCCGCACTAGTCATAATCTGTTTGGCATCAAGGCCAATCGGAGTTGGCAGGGTGATCAGGTCGTTAACTCTACACTGGAATTCGTCAACGGCGTTCCGGTCCGGCAACGGGACGGCTTCCGCGCCTATCGGTCGTATAGCGAAAGCTTTAACGACTATGTGAATTTCATAAAAGTTAACCCGCGCTATCAGAACGCGCTGACCCAAGTTAAGGACGGCATGGCCTACTTACGCGCCCTGCAACAAGCGGGCTACGCCACGGACCCGAATTACGCGAGAAAAATTCAAGGTCTCATGAACGGCCCTTCGTTTGACGAAGCGCTGGAGCGATTAAAGTCGGCGGGCATCGGGCCGATAACTAACGGGAAGAGCTGAGCTAAACCGGGAGGCCCGCAAGGGAACACAATTTATGGTCGATATTCTCCGTACTGCGGTCACCGGGCTGATGGCCTTTCGCACTGCTATGGCCACGACCGGCCACAACGTTGCTAACGTCAATACGCCGTATTACAGCCGGCAACGGGTGGAGTTGGGGACGCCAACACCGGAAAAATATCCCTATGGCTACATGGGTCGAGGGGTAGATGTTGATAGCGTCACCCGTTCCATTGACGAGTTTGTGATGAAACAACTGCGCGGCCACAATAGTGGCGTCAGTCAGCACGACAAGCTCAACGACCTGACCGGGCAAATGAGCGCCCTGCTGGGCGACACCGACGTGGGTTTGACCCCCGATCTGGAAGCTTTCTTCGGCGCAATGCAGGACCTGGCGGATTCTCCAGCTTCGATCCCGGCGCGCCAGGTGTTTCTCGACGAGGCACAGACCCTGACTAACCGAATTCAGGACATCGAAAGCGCGCTCGGCGGCTTGCGCGATTCCGTCGATACCGGCATTCGCAACGCTGTCACTACTATCAATGACTTGACCACCGGCATTGCCAAAATCAACCGGGACATTACTCAGGCAGCGGACTCGGCCAAGAACCCGCCCAACGATTTGCTCGACAATCGTGACCGGATGCTGGCGGATTTGTCCAAAATGGTTGGCGTTCAGGTCGTTCAGCAGGATGATGGTGGTCTGAACATCTTTATGGGCAGTGGTCAGCCGCTGGTTGTGGGCGTCAATGCCTACTCGCTGGAGGCGGTTCAGTCCGGGTTTGATCCTCAGGACGTCACCGTGCGCCTGGAAGGTCAAGCGAAAGGCAGCGATCTGGAGCGCCATATCACCAGTGGCGAACTGGGCGGCTATTTTGAGTTCCGCCGCACTATTCTTAGCCCGGCGCAAGATGGGCTCGGGTTGTTGGCGATCGGTTTAGCTGAAACTTTTAACGCCCAGCATGAAAAAGGTATGGATTTGAATGGTGAACTGGGCGCTGCGTTATTTAATGTCGGCGCTCCCAAGGTCTGGGCGCATACCAATAACAACACAACCAATGCTGCGACGTTCAGCGCCGCCGTCACTGACGCAACGAAATTACTTCGTTCCGATTATGAAATCAGCTCTGACGGCGCCAATTACACCGCAATCCGATTGTCCGACCAAAAAACCCTGCTTGCCAGCGGTGATCTGACCGCGCTAAATGCCGAACTGAACAAGGATGGCGTGAATCTTACGCTGACCAGTGGCGCGCTGACGGCGGGCGATCGTTTTCTGCTCCAACCCACTCGCTATGGCGCGCCGAATTTTTCTTTAAGCATCACAGATGCGCGCAAGGTTGCCGTGGCCGCGCCCATCACGACCAGGGCTTTGGCTGATAATGTAGGTTTGGCCGGTGTTTCGGCGGGCGCCGTGACCGACGCTGCCAATCCTGCGCTACAAAATACCGTCAGGATTCAATTTACCAGCGCCAATACATTCGACGTACTCGACCTCACCGCAGGAGCGCCGCCCCTGGCGACCGGGTTGACCTACACCAGCGGTAGCGCCATAACTTATAACGGCTGGAGCGTCAATATTACTGGGTCACCGCAAGGCAGTATCAGCGGGTCGCCAATTACTGCCAGGGCCAGCCCAGCCAATTTGGGCGCTGCTACTATTGCAGCGCCAACTGTGGGCAATCTTTACCATGCCGATTTGCTCAACAAGGTCGAAATCCGCTTCACCAGCGCGACTCAGTACGATGTGTTCGATGTTACCAAGGGTGTGAACCTGGCCAGTGGTGTGAACTATATCAGTGGCGGCAACATCACCTACAATGGCTGGACGGCGCAGATTACTGACGGTGCGAGTGCGCCAAAAATAGGTGATGTCTTCCAGATTAAAAACGATGGTGATGCCTTTCAGGTTAAAAACAATCAGGGCGGGGTCGGTGACAATCGCAATGCTCTGGAGTTAGTCAAACTGGAAACCAAGCAGCAATTGCTAGGCGGCAGTGACTATCGAGGCGTTTATGCGCAAATGATCGCGGAGGTCGGTGCTCAAGGTCGGCGTATTGAGAATACCTTAAAATCTCAGGAAGCCCTGCTTGAACAATCCACGTTGACGCGAGAATCGATTTCTGGGGTGAATCTGGATGAGGAAGCCGCCAATCTGGTGCGTTTCCAGCAAGCCTACGAGGCGTCTGCGCAAATGATCCAGACCGCCAATGCTCTCTTTAAGTCCCTATTGGATGCAGTCGGGAGTTAATCATGCGTATTTCCAGCACTATGATTTACCGGCGGGGCGTCAAGTGGATGAACGACCACCAGTCAGGCTTGGCCAAGGCCCAGGAACAAATCAGCAGTGGACGCAAGATTCTCAAGCCTTCGGATGATCCCACCAATAGCGCCCGATTGATGGAGTTGCACAAACAATTACAGCTCAACGAGCAATATGGGCGGAATATTACTATCGCCTATGGTCGGCAGGGGGTCGAGGAAGTCGCCGTGCAGGAAAGCAGCAATATCCTGCAACGGGCGCGGGAACTCACGATCCAGGCTAATAACGCCGCGCTAACCTCCGAAAATCGGCAAACGATTGCCCTGGAAGTTCGACAACTGCGTCAACAACTAGTGGACGCGGCCAACGCCAGAGATTCCGAAGGGGCTTATCTATTCGCCGGCTTTAAAGAGCAAAGCCAGCCGTTCACTAACACCGCCGGTGGCGATGTGGTCTATAACGGCGATCAGGGACAACGCGCATTGCAAGTTGGCCCTTCACGGCAAGTGCCGGTCGGCGATGCTGGCGATAGCGTATTCATGCTCATCCGTAATGGTAATGGTCAGTTCCGCACTGACCTGGCCTCGGGTAATACCGGCAATGGCACGATTACTGTCGGTAGTGTTACGAATCCCACCGATTTCAAAAATAATTTTATGGGTGGGCAATATCCCTATAGCATCGAATTTACCGTTACCCCCGATCCCAGCGACCCGACGCCCAGTGATCTGACCGATCCACCTTCTCCTCTTAGAGAGTTTGTCATCAAAGATTCGACCGGCGCCACAGTGGTTCCATCCCAAGCTTATACGGAGGGCGAAGCTATCAAGTTTCTCGGTATTGAGGTGGCGATTGAGGGTAAACCCGATAGCGGGGACCGGTTTATCGTTAAACCTGCCGAGAATCAAAGTATTTTTAAAACGCTGGATAACCTGATCAGTGCCCTGGGAAGTCCGGATAGAACGGCTGCTGATGTTGCAGTGCTCACTCAAGGGCTGGACAGCGCGCTGACTGATCTCGACCAGGGGTTGCTGAATCTGAATCAGGTGCGGGGACGGATCGGCAGCCGGATGAATGCCCTGGATGCTCAGGAAGAGGTCAATCAGAACTTTGATTTGCAATTGCAGATGCTGCAATCCGATATTGGCTCAACAAACATCGCCGAGGCGGCGTCCCGGATGAGCCAGGAACTGCTGGCCTTGCAGGCGTCGCAACAGTCGTTTGTGAAGATTCAAGGCTTATCGCTGTTCAACTATCTGCGATAGTCAGCAGCAGATCCGCCTGATCGAATCGCCCCTGCGCAAATACCCGGACGCCTCGTTCGTCGGTGCGAAGCGCCGACGAACTCAGCAGTAAACCCTGTGTTCGATGTCTGTAGATTATTACGGGTTACAACATGTTGAATAGGCGGCCTGAACGGTCGTCGGATCAGACGGGTTCCAATCCTGGGCGCGGAATATCTGGCCCGTAATGCCCTTACTATCCGGTCCCAGCAGATACAGGTAGACCTCCAGGATAGTCTCTGGAGTGGGCCATTGCTCTGGCTCGCGACCTGGATAAATCTTCAAGGTCATCGGAGTACGCACCCGGCCCGGATCAATGCTGTTGACTCGGATCGGCGTGTTGGTTTCCAATTCACTGGCCAGTATTTTCATCAAAGTTTGCGCGCCGCCCTTGGCGACGGCATAAGCGCCCCAATACGCCTGTCCCTCCTCGCTGACCCGGTCAGCGGTAAAGACCACTGAGGCGTCGGCGGAGCGATTCAACAAACCCAGCAAGGACTGGGTCAGCAAGAACGGCGCATTGAGATTCACCTGCAGGATGCGATACCAGAGTTGGATGTCGTAATTGGCGATAGGCGTCAATCCCTGTAACAGCGCAGCGTTGTGCAGCAAGCCGTCCAGTCGGCCAAACTCGCCCTCAATCACTTGGGCTAGTTCATCATAGTCCTTGGGTGTTGCCCCTTCCAGATTCATCGGATAGATCGCCGGTTTGGGAGCGCCAGCCTTTTCCAATTCGTCATAAACCTGTTCCAGCTTGCGGATAGTGCGTCCCAGCAGAATCACGGTTGCTCCATGCACACCGAGGCGGCGGGCAGCGGCGCGGCCAATGCCGTCACCCGCGCCAGTCACCAGAATGATCCGGTCTTTCAGTACATCAGCGGCAGAGTCCTGCATAGTGATCTTTCCTCAACCCTGGCCCCTCTCTCGTGAGAGAAGAGGGATTTTTGAATACCGATAGAGTTTAATGGGTTGCAGCTCGTTGCCGATAGCGGCGGCGTTCACGGCGACGCCATTGCCAGGCTAGCCACAACTTGCGCAGTGGGGTTAGATGAGTTTGCTGTTCGAGCAACCGATAATCCTCCGCCGCGATTTCCGCCAACAGGGTCATCGCCAGTTCGAGGCGAATCAGCAAATGGGATTGGGCCAGGCGATCCGTTTCTGGGAGAAAATCCAGCGCCCGGCGGTAATACTCGCGAATCCGTTCAGCCTGGAAAGCGAAGAGTTGCCGAACTCGGTCAGTGGTCTGCGCCGCCAGCAGGTCACCCGGGCCGACGCCGAAGCGCTGCATTTCATCCTCAGGTAAATAGTAATGTCCCTGTTGGGCGTGATCGCGTGCTTGACACAGTCTGTTGAACAACTGCAATAGCACCCCGGCCTCATGGGCGAAGCGTGGTGTGGCGCGCCGGTCCTGGTAGCCGGTGATTTCTGCCGCCAGCAGCGCCGGGACACTGCCATGCCGATGCAGATACAGAGTTAGTTCGGTGAAGCTGGGGTAGACGTCGTAATCCAGATCCATCGCGACCCCGTCGAGAATTTCCCGGAAATATTCCTCGGGCAAGTTAAAGATTGCCAACTGCGGTTGCAGAGCGCGGGTGATGGGATGCTGGGGATTGCCCTCGAACAAGCGCCCCAGCTCAGCGCGCCACCACTCCAGCTTGGTCTGAGCAACACCTGGATCATGGCATTCCTGGGGAATCCGGGTCGTTTCCAAACAAAACGCCTGTATGGCCGCCAAAGTCTGACGTTGCGCGACCGGCAGGCCCAGCAGGCTGTAGCGGAAATCGGAGCCGCGCCCGGTTGCCAAATCGTAGCAATAATCGTTTGGATTCATGATGAGAGGACTGGAAAGTCGGGTTTGGGATGGTCGGCGCTGGCGTTTATGATCACGGTCAATTAGCGCCGCCGCCATTCCTGCAAAAGTTGCTGTTCACCGGAGCGCAGTTTACCGGCATGGATGGTGGACAGCGAGCCATCTTCTTCCTTCAGTTCTTTGGCGGGGACATCTGGTGGCGGATAGGCGCCATAATGAACCTTGCCTTCCGTATCAGTCCAGGTGTAAATGCGGTCAGTCGGCTGCACGGGGATGGGTGTCGCCGCCTGACCCTCAGGCGGGCGGTTGCCATAATGCACCCGGCCGGTGGCGTCCTTCCAAGTGTAAGCTTCATCGCCGGCCAGGGCGCCTGGCAGCGCCAACAACGCCAGCAGTCCTGACACCCATACGAGTTGGGAACGTTTAAAGAGATTCGGGTGATTCATCAGTTTATGTCCATGGGCAATGCTGCTGTTATTAAGAGAGTGAAGTTTATTTCGGGTTCCCCTGCACAGAATGATGGGTATTTTAACGTCACTGCTATAAAGCGTTTTCAATTGATGCCGATAATTTAACTCAATAGCGTCTATTGACGTTCATCCCGCTTGCGCGCTGCTGGCGGGAACCCGTCAGGAGGTATCCCACCATGAAGATTGCCGGTTCAAGCGTTCAGTTGACCAGCCAACACGCCGCCGTTACGCAACGCGAAGTCAAGGAGTCTTTGCGGATGTGGGTGGGCGATCAGCGCCCGGATTTTGAAGGCCGAAACCGGGGGCAACCCAGTTCACCCGGTCAAGCGCGGTCGGACGCTGTACACCTTTCCCAAGCCGCTTACGAGGCACAGCCCAGCAAAGCTGTTGCGCCTGCCGACGCCGAGTTGACCTCGGAAGATGAGCTGAAACTGGGTATCCTGATCCGCATGATTGAAGCCATGACCGGCAAGAAGATTAAACTGATTTCCCCCAGTGAACTCAGCGAAGAGATGGGTAAGATCTACGAACAGGCGCAGGAAACCGGCACGGCTCTTCAAAACGCCCAGCAAAAAGCTGAACAGGCGCCGGAGCCAGCGGGATTTGGTATCGAATATGATTATTACGAACGCCATTATGAAGCTGAGAAAACCACCTTTTCAGCACAAGGCGTCGTCCAGACCCAGGACGGTCAACAGATCGCCTTTTCCGTAGAGCTGAGCATGAGCCGGGAATTCCTGATGGAGCAAAATGTCAGCCTGCGGGCGGGCGACGCCAAGCTCAAGGATCCGCTGGCGCTGAATTTTGGCGGTAACGCGGCAGCGCTCACCCAAACCCGTTTCAGCTTTGACATTGATGCCGATGGCCGGCAGGATCAGATTGCCTTCGTGGGTCCCAACAGCGGGTTTCTGGCGCTGGACCGCAATGGCGATGGCCAGATCAACGATGGCCAGGAATTGTTTGGAGCGATGACCGGGCAGGGCTTCGTTGAGCTGGCCGCTCATGACCAGGACGGCAATCAATGGATTGATGAGAATGACGCTATCTACAGCAAACTGCGCATCTGGTCCAAGGATGCTGAAGGACGGGATCAACTGGTGGGACTCGGCGAGCGCGGCGTGGGCGCTATTTATCTGGGTCATATTACGACGCCTTTCTCGATCAAGGATGAGCAAAATGTTTTATTAGGCCAAGTCCGCTCATCAGGGGTATTTCTGCATGAGGATGGCCGGGTCGGCGCGGTGCAACAAATCGATTTGAGCGTCTGAACGCCCCGACTGTTGACGGCTCCCGACTGACTACCGTGCGGGATGAGCCGGGCGGGGGATAGTGATCGCCCGGCCTTTCAGGTATTGAGTTCCTGAACCAACCGGTTTCGCCCGCTCTCCTTGGCGCGGTACAGGGCGCTGTCTGCCCGCCGCAACCAGCTCTCGGCATCATCCGCCATGCTCAGCTCGGCGAGGCCGATAGACGCAGTAATGCATAATTCCTGATTTTCGTAACGCGGGCGCAGATTCCGCGTCGCTTTCAACAACCGTTCGCCCAACATGCGGGCAGCGTCCATCGCCGTTTCCTGTAAAACGATAGCGAACTCCTCGCCTCCGTAGCGGGCCACGAAATCGCCACGACGCGGGAAGGTGCTGATACAGCAGTCGGCAAAACTTTTAAGCACCAGATCGCCCGCTGGATGGCCGAATTGGTCGTTGATAAGCTTAAAGTGGTCAAGGTCGACCATCAGTAGGCAAACCGGCTGGCTGGATAACCTGCTCAGTTCGAAGGTGCGCAGAAAATGCTGGTCGAAAGCCTTGCGATTGTACAGTCGGGTGAGCGGGTCCAGTTCCATCTCTCGGCGCGCCTCGCTCAGTTCAGCCCGCAAAGTGTGGAGCTTGTCTGTCAGCGCACCCAGCATGGTGTCGTGGGTGTGTTGCCGGGTTTCGGCAATGCGGCCAATAGCGTCAGCCACCTGCATCGCTTCGCGCTTGATAGCCTCCAAAGGCGCATTACTCTCAATGACATCTTTTAAATGATTAATTTGATTAAAAATTTCTACTTGTTCTTCTTGGTCCTCAACCAGCACTTTGCCCAAGCTATTGACCAAATCACTGAGTACCTGGCGAATGTCCTTGAGACTGTTGGTAACGTAGGCATTTTCCCGCTTGCGTAACTGGATGGCGAAATCGCGTAACCCCGGCCAGTTGCGCACGGCGCGCCGACCAGGATCTGTGTTGTGCGGATCAACGCCGGGATGCGGTGCGGCGACCAAGACATGTCGAGCCCATTTTTCACATAAGTCCTTGATCGTTTGAGCATCCAGTTGATCAAGGTCAAAGGCGTGTTTGCCCCAAATGCGCAGTAGCGCCCCCGTTGCGTCTAACGCGGGGTCGGCCATCATTGAGGCTGGACTGTCAGTCTGAGCCGGGGATTTTTGATCGCCTTTTTTATCTTGGAACATAAACGCTTCGTATCAGGAACATGGAAAACACTCAGGGTTGCTTGCAAAATCCGGTCATTCGTGAAATTACCAGATCAGAAGATACTTAAACTATACCAACAGTCGGCTTGGAGTGCAGAGGGGATGAGAGATAAATATTCTGCTTTCTATAAGAATGTGTGATTTTAATTACGATCGTAGATGTTGAGGAGATTGTATGTCGGAAATTTTACATGTGGTGTGAATCCACGAACCTTGCCCCCGGATGTTCGCCAGCAGTTCATATTGGCCTCAGGCGCAAAATGGGGTCATTTGAGTAACACAGGGCGTCGTAATTTTTGACATATTTTGTAATAAAAGTCGGTAACTTAATCTTGCAAGAAGATAAAAATTAAAATTTATCATTTTAAATCAAATAATTATTTTTTGGCATCATAATTGCGATTAAAAATATAGTTTCCCCTCCTTTCTGGATAATTCAAAATGAACCGAAACAAGGCCCTGTTAATGGTATGCACCCTGGGGGTGGGTCTAAGCGCCGAGAGCATGGCCGGCGTGATCGTGGTGGACGGCAACCTGAGCGACTGGGGATTGTTCGCTGAAGCTAGCCCAACGTGGTCGCCCAAAGGTAACGGCAGTCTGATGACCCACGCTAAGGGCGGCACTTATTACGCGGATAGCGGCAGCTACACTCACAACGGTTACCAGATTTACTATACCGTCGATGACTACATCACCGGCGGGAATGGATTCCTTAGTCCAGGCTATGGCGGGCAAGCGTATGATGCTGAAGCCATCTATTTGACTTGGGACGCTAAGAGCCTATACGTCGCACTGGTGACGGGCCACGATCCAAACACTAGGAATAATCCGATTGGCAACACCTATAGCGCTGGAGATTTCGCGCTGAATTTCTGGAGCGGCACGGATGATCGCACCTATGAGTTTGGCATCCGAACGCCGCGTCAATCCAACAACATCGACAAATTCGCCGACGTATACAAAACAACTAATGATGATTGGTTCAAGGACCCGCTTTGGGGAACGCGGGCAGTGACTTCGTTGGATACGAGCAAGCTGATAGCAAGCGATTTTGCAGGCCGGGCGATTATGGTTGTTCAGCCAGGACCAAAAAAGATCGGCGCTGGTTCTGACGCATCGCGCTGGATTTATGAAATCAGCGTTAACTGGTCAATTTTTGGGGCCTTGGCGCCAAACAGCAAGCTGAATGTCAGTTGGGCGATGAACTGCGCCAACGACCTCATTGAAGTCGATCCCCCGCTCAGTATAGTGGACGAGCCACCGGTTTGGGCTTTGCTGGGATTGGCCCTGCCAGCCGTGTTCTGGCGTCGTCGTCGCTCTTCAAAACGCTGAATCTCTGTTCCACAACGGGCGCGGTCATCGATGATGACCGCGCCCGTCAGTTTTTCTACATGGCAGTCACCGACGGCAATCCCGCTAACGCCATCGCCAATTCCCCCTCATCGTAGCTCTGATCCGTTAACTTGCCAGCGAAGTAGTCCATATAAGCCTGCATGTCGAAATGACCGTGGCCGCAGAGATTGAACAGGATCGCCCGGCTGACGCCTTCTTCCTTACAACGTAAGGCTTCATCAATCGCGCCCTTCACCGCATGATTCGCTTCTGGAGCGGGCAGGATGCCTTCGGCGCGAGCGAACTGTACGCCTGCCTCGAAACAACCGAGTTGATGATAGGCGCGAGCTTCGATTAGCCCCAATTCCTTGATATGGCTGACCAGTGGCGCCATGCCGTGATAGCGCAGACCGCCAGCATGGAAACCCGGTGGGGTGAACGTTGATCCCAGAGTATGCATCTTGGTCAGTGGGGTCAGATGGGCGGTGTCGCCAAAGTCATAGGCATAGGGGCCACGGGTCAAGGTGGGGCAAGCTGCCGGTTCGACGGCGACGATACGGACATTTTGGCCGCCACGCAGTTGTGCGCCGATGAACGGAAAAGCGATGCCGGCAAAGTTTGAACCACCGCCGGTGCAACCTACGATCACCTCAGGATAGTCATCCGCCATCTCCAATTGCGCCATTGCCTCCAGACCGACCACAGTCTGGTGCAACAGCACATGGTTTAGCACTGAACCCAAGGCGTATTTGGTGTCATCGCGTTGGACGGCTACCTCAACTGCTTCGGAAATAGCGATGCCCAAGCTGCCAGGATGATTGGGGCGCTGCGCCAGAATCGCCCGGCCAGAGACGGTTTCTTCGGACGGCGAGGCAACGCATCGCGCCCCATAGGTTTCCATCAGCGCCCGGCGATAGGGTTTCTGGTTATAGGAAACGCGCACCATGAACACCTGCACGTCGATGCCGAACAGCGCCCCGGCAAAGGCCAGTGAAGAACCCCACTGTCCAGCGCCTGTTTCCGTGGCGATGCGTTTGACGCCTGCTTCCTTGTTGTAGAAAGCTTGGGCGACCGCAGTGTTGGGCTTGTGGCTGCCGGCGGGGCTGACCCCTTCGTATTTGTAATAAATTCGCGCCGGGGTATCGAGCGCTTTTTCCAGACGGCGGGCGCGATAGAGCGGGCTGGGTCGCCATTGCCGGTAAATATCACGCACCGGCTTAGGAATCTCGATGTCGCGTTCAGTAGCGACTTCCTGCTGGATCAACGCCATTGGGAACAGTGGCGCTAAATCGTCCGGGCCAATGGGCTGCAAAGTACCGGGATGCAGGACCGGCGGCGGCGACGCCGGCAGGTCGGCGACCAGGTTGTACCAGGATGTAGGCATCCGGGTTTCGTCGAGCAAATATTTGACGGTTTCGGTCATTTCTCTTTTCCAAAAAAGCAAAAGCCCGCCTGGCAATCGGCGGGCTGGGTGAGTCCAGTGCGGCGATCAAGCGCCGCCGATTTTAACCGAGACTGACACCAAAATCGCGGGCGACCGCTGCTAAGCCGCCGGCGTAACCCTGGCCGATAGCCTTGAATTTCCACTCTTCATTGTTGCGGTAAAGTTCGCCAAAGATCATCGCCGTTTCGGTCGAGGCATCCTCGGACAGGTCATAGCGGGCGATTTCCTGATCGCCATCGGCGTTGAGCGCGCGAATGTAGGCATTGGCTACCTGGCCAAAGTTCTGCTTGCGCGCTTCAGCCTCGTGAATTGTCACCACAAACGACACCTTAGCAGCGTTCGGCGGCATCAGCCCGAGTTCGATTTCAACCGCCTCATCGTCGCCTGCGCCCTCGCCGGTGCGATTATCGCCCAGGTGTATGACGGCGCCGGAAGGGTCTTTGGCATTGTTATAAAAAACAAAATGCCCGTCACTCAGAACCTTGCCATTGGCATCCAGCACGAAAGCGGAAGCGTCCAGATCGAAGGCGCTGCCGTCCGTTTTACGCACATCCCAGCCCAGACCAAAACGCACCTTCTTCAGACCGGGTGCTTGCTTGCTCAACGAAACGTTCTGACCTTTTTGCAAAGAGATCGCCATGGTTCAAAATTCCCCAGTTAGATGTTGATGCCGTACTGCTTGCACATGGCGGCTAATCCGCCGGCGTAGCCTTGGCCGACCGCTGTAAAACGCCATTCACCGCTATGCCGGTAGAGTTCGCCAAAGATCATCGCGGTTTCGGTCGAGGCATCCTCAGCCAAGTCATAACGGGTGATCTCGATGTTATTGTCGGCGTTGACCACCCGGATATAGGCGTTGCTCACTTGGCCAAAGTTTTGTCGGCGGGCGTCGGCATCGTGGATGGTGACGGTGAAGGCGATTTTCTCCACTTCGGCAGGCACCTTGCTCAGGTCCACCTTGACCACCTCATCATCACCCTCGCCGGCACCGGTCAAATTATCGCCGGTGTGCTCGACTGAGCCACAGGGTGATTTTAGCTGATTGTAAAAGATGAAATCGGCATCCGAGCGCGCCTTGCCGCCAGCGCCCAGCAGGAACGCCGAGGCGTCCAGATCAAAGTCAGCGCCATCGGTGGCGCGAGCATCCCAGCCCAGACCGACCAGCACCTTGGTCAGGCCCGGCGCTTCCTTACTCAGCGATAGACGGCCACCTTTATTGAGGGAAATAGCCATGGGGTTTGTCCTCCTCTTCTCTACAGGTTCGGGATCACTGGGGGTTCCCTGAACGCGATTCCCTGGCGCGTTCAGGTCAAGTCGAAATCCTTGGGATTGAGACCGAGTTCATTGCAGATGTTACGCACAGCCATTTTTTCGTTGTCGTCAAAGTTGCCGTCAGCCGCGCCAATCGCACAGCAGACCCGCACCATCAGCCGCGCTTCATCGGGCTTGCTTTTGAGCTTGGCGACCACTTGCAGGGCGTTGGCCTGACCAATCTGGTAGTCAAACTCGAATTGCTTGGCGTACTTGTCAAACAGGACAATGATCTCCTCAGTGCTGAAAACGGACAACACTTCGGAATTGCGCAGAAAACCCATCATTTTCTGTTTTTCTTCCGGTTTCACAACACCGTCGGCGTGCGCGACGATCACACAACCCGCCACGGTCGCTTCCAGGAAGCTCTTGTTCTTGAGCTTGGAAACCTCGGCTTTCAGGCCGGTGGAAACTTCATTGAAACGCTGCTTTAACCATTCAAGAGCCATGCTTGATTCCTCCAGGGTGTGGAAATGTAAAAGACCAATAAAACCTAATCCTTGGACCCCGCCACCCAGCGCAGGCCAAAATGGTAGGCCTGATCCAGTAAACGGTGATCGCGGAAATATTCGACCAGTTTGGTGACCTTGATGTTACCTCCCTGATTTTCCAACATGACCAGTGCGCACATACGATGGTCACGGTGATGGCTGTCGAGGTGGATTTCCAAGGTCGGCTGGCCTGGGGTCTGGATCGTGACCACCGCAGCGGTCTCTGCCCAGTTGGGAGCGCCTTCATAGATGAATGCGAACACCACAACCTTCTCCAGTTGTTGCCACTGACGCCCATTGATATGCAAAAACTCACCTTGGGCGCTGGCGCCGGTGCGGTCATCACCCATCAACTGAATGTAAGGTGGTTGTTGCAGACTGCCAAAACTGTCGCCCAGCGCCTGCACCGCTCCGGCCCGGCCATCGCGTAACTTGAAGAGACAGCCGAGATCAAGGTCAATCTTGCCGCCGCCGGTCAATCGGCCAAAGAAGCCCTTGCCGGCGCTCCCACCCTGGTTCCAGTTGAGATTAATGACCAGTTCCTCAAAGCCCTGGCCTTTCTTCTCCAGCGAGATGCTGCTGCCCTTTTTCTCCAGCGTGATCTTTTCCAGCCGGATAGGCGAGGACGTAGCAGGCGGCGGAGCAGCGGGTTTAATCGGGGTCGGGGGTGCGGCGGCTGGTTCAGCAACCTCGGCATCATCCGCGACATCAACCCCATATTGCCGGGCCAAAGGTCCTAAACCGCCGACAAAACCCTGACCGACCGCCCGGAACTTCCATTCACCGTTGCGCAGGTAAAACTCGCCCACAATCAGCGCAGTTTCCGGCATACTTTTCGTTGCCAGCGGGAACGCCGCTAACGGAGCCTTGCTGGCGGCATCGCGGAGATCCGCCCGCACCTGGTGCAGTTGACCGAACGATAGCCCGCGTTTTTGGCTGGAATCGATGGTCAGTGCGATGACAATTCGCTCGACGCCCGCTGGCAATTGGGTGAAAGCGACGGTGAAACTGCGGCCATCGCCGGCGCGCTGAATGCCCCCGCCTGGCAGGGTCAACTGGTTGTAGAAAATAAAATCATCATCGCCCCGCACCTTGCCCTGCGCGTTTAAAGCAAAAGCGCTGGAGTCGAGGGTTAACGGAGAGTGAGCCGGTTCCCAACTCAGCGTGATCTCGACGGCGATCGGCGCTGGGCTCTGCTTGCCAATGGAAATATTCTGACCGGGCTGCAAATCCATGACCTGATCTCCGATCTTATAGATAGGGACGCAGCGCCGGCAGCAGATCGTGGAAGGTGCGGCCTTCCGCCGATTCGCCGATGGCTTGCATCTTCCACTCATTGTTATGACGGTACAGCTTGGTCATGATCAGACCGGTGTGGCTACCCCCTTCCAGCGACAGGTCGAAACGAGCGACTTCGCTGCCCGCCGCGTCGTCGAACAATCGGCAGAAAGCGTTGGGAATCCCGGTAAAGCTTTCGCCACTAAAACTGTTGACGGTGAAAATTAACGTTTCGACCGCCGTTGGCACTCGGCTCAGGTCAATAGCGATTCGTTCATTGTCGGCGCCAGCTTCACCGCCGCCAGAACGGTCGTCGCCGCTGTGGCGAATGGAGCCACAACGGCTTTCCAGTTGTCGAAACCAAACCGTATCGACTAAATTGCCACTACTATCGAATAGTAGGCACGAAGCGTCCAAATCGACGGCTTCCTGGCGGACGCCGCCGCCGAACCCCAGGAAACCCTTGCTCTGGACCTGTTTCATGCCCCAACCCAGACCCATAACGACTCGGTTCAGACTGCGTCCCGCCTCTTTTTCCAGGCTGATGCGCTGGCCTTTTTGCAGATTGATGCCCATGGAGAGATCCTCGTTTTGATGAAGTGATGTTGAATAATGACCATAAAAGGCTTGGAATGGCAACTCAATCTGACCATTGTCCAGTTCTTCCCAGCCTGGCGATCATCCTCGAAGGCAGTAGGGTGGCTGGTAAAACAATTGACATTATTTTATATGGCGGCGAAAGAAGCGTATTACAAGGGAACAACCGGTTGATTAGGAGAAGGCGATGTACAAGACGATGGTTGTGTTGCTGACAGGGGCGATGCTAGGAGCCGGTTGGGTTTACACCAGCGCCGCCCCACAGGAGCTAGGCGTCAAGAAATGGCAAGATGACCAAGGCGTTTGGCACTACGGCGACGCTCGGCCTGTGTCGCCCGACGCAGCCACCAACAGCGCCGCCGAAGCCTACCGGCGCGGCGATTACACCACCGCTTTTCAGGAGTATTTGACTTGGGCCAAACAGGGCGATCCCCGTGCGCAGAACATGATTGGCCTGATGTATCTGCGAGGCCAAGGGGTGGCGCAAAGCCAACGCATCGCCTCGGAATGGTTGCGACGGGCAGCTATGCAGGGCAACGCTGACGCCCAGTTTCACTTGGGCATACTGTACGCCGCGCAACCTGAGATGGCGCCCAGCGAAAAGGAGGCTTCATTTTGGCTGGTCAAATCAGCGGAGCGCGGCAACTCCGAAGCGCAATACACGTTGGCGACTCAGTACGCTACCGGGAAGGGCCAGAAGCAGGATGATCGCAGCGCAGCATCCTGGTATCGCAAGGCCGCCGAGCAGGGCCACGCTGCCGCCCAGTTTGAGTTGGGTAATTTTTACGCAGGCGGTCGCGAAGTATCGCGTAATGACAAAGAGGCGGTCGATTGGTATCAGCGGTCGGCGCGGCAGGGTCACCCCGGCGCACAATTTGCGCTGGGTTCGATGATCGCAAACGGGCGTGGAACCGCCGCCAACGATCAGGAGGCGGCGCAGTGGTACCGCAAATCGGCGGAGCAGAATCATACCGAAGCTCAGTACAACCTGGCGGTGCGTTATCTGAGTGGGCGTGGCGTTGCGCAGAATAATGCCGAGGCCTTCCGCTGGTTCCGCAAGGCGGCGGAGCAGGGGCTGGGCGCTATGGCTGAGTTGAATGTTGGGCGCATGTACGCCGAAGGCCAGGGCATCACCCGCAACGATGCAGAAGCGGTGCGCTGGTATCGAGTGGCGGCAGAGCGAAATTTGCCGACGGCGCAGTATCTGCTAGGGCGGATGTACGCTACAGGTCGGGGCGTACCCCGCGACGAGGGCCAGGCGCTACTCTGGTTTCGCCGCGCCGCCGACCAGGATTTGCCTCTGGCGCAGTTGGAGTTGGCGGATGGTTATCTGCAAGGTCGCGGGGTGGTGTTGGATGAAGCGAAAGGGCTCCAACTCATGGAGCGAGCAGCCACCGGCGGCAACGCCGAAGCGCAATTACGCCTGGCCGAACGGTATATGACCGGACACGGCGTGAAGCGCAACGAGCCGGTGGGTTTGAAGTGGTTGCGGCAGGCGGCTGAACAGGAGCAGGTCGAGGCGCAATACCGCCTGGGCTTGTATTACGCTAAGCAGGGAGTCGATAGCCAGAACGAACGGCAGGCGGCGGAGTGGTATCGCCGGGCGGCGGAGCGGGGTCATGCGGCCAGTCAGGCGCAACTGGCGATGATGTACGCCAAAGGCGCTGGCGTATCCCAGGACGAGCGTCAAGCGCTGCGCTGGCTTCAGGAGGCTGCCAAACAGGGCAACGCTAATGCGGAATTAGAACTCAATATCGGCCTGTTCTATGCGATGGGTCGGGGAACGCCACGTGACGATACCCAGGCGGTCGTTTGGTTGCGCAAAGCGGCTCAACGGGGCTTGGCTGCTGCACAGTTGAACCTGGGCTTGATGTATGCGGATGGGCGCGGCGGACTGCCTCGCAGTGAAGCACAAGCCGCTGAATGGTATCGCAAAGCGGCTGAACAACAAATGCCGCTGGCGCAGGTCTTGCTGGGATTGCTCTATGTCGCCGGGCGCGGCGTACCCCGCGACGACCAGCAGGCGTTAACCTGGTTTGAAAAAGCCGCCGATCGTAATCTGCCGCTGGCGCAGTACGGCTTGGGCATGATGTATAGCCATGGACATGTAGTGCGGCAAGATCGAATCAAGGCTCATCTGTGGCTGGAGCTGGCGGTATCCAGCGGCTATGTGGGCGCGGTTCAGCCACTGGAAGCGGTGGCCAGCCGGTTGAACGAGGCGGAGCGGGCGCAGGCCCGTCAATTAGCACAGGACTGGCGGATGGTGAACGCCCGGAACTGAGCAAGTCGGCTGGAGCATTCAATGACTCTTGCGATCGGGGTCCATCAAATGTTGACCCAGATTGCGAACAAAATCGTCCAGCCGTGTGGATTCAGTCGCCATACGCTCGTTCATCTGACGCAGAGCGCTGGACATTTGGTAGGTGCGAAGCAGCAGTTGTTCCAGGTCGTCGGTTTGCCAAAGCAGATCGGAGTTGATTTCCGGTCCCTGGTCGCTCATAGACACCGCGCACCATTCAGGAATTCGGTATAACAGCATTGACTCCCGATCACTGGCCAGACAGAGCGTGACGCCGACCGGATATTTGCGCAGCACCGACACGATCTCATCAAGGCAGCGTTGAAGGTCCTCGCTGGGCTGTTCGCCGATGTGCTGAATGTCGCTTTCACTCAGTATTGCGGGTTCTTTATCGACTCTACTCATGGGAGTAGCCTCCTGTCATCGGGGTCGGGTTGCGGTACGCGGCGACAGGCTCCACAACTCCCCAATTCCCTACAACTCCCGGTCCTTATGGAACATCTGTCGAAATTCAGTATAAACGGTTTCCGGCTGGCTCTGGCGCTCTTGCTGCTGAATTCAGCATTAACCTTTCACAATCGTTGGCCGACGATGGACGTGCGCTGGGCTCCTGGGCTGTCGCTTGACCTAGTGGTGTTGCTGCTCGCGCTGGCCGTTGTCTGGCGCAAGCCGCTCGATCGCTGGGGTCGAGGGTTGTTGCTCAGCGGCGTGACCCTCCTGACGCTGGGGCGCTATATGGACGTTACGGCGCCAGCCTTGATGGGGCGCTCCATCCATCTGTACTGGGATAGCCAATATCTTCCGCAAGTTGCCGCCATGTTTGTGGACAACGTGGCAGGTTGGCAACTAGTGTTCAGCGGTGTGGCGTTGCTGATCCTGTGTGGGGCGCTAGTCACCGTTCTGCGTTGGGCGTTGTTTACGGTGATGGCGGCGATGGGCCGGCCCGTTGAGCGGCGGGTGCTGGGCGCGTTGGCGGTGGGGTTGTTGACGCTCTATGGCGCGGGCCGGTTGAGTGCGCGCTTGCCGACTGAGCACTGGTTTGCCTTGCCGGTGGCGCCTGTGTTCATCGAGCAAATCCGGTTGGCGTTAAGCGCGACGCTATTTCGTAACCCGGGATGGATCATCGCTCAGTCGCCATTACCCGCGTTGCACTGGACTGGAGAGACACCGAGCGATGTGTTCGTCATTTTTTTCGAGTCCTATGGAGCGCTTGCGTTTGACGATCACCGCTTCGCTGGGCCATTGGCTGGCGAATTTGCTGCGCTGGAACAGTCGCTGAAGCAGGCCGGCTGGTCAGCAGTTTCAGCGCGGGTGGAGTCCAGCACGTTTGGCGGCGGTTCCTGGTTGGCGCACGCCAGCCTACTGTCCGGGTTGCGCATCGCTGATCAGGGTGACTATCGAGATTTGCTGGTTTCGGATCGGCAGACGGTGGTTCGCCGCTTCGCCGATGCCGGTTACCGCACCGTAGCGGTGATGCCGGGCCTGCGCTATGCGTGGCCGGAGGGGCAGTTTTACGAATTCACCGCGATTTACAACGCCGAACGTCTGGATTATCGCGGCCCGGCTTATGGCTGGTGGGTGATTCCTGACCAGTACAGCCTGTACCGGATTCACCATGCGGAGCTGAATCAGATGCCCCGTCTACCGCTCTTCGTCTTTTTTCCGACCATCAACAGTCACGCGCCTTTCATGCCATTGCCCCCGTACCAGCCGGATTGGCGTCATTTTGCCGCGCTTGATGGGAGGAATACCGCGTTCCAGGCGGTGGAGATGAATGAACGGTTGGACGGTGCGGCGCTGGCTGCGGCTTATATTGAAAGTATTCGTTATAATCTCGCGGTATTGGGCGGTTATCTGCGCCAATATGCCCCAACGAGCGCCCTGCTGCTGGTGCTCGGCGATCATCAACCGCCCGCTATCGTCGGCGGACGGGAGATTCCCTGGCAGGTTCCAGTCCATGTCTTTTCCCGCGACCCGGCGGTGCTGGAGCGATGGGTGGCGGTGGGATTTCGTCCGGGGATAATTCCAGGATCGACGGTCCTGGGAGGCATTGAGCGGATAGGGCTATTGCTGCTTGAACTAGGGCAGCATTCGTTGCCGCCACAGCCAAGCGATATCCATAACGAAGGATAGCGCCAACAGACCTAATGCCCCGGCAGCGAGGAAGGTTGAAAAGGGAGGGGTCAGCGGCGGCGTCAAACACAGCGCGAGGACCGCAGTCTGGATCACGCACACGGTTTGCCGGCGGCGGCGTGGCGGCAAAGGTCGATTTAGCCACGACCACTGCCAGCCTAACGCAACAAAGCCGTAACGCAGCGCCCCCGACAGACAGACCCAGACGCCCGCTTTGTCAGATTGCCAAACCAGCGCCGCCAGAACCAGAATGAAAAAGGCGTCCACTTCCATGTCGAAGCGGGCGCCGAAGGGGCTTTGCATTCCGCTGCGCCGCGCCAGCCAGCCATCCACACCGTCGAGGATTAACGCGACCGCTGCCAGTGCAGCCAGCAACCAAGCCAGATCGGGCAGCAGCGGTGTTATCGATCCCAGTAGTCCTGCGAACAGGGCGGCGACGCCGGCGCGCAGCAGGGTAACTGTATTGGCCACCCCGAAATGGGTGAAGGGTTGATGCCAGGACAGGCATGGACTTAAGGCTAACAGTAATCCGCTGAAGGTGACGAGCGACTGGGTAATCACGCGAGCCGGTAGTGGGAAAACCTGAGTGAGGGTCCAGGCGCTCCCGGCCAGCAGCAGCAACGCCAGGACGACGTTCCACAGCGCGCTGAAAACGAGCGCACGGCTCATCAGGCGAAAGTGGCGTTCAAGATACGGATATCAGGAGGTCTCTAAGTCCTCGGGCTGTAGGGCTTCCAGGCGGGATAGAACCCGGCCAAGTTCACCCAGGCCGTTAGGCAGGCTCTGATTAAGAATTCGCTCCAGCAAGGGCTCGGGCAGATGGACTGCCGCCCCTTGAATCTGATCAGCCAGTGGAGCCAGACGTGCTGCATAGCCTTGCCGCCATTCCGCTGCCCATTGCCGAATTTGACTTGCTGCGCTGATAGAGGATTGCAGATCAATACGCTCGTTGAGACTGGCTCGCAATTCGATGACCTCCTGGCCAAACTGATGACTGATATCCCGCAGTTGATCGACCAGTTCTGCAATAGCGCCGGGCACCCGGTGATGAAGAATGTCGCTGGCGCTCATCAGCACGGTCAATGGCGTCGCCAGTTCATGGATCAAAGTGCGCACCGCTGGGGTGATTGGGGTCATTGCCATGCGGGTTACCCTCTATTGCCTGCATGTGCTGGTAGAGTATGAATCAAGATGAGCATAGCTGAAATTCGACAGACCAGAGCCTTTTGGTTAGTCACTCCAGGTCGTGGTGAGTTACGCAACGAACAGTTGACGCCGCCAGGACCGGACGAGGTACAGGTGCGTACTCTCTACACCGGGATCAGTCGCGGCACGGAGAGCCTGGTGTTTCGCGGCGAGATTCCGCCCAGTCAATACTTGGCCATGCGAGCGCCGTTCCAGCAGGGCGAGTTTCCCGCCCCGGTGAAATATGGTTATTCCAATGTCGGCGTGGTTGAAATCGGGCCGCCCGCGTTGCTCGGACAATCCGTCTTCTGCCTCTACCCGCACCAGGAGCGCTACGTCGCGCCGAGGGTTGCGATGACTTTGGTGCCCGTATCAATTCCCGCCGGGCGGGCAGTGCTGGCCGCCAATCTGGAAACTGCGCTTAACGTACTGTGGGACGCCGCGCCGCGACTGGGCGATCGGGTGACGATCATCGGCGCTGGAGTGGTCGGTTGCCTGATCGCCCGGTTGGCGGGAAAGCTCCCGGCCTGTCGGGTGCAACTACTGGATATTGACCCCGGCAAGGCTCCCATTGTGGCGTCCCTCGGAGTACGCTTTGCCTTGCCAGAGTCGGCGGAAGATGAGCAGGATATCATCATTCACGCCAGCGGCGCGCCGGCTGGGCTGGCGCTGGCGCTGAGTCTGGCGGGGTTCGAGGCGACCGTGATCGAGGCTAGCTGGTTTGGAGTGCAGGGGGTTTCCTTGCCGCTGGGCGAAGACTTCCATGTCAAGCGGCTGCGCATTCGCAGCTCCCAGGTGGGTCATATCGCGACGGCGCAACGCAGCCGCTGGAACTATCAGCGGCGCATGGCCACTGTTATGGAACTCTTGGATGATCCAGTCCTGGATAGTTTGATCAGCGGCGAAAGCTCCTTTGCCGCTTTGCCGCAGACGATGGTCGAATTAAGCCGAAATCCACCCGGTGTATTGTGCCACCGTGTTATTTATTAAGCCCCTCCTAACCTGAGACTCTGCCATGTACACCGTTTGCGTCCGTGACCATTTCATGATTGCCCACAGTTTCCAGGGGGAGATCTTTGGCCCTGCCCAGAGGATGCATGGCGCGACTTACGTCGTCGATCTGGAATTGCGCCGTCCCGACCTCGACC
>Ga0209573_1000317_pt1 | contig 110757 bp, 88 predicted proteins | sample TNRBio252014_DNA_FD_185870 | JGI IMG/M metagenome (GOLD analysis project Ga0209573, IMG submission 185870) | Wastewater treatment Type I Accumulibacter community from EBPR Bioreactor in Madison, WI, USA - TNR Reactor_6/25/2014_ DNA (SPAdes)... | ecosystem: Engineered > Bioreactor > EBPR >...
AACTCAACCCTACCGAAGAGGCGCGATGACCGCCCCGACCACCGCGAAGCCGACGGGCTCCGCTTGTTGCGGAGCTCCGCCCGCCGGCTTCGCTCCGAGATTTCACACCACCCGGGCGGACGCTACCGCGACCACAGCAGCAACAGACGCCTCGAGTGGCGTGATCGACAAAGACAGAGCCGGCCAGCCTTCCAATCAAGAACGACGATCAGTGGTCCCACCACAGGGGTCCACTTCACGTCGCGGCGTGCCTCCCGCGCCGACGCCCTCACCAAGCCCTGGCCGGCCGGACCCCGGTGGCGCTGTGGCGCGAGGCCATAACCGGCACCGTGGCCGGCATCGCCGTGGACATGATGCGGACGCGTCTGTCGCATCGCCCACAGCCCCGCCGCGACGATCGCGGTCGCCCCGGGTGGCGTCGCGTCGAGGAGCCCGGAGCGGGCCGGCCTTCCAATTCAGGACGATGCTCCAGTGGTCCCGCACATGGGGACCCCTTCAATAACCGCGGATATGCCTGAGTGCGCGTCACTTTCAGGCGTTGGGCGAGCGGTGGTTACTCTCCGGCAGACAGGGCGACGTGTATCGAAACGTCGCTTGACGGCATCAGCGTGTTGAAGGTATTGGCCGTGCTCGCATCGTCGGTTTTTGGGATTGTTCGGGGACATCTGCAGAGAATTGTTGTCCCGAGTTCGCTACTCGCGATAAAGCTGCGACGTCCCCGGCAGAGCATCCGCTCTGTCATGATTGGCCCCTCGGGTGGGGAGTGTCGGCATTCGCCGGCACCGCCTCCGCCCAATGGGCGCCTGAGAAGAGTGCGGCGTTGAAAAGTTCGTCACCCGCGTTCAGGTCACGCTTCATGGTTGAAAAGACTGGCGTGAACTGGGCCTTATCGGTGAATAGACTTCGGCTGCTGTGCTGCGCATACTCCGCGGTGATTGTACCTCCGGTATGCTGCGCTCTGCGCCCCTCGGCCTTCGGAAACCTGCGTTCGCTCTTCGATGGCCAGATACGGTACGCTTGCGGTTCGCGCGACAGAAGGATCGCTCGGTGGAAAATTGAGCGCCGAGGCGAGACTTTCTGGCGCATTCGCTTGTCTTGCGCCATGTCTCTTTCGAAGGGAAGAGGTGGCAAATGTATGATGAAATCAATACACGGCGCGTTGAATCATACGGCACGCCTCAGGGGCTCATGGCAGTGAAAACTCACATTAAGATATTTGGGGAACGGCATACAGGAACAAACTTTCTTGCAGAGCTCTGCGAGCTGAACTTCGATGTACCGGTGATTTCGTCGCGCGCCGTGAGCTATGTCAAGGCATTTTACCGCCTCAAGCCGCTCATGCCTTACACTCTTCATTGGAGAATACTTCAGGGGCTCCGGGCAGCGACCTTCGCTGCCCGATACAAGACCACCTGGGGTTGGAAACACGGCAGCGTTTTGTCGGATCCGTCGGATCCGAGGTTCTATCCCGACGATTTAGCGATCCTCTGTGTCGTGAAGCATCCTATCGCCTGGGCCATGTCGTTGAAACGCCGGCCGTACGAGACCTTCGTACATCCCGCGCGGATCGAACGGTTGTCGCTGGCCGAGTTCGTCCGCTCTCCCTGGCGTCCCGTTCCGTTCGAGAACCACAAGGCGGTTTTCCCGACGGTCATGGATTTGTGGAACGTGAAGGTTCGGTCGTACTTCGAGCTTGCGTCGGTCCGTCCGGTCATGGTCGTGCGCTACGAGGATCTGCTGGACGACCCGGAGAACGCGGTAAGCAGCATTGCAGAGTTTTATGGCCTCTCCCGCCGACCCGCATTTTCAAACGCATCATCAGGCGCGAAACGCAACTGGGCCTCGCAGGAGGGCCAGCAGAAGAAGGATTTCAAGCACTACCGAGACTACTACCTTCAGGAGCGGTGGCGTTCGAAGCTTCCAGAAAATTATCTGTCGATCTTCGCCGATATCGTCGATCCAGAGCTTGTTCAGCGCCTCCGATACACCCTTTAATCGACTCGGGCAGCGGCACAGGCTCTTGAGCGGAGCCTGCAGTTCTTTAGATATGTCATGCAGGCGACGCGTCGCTCTAATTCGAGAATTTGCCGCCTCCGGCCCGATCGACATAACGCCCCACGGTTGCACAACCTTCGACTCTGGTTCGGCAAATGCGCAGGACGGCCGATGAGCGTGTTGACCCGACGGAAAACTTCACGTAAACGACAGCGCCGTCGTAGTGGAAACTCGGAAGTGGATAGGGCGCGAGCATACTGACATCTCTCGTACCCGCATCCTAAACTCGAAGCTAGAACGCGCGACCGCGAGGAGAGAAGATGAAAGGTATTGTTCTCGCCGGTGGATCTGGTACCCGGTTGTATCCGTTGACCATATGCGTCAGCAAGCAGCTGATGCCTGTGTACAACAAGCCAATGATTTTCTACTCGCTCACCACGCTGATGCTCGCGGGAATTCGGGAAATCCTGGTTATCACCAGACCTGAAGATCAGGCTATGTTCCAGGCCGTACTGGAGGATGGAAAACAGTGGGGAATTTCTATCACGTACGCCCAACAACCGAAGCCGGAGGGACTCGCGCAGGCCTTCGTAATTGGTGAACAATTCGTCGGCACAGACTCGGTATGCCTCATCCTTGGCGACAACCTGTTTTTCGGGCACGGGCTGCCGCCACTTCTGCAAAAGGCCTCGCAGGTGCAGGAAGGGGCGGTGGTGTTCGCGGCGCCTGTGCGAAACCCGGAACAATACGGCGTCGTCGAGTTCGATGCCGATGGCCGAGCGATCAGCATCGTCGAAAAGCCGCAGGACCCCAAGTCCGACTATGCGGTAACGGGTTTGTACTTCTACGACAATTCCGTCGTCGAGATCGCCAAGACTCTTGCACCGTCGCCGCGGGGTGAACTCGAAATCACCGACGTCAACATCGCCTATCTACGCCGGCAACAGTTGTCGGTGGAAATACTCGGGCGGGGCTTCGCTTGGCTGGATACCGGCACGTACAGCTCTTTGCTCGAAGCGTCTCACTTCGTCCAGGTGATGGAACAGCGGCAATTGCTGATGATCGGCTGTCCTGAAGAAATCGCCTTCAGGCTGGGCTACATCGGTAAGGACGACGTGCTCGATCTGGCCAGACGTTATCGCGGGAACGACTATGGCCGCTATCTTGAACGCGTAGCCGCAGGGCATTGAGGGGACTCACGTGAACGTCACAGAAACCAAGCTGCCGGGGGTTTTGCTGATCGAGCCTAGAGTGTTTCGGGACAGTCGCGGGTTTTTCATCGAAACATTCCAGCGCGAGCGATATTTGGCTGTCGGTATCCCCGGGCCTTTCGTCCAAGACAATCATTCCCATTCAGTGCGGAATGTCCTGCGCGGGCTTCACTATCAGATCAGCCAACCTCAAGGGAAATTGGTATCGGTCGTTCGTGGTGAAGTGTTTGATGTGGCCGTGGATATTCGGAAAGGCTCCCCTACCTTTGGCGCGTGGTTCGGAGTAGTCCTCAGCGAAAGCAATAATCGCCAGCTATATGTACCGCCTGGCTTCGCGCACGGGTTTTGTACGCTTTCCGATCAGGCAGACTTTCTTTACAAATGCTCGGATTATTACCAACCCCAGGACGAAGGCGGAGTTTTGTGGAGCGACCCGGCGATCGGGATCGAATGGCCGGTCGAGGCTCCACTCCTGTCCGACAAGGATGCTGTATACCCGACGCTGGCCGAGATTGCCTCCGACCGCCTGCCCTCCTGTGATGGCGCGCGCACGGCCTGATCGGATACGACCAGGGCGGTGCACGCGGCACCCTGCTGCGCAGGCCACGTGACGGTCGACCATTTTCGGGTATCTCAACCTCACTTCAGCGAGGAGACGATGAGCGACTACACACCGAGGAACGTTCTGGTGACCGGCGGTGCCGGATTCATCGGCAGCAACCTCGTCCACCATCTTCTGGCGGAAACGGACGTCGAATGCTTGGTGAACTTCGACGCGTTGACCTACGCAGCTTCGCTGGACAATTTGAAAGAGCTGCCCGCGCCGGAGCGGTACCGCTTCGTGCACGGCGACATCTGCGACGCGGAAACGGTGGGGAGTACGCTCCGGCAGTACCGTATCGACACCATCCTGCACCTCGCCGCCGAGAGTCACGTCGACCGTTCCATCTCCGGGCCGGCCGTGTTCGTGAGCACCAACGTCGTCGGCACCTACACGCTCCTCGAGAGCGCGCGCCGCTTCTGGCTGGACGAGAGCAAGCTTTCCGCCGAAGCCTGCCGTTTCTGCCATGTCTCCACGGACGAGGTGTTCGGCTCCCTCGGCACGGACGATCCGGCGTTCACCGAGACCACCCCGTACGACCCCCGGTCACCCTATTCCTCCACCAAGGCGGGGTCCGACCATCTGGTGCGGGCCTACAGCCATACTTATCGGCTGCCAATTGTCATCACCAATTGTTCCAACAATTACGGCCCACGCCAGCATGACGAGAAGTTCATTCCGACTATCGTCAGAAGTTGTCTTGCCGGGGCGCCGATCCCGGTGTACGGCGCGGGTTCCAACATCCGCGACTGGCTGTTCGTCGCCGACCATTGCCGCGCCATCGATCTTGTCACACGCCAGGGTGCACTCGGTGAAAGCTACAACATCGGCGGCAAAACCGAACTCTCCAATCTCGAACTCGTCGGACGCATTTGCGCCATCTTCGATCGTTGGTTCCCCGACCGCAGCCCACATTCGCAATTGATCGAGTTCGTCACGGACCGCCCCGGTCACGACTGGCGCTACGCGATGGACATCACGAAGATCTCGACGGAGCTCGACTGGAGTCCGGTAGAGACGATCGAAAGCGGATTGGAGAAGACGGTCGACTGGTACATCGCGCGGCATACCGGCAACGCGGCACTCTCCCTCGCGTCGTGAGTGTTCGGGGGTCGGTGTTGGCTGGGTTTCGATCCCCGCCGACCTCCCGTCACGCGATCGCCCATTATCCGAGAGTTCGTCGCAATAGTCGGTCCGGGGCACTCGTCAAGCCGGCGATTCTTTCGTCGCGTGAAAGCAATGGTTGTCATCAATCGATGTTTCGCTTTTTGGGCCGAGTCTCCTCCTCTGGCACCGACCTGACGCGACGGCGTTATCCCTTTCGGGGTGCTTGAGGAATCTTCGGCTGGACGCATGACGCGACTTGCGCTGGAATACCGCTCGCGATTAAACTCATCGTTGTGCGGCGCAGCGCAAGTGCCGTTCTTCACGCGGTAGGCCAATCACGTTCGGCGCGGCTCCGGTATTCCGGCCACCGAGTTTCGCGCGGTCAGGAGTGAGACTGGGATGTTGCCAATAGCACGCGGTCGAGCGATGGATGGCGGGCTGCCGTCACCGCAGACGATCGACAGCATTTTCCTTCCCCCGGCCGCCGATGGCGAGGAGATCAGTCTCCTGTCCATCTACCGTGCGGTACGGCGGCACCTGTTGCTGCTGGTTTCGTGCGTCGTGCTCGGGATCGTCATCGCGGTCCTTTACATTCTGATGAGAGACCCGCTGTACGGCGCCACGTCCCTCGTGGCCGTCGGCGTAGCGGACGCGGACTCGCTGTCTCGCGACAGCATCATGGAGACCGAGCTGGATTACCTGCGGTCTCCTTATTTCCTGCAGAACGCCATTTCAGCGCTGAAGCTCGATCAGGACCCTGAGTTCAACGACACGCTGGCGGCGGACTCCACCGACTTCTGGTACTCCTCGCTCACCAGCGCCACGGACTCGGTGAAGGCGATATTAACCAGATTGGGGGTCATCTCGCCGCCCAGCCCGCAGAAGCAGGCGCTGATCGACCAGGACGCCATCCTGCAGAACGTCTCCGATCAATACGCCGCCGAGCGGCCCGGCGTTTCCAACATCCTCAGCCTTACGGTCTGGTCCACGGACCCGTGGAAATCGGTCGATCTCGCCAACGGGATCAGCGAGTTGTTCGTTCAGAACCGGATGACCCGCCTGCTCGAGGCTCCCAACCAGGACATGCCGAAGCTGCAGGCCGCGGTGACCGCGGCTCGGGCTCGGGTGGACGCGTCCACCGCCAAGCTGGAGGATTTCCGGCGGCGCGCGGGGATACTCCGAGGCGGGCAGGCGTCCTCGACCGCAGCGGCCGAACAGTTGGCGGGAGCGACACGAGAACTGATCAGCGCGGGAACGGCGCGAGCGGAAGCGGAAGCGACCCTCAACCAGGTCAAAAGCCTGACGAGAGCCAATCTCACCGATTCCGCGTTGGCGGTCATGGGCTCGCCGCTGATCCAGAACCTCCGCGAGCGCGAAGCGGAACTTCTTCGGCAGAAGGCCGACGTCTCCACGGCGCTCGGGCCGAAACACCCGCAGCTTCAGGGCATCGAGGCCTCGCTGGCCGATCTCCAGGCGAAAATTACGGTCGAAATCAATCGCTTGATCGCCTCACAGGAACATCAGGTGGTGATCGCCCGGGCGCGTGAACGGTCGATCCAGCAGGACGTCGACCAGATCAGCAAGAAGGTTGCCGAACAGAGCGACGCGGGCGCGCGGCTGATCACGTTCGAACGGCAGGTGGAGGCCGACCAGAAGGCGCTGGACGTCGCCCTGGCCGACTTGAGCAGCGCCACCAAGACGCTGGCGGTCGCGACGCCCGCCTCGGCGGCCACCATGCTGGCCAAGGCGCAGCCGGATGCGAAGCCCGATTTCCCGAAGGTTCCGCTCGTCCTGCTCATCGGCATCGTCGGCGGTGGTTGCCTCGGCGCAGCGATCGCTCTTTTCATGGAGGGAATGCGCAAAGGGTTCCGCAGCGGCACCGAAGTCGACAAGCGCCTCGGTATCGCCGCGTTCCTCGCACCCATCCCCAGGGTGTCGCGCGGGTGGTTCGGCTCCCGATCGGTCGACGACGAAGTCCTCAAGCCGCACGGCACCATGCTGCGCGAGGGCCTACGTACGCTCTATGTGAATCTCCTGCTGTCCGCCGACAACAAGATGCCGCGCAGCATCCTCGTGACCTCGTGCGAGCCCGAGGAGGGCAAGACGACGATTGCGCTCGGATTGGCGCGCGTACTCGCGCTGTCGGGGGCGAAAACCCTGCTGATCGAGGCGGACCTCCGGTTGCCGCGACTCCAGCGGAGCCTCGGCCTGAAGCCGCATCCGGGGCTGGTGCAGGTTCTCGGCGACGAGGCGAAGCTGGAAGACTGTGTGATCGACGATCCCAAGCAGAGCGGCCTGAAAATCCTCCTGGCCGGGGGCAAAACGGCAAATCCGATCGATTTGCTCGGGCGGCGGCAACTGACCGACGTCATGACCGCCGTGCGCCAGCAGTTCGACTGCGTGATCATCGACTCGCCGCCGACCATGGCCGTCGGGGACAGCCGTCTGCTGGTGCCGCTGGCGGAGTCGATCATACTGGTCGCCAAATGGAACAGCACGGACCGCAACACCGTCGCCTACGCGGCGTCGGAACTGGGGCGTGGTGGCAAACTTCCCTGGATCGTCCTCTCCATGGTCGCACCAGAGACTTATGGCGAACTCGGGTTCGGGGATTCGGCCTACACCTCGAAGGCGGTGATGCGCTATCTCTCGTCCAGCGGCGAGGTGGCGCGTTGAAACTTCCGACGCCGAGCCGATCCGGCCGGGGCATGAATGTGGGTGGGTACCGCCGTAGCTGAACCTTCCTCCTCCCACTCGGGCGACCGAACCGCCGCCCCCCTGGGAGAATAGGCCGCTCGGCCCATTGGACCTTTGAAGATGAACATTGCCGGCCAGTCCCTTGCGAGATCGAGTGAATTCGAGGCAGTGGCGAAACACTCGCTTCAGCGCGACCTCGCCTCCGGCATGTTCATCGTCGCAATACTGGCTCCAATCACCGAACAGTTGTTTTCTGGTAGCCCGATTTACGACGCCACGATTTTTATGAATCTTGGCTTCATAATACTGGCGTTGATTATCAATAAATTCAACGTTCCGTTCGTCGCTATTCGGATTGCTTTGCCGTTTGTCTTGCTTTGCGCCCTCGGTTTGGTGTCTGCGGCCGAAGGAGTCGTCTATTACGATGTCGTGAAGGATGTCTGGTATGTGATGAACCCCTGCGTCGCCGTCCTCACAGGGTTTTTCCTCGGCTATCTGATCAACGATTTTCGGCGGTTGATTCTTTGTACCTTCGTTGCAGGATTAACGTTCGCTTCTTTCCACGTTGTTCAATTCGCTCTCAACCCGAGCATAATCAAGGAGAGTCTCCGGTCGCTGCGACAAGACGCCGGTCTCGGAGAGTTCACCAGCGCCCTGTGTCTCGGCATCTTGTTCACGCTCTCCTGGAACAAAATCCCGTGGAGGCGAATTTCGCTTCCCATTTGTCTGGTCGTTCTGCCGATCTGCCTGGCATCTCAGGTTTTGGGTCTGTCCAGGATCTGGTGGGTATGCCTCATCGTCATCTGCTTTTCAGCCACCGGGTTCTTGCACCTGCGTCGCTTTCCGGTATGGGTCGCACCATCGCTGGTCGCCGTATCGCTCGCGCTGGCGGTGCCCTTTCTGCTCCCTGTTTCAAGCATGGAACAGTCAGGCACGACAATGCAGGTGCAGGTCAAGACCGCTGGCTCACAAGGCGGGTCCCAAGCGTCGCGATTTGCAGAAAAGATCCAGAATTCGCTACATGAGATTACCCCCCACGACTTTACAAATATGACAGAAATCAACGAAAACTGGCGGGGGTACGAGAGCTATCGCGGCATGAAATATTATAATGAGGGCACCTGGAGCGAGATGCTCTTCGGGCACGGATATGGAGTGCTCACAGATTTAGGAATTGTCATCAAGCTCAAGGATTCTATTTTTCGTGTTACTCCGTGGTTCCATAATGGCTATGTATATCTTTTGGTCAAAACGGGACTTTTAGGGCTCATATTCTATTTGTCATTCGTGTTTATCATCGTTCGGTACGGCATGCAGGGGTATGATAGTAACTCGAAGGTTATAAGAAGCCTCTCGCGCATCCTGGTCGGCTCGGCGATGAGCCTGATGCTGGCGACTGCCGTCTTCGCGGGTGCGTTCAATCGCTCCCGCTTTGTTTCCGCCCTTGTCTTCATCGGCGCCACCGTCGCATTGCAACGTCGGTTGCTCGTCCGGGAAGCCGCTCTGTCGCAGCCTCGTCGAGGCGGCGTGCTCCGGTTCGGGCGCACACCTGTTCCCTCCACCCCGGTGGATGGCGCGGCCGCCGGGCTTTCGCCCGCCACGTCGATGCCGCTGACCACCAGCGGCCAGCAACACGTCGTCTGACCGCCATACGCGCCACGACAACTCTCTGAGCCTCGGCAAATCCCTGCATGAGGACGATCGATCCGGTGCGCAGCGCCACCGGATCGAGCCGCCGGAACCGCCGCGAGACCCCATCGTGGGTCCGGGCGCCAAACTCCAGTTTCAGGAACTCCTGCAGGAGCTTCGCTTCAGCCGGTCGCCTCGCGCGCAACCGAAGTTTCCGAGAGGTGATCCCCGAGGGTGCATGACCCCCGACTGTCATCGCCCCCCTCGTCTGCGCAGCACGCGCCGCGCCATCGCCTTTTCCGCCTCGACCAGAAGCAGGGCCACCCCCGCCGCGCCGGCGATGGCTGCGCACGTGACACCGTCGATCCCCTGCGTCGCAAAGAGCCGCTGCATCGGCGCCCACCAGGTGAACGCCGCCTGCAACACGATGGTGAGGCCGACGGCGATCAGCGCCGGGCGGATGCCCCGCAGCCCGGCGAGCTCGAACGCCGGGTCGAAGCGGTGGCGGGCGGCGAACAGATAGGCGATTTCGATGGCGACCAGCGTATTCACCGCGGCCGTCCGGGCGGTCGACAGGTCCGCCCCGCGCCGGATCTGCCATTCGAAGGCGCCGAACACCCCGGCGACGATGATCGCCGAGACGAAGCCGATCCGCCACAGCATCCAGCCCGGCACCAACGGCACGCCTCGAAGCCGCGGCGGCCGCCTCATCACGTCCCGCTCCGGCGGCTCGAAGGCGAGTGCCATCGACAGCGTGACCGCGGTGACCATGTTCACCCAGAGGATCTGCACGGCGGTGATCGGCAGTTGCTCCCCCAGCAGCACGGCGACGGTGATCGTCAGCGCCTGCGCACCGTTGGTGGCGAGAATGAACAGCAGCGCCTTCTGCAGATTGTCGTAGACGCAGCGCCCCTCCTCGACGGCGCGGGCGATCGAAGTGAAGTCGTCGTCGGCCAAGACCATCTGCGCCGCTTCCCTCGCGGCTTCCGTGCCACGCCTGCCCATCGCCACGCCGATGTCGGCACGCTTGAGTGCCGGGGCGTCGTTGACGCCATCGCCGGTCATGGCGACGACGACGCCTTGGCGTTGCAGCGCACTCACCAGCCTCAGCTTGTGCTGCGGACTGGTCCGGGCGAACACGTTCACCGCCATCACCCGCTCCGCCAGCGCCTCATCGTCGAGAGCGTCGAGATCGACGCCGGTGAGCACGCCCCCGCTCGGGTCCAGGCCGAACGCCCCCGCCACGGCACTGGCGGTGCGGGCATGGTCGCCGGTGATCATCTTCACGCGAATGCCGGCCTCGCGGCAGCGTGTGACGGCGTCGATCGCTTCGCGGCGCGGCGGATCCGCAAGCCCGAACATTCCGAGCAATGTCAGGCCGCTGTCGACGTCGTCGAAGCGCAGTTCCCGGTGCTGGGCGATCGTCACCTTGACCGCGAGAGCCAGCACGCGCTGGCCGCGACCGCCCAACTCGTGCATCCGCTGGTGCCACCAGTCGGCATCGATGGCCCGGTCGCCATCCTCATCGCGCTCGCTGCGGCACATCTGCAGAATGCGCTCCGGCGCACCTTTGACGTAGATGGCACCGCGCCCCTGGTGATCGTGGTGCAGCGTCGCCATGAACCGGTGCTCGGACTCGAAGGGTATGACGTCGATGCGCGGGCAGGCGCGAAGCTCGAAGGCCGGATCGAGGCCCGCCTTCATCGCCATCGCCACCAGCGCGCCCTCGGTGGGATCGCCGTCCATTTGCCACTCGTCCTCGACCCGGCGGACGACCGCGTCCGAACACAACATTGCCGCCCGGGCCATCTCGCGCATCGGCCCCGACGTTTCGGCCTCGATTTCGACGCCGGCGTCGAGGAAGCAACCGTGCGGCGCGTATCCCTCGCCGGTCACGTCGATCAGCCGGCGAGTGACCGCGATGCTTTCCACCATCATTTCGTTGCGGGTCAACGTGCCGGTCTTGTCCGAGCAGATCACGCTCACCGAGCCCAGCGTCTCCACGGCGGGCAGCCTGCGGACGATGGCGTTGCGCCGTGCCATCCGCTGCACGCCGATCGCCAGCGTGATGGTCATGACCGCCGGCAGGCCTTCAGGAATCGCAGCGACGGCGAGGCCGACGGCGGCGAGGAACATATCCTCCGGCGGGAATCCCCAGACGAGGACGCCGACGGCGAAGATCATCGCCGTGAGCGCCAGGATCAGCAGCGTCAGCACCCGGCTGAACTTGGCCAGCTGTGCCAAAAGCGGCGTCGCCAGCGTGCCGACGCCGCGGATCATCGCGCCGATGCGGCCGATCTCCGAAGCGTCCCCGGTAGCGACGACGACGCCGCGGCCGCGGCCGGACGCGACCAGCGTCCCGGCGAAGAGCATACAGGGCCGTTCGGCCAGCGGTGCCGCGATGATGACCGGCGCCGGCGACTTGGCGACCGCCTCCGCCTCCCCGGTCAACGCCGCCTCCTGCACGCGCAAGCCCTTGGCCGCGAGCAGGCGGAGGTCGGCCGGCACCCGGTCGCCGGACTCGACGAAGACGATATCGCCTGGGACCAGCACATCGGCAGTGGCGGTGATTCGCCGGCCATCGCGCAGCACGGATGCCTGCGGCGCGAGCATCCGGCCGATCGCGTCCAGCGCCTTCTCCGCCTTGCCCTCCTGCAGGAAACCGATCAGCGCGTTGAGAACGACGACGCCCACGATCACCGCGGTGTCGACCCAGTGCGCCATCGCCGCCGTCACCGCGGCGGAGCCCAGCAGCACGTAGATCAGCACGTTGTGGAACTGCAGGAGGAAGCGGATCAGCGGGCCGCGCCGCTTCGGCGGCCGCAGCCGGTTCGGCCCCCAGACTTGCAGCCGCTGCTCCGCCTCGTCGGCGCGGAGGCCGTGCTCGGAGGCATCGACGGTGGCCAGCACGTCGGCTGTAGCCATCGCGTGCCACGCGGGCGGCATCTCAGGACGAGCCGCTTCCGAGGTCGACGCGCTCATGCCCGCCCCCTTTCGTCCGTGAAATCCGCCCCACCGGGTGCAGAAGCGCCAGCGGCGCTGTTCCGCCGGGGCCCGATCACAGCGTCAGTTCGGCAGCCCAGCCAAGCTCGCCGCAACTGCGGCGATGACCTGTCGTCGCTGACGGCTCGCAAGCATGCCGATTGGAACCAGCCGGTGAACCTCGGCGACTGCAACTTTGGCGGTCCGTATCACTGAAGGTCTTGTCAGACCGGCTTCGGTCGTGTCGTCGATAGAGACGTCCCCCGGCCAGCCGGGGTTGGACGCAGTGGTGACCATCAGCAGCCAGCATAGCCCGGAGGCCGTCTGAAACTCTTCAGTCGAGATCACCAGCGCCGGTCTTGCCTTCTGCGCATTCCGCTCGACGTAAGGAAATGGGACAGTCACCACGGCCCAGGAATTCACTGCGCCGCCGGTCACTCGCACTTCGCTACGGGCAGATCTGCATAGGCCTCCTCGTCGGCGGCGCTCGACCACTCACCGAACAAGGCGAACGGATCTTCAAGAACGGCCTTACGGGATGCGCGCAGGACGACCTCACCCGCTGCGGTGATTTCGTATACGAGGTCGTCACCGGGTTCGACGCCGAGATGCTGCCGCACGGCGCGTGGCAGTACAGTTTGCGCTTTGGAAGAGATCCGCGACTTGATCATGAGTTTAACGTAAGACGTTCGCCTTACAATGTCAACGGGGCGCGACGAACTCCAGCAGGCCGGCGAGCAAGCCGGGATCGCCGATGACGCGCGGCACCTTGTTCTGCCCGCCGAGGCGGCCGCGGCTCTTCATCCAGGCGGCGAAGGTGCCGGGCGGCACCGCGTGCACCTCCGGCGCGCCGACGCCGCGGGCGATCACCCGGCGCTCCTCGTAGTCCTCGTTGCGCCGCGCCAGCTCCCGGTCGATCGCCGCGGTGAACGCCTGCACACGCGCCGGTTCGGTCACGGCTTCGGCGAACTCGACGACGTAGACGTGATGGCCGAGTTCGCCGCCGCGCTGCTCGGAGAAGCGGGTGCCGACGGAGAATTCGTCCACCTGCGCGCCGATCTCCTCGGCGGCCGCCAACACGCAGGTCTCGATCAACTCGCCGGAAATGTGCTCGCCGAAGGACGAGAGCATGTAGGAGGTGCGCCCGGTGATGATCAGCCGCGGCGGCGCGCGGTCGACGAACCGCACCACGTCGCCGATGACGTAGGACCACAGGCCGGCGCAGGTGGTGAGCACGATCGCGTAGTCGACGCCGAGCTCCACATTGCCCAGCCAGTGCCGCGCCGCGTCGGCGCGGCCGACTTGGTCGACGGGCACGAACTCGAAGAACAGGCCGTTGTCGGAGAGCAGGCGCAGCCCCTGCTGCGGGCCGCGGTCGGCGATGGCGACGAAGCCTTCGCTCGCGGGGTACACCTCGCGCATCTCGGCGCGGCTGCCCTCCAGCATCGCCTCGAAGCGCTTGCGGTAGGGATTGAGGCTGACGCCGCCATGCGTGATCAGCTCGAGCTTGGGGAACACATCCGCCATGCGGCTGCCTTCGCCCTTCAGCGCCGCCAGCTTCTCGAACAGCAGCGTCATCCAGCCGGGCGCGCCGGACATGAAGCGGATGTCCTCCTGCAGCGCCAGCGGCGCCAGCCGCTCGATCTTCTCTTCCCAGTCGGTGATGAACGTCAGCGACTCGGGCGGGAAGTACCAGCGGCGGATCCACCACGGCACGTTCCTCGCGGCGATGCCGCTGATGTCGCCGCTGAAGATGCCGGGCGCCTGCTCCTTCAGGTCGGTGGAGCCGCCGAGCACGAACGACTTGCCGTCGAACACCCGGCTGTTCGGCCGGTTGCGCAGGTGGTGGACGAAGATGTCCAGCGCCGCCCGCTTGTTGGACTTCACCATCTCCATCGAGCACGGGATGTACTTCACCTTGCCGGACGACGTGCCGGACGACACCGCGTAATAAGGCATCATGCCGGGCCAGGTGCAGCTCGACAGGCGGGGAAACTCGCTCTTCCAGTACTCGTCCCAATGCTGATTGTAGGTGCGCAGCGGCACGCGCGCCTGGTAGCTGTCGACGCTGTCGATGCGGCTGAAGCCGTGGTCCCGGCCGAAGCGCGTCTCGGCGGCGGTGCGCACCAGTGTCAGCAACTGCCGGCGCTGCGCCTCGACCGCGTTCTCCGTGGCCAGCGTCCGCCACCGGTTCCAGGCATAGGCACGGATGAACGGCGTTCCCGGCACCGGTACGCGCGACGGCGCCGGCATCGGCGTCGCCGAGGCGGCGGTGGATCGGGCGATCGTGCTGCGGGCGAGCGTGCTCATCGGCGTCCTGACGTGATATGGGAATCGTTCGCATTCGTTTTAATCACTCGCGGCGCGCACACGACTCACGTTTGGTTACCGAAGATTACAAGACCTCGCCGCTGGGCGGCGCGAAGTCGTAGAGTCCCGCGGCATCCGCAGGAGGAACGAGACGATGGCCGATCCGCAGACACCCTCCGGCCCCGCCGGCAAACTCGTCGTCCGCAACATCGGCCTGATGCTTTCCGGTGACCTGGCGCGGCCGATTCTGGACGCGGATACGCTGATCGCCGAGGCCGGCCTGATCTCCGCCGTCGGCCCCGAGAAAAGCCTCGACATCGAGGGCGCCTGCGTCGTCGTCGATGCGCGAGGCTGCGCCGTCGCCCCCGGCCTGATCGACAGCCACGTGCATCCGGTGTTCGGCGACTGGACGCCGCGGCAGAGCCAGCTCGGCTGGATCGACAGCTGCCTGCACGGCGGCGTGACGTCGATGATCTCGGCGGGCGAGGTGCACCTTCCCGGCCGGCCGAAGGACGTGCTCGGCGTCAAGGCGCTGGCGATCACCGCACAGCGCGCGTTCGACGCCTTCCGGCCGGGCGGGGTCAAGGTGCTGGCCGGCGCCCCCGTCGTCGAGAAGGGGATGGTCGAGAGCGACTTCGCCGAACTGGCCGCGGCCGGCGTGACGATGCTGGGGGAGGTCGGCCTCGGCGGCGTCAAAGAGGCGGAGGAGGCGCAGCGGATGGTCGCCTGGGCGCGCAAGTACGGCATCCGCAGCACCATCCACACCGGCGGCCCGTCGATCCCCGGCTCCGGCCTGATCGACGCCGACGTGGTGCTGGCGGCCGACGCCGACGTCATCGGCCACATCAACGGCGGCCACACCGCGCTGCCGGACGATCAAATCCGCTGCCTGTGCGAGCGGTGTTCGCGAGCGATCGAACTGGTGCACAACGGCAACTTCCGCTCGGCGCTGGTGGCGCTGCGGGCGGCGACGGAGCTGGGCCAGCTCGAACGCGTCATCCTGGGCACGGATTCGCCGGCCGGCTCCGGCGTGCAGCCGCTCGGCATCCTGCGGATGATCGCCGGCCTCGCCAGCCTGGGCGACGTGCCGGCGGAGGTGGCGTTCTGCTTCGCCACCGGCAACACGGCGCGCATCCACGGCCTCGACCGTGGGCTGATCGCGCCGGGCCAGGCCTGCGACCTGGTGATCCTCGACCGTGCCCAGCACTCCGCCGGGCGGGACCTGCTGCACAGCGTGGCGCTGGGCGACCTGCCCGGCATCGGCATGGTGATCATCGACGGCCTCGTCCGCACGCACCGCAGCCGCAACACCCCGCCGGCGGAGCGGGCGCCGGAAATCAGCAGGAACTGATCGATGTCGCAAACACAGTTGCGTCCCTGACAGGATTCGCACAGCCGCCGGGAGTGCCGGACGCGGCGCGGAGCATCGTGCTCCGCGCCGCGGGGCCGGGTCAGAACGGCGCCGATAAGGAGCGGGCGAACTGTGTGTGGATGCGCTGTCCGCTGCCCGGGCGGTTGAAGCCCGCCGGGATGACCATCACCGCGTCGTTCGCCACCGGCGAGTCCTGCTGCGGCACCAGGGCCAGCGGATCCGTACTGCCCAGCGCGGCGACGTCGCCGACTGCGCGGTAGGTCGTCTTGAACCGGCGATCGTCGACATCGCACAGGCAGTAGCCGCGGAACAGCCCGCTGAAGTAGGGGATGTGCGGGTTGTCCGCCACGACGCCGGCCTTGACGATGGCGTGCGTCGGCCGCGGGTCGATGCCGAGGAAGGTCGAGGAGATCGAGGTGCAGACGAACTCGGCGGCGAGGATATCCGAGTTCGGGTCGTCGAAATCCTTCAGCAGGTTGGCGGCCCAGGCCGAATGGATGTCGCCGGTGAGGATGACCGGGTTGTTCGGGCGCACGGTGTCCAGCATGGCGAACAGCCGCTGCCGTGCCGCCTGATAGCCGTCCCAGGCGTCGACGTTGTAGAGATCGTCGACCTGGCCGATCGCCGCCAGGAGCTGCGCCTTCAGCGCGTCGGGGATCGCCGGGTTGGTGAGAATGGTCAGCCGGCCGGTTTCGACCAGGTTCCAGCGCGTCACCATCACCTGGTTGGCGAGCAGGTTCCAGCGGGCGGTCGAGCGTCGCAGCCCGTCGGCCAGCCAAAGCTCCTGCGCCTGGCCCATCATCGTCGCGTCGGCGTCGAGGATGCCGTCGGCATCGAAGATCGTCTCGCCGAACACGGGCTCCAGCACCAGGCTGTCCGGATCGGTCGAGCCGAAGCCGTCGGCGGCGGGCTGGTCGCTACGGAACTGCCGCGTGTCGAGCACATGCAGGTCGGCGAGAGTGCCGAACTTGAAGCGGCGGAACAGCTGGAGGTTGCCCGAGGCGCTGAGCACGCGATTCTCCGGGCGCAGCGGCATCGTCTCGGCGTAGACCTGATAGGCGCGGCGGCGGCGCTCTGCGAACTCGGCACCCTGCTTGTCGCCGCTTTCCTCGGCGATCAGCCCGGCGTAGTCGTTCTCCACCTCGTGATCGTCCGGCGTGACAATGAAGGGGTAGCTGGCGTGCGCCTCCTGCAGGTCCGGATCGAGCCGGTACTGTGCATAGCGGTTGCGATAGTCGGTGACGGTGAAGATTTCGCTCGTCCCGGAATGCACGCGGCCCGGGATGACCGGCGAGTTCGTTGGTCCGCCCTCGTAGATGTAGTCGCCGACGTGGACGACGAAGTCGATCTCCTGCTCCGGGCGGCGGCGCCAGCGGGCGATGTCCCGCCATGCGGTGTAGTAGCCGGTCTCCCAGTGCTGGCACGAGACCACGGCGAAGCGCAGCCGGTCCGGTGACTGCGTCGGATGCGGGAGCGTGCGGGTCCGACCGACCCGGCTGGACTCACCCAGCGCTTCGAATTGGTAGTAGTACCACCTGTCGGACGGGAGGCGTCTCGCTGTCACGGTCACGGCGTGACCCCGGCTCCCCCATGCCGTGACGGTGCCGCCGGTCAGAACGTTTTGCATCCGCGGGTCGGTGGCGACCTTCCAAGTGACGGGGACGGGAGTGGCCCCCATGCCGCCGCCGTTCAGCGGATCGGGCGCAAGGCGGGTCCACAGCACGACGGAATTGGTGCGGGGATCGCCCGAAGCGACGCCGAGCGAGAACAGGCCGCTACTCGTGTAGGCCTGCGCGCGCCCCGCCCGCAGGATCGCCGGCGCGGCGATCAGCCCGGCCAGCGCGCCGGCGCCGCCCTGAATGATCCGCCGGCGGCTCGGCACGCTGCTGGTGGTCTCGGCCTCCACGGCGACAGCCGGTACGGCATCGCCCTTGTGCGTCTCTTTCGTCATCGTCCTGCTCCCGTTCGGGCCCATCAGCGAGGAGGCCACACCTTACGCGAATTCGACGCAGTCCAGGCGCGCCGACCGGCGCTGAATAGCGCACTCCGGCGTGCGGAAGGTTTAAGGCGGATGAATGTTTTGTGGGGGTATCGTGACAACGGCCGGCAGCGGAGCACCTCACCGCCTCTACGGCCGTGCCTCGAGATCAAGGAAGACCACGGCGAGCGATCGCATGACGGACCAAGGACTGCCACTCTCGAGCGGCGACGCGACAAATCCGTTGACGGGCCCGCGCGTGCCGATCACCTTTGTGCGATGCAGCATGACCCCGGCAATAAACGCGACAGCCTGCTCCGTCTCGGCATCGGCAGCATAGGGATCGTCTACGGCGATATCGGCACCAGCCCGCTGTACACCCTGAAGGAATGCTTCGGCGAAGTGCACGGGCTGTTGCCGACGACGCAGAACGTGCTCGGACTTCTTTCTCTCGTCCTCTGGGCGCTGATTCTCGTCGTCAGCATCAAGTATGTGCTCTTCATCATGAACGCCGCCAACAAGGGCGAGGGCGGCTTGCTGGCGCTGATGTCGCTCGCACAACGCAGCCTCGGCAGCGACTCCGCTGTCATCACCGGTCTCGGCCTGTTTGGTGCGGCGCTGTTCTTCGGAGACAGCGTGATCACGCCGGCGATCTCCGTGCTGAGCGCGGTGGAGGGCCTGACGGTGGTCACCCCGATTTCGCACGAGTGGATCATCGGCATCAGCCTCGCCGTGCTGACCGGCCTGTTCGCGTTTCAATACAAAGGCACGGATCGCATCGGCACGTGGTTCGGGCCGATCATGCTCACCTGGTTCGCGGCCCTGGCGATCCTGGGTCTCGTCCAGGTCGTCGCCAACCCGTCGGTGCTCGCCGCGTTCGATCCGCGGTATGCGGTCCGGTTCTTTGCCGAGAATGGCTTTCTCGGCTTCGTCGCCTTGGGTGCGGTCTTCCTGGCCGTCACCGGCGGTGAGGCCCTGTACGCCGACATGGGGCATTTCGGCCGCCGACCCGTCCAATACGCGTGGTTGTTCTTCGTCCTGCCGGCACTGATGCTGAACTATCTCGGCCAGAGCGCCCTTCTCCTCGCCGACCCCGCGGCGGTGCGAAACCCGTTCTTTCTGATGGCACCGTCCTGGCTGCAACTACCACTGGTCCTGCTGGCGACGGTTGCGACCGTCATCGCTTCGCAGGCCGTCATCTCCGGCGCCTACTCCGTGACGCGTCAGGCGATACAGCTGGGCTTCTGCCCGCGCATGGAGATCCGCCATACCTCCGAGCATCAGGCCGGGCAGATCTACATGCCCGAGGTCAACGAACGGCTGCTGATCGGCGTCGTCATCATGGTGCTGGTATTCGGCTCGTCGAGCGGTCTCGCCGCAGCCTACGGCATCGCCGTGACCGGGACGATGGCGGCGACGACGCTGATCGCATACGTCATCGTCCGCAAGCTGTGGGGCTGGGCACTGCTGCCGAGCCTGGTCGTCGTCGGCGCGTTCCTCGCCATCGACCTGGCGTTTCTTTCAGCCAATCTTTTGAAGCTGTTCCAGGGCGGCTGGGTACCGCTGCTGCTCGCCCTGGGGCTGTGCTTCATGATGCTGACCTGGCGGGACGGCCGCCTCGTCCTCGCCAGGAAGCTTCGCGACGAAAGCATGCCGACGGAGCTTTTTCTCAAGCGCCTGGATGAGAAGCCGCCTCTTCGCGTCTCAGGAACCGCCATCTTTCTGACGCGCCATTCGGACATGCTGCCCAACGCTTTGCTGCACAACCTCAAGCATAACAAAGTGTTGCATGAGAAGGTGCTGCTGCTGACGGTGGAGACGCAGCCCCTGCCACGGATCGCCGCCGACGAACGGATGGTGATCCGTCGGCTGCGGCCCGACTTCAATCACGTCTTCGTCCGCTACGGCTTCATGGAGGAGCCGGACATTCCCGCGGCGTTGCGCCAGTCGCGCGAACTGGCCATCGACGTCGATGCCGTCGACACCTCGTTCTTCCTCGGCCGCGAGACGCTGATTCCGTCGCCGGTTCCGCCCATGTCCGGATGGCGGGAGCGGCTGTTCATCCTGATGTCGCGCAACGCGGTCAGCGCCACCGATTTCTACCGCATCCCGACCGACCAAGTGGTCGAACTCGGCGCTCAAGTGCCGATCTGAGAGAGCCGCCGATCACGCCGGCGCAGGCGTCCGCGCCCCGGCGTCGGCGTCGTCGTCGGCGGCCAGAGCCTGCTCGGCGTTCGCCATGTAGTCGCGGACGATCGGCACCGTCTCTCGCTTTCGCGCGAGCTGGATCTGGAAGATCACGCAGTTGCGGTGGCGGAAGGAGATTTCCGCGCCGGCGAGGTAGAACTCCCACATCCGGCAGAAGCGTTCGTCGTAGAGCGCCGCGATGCGCTCACGGTTGGCGAGGAAGCGTTGCCGCCAGTGCCGCAGCGTCTCGGCGTAGTGCAGGCGCAGGACCTCGATGTCGGTGATCCACAGGCCGGAGCGTTCGATCGCACTCACCACTTCGGACAGCGCCGGCGAATAGCCGCCAGGGAAAATGTACTTCTGCAGCCAAGCGTTGGTGCTGCCGGGTCCGCTGTAGCGGCCGATCGTGTGCACCAGGGCGACGCCGTCCTCCGTCAGCGTTTCTGCGATCATGCGGAAGAAGCTGTCGTAGTGGTTGATGCCGACGTGTTCGAACATGCCGACCGAGACGATGCGCTGGTAGGTGCCGCGTTCGTGCCGGTAATCGCGGAGTTCGAAACGGACGCGGTCGGCCAGTTGCGCCTGTGCCGCGCGCGCGTTCGCCACCTGCAATTGCTCGACGGCGAGCGTGATGCCGGTGACCTGCGCCCCCAGCCGCTCCGCCAGATAGAGCGACAGCCCGCCCCAGCCGCAGCCGATGTCCAGCACCCGCATTCCGGGCTCGATCAGCAGCTTGGCGGCGATGTGCCGCTTCTTGCGCAGTTGCGCCGTCTCCAGGTCCAGGCCCGGCTGGTCGAAGTAGGCGCAGGAATACTGCCGGTCGCGATCGAGGAACAGGTCGTAGAGCTCGCCCTTCAGGTCGTAGTGGTGGGCCACGTTGCGCCGCGCGCGCCGCACCGGATTGAATTGGCGCAGCCGGCGCAGTACGCGGTGGAAGCGGCCGAACGGGCCCTTGAGCGCGCGCTGCCCGACCACCGCGAAGTTGCGGCCGATCAGTTCGAGGAAGTCGTAGAGCGATGCGTCCTCGACCGTCAGCGTGCCGTCCATGTACGCCTCGCCGGCGTAGAGTTCGGCGTTGAGCGCGAGACGCCAGTGCAGCGCGCGATCGTGCAGGCGGATGGTGACGGCGGGCACCTGTTGCGTGCCGAAGACGTGGCGGTGCCCGTCGGCATCGATCACCGTCAGCCTGCCGATGCGGATGAACGGCTGAAGGAGACGCGACAGCAGCATGGCACTCAGCCTCCGTATCGATGGTGGGCGGGCCTCACGACCCGTCTACCGCCGTGCGCTTCGGCGCCGGTAGGTCGAGGCGGAGGTGGAGCTCCTTCAGCCGGCGGTGTTCCACCTCGGCCGGCGCGCCCATCAGCAGGTCTTCGGCCCGCTGGTTCATCGGAAAGGCGATGACCTCGCGGATGTTCGGCTCGTCCGCCAGCAGCATCACCATGCGGTCGATGCCGGGCGCCGAGCCGCCGTGCGGCGGCGCGCCGAACTCGAAGGCGTGGAACAGCCCGCCGAACCGCTTGCGCACCTCGTCCTCGCCGTAGCCGGCGATGGCGAACGCCTTCAGCATCACGTCCGGCCGGTGGTTGCGGATGGCGCCCGACGACAGCTCGACGCCGTTGCAGACGATGTCGTACTGGTAGGCCTTGATCGTCAGCGGGTCCTGCTCGAGCAGCGCCTGCATTCCGCCCTGCGGCATCGAGAACGGGTTGTGGCTGAACTCGATCAGCCCGGTGTCCTCGTTGCGCTCGTACATCGGGAAATCGACGATCCAGCAGAAGCGGAAGGTGTCGCGCTCGCGGAGTTCGAGCTGGTCGCACAGCCGCTCGCGCGCCATGCCGGCATACTTCTCCGCCTTCGCCTTCGGCTGGCAGACGAGGAACACCGCGTCGCCGGCCACGGCACCGGCGGCGATGCGGACCGCCTCGACCCGGTCTGCCTCCAGGTTCTTGGCGATCGGCCCCTTGGCGCCGTCCGCATCCCAGACGATGTAGCCGAGCCCGCCCATCCCCTCTTCGCGCGCCCACTCGTTCAGCTTGTCGAAGAACGCCCGCGGCTTGGCGGCGGCCCCCGGCGCCGGGATGGCGCGCACCACCGCACCCGTCGCCACCAGCTTGGCGAACAGGCCGAAGCCGCCGCCGGCGAAGGCTTCCGTCGCGTCGGCGATGATCAGCGGATTGCGCAGGTCCGGCTTGTCGGAGCCGTACTTCAGCAAACTCTCGTCGAAGGCGATGCGCGGGTAGGGCGGCGGCGTCACCGATCGCCCCGCCGCGAACTCCTCGAACGTCCCGGAGAGCACCGGCTCGATCGCCGCGAACACGTCGTCCTGCGTCGCGAACGCCATCTCGAAGTCGAGCTGGTAGAATTCGCCGGGCGAGCGATCGGCACGCGCGTCCTCGTCGCGGAAGCAGGGCGCCACCTGGAAGTAGCGGTCGAAGCCGGACGCCATCAGCAGCTGCTTGAACTGCTGCGGCGCCTGCGGCAGCGCGTAGAACTTGCCGGGGTGGTTGCGCGACGGCACCAGATAGTCGCGCGCGCCCTCAGGCGAGGACGCGGTGAGGATCGGCGTCTGAAACTCCATGAACCCGCCTGCGATCATCCGCGTCCGTAGCGAGGCGATCACTGCGCTGCGCAGCACGATGTTGCGGTGCAGCCGCTCCCGCCGCAGGTCGAGGAAGCGGTAGCGCAGGCGGACGTCCTCGCCGATGTCGGCATCGACGGCGACCGGCATCGGCAGCATCTCGGCGGGCGACTCGACGGCGAACTCGTCGATCCGCACCTCGATCTCGCCGGTGCCCAGCGCCGGGTTGACGGTCTCCGGCGACCGCCGGACGACGTGCCCGGTGATGGTGACGACGCTCTCCGGCCGGACCGCCGTCACCGCGTCGAACGAGGGGTGCGCCGAATCGACGACGCACTGGGTGATGCCATAGTGGTCGCGCAGGTCGAGGAACAGCAGGTTGCCGTGATCGCGCTTGCGATGGACCCAGCCGGAGAGGCGGACCTCGTTGCCGGTGTCCTCCGTGCGTAGAACGCCGCAGGTGTGGGTGCGATAGGGATGCATGGAGCCTCGTCTTTTCGACCTGTTCGGAGCGGCGCCCTCGGCGTGACGCGGCGATGTACAGCGCATGGCGGGGCGCAAATTGTCAAGATCGCGGGTTCGCTCGCAAAACCGGGTCGGAATCGCCTGTCTTCACTTTGCGGCAGCCGCCGGGCAGTATAGCTTTCCGGCATGACACTGATCACCGAAACGTCGGAACTGGCGGCCTTTTGCGGACGAATCGCAAATGAACCGCAACTCGCCCTCGATACCGAGTTCATGCGTGAACGGACCTATTGGCCGAAGCTCTGCCTCGTCCAGGTGGCCAGCGCGACCGAGGCCGTCGCCATCGACCCGCTCGGGCCGGATATGGATCTGTCGCCGCTCTTCGACGTGCTCCGCTCACCGCGGACGCTGAAGGTTTTCCATGCCGCGCGACAGGATCTGGAGATCTTCCACCGCCTGATGGGCGGCGAACTGCCGTGCCCGGTGTTCGACACGCAGGTGGCGGCGATGGTCTGCGGCTTCGGCGACCAAGTGTCGTACGAGACGCTGGCGAGCAAGCTCGCCAAGGCACGCATCGACAAGAGTTCCCGCTTCACCGACTGGTCGCTGCGGCCGCTCTCCGCCCGCCAGACCGAATACGCACTGGGCGACGTGGTCCACCTGGTGACGGTCTATCGCAAACTCGCCAACCGGCTGGAATCGACCGGGCGCGCCAGCTGGCTGGAGGAGGAAATGGCGGCGCTGTGCGATCCCGCCAATTACGCGACCGACCCGTTGCAGGCATTCCGGCGCGTGCGCAGCCGCAGCGGCAAAGGCCGGGTGCTGGCGGTGCTACGCGAGTTGGCCGCGTGGCGGGAGCGGGACGCGCAGACACGCGACATTCCGCGAGCGTGGGTGCTGCGCGACGAGGCGCTGCTGGAGATCGCCCACCATACGCCGAAGACGATCGACGATCTGGCGCGCACCCGCGGCCTCGCGCGGAAGTTCGCGGAGAGTGCCACCGGGGCGGACGTGCTGGCCGCTGTCGCCCGCGGCATGGAAATCCCCGAGGCGGAGTGGCCGGAGAGCGACATCCGCCGCGAACTGCCGCGCGGCTGCGCCGCCGTCGCCGAACTGATCAAGGTCGTGCTGCGGATGAAATGCGACGACGCGGACGTGGCGCAGCGCCTCGTGGCGTCCTCCGAAGACGTGGACACCATCGCCGCCGACGGCGAGGAGGCGGACGTGCCGGCGCTGCACGGCTGGCGGCGCCAGGTGTTCGGCGAGGCTGCGCTGAAGGTCCGGGCGGGCGAACTCGCGCTCGTGATCCGCGGGCGCAAGCTGGTGCTGGTGCCGTCTCCCGTCTCGGCTCCCGTTTCGGCTCCGGTTCCGGTCTCGGTCGGGGACTGACCGCCGGCAAATTCTGCCGGGCGGACGCCGCAAGATGCCGCGTCGAAATCCCCCTCGCACCGCCACTCCTCAAAAGACTCAGTCATAGCATAGACATACCTGCTGGCCCCCCCTGGCACGCCGCTCGCATTGGATGCAGCGGGGACACCCCGTTCCCGTGGCCAGGGACTTCCGGCAGATGCGACGCCTCGCAACCGTACTTCTCACCCTCTCGCTGCTCTGCGCCGCTGCCGGCGCGCAGGCGGCCCCATCGCGCATCAAGGATCTGGTCGACGTCGAAGGCGTCCGCGACAACCAGCTCGTCGGCTACGGCCTGGTGGTCGGGCTGAATGGCACCGGCGACAAGCTGAAGGACGGCGGCTACACCAAACAGAGTTTGCAGTCGATGCTGAACCGGCTGGGTGTCAAGCCGACCGACAAAGGCACCAGCTCCAAGAACGTCGCGGCGGTGATGGTCACCGCCACCCTGCCGCCGTTCGCCAGGCACGGCAGCCGTATCGACATCACCATCTCGTCCCTGGGCGACGCGCAGAGCCTGATGGGCGGCACGCTGCTGGTCACGCCGCTGCTCGGCGCCGACGGCGAGGTCTATGCCGTGGGCCAGGGTGCCGTCAGCGTCGCCGGGTATTCGGCGAAGGGGCAGTCGGAGACCGTCGTCAAGGGGGTGCCGACCACCGGACGGATCGGGGCGGGCGCCATCGTCGAGCGGGAGGTGGGTTTCGAGCTCGCGCGCATGGAAGGCCTGACGCTGACCCTGCGCAACCCGGACTTCACCACCGCACGCCGTATCGCCCAGGCGATCAATGCGTTCGTGCGCGAACCGGCGGCACGACCCAGCGATCCCAGCACCATCTCCGTCGAGATCCCCGCCGATTACCAGGGCAGCGCCGTCAATCTGATCACCGACATCGAGCAACTGCGGATCGAGCCGGACCAGATGGCCCGCGTGCTGATCGACGAGGCCTCCGGCATCATCGTCATGGGCGAGGAAGTCCGCGTCTCCACCGTCGCCATCGCCCAGGGCAACCTGACGATCCGCATCACCGAGACGCCGGAGGTCTCGCAGCCGCAGCCGTTCGGTGAAGGGGAGACGGTGGTGGTGCCGCGCACCGACATCGCCGTCGACGAACAGAGCGAGCGTCGCCTCGGCATCGTGCGCGGCGGAGTGACGCTGCAGCAACTGGTCAATGGGCTGAACGCCCTGGGCGTCGGCCCTCGGGACCTGATCGCCATCCTGCAGGCGATCAAGGCGGCCGGCGCACTGCAGGCCGAATTGTCGACGATCTAGAGGAGGATCCCTCGATGAGCTTCGCATCATTGCTGGCCGGTGCCGGTCAGGCGGCACAGACCGCGGTACGCAGCACGCCCGGGGAGGGCGAGACAGCGCAGCGCCTCGCGGCGCGCAAGCAGGCGGTCGAGTTCGAGTCCGTCTACCTCGCGGAGATGCTGAAGCCGATGTTCGACGGCGTGAAAGGCAGCGCCGAGTTCGAGAGCGGCACCGGCCAGGACATGTGGCGCTCGATGCAGGTGCAGGAATTCGGCAAGGCGATCGCCCGGAACGGCGGCGTCGGCATCGCGGATACCGTGACGGAAGAGTTGATCCGGGCACAGGAAGCAGCACAGGAGGAACGCATATGAACGCCTGTATCAGCCGCCGGAAGGCGACCGTGACCTCGACGGGCAACGTCGTCTCCCTTCCGCAGAAAGCCGGACCGCGGCCGGACGATCTTGCCGAGGCGGAGCAGCTTCCGGTCGTCCTCCGGCTGATCGACGTGCTCGACCGCGAAAATGCAGCTCTCGCCTCGGGAGACCGGAACGCGATTCCCGACCTCGCCCTGGAGAAGCGCCTGGCCTGCCGGGCTTGGGAAGAAGCCGCCGCCTCCCTGGCCGAAGCGGCCGGCGAGGGGGGACTGGACGCGGGGCGCCATCGGACGCTGCACGCGACGCTGCACCGCCTGGACCAGACCTCGCGGGAGAACCAGCGGCGGCTGAGCGCGATGCTGGCTGCACACGAACGGGTGATGGAGATCATCGCCGCTGCCGTCCGTGCCGCCGACCCCGCCGTCAAGGGCTACGCCCGCAACGGCGCCCCCATGCGGCGGGGCCCTCTGGCGGTGGCGCCACGAGCCGTCAGCTACAACTGCGCGACGTGAGAGCCGGAGCGACGGGGGACACTCACCGGGAGTGGTCCGCCGTCTCGGTCCGTTCGGGACGTGTCTCGCCGATGACCTCGCGCATGTGGGCGAAGTAGTCCCGCAGCGCGTCCAGGGCCCGACCGCGCCCGATCACCCGGGCGACAGGGCCGAGCGCGCCACCGACGCGATCGGTGACGGTGCTGTTGACGGCGAGGATCAGCGAGCCGTCCTCCACCGGAACGACCGCGCCCAACTGCTGCAGGACGTTGTAGCTGTGCCCCGGATAGTACTCCCGCAGCGCGAACAGCACCGCGTCCGGCCTTTCTTCGACCAGGACCTGTGACAGGACGAAGATCGGCCTGTCGTCGACGAGGCTCTTCTTCCAGAAGAAGCGGCTTTCGATCCCGGCCGGCAGCGCGCCCGGAAAGCCTTGGAGACCGCGCAGAAGCCCTCGCAGCGGCGGCGGTACCTGCCCGCTCGCACCGACTTGGCGAAGTTCCTCCGCCGGCGACGAGTTGCCGGCATCGCGCGCGTAGTCCGCGAGACCGTCCTGGCCGCGGTTCCGGTACGCCCGATGCCGGCCGATCAGGATCTCGCGATAGGCGGCCGAGGCCAACGGCACCGCGGCTGCGTCATCAGGCGTCGTCCCGCCGAGGCGCGTGCGCAGGAACGCCAGCTCGGCCGCGGACAGGTTGAAGGTGTCGCCCGGCTCGGCCGAGTACAGCAACGCAACCTCCGCGCGGTCGCCGCCGGTGAACGCGGCGCGGGTCCAGGGCTCGCCGGCCACCTCGGTATCGATCTTCGCCCACGCGACGATTCGCCGGTCGGCGAGCACGACGAGACCGTCGCGGAGCCGCCGGGCGATCTCCGCGGGGGGTGCGGAGACGCGCATCGCCGCGGCCCCGGTCAACTCGGTCTCCATCGAGGACGGGCCTTCGACGCCGACGATCTCCCCGCGTTCGGCGGAGCGACGGGCGGCATTGTCGAAGCCGAAGGCGGGAAACAGCGTCTTCGCATCGAACACCGCGGCCGCTGCAGCCTGCGCCACCCCCGGCGTCGCCAGCAGGAACGCCAGCAGCGCTGCGATGATCGATCGACGTGACGGGCGCCCGCTCCCCGGCCCGCTTTCCCGCACAGTGCCAGCGTTCTCGATCTTCGCCACGGCCGCGACCATGTATCGTTCCAAGGGAACACCTTTGGTCCGCCCGGTCCGGCGGGACAAGGGCAGATCGACAAAACGAGGGAGGAAACGATGGGTGGCTCGAAGCAGGCCGAAGCCGTGCCGTTCGCCGCGTCCGTTCCGGGCGTGACGGTTCGCGGGGGCGATCGGCCCGGGATCGACCGGGTGCTCGGGGCGGACGCGCTCGCGTTCGCAGCCGGGCTGGAGCGGCGGTTCGCCGTCACGCGCCGCAAGCTGCTCGCCGCCCGGGAGGAGCGGCAAGCGCGCCTCGACCGCGGTGAGCTTCCGGGATTCCTGCCGGAGACCGAGGACATCCGCCGCGGTGACTGGCGCGTGCCGCCAGCTCCGGCCGACCTGACCGACCGCCGCGTCGAGATCACCGGGCCGGTCGACCGCAAGATGGTGATCAACGCGCTGAACTCCGGCGCCAACGTCTTCATGGCCGATCTCGAGGATTCGCTGACGCCGACCTGGGCCAACCTGATCGACGGCCAGATCAACCTGATGGACGCCATCGCCGGCACCATCACCCACAGCGAGGGCGGCAAGTCGTACCGGCTCGCCGAGACGCCGGCGACCTTGGTGGTCCGCCCGCGCGGCTGGCACCTGGAGGAGGCGCACGTCCTGGTCGACGGCCAGACGATGAGCGGCTCGCTGTTCGACTTCGGCCTGTATTTCTTCAACAACGCGGCCGCGCTGCTGGCCAAGGGCTCCGGCCCCTACTTCTATCTGCCGAAGATGGAAAGCCATCTGGAGGCGAAGCTGTGGGCCGACGTCTTCTGCGAGGCGGAGCTGGCACTGAGGATTCCGCACGGTTCGATCCGCGCGACGGTGCTGATCGAGACCATCCTCGCCGCCTTCGAGATGGAAGAGATCCTGTACCAACTCCGGGACTACGCCTCTGGTCTGAACTGCGGCCGATGGGATTATATCTTCAGTTTCATCAAGAAGTTCCGCAATCGGCCGGATTTCGTGCTGCCGGACCGTAACGCCGTGACGATGACGGCGCCGTTCCTGCGCGCCTATAGCCAGCAATTGATCAAGACCTGCCACAAGCGCGGCGCCTATGCCATGGGCGGCATGGCCGCGGTCATCCCGATCAAGGGCGACGCGGCGGCGAACGACGCCGCCATGGAGCGGGTGCGGGCGGACAAGGTGCGGGAGGCGACCGACGGTCACGACGGCACCTGGGTCGCCCATCCCGGCCTAGTGGCGCTGGCGAAGGCGGTCTTCGACGAGCACATGCCCCGGCCCAACCAACTGGATCGCCTGCGCGAGGATGTCGTCGTCGGCGCCGCCGATCTGATCGCCGTGCCGACCGGGTCGATCACCGAGGAGGGGCTTCGTCACAACATCCGCGTCGGCATTCAATACATCGAGGCCTGGCTGGGCGGGCTCGGCTGCGTGCCGCTCTACAACCTGATGGAGGACGCGGCGACGGCCGAGATCTCACGCTCCCAGGTGTGGCAGTGGCTGAAACACAAGGCCACGCTCGACGACGGCCGCAAGGTCGACGAAGCCATGGTTCGAGCGCTGATCGGCGAGGAGATGGCGAAGCTGAAACAGGTCATCGGCGCCGACCGCTATAGCGGCGGCCACTTCGCCGAGGCGATCGAGGTGTTCCTGCAGGTCGCCTGCCCGCCGGACTTCATCGACTTCCTCACGCTGCCGGCTTACGGCCGGGTGACGACACCCGCCGCCTGACGCAGGCGGCATTCCGGGGCCGGCTTTCACACCGGCCCCGGCCGCCCGGTCGTCCGCCGCGGTGCAGGGGGAGCAGCCCACGCCGCGGCGGCCCGGCAGGAAGGTCCGGCTCAGCGTTGCGGCGCGCCCGGCCCGCCCGGCCCCTGGCCCATGCCCGGCCCCTGGCCCATGCCCGGCCCGGCGCCAGGGCCGCGCCCACCAGGCATGACCTGCTGAATTTCCTCGATGGTGATGACCTTGTCGCCGTTGAGATCAAAGGTCTCGAAGCGCATCTCGGCCCGGCTGTCGATCTCGTCACGACTGACGACGCCGTCGCTGTTGGTGTCCATCCGCTTGAACATCCGCTGGATACGCGCCTCGCGGGACGGCTTCGGCGCCGCCTGGAACTCCTGGAGCGTGACCTTGCCGTCGCGGTCGGCATCCAGTTCGCCGAACCGCTCGTCATGACCGGCGCGGAACTCCTCTGTCGTGATCTTGCCGTCGCCGTTGGCATCGAAGTCTTCCAGCATCATCATACACGGACCCGTGCCCATGCCGGGCCCGCCCATGCCGCCTCCGCCCATGCCGCCTCCGCCCATTCCGGGCCCGCCGCCCTGCGCCAGCAGCGGCGCAGCGCTGAGGCCGACACCGAAGGCCGCGAGTATCGCCGCCGTCAGCAGGGGTTTCGATCGCATCGTCGTTCTCCTTGGTTTGCGACGGGAGTCGTCTTGCATCCGTCTGTCTCGAGGGAAGACTCTGCGGGACCATCGTTACACGGGGATGTCGGATGGCGCCGGAAGTGTAACGAACTGTGTCGTGGCCGCCCCCTGCAACACCCTGTTACCAAATTGCGGCGCAGGCGCCGAGGCACCGCCCCTATACTTCGGGGATGGAGAGTTCGCCGCACCTGCTGATCGTCGACGACGACCGGGAAATCCGCGAGTTGCTGTCGCGTTTCCTGCGGCAGCACGGGTTCCGCGTGAGCGTTTCTGTCGACGGACGCGAGATGTTCCGGGCGCTGGAGGATCGGGCGATCGATCTCGTCGTGCTCGACTTGATGCTGCCGGGGGAGGACGGCCTCGCGCTCTGCCGCAGGCTCCGCGCCGGCTCCAGCCTGCCGGTGATCATGCTGACGGCGATGGGCGGGGAGATCGACCGCATCGTCGGGCTGGAAATGGGCGCCGACGACTACATCGCCAAGCCGTTCAATCCCCGCGAATTGCTGGCCCGCATCCGCGCCGTGCTGCGCCGGGCCGGCGCGGCGGCGGCGGCGGGGCCGTCGGCAAGCACCGATCCGGAGAGTGCACGGGTGCGATTCGCCGGCTGGATCTTCGACCTCGAGCGGCGCGAGCTGGTCTCGCCCGAGGGCGTGCTGGTGACGCTATCCGGCGGCGAGTTCGCCCTGCTGGCCGCGTTCGTCACCCATCCGCAGCGGGTGCTCAGCCGCGACCAGCTTCTCGATCTCGCGCGCGGCCGTGACGCGCAGCCCTTCGACCGCTCGATCGATGTCCAGGTCAGCCGGCTGCGCCGCAAGATCGAGGCCGATCCGCGCGAGCCGCAGGTGATCAAGACGGTGCGGGGCGGCGGCTACCTGTTCGCGCCGAAGCCGGAGCGCGGATGATGCGGCTGTGGCCCCGCTCGCTGGTGTGGCGCACCCTGCTGGTTCTCCTGCTCGGGGTCCTCGTCTCCAACGTCGCCGGCGTCGCCCTCTACTCCAACGATCGGCTCGACGTGCTCACCAGCGAGCGTACCCGCCAGATCGCCGAGCAGGTGGCGGTGGCGGCGAGCGCGCTGCACGAGACGCCGAACGACGAGAGGCGGGTGATCCTGCGAAGTATGCGCCAGCCGGGGCTGCGCCTGTTCCTGGCCAGCGAGCCCTCGACCGAGGGAGGCGCCGATGGCTGGCGTGGCCGGCTGATCCGCAAAGCCTTCCTGGCGGAACTCGGCCAGGACGAGGCGGGTCGGCTGCGGCTGGCACTCGGCTCCAGACCGTTCCCGCCGCCAGCTGAAACGAATGGCCGCAGCGACGAAGCAGGTTGGATGCGGCGCCATCCGCCCCCTTGGGCGGCCGGCGCGACGCCCGATGGCCAGCCGGACCTGCGGGTGCTGATCGGCGCCTATCGGCTCGACGACGGCAGCTGGCTGAACTTCTCCGCGCCGATCGCGACCTTCCGCCCGTTCTGGGAGACGCCCATTTTCCTGGTCGTCGTCGCGACGACGACGATGGTGCTGGCGGTGACCGTCTGGGCGATCCGCCGGGCGACGCAACCGCTGGCGATGTTCGCCGAGGCGGCCGAACGGCTGGGCCGTGACGTCGACGTCCCGCCGCTGGCGGTGACAGGGCCGTTGGAAGTCGAGCGCGCCGCCATCGCCTTCAACGGGATGCAGTCGCGGTTGCAGCGCTTCGTGCGGGACCGGACGCAGATGCTGGCCGCCATGTCGCACGATCTGCGCACACCGCTGACCCGCCTGCGGCTGCGCGCCGAACTGATCGAGGACGAGGAGCAGCAGCGCAAGACCATCGCCGATCTCGAGGAGATGCGGGCGATGATCGACGCCGTCCTGTCGTTCGCCCGCGACGAGGCGGCCGTCGAGCCTTCGATGCCCCTCGACCTCGCGGCCGTGCTGCAGACCGTCTGCGACGAGGCGGCCGACACGGGTGCGGACGCCACCTACGCCGGGCCGCCGCGGGCGGTGTGCACGGGCCGGCCGGCAGCGCTGAAGCGGGCGTTCGCCAACCTCGTCGCCAACGCGGTGACCTACGCCGGCGCAGCGCGCGTGACGCTCGCGGTGACGACCGGCGAGCTTCGCGTCACTGTCGACGACGCCGGCCCCGGCATCCCGGAGGCCGAACTGACACGGGTGTTCGAGCCCTTTCGGCGACTGGAGAGTTCCCGCAGCCGCGAGACCGGCGGCGTCGGCCTCGGCCTCGCCATCGTCCGCGCCGCGATCGCCGCACATGGCGGACGCGTGGCGCTCGCCAACCAGCCCGGCGGCGGGCTGCGCGCGACGGTGGATCTGCCTTGCGCCACCTTGGCCGGCCGCGGCGGGGCCGATGGTGCTGGCCCGACCCCTGTTTCGCTTGCAATACCGCCTTCGGGGTAGCAAGCTTGCGTGGCAGGACGTTTTTACACTCGGCGGTCGCCGCTTTCCTCGCGGCTCGCCTGCAGGCGCCGCGGGAAGAAGTCATGGGCATCGCGCCGCGCAACGATCCACCGATCGTCTTCTGGCTGCTGCTGGCGCTGGTGGTGCTCCTTCCGCTGCCGCTCGGCGCCGTCTACCAGTGGGCCTGGGCGTCGATGGCCTGCGTGGTCGGCGTTCTCCTCGGCGTGTGGGGCGCACGGGTGGCCGGTGGGCTGCAGGATCCGGCGATCGGGCTGCGCACCGTCTGGCCGCTGGCGGTGCCGTTTGCCTTTGCCGTGGTCTGGATCGGGCTGCAGGCGCAGAGCTTCACGCCCGACCGCTGGCACCATCCGCTGTGGTCGACCGCAGCCGCGGCTCTCGGCGGCGACGTCGCCGGCGCAATCTCGCTGGATCCCTTCGATACGCTCTCCGGCCTCGTCCGCCTCCTGGCCTATGCCGGCATCTTCTGGCTTTCTCTGCAGTACTGCCGCCGCGCCGCTCACGCCCGGCAAGTGCTGCTGGCGGTGGCCTACGCCGGCGGCGTCTATGCCCTCTACGGTCTCGTCGTCTACCTCGCCGGCTCGCCGACGATTCTGATTTTCCGCAAGACGGTGTACCTGGACGACGTCACCAGCACCTTCGTCAACCGCAATTCCTGGGCGACCTATGCCGGTCTCGCGCTGGTGTGCGCGAGCGGATTGATTCTGGCGCTGATCACACAGGGCGCTGGCACCGCGGCGTCGCTGAAGCGGCGCGTGGTGCGCACGCTGGAGCTTGCGGTCGCCCGCGGCTGGCCACTGCTGCTGACCTGGGTCGTGCTGCTGCCGGCACTGGTGCTCGCCCATTCGCGCGGTGGGTTCTTCAGCTCGGTCATAGGCTTGCTGGTTCTGCTCCTCGGCGCCGGCATGACGCGCGCCGTCGGGCGGAAGGTGTTGCTGGCGTTCGCCGCGGTGTGCGGCACGGTCATCGCCGGCGTATTCCTCACCGGCGGCCAGCCCTTGCTGATGCGCTTGCTACAGACATCGCTGACGTTGGAGGAGCGGCCGCTCGTCTACGAGCGGACGATGGTGGCGATCGGTGATTCCGGCGCGCTGGGAACCGGCTTCGGCACCTTCGAGGACGCGTTCCGCTTCTATCGCTCCAGCGACATCAATGGCCATTTCAACATGGCGCATAACTCCTATTTGGAGAATGCGCTGGAGCTCGGCCTGCCGGCGGCGGTGGCGCTGTTCGCGGTGTTCGCGGGCTTTCTCGTCCTGTGTGCCATGGGCATCCGCCGGCGGCGGCGGGACGCGGTCTATCCCTGCGTGGGCTTCGCCGCCACGGCGCTGGTGGCCGTTCATGCCTCCATCGATTTCAGCCTGCAGATCCCGGCGGTCACCGCGACCTACATGCTGATCATGGGCGCCGCCTGCGCCCAGTGCTGGAGCAGCCGCCACCCGCCCGACCCGTGGTGAGGGACGCGGGGCGCGCGCGGATCGCCGCAGCGTCTCGCAGCGGCGGCGGGGTCCGCCAAAGCGGCCGACTAATGCTGTTCCGCGACCAGACGCTCGAACGTCAGCGCCTCTTCCGGCGTCCTCAGCAGCGCCGCCCGCACCACGTTCACCTGCTTCGAGCGCACCGCGAGCTTCGCCAGTTCCGCGGGATTGGCCTGCCAAGCCCAGCGGACCTGCTGGAAGACCAGATCCCGGTCCTCCGCCGAGAGCCGCGGCCAGGCGAGAAAGGTCATCTGCAGCCGCGACCACAACAGCCGGGGTTCATAGGGGGCCGTGATCAGTGCGAGGCGCAGCGCTGCCACCGCGGCGGGTGTCCAGCCTTCGATCAGCGCCTCGGCATAGGCGAGGCGGGACCAGGCGTAGGGGTTGGCCGGGGCCCGGGCCAAGCCGTCGCGCAGCGCGACCGCCGCTTTTTGCATGGCCGCCGCGGCCTCGTCCGGTGCGTCCTGCGCCTGCGTCTCCGACAGCAGCAGCCACGCGAGGCCCAGGTCGGTGCGGATGCGGCCGTCGGCGAGCCAGGGCCGGGCCGCTTCCTGCGCTTCGATCAGCGTTCGCAGGTCGGCGGCGGCGACCGGCTGCTGATCCTGCAGGCGACGAAGGACCGGCTCGCCGGGTGCGGCGAGGATCACGCCCACCAGCCTCGGCCCGCCGAGCGCCAGCATGACGACGGCGGCCAGCACCGCCGGGATCGCCGCGAGTCGCCTCGTCCGCCGACCGGTCGTTCGTGGCGTCCACGTCTGCGCCGTGACCGACGCGGACGGCGGGACCGGGGGTTCCACTTTAGTAGTAACGCTCGGGCCTAGAAGTAACGCTCGGGAACTTCGATCACGTCGCCGGGCAGCACCCGCGTATCCTTGTCGGCCTCGGCCGGCTTGCGGTCGGGATCGCCGGCGCGCACGATCCGGACGCTGCTGGTGCGCGCCCGATAGGTGAAGCCGCCGGCCATCGCCACCGCGTTGACTACCGTCATGCCATTGACGAACGGATAGCTGCCGGGCTTGGTCACCTCGCCGTAGATGTAGAACGGCCGGTAGTTCAGCACCTCGACGCTGACGCTCGGATTGATCAGGTAGTCCGGCGACAGTTTTTCGGTGATCTCCTGCTCGAGCTGGCCGACGGTTTTTCCCTCGGCCTTGACGTTACGGATCAGCGGTAACGACAGGTTGCCGGTGCCGTCCACCTCGAATTCGCCGGACAGGTCCTCGTGGCCGAACACGGTCACCCGGACCTTGTCGCCGGAGCCGAGGGTGTAGCCGGAGATGTCCGCGGGTGCCGCGGTCGCTGCGCCGGAGGCGCTCGCGCCGAACACCAGCGGTACGCCGATCAACAACCCGGCTGCACCGCACCTCAGCGCGTCGCGCCGGGTCATCCGCTGCACACTCATGTTCTCACCCATGTTTCCGTTCGCCGTTCATCTCGTCGATCATCCTGCGGACGCGCCCTGCGCCCTGCGATTGCCAAGCCGTCGACCGACCCTGTCCTCGCGATGTCGGACCCGGCCGAGGAGGCGGCGGCGGCGACCGGCGCGAAGCCCGACCTGCACGGCTCAGAGCTGCGCCTCGAGCCCGATTCTGATCAGGTTCTGATAATAGCTGTTGTCGGTCGTGTCACTTCCGCCCGTGGTATGGCGGACGAACTGATAGCCGAATGTGCCGGCCAGGTTGCGGTTCATCGAGTACTTCGCGCCCAATCCGGCGACGTAGTAGTAGTCGTCCCGGGTCACGTCGGCATACGCGTCGTGGGTCACGGTGAGTGCGGACGAGACGATCAGGTTGCGCAGCAGTTCGTGGTCGGCCGAAATGCCACCCGAAGTGCGGACGACCGCGGGGGAATCCTCTTGCGTCGTGTCCTCGATGGTGCGCGCGACGCGCGCGTTGAGGGTCGTCAACGTCGTCACGTTATAGGTCAGCGTCCCACCCGCGGTGGGTCCACTGACATCGTTGAAATCGTGGCTGAAATCCTGCTGCATGTAGCCGGCGTAGACATCGCCGAACAGCAGGCCGCCGAGGTCGAGGGACACGCCGCCCACCGCGGTGAAACCATCGGAGTTGCGGGAGTAGGATTCGGTCGCGCTCACTTCGGTCCGTTTGTCGTACCGGCGCGTGTTGCCATTCGCCCTGACGAAAACCTCATACTGCGGGAACAACTCGTAGCCGAGCTGATAGCCGCCGCTGTAGTAGGTTCGATCGCGATCGTCGGTGCTCTGCTCCGGCCCGTCGCCGGTGTTGACCTTGAGGTAATCGAGGCGGACGACCTGCCCTTCGGCGATGCCGCGGAAGCGCCCGAACCTTTGGGCATGGCGCACGAAACCGTCGATGAGATCGTACTCGGTCGGCGTCTCGGCACCGGCGATGGCATCCGGGTCGCCGGGCTCCTCATGTTCGCGGGCATAGCCGCCGCCGGCGAACAACGCCGAGTCGCGGGTGATGTCGAGCCTGCCGTCGCTCTTGACGAACCAGTCTTGGTAGTCCTGGCGCGTGTAGGTCGAATAAAACCCGAGGTCGGCGCCGGAGCTCACATTGAGCGCGTGGTTCGCCCAGTTCGACTCCACGGCGACCGATGGCTTGACGTCGGTGATGAAATCACCTTTGACGTGTGCTCGCTCGGCGAAAATGTTGTCTTCGTACGACTGATTGACGGCGAGCTTCGGATAAATCAGGAACGAACCGGCTCGGACGCCCAGCGGATCGAGCTCCGGCCGGGAGCGGGAGACGACCGTCTCGGCTCGGGCGGTCGGGGCTTCTTGTCCTGTCCTCAGCGGCTGTAGAGACTGCGAACTACCGGCGGGACTGCTCCGCAAGATTTCCTGCGCCGACGCGGCGGTGATGACGCCGATGGCCAGCGGCAACGAGCAACTTGCGGCCAGTACGGTTCTCGTTCTCATGGCGAATAGCCCCCGGTGGCGGAACAGACTCGAAAATCGCACTGCCGCGAAACTCTCCTCCAGGAAACTAATGCAACTCTACTACTCGCCCGGCTGCTGCGATGCAATGGCGTTGAGCACACGAGGGAGGCGGGGTTCAGAGCGCCGTATGGCTGGCGGCATTCGTCGCCGGTGGCTCGACTGGGGAACAGCCGCTCTTGCACTTCGAGGTGGGGTCACCGTATGGCCCCCAGGTGGGAATATCCGGCTGGTACGAAAGCGGAATTCCCGGTCCCGCCGGCGCACCGGTCAGTTCCTGCTCGATCGCTTCCGTGACTTTGCCGTCACACTCCGGGTAGGACTGGGCGACCGCCTCGCGCACTTCGCCGGCGTGTGCGGGGGCCGCGGTGGCGAGCGCCCCGGTCAGCCCGGCGACGCAGCCGCAGCGCGAATCATCCGCCTTCCCGGATCCATCCTGGCGATCGGCGATGTCGTCCTGCGCGCGCAGGCGCTTGACGGTGAACGCGGCCATGGCCGGGGTCAGCTCAGGGTACGCTCTGGCGAGGGAGGAGAGTAAATCTTGCGCAGCGCCCTCGTTTCCGCCGGCGATCGCCGAGGCGATCGTCGTCTGCATCGCCGGCGTCAATGCCGACTCGGCCTGAACGGTGAGGGGTGCGAGGGCGAAGACGACCGCAGCGAGCAGCGCGCCGCCGCCGGTCAGGCCACGTGACATCGAAGACCTCCATTTCCACGGTTTCCGACTTGGCTCGCGCTGGATAGCGGGCCGCCGGACGGCGCCGAAACGAACGGGGTGAAACAACGTATGGAAACTGTACCGGTCGCGACAACCGATGGCAGTGTCCGAGGTCACACGGCGTCCTGAGGTAGAGTTTCGGAGACGTCCGGAAGCGCGGCTCGTCCGCCGATCGCCCAAATCGACGATGGGTTCGGTTCGGCCGAACGCGGTGTCGGCCGTCATAGAACCAGGGGGCAAACGCGGTTATGGTCCTCGCTCCGGAGCCGCACCGCCGGCGCCGCCGGTGCGGAATTTCGGTCGACGGCCGCGTCGCCGCCCCGTCGGCTGGCGGCTGCGGCTGGCGGCGAAAGGTGATGATGCCGAGCGGAATGCTGAGACGCCTGCTGCACCGACGCCCACGGATGACCGTCGAAACGGCGACGGTGCCGGAGGGTCATCGCGTCTACGCCATCGGCGATATCCACGGCCGGGCCGATCTGCTGACGACCCTGCACAGGGACATCCTCGTCGACGCCGCCAACGCCGGGCCGGGAACCCGCAAGATCGCCATCTACCTCGGCGACTACCTCGACCGCGGACTACAGAGTCGCGAGGTGATCGACCTGCTGCTCGACCAGCCGCTGCCGGATTTCGCCAGCATTCATCTGCGCGGCAATCACGAACACGAGGCGATGGCATTCTTGCGCGAACCGGCACGCGGAGCCACCTGGCTGCGCTACGGCGGCGATGCCACCCTGTATAGCTATGGCGTGCGCCTCCCGGCGGAGACGCCGCCCGAGGAACGGCTCGAAGTGCTGAGCAAGAGTCTGCTGGCGGCGATGCCGACGCGCCACCGCGCCTTCCTGGAAGCGCTGCCGCTGGCGTGGGAACTCGGCGACTATTTTTTCGTCCATGCCGGCGTCGACCCGGACAAGGCTCTCGACCGTCAGGACGCGGCGGACATGATGTGGATTCGCGAGCCGTTCCTGGAGGCGGAGTGCGACTTCGGCAAGGTGGTCGTCCACGGCCACTCGGTCACCGAGGTGCCCGATGTGCGTGACAACCGCATCGGCATCGACACCGGAGCGTGCTTCACCAACACGCTGACCTCCCTCGTCCTCGAGGGCGGGTCCCGGCGTTTTCTTTCGACACGGCCCGCCCGTCCGGCCTGAATTTCGCGGGGTGCGGGACGACGGCCCCTGCGCTTAGCCCTGCCTCTTTCCCGGAACCGCCGCTGCTCCGGCCGCGTTCGAGCGAGCGGGATTCGCCGCCTGTGCCGATCCGTGCGGTCGCCGCCGGGGGATCGCGAGGGGGGGTGGAACAGCGATTGACGAATTCCCGCCATAGAGTAGAAAGCATCCATATTCATGCCCGTGCCGAGGGAGCCGTCCGGAATGCGGATCATGTTCATGACCAACGAATATCCGCCGCATATCTACGGTGGCGCGGGCGTGCACGTTGAATATCTATCAAGGGAACTCGCGCGTTTGGCCTCGGTCGAGGTCCGCAGCTTTCATGAACAGGCCTACGTCGATGGCCAGCTGACGGTTCGAGGCACCAAGACCGACGGCGCCCAGTTCGCCGGCTGCCCGTCGGCGCTGACATCGCCGCTGCGCGCGCTCGCCACCTGCCTCGCCTTCAACGGGCAGGGAATCGATGCGGACATCGTCCACTGCCACACGTGGTACGCGCATTTCGGTGGCGTCCTCGCCAAGCTGCTGTACGGCACGCCGCTGGTGGTCACCGTCCATTCCCTGGAGCCGCTGCGGCCGTGGAAGCGCGAGCAGATCGGCCGAGGGTACGAGCTGTCGAGCTGGGTCGAGAAGACCGCACTGGAGATGGCGGACGCGGTGATCGCCGTGTCCAAGAGCACCGGCGACGACGTGATGCGCCTGTTCGAGATCGATCCGGCGAAGATGCACGTCATCGCCAACGGCATCGATACCGACGAATACCAACACGTCGACCGCCCGGACGTTCTCGCCCGCTACGGCATCGATCCCGCCCGTCCGTTCGTCCTGTTCGTCGGCCGGATGACCCGGCAGAAGGGGCTGCTGTACCTGCTGCGGGCGATCGAGCAGATCGACGCGAAGGTGCAGGTGGTGCTGTGCGCGGGCGAGTCCGACACGCCGGCGCTGCAGGCGGAGCTCGAGGCGATGGTCGCCGATCTGCAGCTGCGCCGGCCGGGAATCATCTGGATCCCCGGCATGCTGGACCGGCCGACGACGATCGCCATGTATTCGCACGCCAGCGTGTTCTGCTGCCCGTCGATCTACGAGCCGTTCGGCATCATCAATCTGGAAGCGATGGCCTGCAACACGCCGGTGGTCGGCAGCGCGGTGGGCGGCATTCCCGAGGTGGTGGTCGAAGGCGAGACCGGCTTTCTGGTCGACGTCCGCCTGTCCGACAGCCCGCCGCACGATCCGAGCGACCCCGAGGGCTTCGTCGCCGGCCTCGCCGAGGCGATCAACCGCATCGCCCTCGACCCGGCGCTGGCCCGCCGCCTGGGCGACGCGGGCCGAAGGCGCGTGGTCGAACAGTTCAGCTGGCGGAGCATTGCCAAGCAGACTCTCGACCTCTACAAATCGCTCGTCGAGCGGCCGGGCTGACCCCGGGGCCGTCGCATCGGCGATCGCCGTTCCCAGGGGACCATCAAGAAGAATGGAGAGGGACGTGCTGCAAGGCGCCAGGATCTACAACCTGTTTCCTCTGCTCGCCGGTGACGTGAAGGCGTGGGAGACGCATCTCGACCGCATCGCTGCGATGAAGTTCGATTGGATTTTTCTCAACCCTTTCCACTATCCTGGCTTTTCCGGCAGCCTTTACGCGGTCAAGGACTATTACGCGCTCAATCCGCTGGTCGACGACGGCTCCGGTGACGCACCGGATCTGATGCTCGGCCGGTTCCTGAAGGCGGCCGAGCAGCGTGGCATCAAGGTGATGATGGACCTCGTGGTCAATCACACCGCCAAGGACTCGCTGATCGCAGCCCAACACCCGCAATGGTTCATGCACGAGGCGGACGGCAGCCTAGCCTCGCCGTTCGCCGTCGATCCGTCCGACACCAGCAAGCGCACGGTATGGGCGGACCTGGCCGAGATCGACTACAGCAACCGGCCGGCACGGGCGGAGGTGGTGAACTACTTCGCCAACGTCGTCCGCCACTATGTCCGCCTGGGCTTCAAGGGGTTTCGTTGCGACGCCGCCTACAAGGTGCCGAAAGACGTGTGGCGCACCTTGATCAGTGCCGGCCAGCGCGAGGCCGACGACGTCATCTTCATCGCTGAGAACCTGGGCTCGCTGCTGGAGGAGACCCTGGCGTTGCGCGGCGCCGGCTTCGACTATCTGTTCAACAGCTCGAAGTGGTGGGACTTCCGTGCCTACTGGCTCATCGACCAGTACGAGCAGTTCCGCTCGATCGCGCCCTCGATCTCCTTCCCGGAGACGCACGACACCGACCGGCTGGTCGAGGAACTGGCGCAGCAGGGCGTTCGCGACCCGAAGGCCGTCGAGCAGCGCTACCGAGACGCCTACCTGATCGCCGCCGTGTTCGCCACCGGCGTGATGATCCCGATCGGCTATGAATACGGCTTCCGCAAAAGGCTGCACGTGGTTTCGACGCGGGCGACCGACTGGGAGAAGCCGGCGTTCGACATCTCGGCGTGGATCACCGCGGTCAACGAGATGAAGGCGTCGCTGCCGGTGTTGAACGAGGAAGGTCCGCAGCGGGCGCTGCTGCTGGGCAACGAGCGGGTCGCCTGCCTGCTCCGCCGGGCGATGCGGGGCCCCGCCTGGACGGTCGTGCTGATCAACCTCGATCGCGGGGCCGCATCGACCGCAAAGATGGAGTGGCTGGACGGCGACGTACTCGAAGGCGTCGAGGTCACTCCCGGCGGCAAGAAACGGCCCTTCCGCGCCGGCGCCGAGGTGACGCTGCTGCCGGGCGAGGTCCAGGTCTACGCAGGACGCTGAACGAAAAGGTCGCGCAACGACGCGAGGAGGGGTCGATGACCACAACGTTGACGGACACGCATCCGCAAACAGCCGCCGCCGCTGCGCCGGCGGCGCTGGCGGCGCTGGCGGCAGGCCTCAGGAGCCGGCCGATCGTCGTTCAGAACGTGCAGCCGCAGATCGACGGCGGCCGCTGGCCGGTGAAGCGCGAGGTCGGCGACGACCTCGAGGTGACGGCGGAGATCTTCCGCGACGGCCACGTCGAGTTGAGCGCCGTCGTTCTCTGGCGGCGGGCCGACGAGACGGCGTGGCGCGAGACGCCGATGACGCTGGTCAACCCCGGCCTGGATCTCTGGTCCGGCACCATCCGCCTCTCCGCCAACACCAACTGGTTCTACACCGTCGAGGCCTGGACCGACCACTTCGGCACCTGGGCCCACGAACTCGGCAAGAAGGTCGCCGACGGGCAGACGGTGACCCTGGAGCTGATCGAAGGCCGCGCCCTGGTCGCGGAAGCAGCGGCCCGGGCGACGGGCGACGACGCCGACCTGCTGATCGCCCTGCTCACGTCGTTCGACAAGGCCGACGACCTGCGCCGGCAACGCCTGCTGCTGGCCGAGGACGTGCAAGCGGCGATGACGCGCTGGCCCGATCGCTCGCAGGCGGTGCGCTACGACCTGGACCTCGAGGTGTTCGTCGATCGGATCGAGGCGCGCTACGCCGCCTGGTACGAGATGTTCCACCGCTCGCAAGGCACGGTCGAAGGCAAGGGTGCGACATTTGCCGATTGCGAGGAGCGCTTGCCCGAGATCAAGGCGATGGGCTTCGACGTCATCTATTTCGTCCCCATCCATCCGATCGGCCGCCTGCACCGCAAAGGGCCGAACAACGCACTGGTGGCGGGACCGGGCGATCCGGGCAGCCCGTACGCCATCGGCTCCGCGGAGGGCGGACACAAGGCGGTCAATCCGGAACTGGGCACGCTCTCCGATTTCCGCCGGTTCGTCCGCGCCTGCCACGCCCAGGGCATGGAAGTTGCGCTGGACTTCGCGATTCAATGCGCGCCGGACCACCCGTGGATAAAGGAGCATCCCGAGTGGTTCATCTTCCGGCCGGACGGCACGATCAAGTATGCCGAAAATCCGCCGAAGAAGTACCAGGACATTGTCAACGTCAATTTCTACGGGCCGCATCAGGAGGCGCTGTGGAAGGAACTGCTCTCGACCTTCCTGTTCTGGGTCGAGCAGGGCGTTAAAATCTTCCGCGTCGACAATCCGCACACGAAGCCGATCCCGTTCTGGGAGTGGCTGATTCGCGAGGTGCACGCGGTCGATCCGGAAGTGATCTTCCTCGCCGAAGCATTTACCCGCCCGCGCGTCATGCAGATGCTGGCGAAGGCCGGATATACACAGTCCTACACTTACTTCACCTGGCGCAACTTCAAAGGTGAGATCATCGATTACTTGACCGAGCTGACCACCTCGCCGGTCAAGGAATACATGCGCCCGAACTTCTTCCCCTCCACACCGGACATCAACCCGCCATTCCTGCAGACCGGCGGGCGGCCGGCGCACATGATCCGCCTCGCGCTGGCGGCGACGCTGTCGTCCGTTTATGGCATGTACAACGGCTACGAGCTCTGTGAGGCGACGCCGGTGCCGGGCAAGGAGGAGTTCCTGAACTCCGAGAAGTACGACTACAAGGTCTGGGATTGGGACCGGCCCGGCAACATCAAGGACTTCGTGAGCAAGATCAACGCCATCCGCCGCGCCAACCCGGCGCTGCACGAACTCGACAACCTGCGCTTCCACCCGGCCGACGACGACAACATCCTGTTCTACGGCAAGATGACGAAGGACAAGTCGAACATGGTCTTCGTCGTCGTCAACCTCGACCCGTTCGACAGCCATGTCGCCGAACTGATCTTCCCGCTGGAGGAAATGGGCCTGGAGCCGGGCGACACCTTCCAGGTCGAGGAACTGCTGACCGGCCGCAAGCACCTCTGGCGCAGCGCCAGGCAGGGCGTGAAGCTCGACCCGGAGGTCAACCCGGTCGAGATCTTCCGCATCGGCACGTGGGAGAAGGTGGACTACCGTAGCCCGTGCTACTGAGGCCGGGCGAGGCCGCGGGGTAAGACCGCGGCCTCGGTTGGTAGGCAAGATCGTCGCTGGCCTCAAACAGGCCCGCCGGCAGATGATCGCCCTCGAGCAGCACGTCGGCAGCCGCTCGCCTGACTGCTGCTGCACCCGCGGCACCCGCTCCAGAGCTGCCGGCGTCAGGCGGCGACCGCGAAAACCCGTCATCGCGAGCGCAGCGAAGCGATCCACTCGTCGCAACATGTCGAGGGCGATGGATTGCTTCACCCGCTTCGCGGGTTCGCAATGACGACGTGACGGTTTGTCGAGGTTCTCAGGCGGTGTTCCGCCTTCAGCGACAGGCGCACAGCCCCTCGCCCGTCAGGGGACGGTGATCACCTGCGTCGTCCGATTGCCGCGGCATCGTTGCTTCGTGCCGTCGCCGTAGGTCACCGACACCAGCCGCCCGCGGACGTCATCGACGCCGGCGCGGAAATCACGGAGTTCAGCCAGTTGGCCCACGCGAACCCGCCGAGATTCGATCGCCGAGGGCACCGTTTCCGGTGCGCGGTCGAGCCGAAATTGCGGTGCGGACATCGGCGAACACCACGGCCGCTGCGGTTCGGCCCCCGGGGCCGGCGCCGCGGCGACTAGAGGTCGCCTTCCACCGGGAACAGCTTGTCGAGGCGTTCCATCTCGGAGGCGGCGATCTGCACCGGGTTGCCGGCGAGGATGCCGGCGACGTTGCGGAACGGCGTGCCGATGTGCATGCCGCGGTTGTCGATCACGAGTTCGCGGATCTCCTTCTCGTGCGACGAGCCGCGCATCTTCAGCACCGTCAGGCCGCGCCGCATCTCGCCGAACAGCTCGACGTAGCGCAGCAGCACGATGGTGTCGGTGATCGACGAGATGTGCGCCTCGGTGACCGACGCGCCGCCGGTCAGCGTCGGCGTCGTCGAGGTGAACAACCCGGTCACTTCCTTGTGCTTGATGAACGACGTGAGCGCCAGGACGAACTCACGGAAGCCGCGCGAGGTCGAGATGCGCTCCAGCGCCGAGACGGAGTCGATGGCGATCCGGTCCGGCTTGAACAGCTCGACCTGTTCCTTGATGTGCACCAGATGGTCTTCGAGGCCGGCCGCTTCCGGATACTCGCAGACCACCTTCAGCTTGCCTTCCTCCTCGAGCGCGTCGAAGTCCGTGCCCCAGCCGATCGCGTTGCGGCCGAGTTGCTCTCGGCTCTCCTCGTAGGCGAACAACAGGCACCGCTCGCCGGCCGCCGCACCGCCGTCGATGAAATGGGTGACCAGCAGGGTCTTGCCGGTGCCGGTGGCGCCGGAGACGAGAATGATGGAATCGCGGAAGAAACCGCCGCCGCACATCCGGTCGAGATCGGTGTTGCCCGAGGTGACGCGGACATCGCCGGAGCGTTGCTTCAGCTCGATCGCCGAGAGCGGGATGACGATGATGCCGTCTCTCGGCATCACGGTGAACGGATATTCGCCTTTGCGGTGCGTGGTGCCGCGGAACTTGAGAATCTCGATCGTCCTCCGCCGCTTCTCGTCCTCCAGCACATTGCGCAGGACGACGACGTTGTCGGCGACGAACTCCTCGACGGCGTTGAAGGCGATCGGGCCGTACTCTTCGCGTCGCTCCGCCGTCAGCACCGTCGTCACACCCATCTCGCGCAGCGCCGAGGCGATGCGGAAAAGCTCATGGCGGACGCGGCTGGCGGTCTCGAAATGATGGAAGACGGCACCGATGGAGTCCATGACCACCCGCTTCGCGCCGATGGTCCGAACGGCATGTTCGATGCGGGCGAGAAGGCCGCCGAAGTCGAAGTCGCCGATGACCGTCATCTCGTAGCCGGGTTCCGGCGACGCGTCGACGAATGCCCACATGCCATCGGCTTCCCATCGGCCGATATGCCAGCCGAAGCTCATCATGTTGCGGCGGACGTCGTTGGGCTGTTCCTCGAAGGTGACAAAAACCCCGCCCTCGTCGTGGCGGCGGATGCCCTCGGCGAGAAACTGGTTGGCGAAAATCGTCTTGCCGGAGCCGGCCGTTCCGGCGACGAGCGCGGTCCGGCCTTTCGGCAGGCCGCCGTCGGCGATGAAATCGAACCCTGGAATGCCGGTCGCGACCTTCTCGACGCAGGCGACCTGGTCGGCGACATTCATCGGTCCTTCCCTTCCTCGAGAGAATCACGGATGGCGAGATCGAGGCCCACCAGGACCTTCTCGCGATTGGACAGATCGCCGACCACCCGCCGCAGCGGCGGCGGCAGCTCCTTGACGAGCGTAGGGGTCGCCAGAATCTTCTCGTTCTCCGCCAGTTGCGGCCGTTCGAGGACATCGATCACCGCCAGTTCGTAGGCGCTCGCCAAATCCTTCTCGCAGATCTCCTTCAGGCTGGAGATCGCCTGCTCGGTCCGCGGCGTGCGGCCCGCGATATAGAGCTTCAGGACAAACTGCTTCATTACGTTTTCTTTCATCTGGCTGAGGCGCCGTCAGGCACCGGCTCGTCCGGCTGTCCTCGCATTCGCGAAACCGGGCCCCGGCCCCAGGACAAGCTCCGATAATGGGATACCAGATGTCCCATCAACTGAACCAGAAGCAGGCGCCCCTCTTCGACGTAAGCCTTGCTCTTTCGTGCCGACTCGCCTTCGATTCTGCCGGTGATGGCGGCCTTGTGCAAATCGACGACGTCGCGCGGCCCGGCCCCCAGCATCCCCAGGCGATCGGCGATGTCGTTCAGGTCGGCGACCAGCCGGCCTTGCTCCTTTGTCGAGCGGCCGAGCAGCGCTCGGTCGAGGAGTTCGCTGTATCGCCGGACCAGATCATCGAACTCCTGCGGAGCATACTGCGTCAGCAGCGTGGCACCCAGGCTCCGCTGGCTCACCGGCAGGGCCGGCGGGCCGCTGAGGGCGCTCAGATTCCCCAGTTCCCGCTCGCGGGAGATCTCCTCCGACGCATCGTCGATCTGGAGCTGAAAGCGGCTGCGCTCGATGGCATAGCGAACGGCGCGCAGCAGAGCGGGCCCTTCGACCTCCGCCGTGCTCAGGCAGTCTTGCGCGCCGGCCTGCAGGGCGGCGATCGCCTGCGTCTCGTCGCCGGCGTGGCCGATGGCGATCAGCGGTACGCCCGGCGCCTGATGACGCAGCGCCGCCAGCGTCGTCAGCCATTCCGCTCCCAGAACGTCGAGATCAACGAACAGCACGTCTGGACGCTCGGCTGCAAACATGGTCGGGGCGGCGGCAAGAGTGGTAAAGGCGACCTGCGCCGAATCCTCCCCCATGCCGGCGAGGAGGGAAGACTGCAACTTCGCAGCGGCGGTCGCGTCGGCGGCGACGAAGAGGACCTTATGCGACCGTTGCGGCATGGGTTGTCCGGCGCATCCACTCTCGAGCGCGATCGAAGCGAAAAAACAAAACAAGCACGGCCGCGAGATGCCCTCTCCGGCGTTGCAAAACCACCGTCCCGCCGCGGCCACGCTCACCGTGACCGACATCGGGCCTTTGACGCCCGCGTCCGATGGCCTAAAACAATGTTTCGGACAACCGCCGCCGCCTGGGGGCATCATTATCGTCTTGCCGATGGACCGCAAGCGCCTGTTGATCGTCGATGATGAACCGCGCTTCGCCGCGTTCGTGGAACGGGTGGCGGAGCCGCTCGGCTACGATGTGGAGGTGACGAACCACGGCCGCGACTTTCAAGCCGCGTACCGCCGGCAGCAGCCTGATGTCGTCGTCATCGACATGGTCATGCCGGACATCGACGGCAACGAACTGGTGCTGTGGCTGGTGGAGGAGCACTGCGCCGCCGACATCATCATCATCACCGGCTTTCACCCGGATTACGCGGTGAACGCCCGCTTGCTGGCCGAGTTCAAGGGGCTCCGCTCGGTCGCGACCCTGAGCAAGCCGGTGAGCGTCGGCCGCCTGCGCGAGGCTCTGGTTCATCCCGGCCGGGAGGTCCCGCCCTCGTCGGAGAGCGGTGTTGAGTGATCGGCGGACGCTCGGCATTCTCTTCCTGATCATGATGGTGATCGCCATCGCCATCGGCGGCGTCGCGATCGGCACTCTCTACGACGCGGAACTGAAAGAGCGCCGAGAAGGTCTCGTCCAAGCCGTTCGGATGCAGGCGTCGCTGCTGGCGTTGCACCCCAATTCGCTGCAGCACGGCAGCAGACCGCCGCCGATCGAGGAAACGACGACAATCTATCGGATGCTGGGCACGGACGGCACGCTGGCGATCGGCCGGCGCGACGGGGAGACGGTGGTTTACCTGGACAACCCCTGGATGCCGGATTTGCGCCCGCCCCGCCCCGAGCCGATCGCCTCCGACCGGGGGGAGCCGATACGCCGTGCCCTGGCTGGCGAGACGGGAACGATGCTGTCGACCGACGAGCATGGCGCCACGTTCCTCGCCGCCTTCGCGCCGGTGCCGGCCCTCGGCCTGGGCGTCGTCGCGCGGACCGGGCTGGATACGTTTCGCGATCCGTTCATCCGCTCGGCGACCATCGTCTGCGCCATCGCCATGTTGCTGATCATCGCCGGCACGGTGGTGTTTTTCGCCGTCGCCAACCCGATCGTTCGCCGTATCCGCGAGGGCGAGCATCGTTTTCGCGAACTGTTCGAGAATATGCGCAGCGGCGCCGCCGTCTACGAACCGATCGGCGAGGCAGAGGACTTCGTCCTCACCGGCTTCAATCGCGGCGCCGAGCGGATCGAGGGCGTTTCGCGCCAGGAGGTGCTGGGGAAACGCCTGTCCGACGCGTTCCCCGCCGTCCGGCAGGGGCGGCTGTTCGACGTTCTCCGGCGGGTGTGGCGGAGTGGCCAGCCGGAACATGTTGCAGCGACGTTCTACCAGGACGAGCGGATCTCCGGCTGGCGGGAGAACTACGTCTACAAGCTTCCGTCCGGCGAGGTCGTCACGCTGTATGAGGACGTGACCGATCGCAAGCAGGCCGAGGAGGCGTTGCGCGAGAGCGAGGCCCGCTGGCGATCGATCATCGAGGCGCACGCGCAGGCAATCGTCATCGTCGATCAGGCGCACGAAATCCGCTTCGTCAACAAATCGGCGGAAGCCCTGTTCGGTCATTCCGCAAAGGATCTGATCGGCGCGCCCTTCGGCTTTCCGCTGGTCCAAGGTGATGTGGCGGAAATCGAGATCATCCGGCCCGGCCGCAGCATCGCCTATGGCGAAATGCGGGCGATCCCAATGCGGCGGGGCGGCCAGGACAACTTCCTTCTGTTCATCCAGGACGTCTCGGCACACAAGCGCGCCGAAGGCGATCTCCGCAAGCTGTTCCAGGCGATCGAGCAAAGCCCGGCCTCGGTGATGATCACCGACGTCGAGGGCAAGATCGAGTACGTCAATCCGAAATTCATCGAAACGACCGGCTATACCTACCCGGAAGTGGTCGGCAAGACACCGGGGTTCCTGCGGTCGGGCTATACCTCCACGCGCGAGTATCAGGACTTGTGGAAGACGATCAGTGCCGGCGAGGTGTGGCACGGCGAGTTCAACAATCGGCGGAAGAACGGCGACCTGTTCTGGGAGCTGGCGTCGATCGCCCCGGTTCGCGACGGCCGCGGCAAGGTCACGCACTACGTCGCCGTAAAAGAGGACATCTCCGAGCGCAAGGCGACGGAGGAGCGGCTGCGCCATTCGCAACGCATGGAGACGATCGGCCAGCTCACCGGCGGGATCGCGCACGATTTCAACAATCTGCTGGCCATCATCGTCGGCAACCTGCAGCTCCTCGAGGAGCGTCCGGGGCTGGATCGCGAAAGCCGCGAGTTGATCACCGATGCCGTCTGGTCGGCCGAGCGCGGCGCGCAACTCACCCACCGGCTGCTGGCGTTCGCCAGGCGCCAGCGGCTCAACCCGAAACTCGCCCACCTCAATCATGTGGTCGAGGAGATGGCCGGGTTGCTGCGTCGCACCCTCGGCGAGCGCATCGAGATCGTCGAGGATCTGGGGCCGGGCGTCTGGGAGACGATGATCGACCGCGGGCAGTTGGAGAGCGCGCTGCTCAACCTCGTCGTCAACGCCCGCGACGCGATGCCGAACGGCGGCATCCTGACCATCTCCACCGGCACCGCCCTGCTGCCGCGCGATCTGCCGACCACCGGCGAGGACGTGACGCCCGGCGAATACGTCGTCCTCGGGGTCGCCGACACCGGGACCGGAATGCCGCCCGAGGTGTTGGAGCGCATTTTCGAGCCGTTCTTCACCACCAAGAAGTTCGGCGAAGGCTCCGGCCTCGGCCTGAGTATGGTCTACGGCTTCGTGCGCCAGTCGGGCGGCCACATCGCCGTCGACTCCACCGTCGGCCGCGGCACCTCGATGCGCCTCTACCTACCTCGGGCCGTCGCTCTCGCCGAGACGGAGGAATTGCACAGTCCGCGCAAGCCCGAGCGAAAGATGCCGGGCGGCGAGGTGATCCTGGTCGTCGAGGACGACACCCGGGTGCGCAAGACCGCCACCAACATCCTGCGCAAGCACGGCTACGAAGTGGTGGAGGCCGGTGACGCCGACGAAGCGCTGCAGGCGGTCGAGCTGTTGCCGCGGCTCGACCTGCTGTTTTCGGACGTCGTGCTGGCGAACGGCATGAACGGCTCGGAACTGGCGCACCGCGTGTTGTCCCACCGGCCGGGGACGCGCGTCCTGCTGACCTCCGGCTACGCCCAGCCGACAAGTGGCGACGGCGCGCCCGGCGACGGCATCGATCTGCTGCCGAAGCCCTACAAGCGCAGCGAACTGACCGCCCGCATCCGCGAACTGCTGGACCGGCCCGCGCCCTGAGCGTGCGTGGTGGACACAGGACGTCTCACGGCCACGCCACCTCCGGCGGCAGCGACATCAGCACCGCCTCCGGATTGCCGCCGGTCTCGATGCCGAAGCGGGTGCCGCGGTCCCACAGCAGGTTGAACTCGACGTAGCGGCCGCGCTTGATGAGCTGCGCGCGCTTCTGTTCGGGGGTCCAGGCGTCCCCCATCCGGCGGCGGACGATCGCCGGGTAGGCCTGCAGGAATGCCATGCCGACATCGCGGACGAAGGCGAAGTCGGCCGCGAAGTCCGCCGTCGCCAGGCCGTCGAAGAAGATGCCGCCGACGCCGCGCGGCTCGGCCCGGTGCGGCAGCCAGAAGTATTCGTCGCACCACGCCTTGAAGCGCGGGTGGTAGCCGGAATCGGTCGCATCGCAGGCCTGCTGCAGCGCGGCGTGGAAATCTCGCGTGTCTTCGTCGAACGAATACGTCGGCGTCATGTCGGCGCCGCCGCCGAACCAGCGCTTCGAAGTGACGATCATCCGCGTGTTCATGTGCGCCGCCGGCACCAGCGGCGAGCGCGGGTGGACGACCACGGAGATGCCCGCCGCCCAGAACCGGCCGTCCGTATCGGCGCCGGGAATTCGCCCGCGGAACGCCGCCGAGAGTTCCCCCTCGACGACGGAGACGTTCACCCCGGCCTTCTCCAGCACCCGGCCGCGCAGGATCGACATGACGCCGCCGCCGCCGCCCGGCCGCGCCCACGCCTCACGGGTGAACCGTGCCGCGCCCTGCGCCCCCTCCGCCTCGATCGCCTCGAACGCCGCGACCAGCCGGTCGCGCAACGTCCCGAACCATGCCGCGACCTGCGCCCGGTCGGAGGCGTGCGGCATCGACTCAGGCGACATGGCGGGCGTGCCAGTCGAGAGCGTCCTCCAGCCGGTCGTCACCCCAGAAGAGTTCCGCCTCCGGTGCGCCCCGGACGACGAAGCTGGGGGCGCCGAAGATGCCGACCCGCATCGCCTCTTCGACCTGCGCTCGCAGTCCGCCTTTGGCCAGCGGGCTCTCGGCGCGGGCCAGCATCGCCGCCGGCGCCACGCCCAATGCGTCGAGCACCTCGGCAAGAACCCCGCGGTCGCCGATGTCGCGATCGAGGACGAAGTTGGCCTGGTAGACCGCCCTCACGAAGGCCGGCAGCCACGCTTCCCCCGCGCCCGCGGTGGCGACGCGGGCCGCCAGCACGCTGGAGCGCGGGAACCGCGAGGGCCGGCACAGAGCAAGGCCGTACTTCTCGCAAAGCCGCTCGAGATCCCGCCACATGTACCGGCCCTTGGCGGGATAGATGTTGAACGGCGAATCCGTCCAGCCCTGCGCCGCGAAGATCGGTCCCAGCAGGAACGGCCGCCAATCGACCTCCACCCCGCGGGCCGCCGCCGCCCCTTCGAGCCGCATCGCCGCCGGATAGGAGTAGGTGCTCGCGAAATCGAACCAGAACTCGATGCTCACCTTGTCACCCTCGCTCCACCTCTCCCCGGTGACATTTGCCCCCGGCCCCGTTCACCTCTATATGTGGAACCGATCGTCGGTGCGGGGAGTGGCGCAGCCTGGTAGCGCATCTGCTTTGGGAGCAGAGGGTCGCTGGTTCGAATCCAGTCTCCCCGACCATTCTTCCTCGGTCGCGCAACGCGGATCGTGGCGACCACGGCTCGCGAGATCAGCGCAGCAGGCGGATCAGGCTGGTGTAGTCCCAGCGGTTGCCGCCGCGGCGTTGGACCTCGGACAGGAACTGATCGACCAGAGCGGTCGCCGGCAACGACGCGCCGTTGCGTCGCGCCTCGTCGATGGCGATCGCCAGATCCTTGCGCATCCAGTCGACGGCGAAGCCGAAGTCGAACGCGTCGGCCAGCATCGTCTGCGCCCTGTTGTCCATCATCCAGGATTGTGCCGCGCCCTTGGAGATGGTGCCCAGCACCTTCTCGGCGTCCAGTCCGGCGCGGGCGGCGAAGTTCAGGGCCTCGGCCAGCGACTGCGTCAGACCGGCCAGGCAAATCTGGTTGACCATCTTGGTGAGCTGGCCCGAGCCGAGCGGGCCGATCCGGGTGATCGCTTTGGCGTAGGCCTGCATCACCGGCTCCGCACGGGCGAACACCGCCTCGTCGCCGCCGACCATGATCGCGAGCTGGCCGTTTTCCGCGCCTGCCTGACCACCGGAGACCGGGGCATCGAGGAAGCCGAGCCCACGCGCCGCCGCCTCCGCACCCAGGGCGCGGGCGGCTTCCGCCGATGCGGTGGTGTGGTCGACCAGCACGGCACCATCCGGCATGCCGGCGAACGCGCCGGTTTCGCCGAGGACGACGGCGCGAAGGTCGTCGTCGTTGCCGACACAGGTGAACACGAACTCGGCCCCGCGCGCAGCCTCGGCCGGGGTCGCCGCCGCGCCGCCGCCGAACTTGGCCACCCACGCGTCCGCCCGTGCCGCGGTGCGGTTGTAGACCGTCACCGTATGACCCGCGCGCCGGAGATGCCCGGCCATCGGGAATCCCATTACGCCGATGCCGACGAATGCCGCCTTCATGCCCATCACCTTGTCCTCTCCGTCAGCGGAGCAGCGTGTGCAATTGCCGCCACGTCGCCTCGTCCGGCGCCAGCAGCAGCGTGTCCTCGACGATAAACGGCTGCGGGCGATAGGGCGAGCCGTCGCTGCGCAGCGCGGAGAAGCCGCCGGCCTCCTGGTGGATCAACACGCCCGCGGCATGATCCCACGGCTTGAGGCGAGCGTAGGCGGCGAAGTCCAGCTTGCCGGTGCCGAGATCGATGTACTCCCGCCCCACCGAGCCGTAGCGCCCGCCCGGCGGTGCGGTGCCCCGACTCTGCAGCTCCATCGCCGCCTGCAGGCGCTGCGTCGCCCCGTAGGTGAGCGATCCGGTCATCGCCGAAAGGCTACGGCCGGGGACGATTCCGGCGCGCTGCTGCCGCCCATCCCTCTGCTGCCAGGCCCCTTCGCCGCGCACAGCCCAGACCAGTGCATCCGCGACCGGATCGAGGATGAAGCCGGCGCGGGTGACGCCGCCGATGCAGAGCGCCACGATCACGGCGAAGCAGGCCGTGCCGGCCGCGAAGTTGCCGGTGCCGTCGACCGGGTCGAGCACCCAGGCCGGCCGCTCCCCGGCCAGCGCCGCGAGAATTCCCGGCCTGGCCTCGGCCGCCTCCTCGCCGACGAACGCCCAGCCGGGCCGGATCGTCGACAGATGCTGCTCGAGAAGCCGCTCCGCCTCGATATCGGCGATGGTCACCAGATCCCGCGGGTGGCGCTTCTGCGAGATATCTCCCGCGGCGAGATTGCGGAAGCGCGGAAGAATGGCCGTCCGCGCCACCTCGCGCATGATGCGGCCGACGGTTTCGGGATCGGGCAGGCGTTCGTCCACGGTCGCGGTCATGGGCGGCCACACCTCGCTGGACGGGTCGGCGACGGGGCTGCGACCATGCGGATCTCGCTGATGTGTGCCCTACGAAATAGCCGACGACGGCGGTGTGCCGCCGACCATCGGCCACCCCTTCATCTACGCCCGGTAGAGGCGCCCGGCAAGCCGGTCACCCGTGGGATCGCGGAGATACGACGATGCGACACTCGCGCTTTGGACGCCAGCCCCTCGCTTTTCACCACGGCAACGGTCGGCCGTCGCGGAAGAAGCCCCCGGTCGGCCCGTCGTCGGCGAGCGTGACGGCCCAGACGACGCTGGCGGCCCCCTCCGGTATGGGCCGGCCGCCCCCGCCCATGTCCGTCGCCGTCCAGCCGGGGCAGACGGCGTTGACCAGCGCCCCCGATCCGCGCAGCTCGCCGGCGAGGCAGCGCGTCAGAGCGTTGAGCGCGGCCTTCGACGCGGAATACGCCGGCGTTCCGCCGGACATCGACGCGAGCGAGCCCGCTTCGCTGGAGACGTTGACGATCCGGCCCCAGCCCTTGGCGCGCATGGCGGGTGCCAGCTTCTGCGCGAGGCGCCACGCGCCGAACAGATTGGTGTCGAACACCTCCTGGATGATCCGCCAGTCCGCGTTGGTCGCCCGTTGCCAAGTGTCGTAGTGGACGCCGGCGTTGTTGACGAGGATGTCCACGCCGCCGAAGCGGCCGTCGATGTCGGCCGTGGCCCGGTCGATGCTCTCGACTGCGGCGACATCGAGGGCGATCGCCTCGACGCTGTGGCCGATCTCACGGGCGACGGCCTCTCCCTTCGCGAGGTCCCGGGCACCGAGGAGCACCTGGTAGCCCCGCTCGGCCAATTGGCGAACGACCTCGCGGCCGATGCCGCGATTTCCCCCGGTGACGAGCGCCCGACGCTGCGGTTGCAAGGACATGCGAAACTCCCGATCCACGACGATGGTTTCGATGTGGTGTAACGCAAGGACGTCGTCGAGGGCCGCGCTTCGAGGGGCGTCAGGAACGATTCATCCCGCCGTGGGGCGGCGTTCAGCGCGACGGGACGTCGGAGGTGCCGTCGAGTTCGCGCTTCAGCTTTGCCTGTTCGGCCAACTCGCGACCGAGAAAGTAATTCAGGAACGTGCGGATCAGGGCGATGACGCCGAGCTGGATCAGCGCTTCCGCCGACGGCTGCACCGTGGTCGCAACGATGTCGGCACCGAGTTGAAACTCGAGCGCGATCGCCAGCCACGAACCCAAGCGGATCCGCAAGTCGGCGAACGCCGTGGCGGGCTGCCGAGCGATCAGCCGCACGGCGAGAACCAAGGTGGCGATCAGGCCGCAGCCGACCGACAAAGTGCGAGCTCGAGACCCTCCGCGAAGCCGTGCATCAGATGTTCGAGAACCGGCATGGAACGAGCCTTCGGTCTCTACTCCACGGTGACGCTCTTGGCGAGATTGCGGGGCTGGTCGACATCCGTGCCTTTCAACACGGCGACGTGGTAGGCGAGGAGCTGCACCGGGATCGTGTAGAGGATCGGTGCGACGAACGGGTCGACCGCCGGCAGCTCGACTGTGGACGCGGCGACCGAGCCCAGGCGCTCGATGCCCGCGGCGTCCGACAGGAAGATCACCCGACCGCCGCGCGCCATCACCTCCTGCATGTTGGATGCCGTCTTGTCGAACAGCGCATCCGAGGGCGCGATGACGATGATCGGCATGTTCTCGTCGATCAGGGCGATCGGCCCGTGCTTCATCTCGCCCGCGGCGTACCCTTCCGCATGGATGTAGCTGATCTCCTTCAGCTTCAGCGCACCTTCCAGGGCGATGGGGTAGCCGGTGCCGCGGCCGAGATACAGCACGTCGCGGGCGTCCACCACCGTGCGGGCGATGTCGGCGATGCGCTGATCATGGTTGAGAACCTCGTTGGCGCGGCTCGGCACTTCGGTCAGCGCCCGGCAGAGCCTGCGCTCTTCCTCCCGATCGATCGTGCCCCGCTTCGCGGCGAAGGCGATGACCAGGCAGGCCAGCAGCGTGAGCTGGGTGGTGAACGCCTTGGTCGAGGCGACGCCGATTTCCGGACCGGCGCGAGTCAGCAGCGCGACATCCGCCTTACGGGCCATCGAGCTTTCCTGCACGTTGACGAGGCTGAGGACGTGCTGGCCCTGCTTGCGGGCGAACGCCATCGCCGCCAGCGTATCGGCGGTCTCTCCCGACTGCGAAATGAACACGGCGACGCCGCCCTGCGGCATGTCGGCGCCGCGGTAGCGGAATTCCGAGGCGATGTCGACTTCCGTCGGAATGCGCGCGATCGACTCGAACCAGTACTTCGCCACGAGCGCCGCATGAAAGGACGTACCGCAGCCGATGATCGTCAGCCGGCTGATCCGCGTCACATCGAACGGCAGCGGCGGCAGGGCGACCACCTCGTTCCACGGGTTGAGCAGCCCGTGCAGCGTGTCGCCGATCACGGCGGGCTGCTCGTAGATCTCCTTCAGCATGAAGTGCGGGAAATTGCCCTTGCCGATCAGCGCGCCGGAGGTCGCCGTCAGCTTCACCGGGCGCTCGACGACCGCCCCCGTGGCGTCGTGGATCACGGCGCCGTCGGCGGAGACTTCGGCCCAGTCACCCTCCTCCAGGTAGCAGATGCGCCGCGTGAGCGGTGCCAGCGCCAGCGCGTCGGAGCCCAGGTACATCTCGCCCTCGCCATAGCCGATGGCGAGCGGGCTGCCGCGTCGGGCGCCGATCATCAATCCCGTGTGACCGGCGAACAGGATGGCGAGAGCGAATGCGCCTTCGATGCGGCCGAGCGAGGCCTGCACCGCCTGCTGCGGCGTCATGCCTTCGGCGAGCAGGCTGCTGATCAGGTGCACCGCCACTTCGGTGTCGGTTTCGGTCTGGAAATCACACCCCTTCGCCGTCAGTTCGCGGCGAAGAGCATGGAAGTTCTCGATGATGCCGTTGTGCACCAGGACGACACGGGCGTCGCCGTGCGGGTGTGCGTTGACGGCGGTCGGTGCACCGTGCGTGGCCCAGCGGGTATGGCCGATGCCGATCATGCCATCCATCGGCTCCGCGCGCAGCAGTTCGTCCAGATTGTTTAGCTTGCCCTGCGCGCGGCGCCGCTCGATCGTGCCGTTCTTCAGGGTGGCGATACCCGCCGAGTCGTAGCCGCGATACTCGAGCCGGCGCAGGCCCTCGATCAGCAACGGGGCGACTGGTTGACTGCCGATGATGCCGATGATTCCACACATGATCGTCAGCCCTTCTGCGAGGAGAGTTTCGCCGCTTTCTCCGCCCTGCGACGCTCGCGGAACCGGCGCGCCCAGCCCGGCTTTTCCGCATGCGCGCCGCGGGTCAGCGCCAGGGAGTCGGCAGGCACGTCCCGGGCGACGACGCTGCCGGCACCGATGATCGCGCCGGCACCGATCGTCACCGGCGCCACCAGCGAGGAGTTGGAGCCGATGAAGGCGCCGGCACCGATGTCCGTCCAGTCCTTGAAGAAGCCGTCGTAGTTGCAGGTGATGGTGCCGGCGCCGATGTTCGCGCCGGCGCCGACGCGGGCGTCGCCGATATAGGTGAGGTGGTTGACCTTGGCGCCGGCCTCGACCGTCGCGTTCTTGATCTCGACGAAGTTGCCGATGTGCGCGTCCGGGCCGATTGCGGCGCCGGGACGGAGGCGGGCGTACGGCCCGATCTGCGCGCCGGCCTCGATCGTCACGCCGTCGAGGTGGCAGAAGGCGCGGATCTCGACGCCGTCGCCGACGCGGACGCCCGAGGCGAAGACGACGAACGGGCCGACGACGACATCGCGGCCGAGCACGGTATCGTGGCTGAGGAACACGCTGGCGGGGTCGGTCAGGGTGGCGCCCGCAGCCATCGCCCGGCTGCGCAACTCGTCCTGCAAGAGGCGCTCGGCAACCGCCAGATCAGCCCGGCAATTGACGCCGATCAGTTCGCCCTCCGAGCCTTCGACGATGCCGCACGCGCCCCCGTCGGCACGGGCCAGTGCCACGATGTCGGTGAGATAGTATTCGCCTTTGACGTTGGCGTTGCCGAGACGGTCGAGCAGGCCGAACAGCCGCCGGCCGTCCACCGCCATCACGCCGGAGTTGCAGAGGCCGATGCGAAGCTGCTCCGGGCTCGCGTCCTTCGCCTCGACGATCGCCTCCAGGGCGCCGTCCGCCCCCTGCACCAGCCGGCCGTACGCGCCCGGATCCGCCGGCCGGAATCCCAGCACGACCACCGCCGGCTCCGGCTCGGCACGCCTGGCCTCCAGCATCCGCGTCAGCGTCGCCGCGGACAGCAGCGGCGTATCGCCGTAGACGATCAGCACATCGCCGTCGAAATCTTCCAGCACCGGCCGCGCCGCCATCACCGCATGCCCGGTGCCGAGCCGCTCGGCCTGGATCACCGTGGGGTGCGGTGCCACCGCGGCTGCGACCGAGTCCATCTCGGCGCCGATCACGGTCACCAGCCGATCGGGATGCAGCGTTTCCAGCGCCGACAGCAGGTGCCGGATCATCGGCCGGCCGGCGATCCGGTGCATGACTTTCGGCTGGTCCGAACGCATGCGCGTCCCGAGTCCGGCCGCGAGGACGACGATCGCGGTTCTTCTTGGGCTCATGATCTACCAACCGCCTCACAGTGGATACGCGATGCGCGAGCCTGCCGGCGTGACACAGCCTCGGCCGTTCGACCAGCGCCGAGTCCCTCTTTTACAGCAGCCGCACGGTCCAATCGATGCGCGGGATCACTCTTCGTCGAGAGTGACGAGCGCTTTGGGGTCGGCGATCACCGCGTCAGCGGGCCCGGCGGCATCCCTGCTGTTCAGGCGGAGCGCCTAGCCTCGTGAGAAGTGAACTCGCCCTACAGTTGAACGATGTGCCTGAGACGATCCGTGTAGGCGTTTTTTCAGGCTCGGATCAACCTTTTTGGATCATTTTCCTCTATCCGGGGGCGGGCGAATACCCTATTATGTCGATCATATAACTTGTGATGCTCTCAGGCATGGCAGGCCCTTTGCCCTGGAGACGGACGCATGCTGCACCGGAGTTTGATGGTTATGCTGCTGGTAGGGCTGTCGACGCTCGTATGCGCCGCGCACGCCCGTGCGGCAGGAGGGATCACGTCGGATCATCCGAACATCGTGTTTATCCTCGCTGACGATTTGGACGTAGAGTATCCCAGCAACACTTGGAACAAGTATCCTTTGTTGCACAACGTAATGAACAAACAGGGCGCCACATTCCTCAACAGCTTCGTCAACGTCTCTCTATGCTGCCCATCGAGGCTGTCAATTTTACGAGGCCAGTACGCACACAATACCGGTATGTTCGACAACGAAACACCGCACGGCGGGTTTGCGATGGCCTATGAGAGGGGCCTCGAAGCATCCACCATTGCAACGTGGCTGAAGACGTCTGGGTATCGTACCATCCTATTGGGCAAGTATCTCAACGGATACCCAAGCAATCCTCCAGGCGACACCTATGTCCCTCCCGGCTGGACCGATTGGTTCGCCGGTTCTGCAGACAATTATAGCCAGTTTAATTACTTCGTGAACGGCAACGGTCACATTGTCCACTATGGCCTTACGCCGAACGACTACCTGCAGGACGTGATGCGAAAGAAGGCAGTGGCGTTTATCGCCGACAACGCTGCGAAACCGGACAGACCGCCTTTCTTCATGTACCTCGCGTCTTACTCGCCCCATCAGCCGGCGGCCTATGCTCCGCGCCATGCGAGCCGGTTTGCGGCCGCGATCGCCCCACGAGTGCCGACGTTCAACCAAGCCGACCTGAGCGGGCTTCCGTTCTGGATGCAGAGCGTTCCTCCGCTCAAGGCGGCGGACATCGCCGCGATCGACACGCTCTACCGCAATCGGTTGCGGTCGATGTGCGCTCTGGTCGAGACCGTGGATGCCGTGATCTCGAAGCTCGCGCAAACCGGCGATCTCGAGAATACGTACATCTTTTTCACGTCGGACAACGGCTTTCACCTCGGGCAGCACCGGTTCAAGCCGGGCAAGAACCAGTTCTTCGAGGAGGATGTGCGCGTTCCGCTGATCGTGCGCGGCCCTGGCGTTCCGGCGGGGGTCACGCGCGAGCAGATGACGCTCAACATCGACTTCGCTCCCACGTTCGCCGAGTTGGCCGGGATTCCGGTCCCGGCGTCGGTCGACGGACGCTCGCTCGTGCCGTTGCTGCGTGCCGCGCCACCGCCGAGAGGCGCCTGGCGACAGGCATTCCTGATGGAACGGGGATGGTTCGGCCGGCCGAACGCTCCCACGATCAAAATGGCGAGAGAAACTCCGCAGAGCTCGCTGGAGCCACCCGACCAGGATGCCGCAGAGCCAGCGGCCGCGAATACTTCACCGGCGTTCGACGGGCTGCACACCCAGCGCTATGTCTACCTGGAATACTACAATGCGCGGGCGCCCGAGCTCTACGACCTGCAAAACGACCCCTATCAGAGCAGCGAGGTCGCGAACTCGGCGTCTCCCGGTCTCTTGGTCGCCTTTTCCGCGTGGCTCGACACTCTGCGTCACTGCAAGGGACAAGGCTGCCGAACCGCAGAGGATCATCCGCCTTACTGAATGGGCGTCGTCGAGCCGTTCACCGCAGGAGCCCCCTCAGGGCTCCTGCCGCAGCGCCGCCAGCAGTTCCCGCCATTCCCGCGGCGACAAGCCGCTTTCCTGCTGCACGACGATCTCGCCGGCGAGCATCCGGCGTACCACGGCGATCGCCGGTGCCGACAAGGTGATCGCGCCCAGCCGATTCTTGACGAAGGCCGCGTGCGCCAGCGGGACCCAGCGCCGCACCGTCTCCAGCATCGCCTCGGCGTAGACGCGGATCTCGTACTGCGCATGCGTATCGGCGCGCAGCGAGAGGAAATGGAACAGGTTGTGAAGGTCGATCTTCCAATACCACTGAGTGTAGGTCGCCAGTGTCAGGTCGATGCGTGCCAGTTCCCGCGCGAGCCCGAAGCCGTCCGGGTCGAGCATCTCTTCGTAATGGGCGTGGCAGCGCTCGGCGTCGTCGCGTAGCATGTCGAGCACACGCCCGGCCTGCTCGGCCGAGAGCGCCTCGCCGCGGCCCTGACGGTTGCTCGTGGACTGTGCCGCCAGGTGCTCCGGTGCCGGGAGATAGTATTCCTTGTCGAGCACCGAGTACCGCGCGGAGTACTCGTTGACGTTCGCGGTCCGGTGGCGGATCCATTGGCGGGCGACGAAGATCGGCAACTTGACATGATACTTGATCTCGCACATCTCGAACGGTGTCGAGTGGCGATGGCGCATGAGATAGTCGATCAGGCCGCCGTCGTCCTGCACCCGACGGGTGCCGCGGCCGTAGGAGACGCGGGCCGCTTGAACGATCGCCGCATCGTCGCCCATGTAGTCGATGACGCGCACGAATCCGTGATCGAGCACCGGCGACGGCTGGTAGAGGATCTCCTCCAACGCCGGGACGGTGGCGCGTCGGGTCTCCGCCGCGCCCGCGCGTTGCGCTTCGATCTCGGCCTGCTGCTCGGAAGTGAGGGGCATGGAAGGGTCCGCCACGGCTGGTCGATTTGCATGGAACGCCGGCACCGAAAGCCGCAGAGTCGCCCGCCCTCGCTCGGCCGTGACGCCACCGGCTTGCAACCGGGTCGCCAAGTACCCTATATTCTATGTGTCGAGCAATCGACTATGGCGATAAACGCTATTTGAAATAAGCGTTGCGGACCCGGGGGCAGTACCCGGCGCCTCCACCAATTTCGAACGCCGACAGATACGGCCGGCGTTCGGCGCGGGGGCGAACCAGGATCGACGTGCGTGGTAAAGAGATGGTCTTCGCCCGGCATGGTACCGCCGATATCGGGCCGATCCTTATATGCCAATGACAATGAGGCATATGCGATCGCCGCATAAGGCGTGAGCGGGGTTCGGGGGGCACCTGGCACCAGAAGCCCCCCACTCGACCCATGAGGGTCCGGCTCGGGAACGGCGATCGACACTGATGACGATACACCAACTTCCCTACGATCGCTGGCTCGAGGAGGGCGTGGAGGAAGCGAAGCGGAGCGTCGTGCGCCGCGCTCTCGCCTATGCCGCCGAGTTCGGGCTTCCGGAAACCCATCATTTCTGCTTGTCCTTCGTCACCGCTGCGGCCGGCGTCGAGCTGGCGCCGGAACTTCGGGCGAGATATCCCGACGAGATGACGATCGTCCTTCAGCATCAGTTCTGGGACCCGGCCATTCAGGACGACATCTTCTCCGTGACGCTGAAGTTCGGCGGCCGGCCCTCGCGGATCGTCATCCCGTTGGCGGCGATCACCGCGTTCGGCGATCCATCCGTCAACTTCGGCCTGGGCCTCAAGCCCTCCGGGTCCGATGCAGGCGAAGCCCCCATCGACGGCGACGAAGACGCCGACGGCACCGGTCCCGACAGGCCGTCGGAGTCCGGCTCGGCGCAGGTGATCACACTCGACACGTTTCGCAAAAAGTAGGAGATAAGGGCCCGAACGCACCGGGAGAGTCGGGTCCATGAGCAGCACCTACGTCCACCATGAGATGTTCCCGCTGGGCGAGGACACTACGCCCTATCGCCTTCTGACGTCCGATCACGTCGCCGTCCACAAGCTGGACGGACGCGAGATCCTGGAAGTCGACACCCAGGCGCTGACGCTGCTCGCCGACCAGGCGATGCGCGACTGCCAGCACCTGCTGCGGCCCGGCCACCTGGCGCAGCTCCGCAAGATCATCGACGACCCCGAAGCCTCGGCCAACGATCGCTTCGTCGCCTTCGAATTACTGAAGAACGCCAACATCGCCTCGTCGGGCGTGCTGCCGATGTGTCAGGACACCGGCACGGCGATCATCATGGGCAAGAAGGGCGAGAACGTCTGGACCACCGGCGACGACGAGGCGGCGCTGAGTTTGGGGATCCTCAAGGCCTACACCGAGACCAACCTTCGGTACAGCCAAGTGTCGCCGGTCGATATGTTCGGCGAGAAGAACACCGGCAACAACCTGCCGGCGCAGATCGACATCTACGCGACCAAGGGCAACTATTACAAGTTCATGTTCATGGCCAAGGGCGGCGGCTCGGCCAACAAGACCTATCTCTACCAGGAAACCAAGGCGCTGTTGAACCCGAAGCGCCTCGCGCAGTTCCTGGACGAGAAGATCCGCTCCCTCGGCACGGCCGCCTGCCCGCCATATCACCTCGCCATCGTCATCGGCGGCACGTCCGCGGAAATGACGCTGAAGACGGTGAAGCTGGCCTCGACCCGTTACCTCGACGGCTTGCCGACCAAGGGCGGCGACTTCGGCCAGGCGTTCCGCGACGTCGAGATGGAAGCGGAAGTGCACCGGATGACGCAGCAGATGGGCATCGGCGCGCAGTTCGGCGGCAAGTACTTCTGCCACGACGTCCGCGTCATCCGCCTGCCGCGGCACGGCGCCTCGTGCCCGGTCGGCATCGGCGTCTCCTGCTCCGCCGACCGGCAGATCCTGGCGAAGGTCAGCAAGGACGGGGTGTTCCTGGAGCAGCTCGAGACCAACGTCGGCCAGTATCTGCCGGAGCCCGGCGCGGCCGATCTCGCGGGCGAGGTGGTGAAGCTCGATCTCACCCGGCCGATGGCGGAAATCCGCGCGACGCTGAGCCAGTACCCGACCAAGACGCGGCTTTCGCTCAGCGGCCCGCTGATCGTCGGCCGCGACATCGCGCACGCCAAGCTGAAGGAGCGGCTCGATCGCGGCGAGGGCCTGCCGCAGTATTTCAAGGACTTGGCGGTCTACTATGCCGGCCCGGCGAAGACGCCCGAGGGCTATGCCTCCGGCTCGTTCGGGCCGACCACCGCCGGGCGGATGGACGCCTACGTCGACGAGTTCCAGGCCGCCGGTGGCAGCATGGTGATGCTGGCCAAGGGCAACCGCTCGCCGGCGGTGACGGCCGCGTGCAAGAAATACGGCGGCTTCTACCTCGGCTCGATCGGCGGCCCGGCGGCACGCCTCGCCCAGGACTGCATCCGCAAGGTCGAGTGCATCGAGTATCCCGAACTCGGCATGGAGGCGATCTGGAAGATCGAGGTCGAGGACTTCCCGGCCTTCATCGTCGTCGACGACAAGGGCAACGACTTCTTCGCGGAATTCATGAAGCCCGGCGGCCACTGACCGCGGGCGGGGGTGTCCGGCCGGCTGCTCGGGTCCCGCTGGTTTGGCGGGAGCCCCGGCAGCGGCAGGGCGCGCCCGCGCCCATCGAGATCACCAGCTCAGCGTCTGCGTGCCTTCCTTGAACAGCAGAGCGCTGGTCATGTCCGGGTTACCCACCTTCACGCCCTCGATCAGATCGCCTTCCTTGACGCCGTAGTGTTTCATGCACATCGGGCAGGCGATGACGGTCGCACCCTTGGCCAGCAACTCGGACAGCAACTTCTGCTGATCGGCGAACTTGCCGGCGTTCTCCCTGGTCGCCAGCAGCACACCCTTGTCGTTCAGCCAGACGGTCAGCGGATGGCCGCGCTCCGTCATCGCCTTGGAGAACCCCATCGCCATGTCGGCGCGATGAGTCTCGTCGGTGGTGAGGTTGACAAAAAGCGCGCCGCCCGTATCGGCTGACGCCGGTGCCGTCGCAAAAAGAGTGAGCACCGCAAAGACCGCCAAGATTGTCCGCACCATATCCCGTTCTCCTGTCTTGTCAGCTCCGACAAACAGCTTTCGATCGATACGTCTAGGGATGCGCCACACTGGCGGTCATGCCGTAGACGCGCTTGGCCAGGCCATAACCGCCGTAGAGGTTGCGAACATCGCACCACCCGCTGTTCAGCAGGATCTGTTGGGCGACGTAGCTGCGATAGCCGGTGCCGCACTGCACGACGACCGGGCCCTCCCGCGGAATCTCCGCCAGACGACCGCGCAGTTCGTCGAGGGGAATGTTGATCGCCCCCGGCAAGTGGCCGTCCGCGAACTCGCGCCGCGTCCGCACATCGGCCAGGAAGAGCGGCGTCTCGCTCGCCCGTTCCTGTAACAGCGTCAGCGGCGAGGTGCCCGGGCTGGTTCCGCGATACGCATTGGCGGCCACGAACCCGGCCATCACCACCACGTCCTTGGCCGAGCCGAAGGGCGGCGCGTAGCAGAGATCGAGCCCCTCCAAATCCTCCACCGTCAGGCCGCCCTGAATGGCGGTGGCGAGGACGTCGAGCCGCTTGTCCACGCCCTCTTGGCCTACGGCCTGGGCCCCGAGCAGCCGCCCGTCTCCGGGGGCGTAGAGCAGCTTCAACAGCATCGGCTTGGCGCCGGGGTAGTAGCCGGCGTGGCTCGGACCGACGACGTAGACGGTGGTCAAATCGATGCCGGCGCGTCTCGCCATCTTCTCGCCGAGCCCGGTTCCGCCGGCGACGACCTTGCCGACGCGGACGATCGCCGTGCCGAGCACGCCCCGCATGCGCAGGCGCTTCGCGTCATCGTGCGCGCTGCCGGCGAGGTCCATGGCGGCGTTCTGACCGGCGATCCGTCCCTGCTTGTTGGCGGGGCCGGCGAGCGGGATGTTCACCGGCTGTCCGGTCGGCACGAAGATGGCTTCGCAATTGTCGCCGGCGGCGAAGATGCAGGGATCGGACGTTCGCTGGTGCGCGTCGACGGCGATCGCGCCGGTCTTGCCGAGGCGCAGCCCGGCCGACTTCGCCAGTTCGACGTTGGGGCGGACGCCGGTGCCGATGATGGCGATGTCGAACGTCACCTCCTGACCGCTCTTCAGCACCGCGCGAGACCGGTTGCCGAAAGGCTCGAGGCGGCGGACCCCGTCATTGAGAACGACCTCGGCCCCCGCATCGCGCAGCTCGAGTTCCACCGGATGCGCCATCTCCCGATCGAGCGGCCCCATCAGCTGGTCCTGCGCTTCGACAACGGTCACGCGGAAGCCCCGCCGCATCAGCTGCTCGGCGCACTCCAGGCCGATGTACCCGCCGCCGATGACCAGCGCCTGAAAGCCGGCGTCCTTCACGTTCAGGAACAATCCGCCTTCCATTTCCCGCGGCAGCAGTCGTGAGAGGCGCTGCATGATCGCGTCGACGTCCGGTACTGTCCGGCAGAAGAAGACGTTCGGGCCGTCCAGTCCTTCGATGGGTGGCACGATCGGAACGGTACCGGTGGCGAGGATCAGGCGGTCGTACTCGAGGGTGGACGGGCCCTCGAGCGGGTCGATGTAGGAGACGGTGCGCTCGCTGGCGCAGATCGCGTCGATCGCGGTGTCGAGGCGCACATCCACGTTGAAGAAGCCGGTGAAGCGATCCGGCGTGCTGACGAACAGGGCGTCGCGCGACGCGATCTCCCCGCCGATGTAATAGGGCAGGCCGCAGTTGGCGTAGCTCAGGTACGGGCCGCGATCGAACATGACGATCTCTGCGGTCTCGTTCGTCCGCCGCGCTTTCGCGGCGGCGGAGGCACCGGCGGCGACGCCGCCGACGATGACGATGCGATCGGTCACTGCGTTACCTCGTGTTGATCTCGGTTTTCCGGGGCGAGGCGTTCGGCCGCGGTCTCTGCCGATCGATCGCCGGTGCGCCGACGAGTGCTGCGGCGCTCGATCGCGATGTGATGCAGGGCCATGCCGACGAGCATGGCGCCGACGAAGAGCCAGGTCTTCGCCAGCCCGAAGCCCAACCCGGCGATGGCGGGTCCGGGACACCAGCCGGCCAGTCCCCAGCCCACCCCGAACGTCAGCGCGCCGGCGATCAGGCGGCGGTCGATGGGACGCTTGCCCGGGACGGCAAAGGCGGGCGCGAACACCGGGGCGCTTCGGCGAAAGATCAGGGCGTAGCCGCCGGTCGTCACCAGGACCGCACCCGCCATGACAAAGGCGAGCGCCGGGTCCCAGCCACCCTCGGCGATGGCGGCGACATCGAGAAAGGCGAGAACGACGGCGGGATCGATCATCCGCGAGAGACTGAGGCCGGCGCCGAACAGAAGGCCCGCGACCAGGGCGGCGAGCAGACGCATCGGCCTAGCCTCCGAGCCCATGACGGGCGACGAAGACCACGGCGGCTCCGGCCACCATGAACGTCAGGGTCGCCGCCAGGGAACGTCGCGACCAGCGCGCCAGCCCGCAGACTCCGTGGCCGCTGGTGCAGCCGTTCCCCAGCCGCGAGCCGAAGCCGACCAACAGGCCGGCGATGAGGACTGCCGGAACGGAGGCCTCGACGTTCGGTTCCGGCGGCGGCGCGCCGAACAGCGCCGCGGCGAACGGTCCGGCGATCAGGCCGGCGACGAAGGCGATCCTCCAGCCGATTTCGCCCGCACCGTCGCCAATCCAACCGCCGACGATCCCGGCGATGCCAGCGATCCGTCCCAGCGCCAGCATCAGCAGCACGGCGGAAAGCCCGATCAGTATGCCGCCGGCAAACGCGACCCCTACGGTATCCATCGCCTTCCCGTTCCGCAGACCTTGCGTTTCCCAGATCCGCCGATGAAATCGAGATCCATCAGCATGGCCTTGAATAAAGATGCAGTAATTGGCATGTATTCATGGACTACTTGCCAGTCACTATCATGCGTTGGCCACTTTCAGCGGTGCATCCCGTGATAAGCGGCGTTGGGCATCATGTCGAGGCCGTGCGCCATCCTGTTGGAGTAGTTGAAAAAGGCCACGACGTCGCAGATGTCGAAGATATCGTCATTGGAGAACCCGACGCCGCGTAGCGCTTGGCGGTCGGCCTCGAGGATGTCGTGTGGGGCAACTGTCAACTTCCAGGCGAAATCCAGCATGCAACGGCTGCGCGCATCCAGCTCGGCCACCCGGTAGTTCATCACCAGCATCTCGCCCAGCTGCGGATCGCCGGAGAGCTCGCGGACGGCCTGGCCGTGCGCGACCAGGCAGTAGTAGCAGCGGTTCGCACAGGAGACGACGACGGCGATCATCTCCCGTTCCAGCTTGCTCAGCCGCGTCGTCTCCTCGTCCAGCATCAGCAGGTTGTAGAAGGCGGTGAAAGTTCGAAACTTGGCCGGATGCCCCGTGTAGGCGCGCAGCACATTCGGCACCAGGCCGAGCTTGTCGTTACACTTGCCGAAGTACTTCAGGATATCCGCTTCGAGTCCCTCTTGATCCGGCAAGTCGCTGCGGATGATGTGGTCGGGTTGTGGCATGGTCCACCTCCTTTTTGCCCGCGTTGCAGCGCGCGTCAGAATATCACGCTGTCGCCGTTGCCGAGAAACGCATGGCTGCCCTTGGCTTGCAACGATCGCTTCGGATAGGTCAAGTAGGCGTCGGTGCCCTTGATGATCGGCACGCCGTGACGTTCCGCCTTCTCCGCCCACATCCAGCCGGTGCAGTGATTGCAGCCCATCTTCGTCATGCCGAGTGCCTTGACCTCGTCGATGATGCTGTCGAACTCGGGCTTCCAGGTATCGAAGATGCTGAGATGCAGGCCGCCGTAGCAGCCGTAGAGGCCGGGCGCCGCCAGAAAGTCGCGGGCGAAGCCGAGCAGGTTCATGATCCCCGGATGGCCGCAGCCGGTGACGGTGACGATCCCCTTGCCGGCGACGTTGACGTAGAGGACGTTCTCGCCGCGCACCTGCAACAGCATCGAGGCGTCGAACATCCGCAGCGCCACGCCCGGCATCAGCCGGTAGAGGCCCTCGCCGCTTTCGCCTTCCGATTGGGTCAGGACCAGCTCGCCCTCGTGCGCCACGGCGTTTCGGCAGATGGAGATCGACCGGCCCTGACGGTCCTCGACCTGAAAATCGCCCTTCTCCGTCAGCAGCACCCGGTCTTCCGGCCGCCACGTCCCCGGCGCCCAGATCTTCAGGCCGGGGTTGTGCTTCAGCGTCGACTCGATCCCCCAGAAGTGATCGAGATGCCAGTGCGACAGCACCATGAAGTCGATCTCGCCGCGCTCGAGCATCCGGTCGATGCCGTGGCGTGCAAAGGCGCCGTCCATCCAATCGGTGTTCCAGCCGGTATCGAGCAGGATCTTCTTCTCGTCGCCATCGAGCAGCGTGATGGTCAGCAAGGCCGCGTAGCCGCCGGCATTCTCGCGATCCCAAGCGATGCGGTACTGCGTTTGCTCGCTGCCGCCGCCGTCGGCCATGTCCTGCTTGAAGCGGGCGTCGTCGAACCAGCCGGTCTCGCTGATCACGTCCACCCTGAGGCCGGCGACCTCGCCGACGTTCAGTCGGTCACTCATTGCTTTTCGCCATCCAGGACCTCGGCATCGAGGACGCGGAAACCGCGATGCAGGCCCGCGTGTCCACGCCCGTGCGCATTTCCGTGCCCGTGCCCGTGCCCGTGCCCGCGATCGATGCCGTAAGCCGCCAGCAAGTCCTCCTTGGCGCCGTAGTAGCGCCCTTCCGGCTCGCCGACCCTCGCTCGCATCAGCGTGCTCAGTTCGGTCTCCTCGTTGAACAGAGCCTTCAGCGCGGCGTGCTCCGGCGCCAAGGCTCTGACTTGCTCGGCGAGGTCATACAGCGCCTTCTGCCCCTTCTCGATCAGCGGATCGGCGGGATCGGCGAACGCTCGTTGCGCCCGCCCTTCGGCGGCAGTCTCGATCTCGTTGATCAAAGCCGCTTTCCAAGTCTGGAAGTCCATCGCTTTCCTCCTCGTCTCTCAGCCGACGGCGCGGCGCGGCGCGGAAGATGTCTCGCCGAAACAGGGATCCTTGATCCATCCCGACTAAACTGGTACACCGAATGCCTGTTTATGGCAAGAGGAGTTCGACGCCTTTGCGGCTGACGCAGTTTTCCAACTTCGCGATCCGGACGCTGATGTACGCCGCGCTGAACGGCCGGACGCCGAGCGCCATTCCCGAGATCGCCAGGGCGTACGGGGTCTCCTACGATCATCTGAAGAAAGTCGCGGCCGAGCTCTGTCGGCTGGGCTACCTGGAGACGGTTCGCGGCCGGAACGGGGGCTTTCGCTTGGCAAAGGACCCGCTGGCGATCCGGATCGGTGACGTCATCCGGCAGACGGAAGCGGAGCCGGGCCTGGTCGAGTGCTTCGATCCGGCGACCAACACTTGCCCGCTGCTGCCGGCGTGCCAGCTGCGCGTCGCGCTACAGGCGGCGCTCGCCGCCTTCTACGCCGTCCTCGATCGCTACACCCTGGCCGACCTGGTCCGCGCCCCCGAACACTTGGCGCCGCTGCTCGGCCTGGAGCAGCGTGGCGTTACGCCCGGCGACGACGCTCACCCGTGGCGGGTGCCACCGCCGGGCCGAGGGCCGCGGTCCTGACCCTGGCCACGCACGACGAACTCCTTGCCGGCTCCCATAACGGCCCTCACGCCGGCTCCGTCATCCCGAGTCTGGCCGGGCGGCCTTCGCCTCCCGAACCGGGCTCACTCACCCCACTCTGGAAGCAGGTGCCTGACCGCTGCGGATCAGATCCGCGGCCTTTTCGGCGATCATCATGATGGCGGCGTTTGGATTGGCGTTGACGATGTTGGGCATGACCGAAGCATCGACGACGCGAAGGCCTTCCACGCCATGCACCCTGAGCTGGTCATCGACCACGGCCTCCGGGTCGCTTCCCATTCTGCACGTGCTCACGGGATGCCACACCGTTCCGCAATAGGTACGGATGTAGTCGCGAAGCTCACTCTTGCCGGTGACCGCCGCTCCGGGAGCGATCTCCACCCCCCGGAACTCGTCGAAGGCGCTGGTTTCGACAAGCTCGCGCGCGTACCTGATGCCGAACTCCAACACATCGAGATCCTCTTCCCGGGTCAGGTACTGAGGATCGACGCGTGCAAGGTCCGCTGGATTGTTGGACACCAGTGTGAGAGTTCCCCGGCTGAGCGGTTGATTGAGAAGGGCCGTGAAGGTGAAGCCCCGCGAGGGGCTCATGCCCGCCGGTGCGAGCGCCATCAGGCTGGGCTGCAGGACGGGACCGAAAAAGTACTGTAGATTTGGTGATTTCTGCTTGTCGCCTTTGTCGGTCCACATGAAAAGACCGGCTTCGGCAGCCAACTCGGGGGCAGGCAGATCGACCAGGCTCTCGTATCCGATGCCGAGGAGCAGGTGATCGTGCAGGTTCTTGCCGACACCAGGAAGATCTCGAACCACCGGAATGTCGTGCTCTGCCAGATGGTCGGCCGGCCCCATGCCCGACAGCATCATCAGCTTCGGCGTCTCGAACGCGCCGCAGCACAAGAGGACTTCGCGTTCCGCCCGCAACGTCTGCCGGCCATCGGGGCCGTCATACTCGACCCCCACGGCGCGCCCGTTTTCCAGGATGATGCGCGTTGCCCGGACCCGCGTCAGCAGCCGAAAGTTCTCACGCGCCAGGATCGGCGTAACGAAAGCGGACCCTTCGGTGACGCGGATGCCATCGGGGGTCCGGGACGTTTGATAGAGGCCGGCGCCAGCTTCCTGTGAGGCGCCGTTGAAGTCGTTGTACGTCACCTTGGCGCCCAGCGCGGCGTGCGCCTCGATCAATGCGTGCAAAATCGGCCGGGGGTTTCGGATGTCGATGATCGAGACCGGCCCGTTGTCACCGTGGTACGGCGACTTTGGCCCGTGATACGTCTCCGATTTCAAGAAGTAGGGGAAGACCTCGTCATAGCTCCACCCCTTGTTGCCGAGCGCGGCCCAGGCGTCGAAATCGCGGCGGTTCCCACGAACGTGCATCATCGCGTTGACAGCGCTGCTGCCTCCGAGGACTTTGCCACGGGCGATGTCGATGACACGGCCGTTGAGCCCTGGCTGCGGCACGGTGGCGTAGCCCCAGTTCTCCTCGGCATGAGGGTCCCAGAGGCTGTACATGGCATCGATGCTCCGGTCGTAGATGGCCGGGTTCGTGTCCATGCCGCCGAACTCCAGCAACGCGACACGGACATGCGGATCGACGCTCAGTCGGTTGGCCAAGACGCAGCCGGCCGTACCGGCACCAATCACTAAATAGTCAACGGAATCAGACATACGCGCCTCCTTATATTACTCGACTGACCACTGTGGTGGCGTTTCTCGCTCAAAAGTCAGTTGGGTCTTCAGGAAAGAGACTTGTCTTGATGGCCCTTATGAAAGGCCATCAAATAAGCTGGGCCAATATCGGCGCATCCGCTCCCAGGACCTCTATCGCGACTTCGGCAGGGCGCTTGCCGTCGAAGGCGACGATATTCTTTTTGGCGCCGGCAGCGATGAGGATTTCGGCACAGTCTGAAAAACCGTGTCTCAGTGCTTCGTGCAGAGGCGTTTCGCCAGTCGTCGGCCGCTGGATATCGACAAACGCACCGGCTTCGACAAGTGCCGTGATCGAACGCGCTCCACCGGTTCGGCAAGCCGTGTGAAGAGCAGTGTTCCCCGACACGCGGCTGATCAGGTTCGGTTCCGCTCCGTACGAGAGCAGCATCTTCACCATCTCGACGTGGTCTTCCCCTGCGGCAATCATCAAAGCGGAGTCCGCAGTGGCCGGGTCGGCCTGGTTCGGATTCGCGCCGAACGGCAGGACGAGATCGGCTGCGTCGGTGTCGCCCTGCCTTGCTGCCGCCAACAGGCGTGCCGGCATGTCTCCCCGGAACGCCGCGACGGCCTGGGACGTATCCCAGTACGCCCGCAGCATGACGATCACGTCACCGGCGACCTGAATGCGCTGAACGAACTCGACGTCGTAGATCAAGCCGGTCGCTCTGATGCGAGCGGCTTCGTGGACGAGCACCAGGGCTTGGTCGTCGCTGAACATCATGTTCAGGCGCTCGTACGTGACGGTCTCCTGCCTCTCGCCCCAGGGGCCGAATGTCGCCATGACATCGGCCTTGTTGGAGAAATCGCCAAGCCACGGAATGATCGCGCTCAGGCCGGGAATACCACCCGGCCTCCCCTCCACGGCGGGGCTGTTGATCCAGCGGACATTGTCGGCGAGGCACGCCATCGCAGCGTTCACGTCACCGGCATCCAGCGCGCCAAACCACCGCGAGACAACCGCTCTGGTCGCTTCTTCACTCATGTTTCGGATCCCTTCTGCAGGCTCGCGGGTTTATCGGGCGGAGTTGACGTTCCGCAAGGATTCGAGTGGATTGGTGCCCGAAATGCCTGCACTGAGCGAAATGCCGGCATTGAGCGCACCACCGTCCATCCCGACGGGCGCCATGACCATGCCGAGACCATAGTTCAAGGACTCTTCCAGCGTGTTCAACACATTTACCAGCGGAACTCCCGCGGCCCTGGCCGTACTTTCGATCTTTTGGAGGGTCGACTCGTACCTATCCGTTCCCCACGCCGCTCCTAAAGAAGCCGACAGGTCCAGTGGACCGATGTGACAGACACCTTGGTGTTGCTTGAGCATGGGGACGATCTTGTCGGTGTCGTTGGCCGCCCCTTCGGTCTCCATCATGACCGCGGGAACCGCCCATTTCCTTCTGTCGTTCTCTCCGTAAGTCTCGATGTTCGCCTTCTCGACAGCGCTGAGAAAGTGTTGTGCTTCGTCAGCACCGAGCACTGCTGTGGCTATCAGTGCCGCGACACCGGAGCGGATGAAGGTTCCGACGTCTGAATCAAGGGCACTGCCTAGGCGGACGATGACATTGGTATGCTCCCGCAGCGCTTCGATGTGTCTAACCGTCTCGTCGGTAGACCAAGTACCGTGTTCGCGTTCAAGGGCGACAGCGTTCAGGATTCCGCTGTTCGCCAGTTGCATACCATTATCCAAGTCCGGTGTGGTCAAGACGCCGAACACCACGAGCTCACCGTCCTGCAACGCACGTCGCACGTCGTTGAAGTCTCGGCTGGGCCGTCGGATCGGCATCTCGCGAGGAAGCGGCTCACGCCCTTCGATGGGACTGCCGTTCGGCAACCAGCTTCGCCATGCGAGCTGATGAGCCTCTCGTTCGGTGATGGTTGTGATGTGCCGGTAGCCCTTTTTTAACGCACGCAGGATTTGTTCGTCGGTGCTGAAATGCCCCGACAGGACGATGCCGGCATCGCGCGCGGCGGTCTCGATGGCGGCGATCGCCGCGTCCGTCTGCCGGTCGAGTTCCTCCGCCGCGAAAGATTTTGCGAGCTCGCTTCGAATGCCGGCATGGTCGACTTCGACCAGCCTTACGCCGATCTCTCGCAGCGCGCGAAGTTGCTGCAAGACGTCCGATCGAGCGGGTTTGCTGAACGAGACACCACCAATGAACATGTCATTGAGAGTGTCCATCATCTTGGCATATTCCGCGAAGGTACGCTGCGCCAGGTTGTCCGCCCCCACGGCGCGTTTACCGAGCGGATGCTGTGCCGTCGACGCTCTGGGGGCAACGTCGGCACTGGGCCGCTGCGGGAAGTAGACATCACGAAGGAGCGCGCGCACGGCCTCGGGGCTTTCCGGGTTCACGAGCAGCGCACCGAACAACCCCGCCCCGTCGAGCTGCTTGATGTAGGGATCGGATCTCTCGAACCGCATGATCGGCAGAAACGGCGTACCGCGAGTCTGCGCCGCGAAGGCCTGTACGTCTCTCGCGTCGACGGGGCGTCCATCCGGCCAACAGCGGTTCATGATCGCCGTGCCGAACGAATGGTTCTGCGCAACCTCCGCGGACATCGCGTTGGGACCATCGAGCTCGATGCTCGTCACGATCACGTTCGGAGAGCCTGCGAGGGTGCGCCACACCGCGCCCTTGTCCATGACGCGATCAGGGATCGTGAGGAAGGTCAGATTGTCGTAAGTGAACGTCGTGTACGGTTTGGGCGGCGGCGCATTCAACTGCAGCGCTTCCCAGACCGCCGCCGCATTCTCCCGCTGGCCTTCGGTGACGAATGCGGCAGCGGCAAAGTCCCGCTGGGTTCGGCCGGTGTGGTCTGGAATGTCGGCGGATGCGCCGAGACCACGCGCCCAACGGATCTGTTCGAGGTAGCCGGCTGATCCGGTGGCCGCACGCAACACGGAATCGTGGAGGGCGGTCAGGCCGTTGACGGCGGGCTTGTGGTTGAGTGCCTGCCTCATCGCCTCGGGCGTCATGACCGCTTCGAACCGCTTCAGGATCTCGAAGTGGTTGAACACCGCGGCACGGATGACGGCGTCCACCGCCATCGGGTGCATCTCTTCCTTGTCCGGGTCCGCACCCTTCTCCAGGAGGACATCCGCGACTTCACGCCGAAGCCGGGCAACGCCTTCGTTGGCGTTGGTGCCGGTCACCGCCGCGATGATGGGGGTTTGGAGTAACTCGCCCGCCAAGCGGTTCGGATCGAAATTCGGGCTTTGGGTCGCTTCCTTCAACGCGGCGACCACTCGTGTCACCGCCGCCGAGCGTTCCGGTTCCTGGAGCGCCGCGACCTCGGCCAGACCGGACGTGATGATGTTGAACACCGTCTCGCTGGCCTGCTGAGCCGGGGTGCCGGCCTCGGGATGGCGGGGCCCGGCCGGGATTGCGTCGAGCAACGCCCGGGTATCCGCTTCCTTGGCTTCCGTCGTCGCCCGGTCGAACGGCTCGAGGGCTGCAACCATCGCCTCGTTCTGGAACTGGCGCCCGAACTGCGTGGCGTTGATCCCACGCAGCGTGGTCTCGCTGAAGAGGCGCTGCGTCTCCTCCTCGATGTTCGCCCCCGGGGGCAGGATCGACCCCAGGTTCGCCAGGATCGACCGCGCCAGTTCGACGTGGCCGTAGAATGCGGCCTGGAGCAGCGGGGTGTGGCCGTTGACCTCCACGCGCGCATGCAGCTGTCCGGGATTCCGCGTCAGCAGGAGCAGAGTGCTGATGACGTCCCCGTTCTGCGCCGAGAGGTGTGGCGCCAGAATATTGGTGTTGTATCCCGGGCGCTGCGGGTCCTCGAGCGGGAGGCCGGGATCGACCTTCGTGTGGCCAACGCCCTCCAGCAGCAGCATTCTGAGGACTTCGGCGTTGCCGGTCGCGGCAGACGCCAGGAACAGATTGAAGCCGTCGGGAGCGTAGGCGTTGGGATCGCCGCCGTTGCGCAGCCAGTCGCGAACCACTTCGTTGTCGCCCCGGCGAGCGGCCCGCAGCGCTCCATCGACGTCCAGCGGATCGACGCGCGTGCTCAGATCGAACAGTACAAACGGCCGCTGACTGACCAGCTGGGGCCTGCCGTTTTCGCCCCGGCGAACCGTCCAGATGCGCTCGACGGAGAAGCCGACGGAGCTGTCCTGGTTCGGTCCCGGGTTCCTCCGGTCCGCCGTAAAGTCGATCTTGAGGTGCGCGTCGATGGTGCCGTCCGCATTCTCCAAGGCGACCACGCCCTGGACCCTGTGGACCGAGTTGATGAATGTCTCATCAATCATTCGGAACCATTGCGGAAAGTCTTCGACGATCAGGCCGCCGTTGAGCGCGATGTTCAACTCGCCGTGCGGTGCCAGAACCGCGAGCATGGCTTCGAGGTTTCGTCGGTCGAGATTGTTGAGGTAGCTGACGGCGAATTCACGCGTCCGCACCTCGGAGTACTCAGGGGTGGGATCGGGGGCCTCACGCTGACTGGAAATGACCCAGCCGCCGTCCTGTGTCCGAGTCAGTTCCCAGATGATGTCCAAGGTGACGCTGGCGCGGGGAGTCTCGTCGGCTGCAGGGTTGCGCCGATAGACCTCGGAGTGGATCGAAAGTCTCGCCTCTGCCGAGTTCGCGGTGACCAGCTTCGGGTCGAGAGCCACCACCGTGTGGTGCAGGCGGCTGAACTCCGCGGTGATGCGACCATACCACGCGCGGTAGTCGTCTTCGCTCGCCAATGTGGCGTCAGGCGACAAGACATGGATATTGAAGCCGTTCGGGTCGAGATGGCGGATCATCGACTCGATGTCGCCTTGGTCGATCGCACCGAAGTAGGCCTTGGCCAAGGCACCGACCTCGCGCGTGAAGACGCCCGCATCCGGCGGAAGACGTACTAAATTCGCCTCCAAGTCGGCTCTATTGACCCGGTAGACCTGGACTCCGCGATTGTCTGCTTCCATGATTACTCCCCCAGTTCTGGGTAGGCGCCGTTCGATCTTGCTCGACTCGGCTGCCTACTCGGCCGCGGGTTGAAAGTGCACACCTTGGGCAATCACCTGCAGTAGGAAGGGCCCCTTCGAATCGAGCATTGCATCGATCGCCGGGCCGACGTCCTGCGGCAGTTCGACGTACGCCGACTCGAACACCGGCTCTCCGGTGGTCCGGGAGACGATGCCGCGCACCTGGAACGCCCTGTTCTGGTGGACCGAATGCTGAGTGTGGAGCGGCCGGACACGCCCGGCCGCCAGTTGTTCCTCTTCGTTCTCGCCGCGCAGCCGCGCGTCGCGTGCGAAGTTCACGCTGACCAGCTCATACCCGCCGTTGTCGATCATGAGGTGCTTGACGGGCATGTTGTCCCTGGCCGCCACGATGAAAGCCGCGTCGTTGAAGTCGGCCCCGCCGTCGCCGAAGAGCGAGATCACCAGCCCGTTCGGGATTGCCGCCTGGAAGCCGAGAGACCCGCCATGCGCTCCCAGCGTCGGCCCGGGGGTGCCATAGTAGAAGAGGTCGTGCAGGCCGAGGTGCGTCACGTAGTCCAGGAACGGTCCGGAGCTCGTCAGTGCTTCGTCGTAGATCGCGACGTTCCCGAGGCTCAGTTTCCCGGACTCCGCCCGCGTTTTCAGTGCCATCACCAATTCTTTGGCGATGCGGGCGGGATGGATGGGGGATTCGTCCATCTGCCCTTCGTACGCTGCGATACGAGCCTCGAGAGCGGCCCGGTTCGCTCCGGCGATCTGGTTCGCGCTTTCGTTCGCGGCCTGTTGCTGTGCCGGCGTGCGACGTGTCGCGAGCTGCTGGCACAGGCCGCTCAGCGCGATCCCGACGTTCGCGCAGACGAAGACCTCGGCTACGATGTTGCATCGGGTCCGGTCGGTTTCGTCCGGGCTGACGACGATGGCGGGAACGCCGTCCGGGACCTCCGAACGCCCGTTAGGCCAGACGTTGTTGGGGAATGGGCCGCCGACCACGACGACCGCGTCGGGGGAATATCCGGCGATCTGCCTCGCAACGGCATCCGACTCGCCAAAGGTCAGGTTGCCGCACCAGGATGGGTGGCCGCGGTCGAAAATGGTGCCCGGTGCATAGCAGGCGACGACATGCGCCCCGGTCAGGCTCGCCAGCTTTTCGGCTGCGCTTCTGGCGCCGGGCGAGCGCCCGACCTCCTGATTGAGCACCAGGACAACTCGCTGCTTGTTCGCCAGCAGCTCTGCGGCCGCAACGATCGCCGCCTGCGTCTCTGCCGTCGGGGTCGCGGAGTCCGACGTGCCCTTCAACGGCGGTGTCGCGACCTGGGCAGGAGCAATGTCGACGATGGTGTTCAGCACGTCCTCGTCGAGAATGACCGCGACCAAGCCGTAAGGCTCGCTCATCACCGCGATCATGGCCTCCTCCACCGCCGGCACGAGACCTTGCGGGCCTTGCTCGACGGGGAAATGGACGCTCTTGACCCCGAGTTGCGTGAGCAAACCCGCGTAATCGGGGACGGAGTTGTGCCCGCCGTACTGCCGCGCCAGCCTCCCGGCATCACCGATGACCAGCAGGCCCGGTTGGCGCTGACGCATCAGCAAGTCGAGCCCGGCGGCTCCATACTTCACGCCGACCTGTGCGTGCAGCGCCAGAACCGGAATCCGTTTCGTGCCCTGGTCGCCCGCGGCGTTGGCCAGCACCTCGAAGCCCGAAGCCATGCAGTTGGCGACGAACTCGGTGGCACCGTGCACCAAGCCCTTCAGTCCGGTGATGTCCTGGATCGCCTGCCAGATCGGTCCCTCGTTGCTGCCGGTGTTCCCGCTCAGGAAATGGAAGCCGGTGCCGTCTCCGAACGAGGGGTGCTGGATGAGCGTCCGAATAACGGCTTCGGCGGCCGTGCCGCGCGGGCTGCCGGCGACCGCTTCCGGCATCGCATCGGCATTGCGGCGCGGCGTGGGGGTGACGAGTGCTTTCGAGGGTTTGCTGAGAACGAGTCCGCTGCTCATGATGATTTTACCCCGCCTCTATTCGGTGAAGTCGACAAGACTTTGATACGGCCGGCCTTCCAGGGCGCCATGGGCGCCGAGCAAGAACTCGATATCCAGATTGAGCGCCTCGATTTGGCGTCGAAAATCCCGGGAATAAATCAACCAGAAAGGTGGAGGGGCGACACCGGCCGGAACGAGACCCGGGTTGAACAGATCGGCGTTGAACAGCAGCTTGGGGCCTGCGACATAGACGACCAGATTTTCGGCCGAATGAGGCGAGGAAATGCGGTGCACTTCGATTGCGCCGCCGCCCAAGACGAGTCCTTCGTCGCCAACGGTTTGTATCTTCGGCCGAACCTGCGTCCCGGCCAGGGTGTCCGGGCGGATCGTATGCGGGCGCGCCAAGCACTCGGTGATGAACTCGCGGTCGCCTTCCGCCACGATGAGCTCGGCGCCGATGGCGGCGTAGGCTCTGATGCCGCCGCTGTGGTCGTGGTGGTGGTGGCTCAGCACCAGATGCGAGATCGGCTTGTCCGGCCACCTTGCGGTGACGGCTTCGATGACCGCCAGCGAGCGCTCCTCATGTTGTGGAGGATCGACCACGACCACCGTGGACTCCAGGGCGATCGCCATCGAATGGTGGATACCGCCGCCGAAGGTCACGACGTCGGGGGTGATGTCAAAGGACTCCACTTCGCCGGGGTCGAGAGAGATCGGTGCCCCCATGGCCAGGGCCCGGTGAATCCACTGCTCGTGGAACAAGCCGCGCTCCGCCTCTTCGGGATCGAACGGGAGAGTCAGGGGCATGACGAAGATCGCTTCGTCGAGCTGCGGTTCGACCTCGACTTGCTGGCGGGTTTCGCCGTGGAGAACCACTCCGTCCCAGATCAACTCGACCTTGTAGGGGAAGGCGAGCCCGTCGTGGAGGCGCCAGTCCGAGAACGCCACGACGATTTCGACATCGCCACAGGGAAAGTCGTTCTCGAGAGTGACGAGGCGGGAGACCTGCTTGGAGTCCTCGGCCACGAACAAGCGGATCGGTCGCGGCAATGCGTCGATCTCGACGACCGCATGAGGAACGCCGTCGAGCTCTTGGCGACCGATATGGCGGATGACTCGCTGCCCGGTATCGTGCTGCCGGCGGAGGGCATCGCCCACGAGCAGCTGGGGGTTCAACAAGTACTCCTGGCGGCGAACAGCGGCCAAGCGATCGGATGTCATGGGACGAGCCGGCCGCGGGCCCAGGGCTACGTCCGGGCCCGAGATATATCCCTCGTTGCCAACGATGATTTCATCATAGACGACGGTGTCGGTCAGCGGCTCCAGGATGGCCCGCCGCCAGGCTATACACATCCGGTCGTGCGCCAAGTCATGGGTGGCGACGATGTCGAAGTCCGAAGGCCGAAGAGGGGGACCTTCAGGCCGTAACGCCTGAAGGGGCTCCCATCGGGACCCCTGCGACGTGACGCGGAAGGGGATCGACCGGGCGTCGAGCGAATGCAGAACGTCGGCGATTCCGCTGCCGATCTCGTCATCCTGGGCAGGGGTTTCCTGTGAGATTGACATGGCTGCGTCTCCTCGGATGACGTTACTCGCCTCGGTGGAGCGCTTCGTGGAATTCGCCGACCAAATCCCTGCTCATGTCGATTCCGGCCAATGTGGCACCATCGTCAGGCAGGATTACAACGTGGTTGCCGCAGATATTGATCGCACAGGTGCCCCGGTCCATGACGAAATCCCGGATATGGCCGCCCCGTGTTTTGTCATCCGACAGGAAGTGCAGATGATACCCCGTGTCGTTGATTCCCCTGACATATGGCGGGCCGCGAAACCCGACAATCGTCCCAGACACGTTATTCATTTCAAACACGACGCAGGCTCTCACCACTTCCGCCGTCGGCGGATATGGCTTGCTTTGCATCTGCAGGGCGTGCGTCCTCATGAATGAAAAGGAGCCTTCCACGCGAACAGCGCAAAACACGTTCGCATTCGCCGCCTTCTCGTCGATCGCTTTCTCCAAGGCTGCGAGATCGACGGGCCCACTGAGCGTCCAAGTCTCCTCCGGATGGAAACGACAGACCGTCGCAAACGGTGTGCGGTTGTCGAGGTCGGGCGTATAGACCCTTCCGTCGGCCTTGACCTGGTAGATGGTGCCATCCACCATGACCATTTCACCTTCCATCTGGTCAAAGGTGCCGATGCCGAGGTCGCCGTACTTCAGCAGTTCCCGGCACGGGAGGCATCCATCAAATTGGCTCGCAAGCAACGCGTTGAGGATCGACACTTGAGTGACGGTGTCCGCCATCGGTTGGTTCATATTCTTGATCCCTGTCCGCTATTCTTTCAAAACTTGTATTTTTGGAATGCCTGTTTCAGTCGCATGAAACCATTACGGCATTATTAACCCATCAGGCATACACTCGTATAGACGATTCTCAGGGCGCGGTATTTGCTTTGTATGCTTCGCACCAGCCTGCCGTCGGGCCGCAGTCCTGGCTTTGGGATTCTTTCTCTCCCTCCCGCTCCCAGACTTCGGTTTCTGCGCCGACGACGCAGTACTCGATGCGATAGGCTCGGAAGACGACGACGCCGTAATGCGGGTCGTCGGGGCCCTCGAACAGGACCAGGAGCCGGTCGGTCCAGAAGGCGTGCCGTTCTTCCCGATCTGTCGTGAACTCCGCGCGACCCTGGATCTGCAGATACGGCAGGTGCATGTTCGTCGGGTCGGTGATGCCGCACGTCAGGTGAGATTCGGGGTTGATTTCGATTTGCGCGATCTTGCGCGCGGTCGAGAACGAGGTGAACCGGAAGATCAAGTCGTCCGAAGCCTCGGCCATCACGTAGCGGACCCACGGCAGGCCGTCCTTCGTGATCGTCGCAAAACCTGACAAATGCGGGCCGTTCTTGACGACGTCCAGAATGCGTTCCTTGAGGTTCGGCATATTTGGTTTCCTTTCTGACCAGGGTATGGCGTGCTCTCGGCGGATTACACCGATTTAGTATCGAGCGCGGGCCACACCCTGCTGCACAGAGGATTCAAGACGTTGCAAGTGTTTTAATTGCAAAGCTATACCTTGTGACTCCCCGTTCTCTTCCCGACGCTCAAAAGTCCGCGTCGCAGATGTTGTGGTGATATCTCTCGAAAGACGCCACGCCAATGCACGTTGAACTGGGCGCGACTTCGATCACTGCCTCGACTTCGGCTCCGAGATCGGCCAACTTCTGTTGCAAGCGATTGCTTCCTCCGTAAATCGCGGATTCTACAACCTTCAGTCTCCAGGTTCAGAGAACCCGGCGACCGTACCGCCCAGGACAAATATCCTCGGCAGGGACTTCAAGCCTCAGGTCGGATATCGGCTCTTCGAATTTCACTCACCAAAGGGGTCCGATATTTTTTGGAACTCGCCCTTGGAAGACCCTGTGTCACCCTGAATACCTTGCGCGAACGGCCGGGATCAAAGCCCTTCAGCCCCTCCTCGGTCGCGACGCACCCACTTCGCCGAGAGGCTCTCGGATACCCGCGCCGCCTCCGGCATGACATCGGCTACAACGAAATTGACATCGAAACTGACCGTACTGCCTTCGCGTGACATCTGTGGAGCGTTCACGCTAGACCCCCGTTCCTCGACCCAGCTTCCAGGATGATTTGAACACAAGCGCACGCAAACATCAATCTCCGGCCACACCCCTTTGTGGTCCGGATTATCCGCGAGGGTCGGCGGGTGCGCCTCAATTCATTGGAACTCCACGAGATTTGGCCGCCTAAGCCAGTCGAGCCGGTTTCCAGTGCGCCGACCCGCCGGGGTTGCTGCGAAGCGGTCGCGGCTGTCCGCCCATCTTCCGCGGCGCCAAGCCGCCACTCGCCCGCCGATGGACGATCCAGGTAGCGTCCGCTCGGGTGGTGTGGAATCTCGGAGCGAAGCCGGCGGGCGGAGCTCCGCGACAAGCGGAGCCGTCGGCTTCGCGGTGGTAAGGGGCGGTCATCGCGCCTCTTCGGTAGGGTTGAGTTGCTGACGCTCGACGAACGACCGGAGATGAACACGATGACCGACGAGATGATGCCATTGCTGGAGCGGCTGCAGAAGCGCGGTGGCGGGGACTTTCTGAAGGAACTCGCCGAAGCGGTGCTGCAGCGGCTGATGGAGTTCGAGGTGGAGGGACTGGTGGCGCCGGTCGCTACGAGCGGAGCGACGGCCGCGCCACGCATCGCAACGGCTACCGTGAGCGGGATCTGGAGACCCGGCTCGGTACGCTCGAGCCGAAGATTCCGAAACTGCGGCGCGGCAGTTGGTTCCCCGGCTTTCTGGAGCCGAGGAAGACGGCCGAGCGCGCGCTGGTCGCCGTCGTCTGGATCCAGGGCGTGTCGACGCGGAAAACCCGCGATCTGGTGCAGGCGATGGGCATGAGCGGCATCTCGAAGAGCCCCTCCCGATTTTCTCCACTCCGGACATCGCCGGCGACCAGCGGGCGCCTCCGAAGCGGACCCCGCTCGCGTCGATCGCGCAGCCACCACGAAAGCGTCGTTCGTCCTCCGTTCTTACTCGCCAAGAGCGTCGGTTTGCGAGGTCGAAGAGCAGACATCTTTTTTGTCGCTCTGTGGAGCTTACCTACCCGTTTATTTTGACCTGCGGTTTGCTGCTAGCCGCCTTGACTACGACTCGCTCCCCCCGCACCATTGATAGAGCTAGCCCGTCTTATTCATGAGCGCCGCGGAGGCGAGCTGGCGGATGTAGCGTAATGGCTTGATTTGCCGTAGGATTCGGTTGCTGAAGTCAATCCTTCGACGACATCCGAGCCTGCCGTTCACGTTTCCAGCCGTCGAGCGCAAGAAGGTCACCGCCGCCTTCGACGGCGGCCGGATCACCTCGGACGGCGGGGTGATGCTTCTGGCGCAAGCCGAGCGGCGGCTCGGCATCGCCGCCAAGCTCGCCGCCGCGATCCCGGACGGCCGCGATGCCAGCCGGGTCGTGCACGCTCTCGCCGACATCCTGCGGGCGCGCATCTTCGCCATCGCCTGCGGCTGGGAGGACGCCTGCGACCTCGACAGCCTGCGTTTCGATCCGGCGTTCAAGCTCGCCTGCGGCCGGCCGCCGGACAGCGGACGGAGCCTGTGCTCGCAGCCGACGATGTCCCGCTGGGAGAACGCGCCCGATCTGCGCAGCGTGATCCGGCTCGGCCGGGTCCTGCTCGATCTGTGGCTCGCCAGCTACCCGGTGCCGCCCGCCGCGGTGACGCTCGACATCGACGACACCTGCGACGTGGTGCACGGAGCACCTTGTTGCCCGGCAGGCCGAAGACGTAATCGATGCCGTTCACCTCGCACCAGTCCATCACCTCCGGGCGGTGTGCCGAAGCCTCGACGCAGGGCCTCGACATCCGCTTCGTCGTCACCAGCCTCGGTTACGGATCATCGGCCGAACACGTCTACGACACTCTCTATTGCGCCCGCGGCCAGGCCGAAGACCCATGCGCTCGCCAAAGCCGAGTTCGCCACGCTGCGACTGCGTCTGCTGAAAGTCGGCGTCCGCGTCGTCGAGACCGCATCCCGCGTCCGCCTCGCCTTCGCCGCCGCCTGCCCCGAGGCAGCGCTGATCCGCCACCTCGCCACTGCCGTCAGCCCCGCAGGACCGTAGCCCCGCGGGCCGAAAACGCCCCGCCGAGCCCATCTCCGAAACCCCCGACGCGTCGATCGGAACCAGTCCGACCCCGGCGACGAAGACGCCGCCGAACCAGCTCGCCACACCGATCGGCTCCAGCGACAAAACCGCCGCCGACCCTCCCTCATGAATAAGACGGGCTAGTCGCGCGACGCTTGCGCACGCGCCCGGGCGACGGAAGGATGGCCGGGGCCCCGAGAAACACTGCGCAAAGGGTCTCATCGGCCTGCGAGCACGCCGCGTCGGAAAAATTCGGCCAACGCGAGAGCAATGGCTTTGACGCGAGCATAAGTAATCTCCAGCGGTCAGCACCGCAACTCATCCGGGCCATCTAATTCTGTTATCGACCAAGACTCCTGGACTCCTGTGCAAAGTGCACGGAGGCCGTGCACTGACGCTACTTTATTCTGGAAATACAAGCCGCGGTAGGCAATACTCGAAACGCGCCGACCAACGTCGCCGCCTGATCCGGCACCATGCCGCTGCAGAGCATCATGCAAAGTCAACGCCCGGGGATACGCCGCGCATTACTGAACAGGAGGCCGAACAATGGAGATTTCGCTCTCACTAATGGTAATGGCCGGCGGTCGCCATCGCGTTCTTCAGGACCCGGCAAATGTAGCGTGCCATCCTTCCAATCTGCGCACGATGGCCGCAGTACTTCTGTTGCGTTTCATGGCTGTAGCGTTGCTGGCGACCACATGCGGAGTGTTGTCCCGTTCGGTAATGGCTTTCGACAATCCGATTGTCGTGGAAAATGCCAAGATTGGAAATCCAGCCAGCGAGTGGGATGTCGCGAACCCCGGGGAAATCTCGATCTTGGGTTTTACGACAGATATAAGTTATAATAAAGGCCAGAGTGTGCGGTTTAAAGTAAGTACAGACGCGCCGTCAAACACCATAAATATATATCGCGTTGGGTTTTACGGAGGAAACGGAGCACGTAAGGTTGCGACGGTCCTTGGTCAGAGTAAAGTTCAGCCTGATTGTTTGAGGGCCGCAGACTCCGGTCTTGTGGATTGTGGTAACTGGTCGGTCACGGCAACCTGGGCCATTCCCGCGAATGCGACGTCCGGGGTCTATTTGGCAAAGCTGATTCGCAGCGATAACGGCGCGGCAAGTCACGCTGTGTTTGTTGTTAGGGATGACGCCAGCCATTCGGACGTGTTGGTGCAAACCTCGGACACAACATGGCAGGCTTACAACAGCTTCGGCGGAAACAGTCTCTACAGTGGAGAGCCGGCCGGAAGAGCCTATAAGGTCAGTTACAACCGCCCGTTCCTATGGCGTGTGGGGGGCTCGTACAGTGGTATAAGCAACCCATTCCATGATGAGTTTGCGATGATACGTTGGATCGAGGCCAACGGCTATGACGTGACATATTTCAGCGGGGTCGACACAGATCGTTTTGGAAGTCTTATAGAAAATCATAAGGCTTTCTTGTCAGTAGGACACGACGAATATTGGTCGCAAGCGCAGCGCGCAAATGTCGAGGCAGCGTTGGCGAATGGTGTCAACTTGGCGTTCTTCAGCGGCAACGAGGTGTTCTGGAAGGTCCGGTGGGAAAATAGCATCGATGGCCAGGATACGCCTTATCGCACGTTGCCGGTCTGCTTCAAGGAGACCCACGCCAACGACGTGATCGATCCCGAAGACCCGCCGACGTGGACCGGTACGTGGCGCGATCCTCGCTTCAGCCCTCCGGGAGACGGGGGGCGCCCAGAGAATGCGCTCACCGGTACGATTTTCACCGTCAATGGTGTTGCGGTCAACGATCTCACGGTCACCGGCGACTATGGGCGTATGCGCTTTTGGCGCAACACCGGTCTCGCCTCTCTGCCTCTCACGAGCACGGCCATCTTGGGCAAGTCGGTCCTCGGTTACGAATGGGACGAGGATGTCGACAACGGGTTCCGGCCTCGTGGGCTGATCCGGCTTTCGTCGACCACTGCCGACGTCGCCGGACACCTCGTCGACTTTGGATCCAGCTACGCGCCCGGTTCCGCCACCCATAACCTGACATTGTATCGCCACCCGAGCGGTGCTCTCGTCTTCGGTGCCGGCACCGTTCAGTGGTCCTGGGGTCTTGACGCGCATCACGACAACAACATCAACGCTCCCGTCTCCGGACCCGACAGCCGGATTCAGCAGGCGACGGTCAACCTCTTCGCGGACATGGGCGTTCAGCCCGGCTCTCTCCAATCGCCGCTGGTGCCGGCGACGGCCACGACGGACGCGCAGCCTCCGGTGTCGACGATCGCTTCGCCTCTGGATGGGGACGCGGTCGAGTCCGGCACCATAGTCGCGATTACGGGCACTGCGTCGGATGTCGGGTCGGGGGTCGTCGGCGGCGTCGAGGTCTCCGTCGATGGAACCACCTGGCATCCGGCTGTCGGTCGAGAGAACTGGAGCTATGCATGGGTTCCCTCACAGACTGGACCGGCCACCATTCGCGTCGTCGCGGTGGACGACAGCGGTAATCTCGCGTCCACTGTAAGTTCCGCTACGGTGCAGGTCGTTGCGCCGAGTCCAGGAAGCTCGCATAAGCGGATTTGGAGCAATGCCAACGTCCCGGCGGTACCCTCCGCAAACGATTCGAATCCAGTCGAACTCGGGTTCAAGTTCATTTCGGACGTCGCCGGCTCGGTTACTGGCATATATTTCTACAAGGGAATCGGTAACGACGGACCGCATTTCGGCCATCTGTGGAAAGGTGACGGAACGTTACTAGCTACTGCCACGTTCACGACCGAGACGCCTAGCGGGTGGCAGTATAAGGCGTTCGCATCGCCGGTCGCGATCAATGCCAACACCACCTACGTAGCATCTTATCATACTGAAACTGGTCATTATGCGTTCAGCTCGGGGGCGTTTGCCACGGGGGTCGACGCCGCTCCGCTGCATGCGCTTCGCGACGGCGTAGACGGACCGAATGGAGTCTACGCCTACGGTGGTGCAGGTTTCCCGCTGTTCCCGTCGAGCAGCTACCAGTCCGCGAATTACTGGGTCGATATCGGCTTCGCGCCGGCGGTGCCGGAGCCGCCGCAGGCTCAGCTCACGACGATATGGTCCAGCAGCGTCGTTCCCGGCTGGATCTCGGTTCCGGATTCTAACCCAGTCGAACTGGGGACCAAGTTCCGGACAGACCGGAACGGGCTGATCAGTGCCCTGCGTTACTACAAGAGCGCCGAAAATACCGGAACACACCTCGGGCACCTTTGGAGAGGTGACGGCACCTTGCTGGCGTCCGCCACGTTCGACGACGCCACGGCGGTGGGATGGCAGCAGGCGGATCTCGCCACACCGGTCGCGATCACCGCGAACACCGATTACGTCGTGTCCTACCACACGGAGACGGGCTACTACTCGGCAAATGTGGGCTACTTCGCCAGCGGAGGCATAGACAACCCGCCTCTCTATGCTCTGGGCAACGGTGTGAGCGGACCCAACGGCCTTTATCGGTATGGCGCTTCCGGATTTCCGACCCAAAGCTACAATTCGACGAACTACTGGGTAGACGTCGTCTTCCAGGATTCGGCTGCCGCGCTTCTCTCCGCCAGACTAGCTGCCCCGACTGCGGCAGGAGCACAGTCGAAGATCGCCAAGAAGGAGGCGAAGCCGAGAAAGTTGTCTAAGCTGAAGTATGCAAAGTCGGCTTGGCGCGGGGAGAATGACGAGGCTTGGAATCCGCTCAAGCCCGGCGCCCGGGGGCTCTTGAACGGGGGAAAGCTTATCTCACCCGAAGGAAGATAATAGACGCGCGAGAGCAATCGAGTGCCTGGGCGTTTGCGTCTAGCGAGGGGGCGCTACACCTGAACGCGCAGCCCACAGCTATGCGACGGTCTCCTCCACGAGTCCCGTCGTAAGGCTGGGTGGGTTGGGGACGATAGCAGATGTCGGCAGGTAACGCCGATCTTGGTCCTGAAATGGGCGAGAACGTCCAGCATTCAGCCAACGGGTAACTGCTGTCGCCCGCCACGCATTCGCGCTCTCGGGCGGCCGAATTACCCGCGTCCATTCAGAATCCGGAACAAGATGATAGGGAAACGAGATAGACGGGGCGAGCATCGCGCGAGTGACGTGGCTGCTGAGGGCTTTATACCGGCGATTGAGGGTTTGAGAGGGGTGGCAATACTAGCCGTTCTTATGTTTCACCTGAAACTTCAATATTTTAGTCTTGGGTGGGCGGGAGTAGAGCTATTTTTTGTAGTATCGGGGTTCCTGATCACACGAATTTTACTCGCCGCGCGCACACAGCCAAATTACTTCCGTAACTTTTACGTGCGTCGCTCGCTGCGAATATTCCCGATCTACTATTTCACTATAACGGTAGTGGCGATTGCGACCATTCTTTCTAATGAAAACGCGAGTGCAGTACCGTATTATTTCTTCTACTTGCAAACCATCCCACAGATCCGCTCATGGTTCGGCGACGTGCCATCGCTTGGGCACACCTGGACGCTGGCAATCGAAGAGCAATTCTACCTGCTGTGGCCCCTCGCGGTACTCATTTTCGGCGGCCGAAAACTGCCGCAATTCCTGGTCGCGATGATCGCGACTGGTCTTGTCCTGCGCATTGTCGCCCTGAGTTTCAGCAACCCATACCTGATGGACGGCTGGATGGGGGTCCAACTGGACGTGCTGGCCGCAGGCGCGTTGGTCGCGTATGCCGTGACCGCCACCCCAGGGGAGAAATTCCGACGCTGTATCATGGTCGCGTTGTACTTAGGCATAGGCGGGCTCGCGGTACTCTCGTGGCGCGTCGGTCTCGAGGTATTCTGGACTCCCCTGCAGTGGGGAAGCGCCTGGTACGCCCCCATCGTGATAACGCTGATGGCCGCTGCGTGCTGCGGTGCGGTCGGGCTGGCTGCAATTCAGCATAAGAGTACTCGTATGCTGGAGTTTTGGCCCCTCATGAAGGTAGGGAAAATCAGCTACGGCCTATACATGTTTCATTTGTTCGTGTTTGTAGACATCGACCAGATCTTGCTGCGATCGCAAATTCCGCCAGAATGGATTGGCTCCTGGCTAACGCCGCTGTTCAAGATTGTGGCGGCGTTCGCCATTGCTTGGCTTTCCTGGCGGTTCGTCGAAGCACCACTCAATCGGCTGAAAAGCCGCTTTACGCTGCCGGTTGACGCCGGAGCCGAGTCGATTGGCAGCGCGCGTCTGGGAACCGAAGAGTTACGCGAGTCGAAGGCGAGGCCGTTCGCCCCGGTCTCTCCACCGCCGAGCACTTCGGCCTCGGCGGAATGATTTCGAAGCCGCAGAACACCGGCTCGTCGCTAACTACAACGCCACTGGCGCGGCGACGCTTGCGCAGGCGCCCGGGCGACGGCAGGATGGCCGGGGCTGTGACGAATGTGCGGCCCACCGCGCGCCGCCCACATCCGCCAGACGCTTCTGCCCGGTGCGCGCGACCCGAAGCGTCTGCATGTCGTGTCTGTCGATGCGGAGAACTCGCGATACGGGTGAGGCCCCCCGGCGTGCCCGCAGGCACCGGGAGACGAGCCCCGAAGAACGGGAACTCTGGCACCGCGCCGTCGCCGACGTAGCGCCGCTCGCGAGCCGGGTGGACGCAGGGCCGGACCCTGTCGCGCCCGCGCCCGCCGCCGCCCCGCCATCGCAGCCGGCACCTCCCCCACCGCCGGCGCCCGAACCCCGACCGGCCCCCGCGCGCATGCCGGCGCCCCGGCCGGACCCCGCGGGCATCGGCAACGGGCTGGATCGCCGGACGATGTTGCGTCTGCGCCGCGGGACGATCCCTCCCGAGACGCAAGTCGATCTGCATCGGTGCACCCAGGATCAGGCGCACAGGCTACTGACCGGCTTCCTCGCCGCCAGTCAGGCCTCGGGCCGCCGCTGCGTGCTGGTGATCACCGGCAAGGGTTACGGCTCCGACGGGGCGGTCGGCGTGCTGAAGACCATGGTCCCGCGCTGGCTGGACGAGCCGCCCAACCGCGGGCGGGTCTTGGCCTACTGCCACGCCAATCTCAGTCACGGCGGCGACGGCGCACTCTATGTGCTGCTGCGCCGCGACCGGCGCCTACCGCCGCGCTGACGCGGCGATAGCGCTCACTCGATCCGCTCGACGTAGACCGGGCTGCGGCCGGCTTTGTGCAGGCCGATCTCCCGCGCCGCGGCGCGGCTGAGATCGATGCCGCATCGGCCGCACCGATCCGTGACGCGGACGATCACCGAGCGGTCGCCACGGGAAACGCGCACCATGGCGTCGCACGGGTGGCGGTTGGAGGCGGCGGTGAACTCGTCGCCGTCGTACCGGTCACCGCAGGCCGTCTTCCGGCCTTCGAACTTCGCGGCGTAGTGAGACCCCGACACCCGCGTCGGGTTGATCGGCATGGCCGAGGCGGGCGCGACGATCGCGAGGGCGAGGAGTGCTGCGAGCAGGAAACGCAAGGATTCCTCCTTTGGCTTCAATTGCGGCGCGCACGCAGCCAGGACCGGACCCGAGACTAGCGGGACGGCCGGAACGCAGACGCCGCATGGAACTGCGGCTGCGCACCGGAAGGCTACGAAAGAGCCGACATTGGCGGGACGGACCGGAGGGCCCGAGGGGAGGCGAGAGGATCGGCCGACCTTGCAAATCGACCACGTCGCGCGCGGGACCGGCGTTCAGGCCGGTGGATACACGGGTTGCGTCGCCACCGATACCGGTAGTCCGGTGCTGCCCCTCCGACGAGCCACGGGCCTCGGTCGGGGGCGCAGTTGACGCGCGACACCTCATCACGAAATCGAGATTAGAACACTTCTCGAGTGCGAGTCGAGTCGCTCGAGCCGAGGGGCTTCCCCTCTCGGGTGCCTGCGCCGGCCGCTCCGGCGGAAAAGGAGGGCGCTGCCGGGGAAATTACGCTGGCAATCTCGGCGGCCGCCCTTAAAGTCCCGCCGCATGAGAGACGTGATCGAGACACCGGAAGCGGACGCGCCGGCCACGACGCCGACGCGCGAGGAATGGCTGGCGAAGGCGCAGACGCTATCCGAGGCGCTGCCGTTCATGCGGCGCTATGCCGGCGCCACGTTCGTCATCAAGTACGGCGGCCACGCGATGGGGGAGACCGAACTGTTCCGGTCGTTCGCCCGCGACATCGTCCTGCTGCGGCACGTCGGCATCAACCCGGTGGTGGTGCACGGCGGCGGGCCGCAGATCGGCCGGATGCTCGATCGCCTGAAGATCAAGAGCGAATTCATCGACGGCCTCCGCGTCACGGACAAGGAAACCGTCGACGTCGTCGAGATGGTCTTGGCCGGCTCGATCAACAAAGAGATCGTCTCGGCCATCAACGCCGCGGGCGGTTTCGCGGTCGGCCTCTCGGGCAAGGACGGGAACCTGATCCTCGCGCAGCGCCTGCGCAGGACCAAGCGGGACCCGAACTCCAACATCGAGCGGATTCTCGATCTCGGCCTCGTCGGTGAGCCCAGCGAGATCAATCCGCATATTCTCGACTTCTACGAGCGCTCGGACATCACGCCGGTGATCGCACCGATCGGAATCGGCGCCAGCGGCGAGACTTTGAACATCAACGCGGATACGGTCGCCGGCGCGATCGCGGCGGCGATTGGTGCCAAGCGGCTGTTGATGTTGACGGATATCGAGGGCGTTCTCGACAAGAGCGGCTCCCTCATCCAGCAGATGACGATGGTCGAAGCCCGCCACTACATCGGCGACGGCACCATTCGGGGCGGCATGATCCCGAAGATCGAGACTTGCCTCGAGGCCGTGGGCAAGGGCGTCGAAGGCGCCGTCATCCTCGACGGCAGGGTGCCGCACGCGCTGCTGCTGGAATTGTTCACCGAGCACGGCGCCGGAACCCTCGTCGTCGCCGACTGATCCGCCGCCGGAATCCTTCCTTGCGTCAGAGCTCCTTCAGGAGCCCGAAAAGCTCGAAGGGAATGCGGCCGGGGAACAGGCCCACGTCGGCGTTCGGCTTGCCGAACAGGTAGCCTTGCACGTAGTCGGCTCCGCAGGTCCTCGCGAACTCCAGCGAGGATGCGTCGTCCACCATTTCGAAGACGGTGCGAATGTCGAGATCCCGGCAGACCGAGACCAGCGCCTTGAGAAAGGCCAGCCCCTTCGGCGTCTTGCGGGCACCCTGCATCGCCGGGCCGTCGAACTTGACGATGTCGACATCCAGTGTCGCCAGATAGCCGAAGTTGGCGGCACCGGCACCGAAGTCGTCGAGGCAGACGACGTAGCCCTGCGCCCGCAAGCCCAGGACGAACCGGTTGGCGGCGGCGAGATCGTGCATCCGGCTGGATTCGGTGATCTCGAAACTGAGCCGGCCGCGGAGCCAGCGGTTGTCCGCCAGCAGTTCGTGCAGCTTCTCGGCGTGGCTGGCGGACACGGCCGACTGGCCGGACAGGTTGACGGCACAGCCCACGCCGATGCTCGACCGTGAGCAGCGGAGCCACTCGACGACCTTGCGGGCCATGCCGATGTCGAAGGCGTCGATCAGCCCGACTTCCTCGGCCAGTGAAATGTGCTCGAAGGTGGTTTTCAGGCCCGTGCTGCGCGGAAAGCGGGCCAGCGCCTCGTAGTGGTGAATGGTTCCCCGTTGCGCATCGATGATCGGCTGGAAAACCATGTCGTACTTGCCGGTGCCGATGGCTCGCTTCAGTCCATCGATGACGCGCGCCGCCTCGGCGGTGAGGGACGCGAACGACGCCGACCGGCCGAGCGCGCCCGCGGCGTTGCCCGAGGCGCTGCGAAACCGGTTGATGATGTAGACCACGCCCTTGGCGATCTCCTCGGTGCGCATCTCCGCGCCTTCGAGCGCCAGGCTCGCCGTCTCGATACCCCCGGCCGCTCCGGGGTGCGCATCCGGCGGAAGAAGTTCGGCCAGCTCGCGCCCCAGCGTGCCGAGATCCAGTCCGGCGTCGTGGACGAGCCCGAACCGATCCGGGCCGAACCGGGCGGCGAGGTCGCCGTCGCTGGATCGGGCGCGGAGCCGGCCGCCGACGGCCCGGAGCAGTTCGTCGTCCGCCGTGGCGTCGCCGTCCACCGGCGGGGCACCGAGCCCGGGGATGCGAACCAGGGAGAGGCGCAGCGATCCGGTCGCCGCAGCGTCCGAATCCGCGAACTGTCGGCAGACGTTCGCCACAAACGCCTTGCTGTCGAGAAGGCCGCTGGCCGCGTCGCGCGCCGCCATCTCTTCGGCCGCCGTGGGCGCCGTCTTGGCTGCGCCGCGTAGGCCGAGAAAGGTGTGTCCGCCCAGTTCGGGCAGGCGGTGGCCGGCACAGCTGAACGAAACGGCGGTGTCGCCGCGACCGCGTAGAACCAGCACCGCCTGTTCCGTGCGATGCTGCCGGTCCACCGACGCCAGCAGCCGACCGGCTGCCGCCCGTTCGGCCGGGATGACGAGATCGACGAAGGACGAGCCGATGAGGTCCGGCGCGCGGCGCCCGAGCAGCGATTCCACGGCGCCGTTGGCGTAGACGATGCGGTCGCCGGCATCGAGCTCCAGCAGAACCTCGGGCCAGGCGAACGCGAACGCGAGAAAACGGTTGCGCTCGGCGCGAAGGGCTGACGAAGCGGACGGCGTCGACGCTGTCAAGAATGCCTCCGGTCGGGAAGGAGCGAGGCTCCAGGCGACGAACACGCAATCCTCCCACACAATCCTTTATGATCCGTCAAGGTTTCCCCCGCAGCCGTCCTTCGACCGAACCGGGGAAGGGGTTGTCACTTTCAGCCGGACAGGCCACAAATGCCGCAAATGCGCGATACAGCCCACGCCGCCCGACAGCCCATCTCGCCGCTGCGCGAGGCGGAAGCCTGGCTCTTCGACCTCGACAACACCCTCTACCCGGCGGCGATCGACCTGTTCTCACAGATCGACGTGAAGATGCGCGGCTTCATCGCCGAGTTTCTCGGCCTGGAATTGGAGGACGCCTACGCGCTGCAGAAGCGCTACTTCGAGACGTACGGCACCTCGATGCGCGGCCTGATGGATTTGCACGGCCTGGAGCCGGCGGCGTTCCTCGAGCACGTGCACGACATCGACCTGAGCGTGCTCGACCCGGCGCCGCTGCTGGAGCGGGCGCTGGCGGCGCTACCGGGGCGGAAATTCGTCTTCACCAACGCGTCGACCGCGCATGCTCACCGGGTGCTCGGCCGCCTGGGCGTCGGTCATCACTTCCTGGAAATCTTCGATATCGTCGCCGCCGACTACCGCCCGAAGCCCGAGCCGGAGATCTACCGGACCCTGATCGACCGCCACGAGATCGACCCCCGCACCACGGTGATGGTCGAGGACATGGCGCGCAACCTTCTACCGGCCGCGGCGCTCGGCATGACGACGGTGTGGATCCACAACGGCTCGGAGCTGGGCACGCTCGGCGCCGACGCGGGCCACATCGACCACGTCGTCGAGGATCTGGTTCCGTGGCTGGCCGCGGTGGCCGAGGGGCGGATCTGAGCTCAGCTCGATTGCCCGGGCTCGGTGCCGACGCACGGAGCCTGTGCCGCGGACTCGGCAAGACAGTGCTGACGCGCACGCTCCAGGCGCCGCGGACAACTGGCGAACGCATCGCCGCTGCAGTCCTTGTCCCGGCAATCGGTCTCGCAATAGTCGAGATCGGCCGGCAGATCTTCTATACAACCGTCGAGACTGTGGGTCAGGGTGTCCCACAGAGTCTTCGCATCACTCAATTTCGGTCTCATTTGCGTGCCCGCCCCTGGACGAATCGACGAAGGCCGGAACAATCGCCGAAGACTCCCGGCGTGTCAAATGACGAGCTGTGATTTCATCGCGTGTCTTCCGGAATATGGGGCAGGCCAAAGTGAACGCGACCCGACCGGGAGCCGCTGTCGCGGTTGACACCGGGCCGTCGTCTGCGCATCGTCCCGCAGCGACAAATCTCCCGGATCGAGGGCGCCCGACGATGACCGAACCGCTGCAAGCGACGATCGACGCCGCCTGGGAGGAGCGCGAGCACATCGGTGCCGGCACCGCCGGTGCGGTGCGTGACGCCGTCGAGGAGGCGCTCGCGCTGCTGGATGCGGGGCGGGTGCGCGTCGCCGAGCCGGTCGACGGCGGCTGGCGGGTCAACGCCTGGCTGAAGAAAGCCGTGCTACTCTCGTTCCGCCTGAACGACAGCGTCGTCGTGCAGGGCGGCCCCGGCGGTGCCGGCTGGTTCGACAAGGTGGCGCCGAAGTTCGAGGGCTGGGACGACACGCGCTTCCGCGCCGCCGGCTTCCGCGCGGTGCCCGGCTGCGTCGTCCGTCGCTCGGCCTACGTCGCACCCGGGGTCGTACTGATGCCGTGCTTCCTCAACGTCGGCGCCTATGTCGACGAGGCCAGCATGATCGACACCTGGGCGACCGTCGGCAGTTGCGCGCAGATCGGCAAGCGCTGCCACATCTCCGGCGGCGCCGGCATCGGCGGCGTTCTGGAGCCGCTGCAAGCAGAACCCGTGATCATCGAGGACGGCTGCTTCATCGGCGCGCGTGCCGAAGTGGCGGAAGGGGTGCGCGTCGGCCGCGGCTCGGTGCTGTCGATGGGCGTCTACCTCGGCGCCTCGACGCGCATCGTCGATCGCACCACCGGCGAGATCCACTACGGCTTCGTCCCGCCCTGGTCGGTGGTCGTCTCCGGCACGATGCCGGGCAAGCCGCTGCCGGACGGCAGCCCCGGCCCCGGCCTCTACTGCGCGGTGATCGTCAAGCGGGTCGACGAGAAGACGCGGGCGAAGACCTCGATCAACGAACTGCTGCGCGATTGACCACAGCCCGGCCGTCGCCCGCTCCGATCGATCCGCTCGAACTCGCCCGCGCCCTGATCCGCTGCCCCAGCGTCACGCCGCACGACGCGGGCGCGCTCGCGGTGCTGGAGGACGCCCTGCAACCGATGGGCTTCGTCTGCGAGCGGATGCGCTTCGAGGAGGCGGGTACGCCCGCGGTCGACAACCTCTACGCCCGGCTCGGCCGGTCCGGCCCGAACGTCTGCTTCGCCGGGCACACCGATGTGGTCCCGCCCGGCGACCGGGCGTTGTGGAGCGTCGATCCGTTCGCGGGCGAAGTCCGCGACGGCCGCCTGTGGGGCCGCGGCGCGTCGGACATGAAGGCGGCGATCGCATGTTTTGTCGCCGCCGTCTCCCGCTTTCTCGCCGCGGAAAAGGGTGCGGGCTTCGGCTCGATCAGCCTGCTGATCACCGGCGACGAGGAGGGTCCCTCGGTCAACGGCACGCGCAAGATGCTGCGTGCGCTGGCCGAACGCGGCGAGGCGATCGACGCCTGCATCGTCGGCGAGCCGACCAATCCGCACACGCTTGGCGAGATGATGAAGATCGGCCGGCGCGGCAGCCTGAACGCGGCGATCACCGTGTACGGCGTGCAGGGCCACAGCGCCTATCCGCACCTGGCCGACAACCCGATCCCCCGCCTGCTGCGCCTGCTGACGGCGATCGACGGCACGCCTCTCGATCACGGAACGGACCACTTCCAGCCATCGACGGTGGCGATCACCTCGGTCGACGTCGGCAATCCGGCGACCAACGTCATTCCCGCCCGCGCCGCCGCCCGCCTCAACGTGCGCTTCAACGACCGGCACTCGGGCGAGAGCGTGCGGCGCTGGCTGGCGGAGCGGTGCGACGAGGCCGGCGGGCGCGTCGACCTGCACTGCGAGGTCAGCGGCGAATCCTTTCTCTGCCCGCCCGGCCCGCTCACCGCCACCGTCGCAGCGGCGGTCCGTTCCGTCACCGGCCGGGAGCCGGAGGCGAGTACCACCGGCGGAACGTCGGACGCGCGTTTCATCAAGGACGTCTGCCCGGTGTGCGAGTTCGGCATGGTCGGCGAGAGCGCGCACAAGGTGGACGAGAATGTGCCGCTGGCCGACATCGACGCCCTGGCGCGAATCTACGAAGCGGTTCTCGACGGCGTTTTCGCCGGAGGGGAGCGGCGTTGATCGTCCGCGAGGTGATCGTCTCGCTGTATGGCGCGTGGCGGCTGGCCCGCCTGGACGCGAGCGCCCTGGCGCTGTTCGATGCGTCGCCGGCGGGAGCGCGGCGTTCGTTTCTCGCGGCGGCGGTGGTGGCGCCGATCTTCGTCCTGGTGATGGCGCTGTTGCCGCCGGAGGCCGCGGCGGCCGGCGGCTATCGCTGGATCGCGGCGGAGGCGATCGCGTATGCGACCTCCTGGGTCGCCTATCCGGTCATCGCCGAGTGGCTGACGTGGCAGCTCGGCTGTCGCGACAAGTTCGAAGGCTACCTCTGTGTCTACAACTGGGCGATGGTGCTGCAGAATGCGGCACTGCTGCCGCTGGTCGTGCTCACCTCGCTGGAGGTGCTCCCGCCGGAAGCCCAGCAACTTCTCTGGATGGCGGCGATCGCCCTGATCATGGGCTTCCTCTGGTTCGTCGCCCGGACCGCGCTCGGCGTCGGCGCGATGACGGCGGCCGGGCTGGTGGTGCTGGACCAACTGCTCAGCATCGTGATCGACGCGATCGCCGCCGCGGTGAGCTGACCTGAGCCGTCGCCGGGCCCGTCCGGGCGACGGCCGGGCTCACAGCCGCGCCAACAACTCCGCCTTCTTCGCCGCGAACTCCTCCTCCGAGAGGATACCCTTGTCGCGGAGGCCGGCCAGCCGCTCCAGCATGGCGAAGATATCGTCGGCGGAGTGCGCATGCGCCGGCTGGGCGGGGGGGGTCTGGTTGCTCGATGGGAGCGCCTCGGCAAAGGGTTGCGTCTCCGGCGCCATCTGCTGGCTCGTCCCTGCCCAGGCGGGCGTCTCGACGGGCGCCGGTGGCTCTCGCCTCGCATCACCCGGCGCGCCCGGTCCCGAGACGACCGGCAAGTCCGCCACGCGGACGAGGCCGTACTGGCTGGTGAAGGTGAGCGACGCGTCGCCGCCCTGCTGCTGCGAGACGCCGCCGATGCTGTGATCGAGCGTGTCGTAGACGGTGAGCGCGCCGCCGATCTCGATCGCCAGCCGCCGGGTGCCGGGGAAGACCGCATAGCGGATATCGTTCTGCTGCCCGGTCGAGGACGGATAGCCGAGGTCGTTCGGCCACCAACTGCCGCCCGATCGGCCGGGCTCATCGACGAACAGGCTGACGCCGCCGCCGTAGTCGCCCTGTCCCTGGCGCTGGAACTGCCCGGATGACGGCGCCGGTGCGAAGAGTCGGCGACCGAGCGCGCCCGCGAGGTCGGCGCACAATCCATCGACGCGCGCCTTCAAGGCGTTGTTGAACATGTCGCCGATCATCGTCATGCCCCCCTGCGACCACTGCCCCATGCCGCCGAACTCGGGATGATCGAATTGCGCCATGCTGCCGCCGCCGGCGCCGACGCTGTAGAGCATCGCCGTCACCGCCTCGGTGCTGAAGCCGTGCTTCTGAGCCAGATCCTCGATGATCCGCCGCCCGTCCGGCGTGAGTTGCCGCATGGTGAACCTCGCCTCCCGAATTTTGCCGGGCGCAATGACCGGCGGATGAATCGTAGCATCCGGCCGAGCGGCGGTCTTCAGCCATCGACCGCCCGGCCACCCCGCTCAGTAGTCGACGGCCACCAGCACCAGCCCGCACGCCGGGGCAGTGGGGCCGCCGCGGGCACGGTCACGCGCAGCCAGCGCGTCTGCCACGTCCGCCGTCGTCCACTTTCCTTCGCCCGCGAGCTTCAGCGTGCCGGCGAAGATCCGCACCTGATTGTGCAAGAACGAGCGGGCGTCCGCCTGGATCCGAATTTCCTCGCCGCACCGCCGCACCGAGAGCGCGTCCAGCGTCTTCACCGGCGAGGGCGCGCGGCACATGGTCGAGCGGAACGAGGTGAAGTCGTGCCGGCCGACCAGGGCGCCCGCCGCCGCCGCCATCCGGTCGACATCGAGCGGCACGGGGACCCACCAGACCCGGCCGCGGTCCAGCGCCGGACGCGCCGGCCGGTCGAGGATACGGTAGAGGTAATGACGTGCCTTGGCCGAGAAGCGGGCGTGGAAATCGTCGTCGACGACATCCGCCCGCACGACCGCGACCGGGTGCGGTCGGAGATGGAAATTGACCGCGTCGCGCACCGTCGCCACCGGAGCCACCCGCGCGAGATCGACGTGCGCGACCTGGCCGGCGGCATGGACCCCGGCGTCGGTCCTCCCGGCTCCATGGACCACCGCGCGCTCGCCGCTATAGCCCAGGATCGCCTCTTCCAGCGCCTGCTGCACCGACAGCCCGTTCTCCTGCCGCTGCCAGCCGACGAACGGCCCGCCGTCGTACTCGATCGTCAGGCGATAGCGGGGCACGGTCGATTCGCTCTGCCGCCTGCAAGGGAATAGTAACGAAGTTTCGGTAAAACAAACGGGAGCGAGACGCCGGCGCCGCACGCTCCTGTGCCCGCCACCTCGTAGAAAGACACGGGCATGGCCGAAGAGGTCGCCGACGCGATCCGGGATGTCGACAGGGACTCCTTATTCATACTCCCTCTCGCGATGATCCCGATGCAGACACCGGCGCTCCGCCACGCGCGGATCATCAAGAACGTGCGTCTCGACAGTGTCATCGAGCTTTTCGAAGACGTCGGCTGCGGCTCCGGCCAGATCAGCGTCGAGGATGCCGCCCGCCAGTTCAACTGGCGCGACGTGCCGGTTCACCCCGACCTCGTGGTGCTCCGCAAGCTGGAGATGCTGCCCAGCTTCGATGTCTACAGCCTGCGCATCCTGCTGCGCAATCACAACATTCCGGTCAACGACTTCGACTCCCTGCGCTTGTCGGCCAGCAAGAACAAGGAACTGACGTCCTACATGATGGCCTTCACCCGGCCGCTCATTCACAACATCTACGGCGAAGCCGACCTGACGATCCACAGTTTCGAGGACATCGTCGGGCTGTTCCGCGCCCCGGACGTGCGCAAGGCGCTCGACAAGCTGCGGGTGATGGCGCAGAAGCTGGAAATCAAACTGGAAGAGATCCCGCAATTCCTGGAGGACTACGGCGACATTTTCCTCTCGCTCTCGTATTATCGCCAATGTCTGGACCAGATCGAGCCGCACGTCAGCGGCTTTCTCGAGTGGTTGGAAGACTTGCGCCGCAGTTGGCCGGCACAGCGTGATCCCAACCTGCTGGCCGCCTGCCGGATGATCGAGGAGACGATGAACGCGACGATGCTGGCCGTCACCGGCCGCTTCGAGAGCTTCGATCGCGGCACCAAGGACCTGTGGGACCACGTCTCCGCCGACAGGTTCCGCAAGGTCGAATCGCTGATCCAGAGCTACCACACGACGATCGGCGGCACGCTGTGCGCGCTGACGGTGAAGATGGAGAGCTGGACGAAGACGTTCGCCCACAAGAAGGCCGGCGGCCCGGCGAAGCGCGCCGAGTTCGTCATGACGGGGATGCGCCAGGGGATGGAGAAGATCCAGAACATCGAGGACTCGGCGCCGGTGATGTCGCAGCTGCAGTGAGGCGGCGGGCCGGCGCCGGGATCACCCGATCCCGCCCGGCCGGCGGAACTGCTTCGCGAGCTGCAGGCCCTGCCGCTGGTAGGACGAGCCGATCCCGCTGCCGTAGAGGCGCTCGGGAACGGCTGTCAGCCGCTCGTACACCAGCCGCCCGACGAACTGGCCGTCCCGCAGTGCGAAAGGCACTTCGAACGATCGGATTTCCAGCACCGCGCGTGAGCCTTCGCCGCCGGCCGAGGCGAGGCCGAAGCCCGGATCGAAAAAGCCTGCGTAGTGCACGCGGAATTCTCCGACCCGCTCGTCGTAGGGGCGCATCTCGGCGGCGTGGTCGGGCGGCACCGTCACTGCCTCCTTGGAGGCGAGGATGTAGAAGTCGCCGGGGTTGAGGACGACGCAGCCGAACGCGTCCGGGAACACCGGCTCCCAGAATTCGGCCGGATCGTAGCGCGCGATCTCCGCCAGATCGATCAGGCCGGTATGATGACGCGCCCGCCAGCCGGCCGGGAGCCCGGCCGGGGGTGCCAGATCGACGGTGATCGCGGTGCCGGCGCCGATGCCCTGCTCCACCGCGTCCATGTCCAGCGGCGGGATCGTCGCGTGCGGGCGGCGCGATGCCGTCTCGGCCGGCCGCGCCGCACCACGCCGCAGCCGGAGCTGGCTGACGCTGGTGCCGCGGCGCACCAGGATGCTGAAGGTGCGCGGGCTGATCTCCGCCCACATCGGCCCGGCGTAGCCCGCGGCGATCTGGTCGAACACGCCCGAGTTGTCGGTGATCAGCCGGGTGAAGACGTCCAGCCGCCCGGTCGAACTCTTCGGATTGGCGATCCCCGACGTCTCCCGGCCGAGCGCCAAGCTTTCCAGCAGCGGGACGACGTAGACGCAGCCCTTTTCCAGCACCGCACCGCCGTCCAGGTCGAAGCGGTGCATGCCGAACGCCGCCAGCCGGTCCTCGACCGTGGCGCCCGGCCCGGCCAGGAAGCTGGTGCGCACGCGCCAAGCCTCGCCGCCCAGCCGCAGGTCGAGGCTCGCCGGCTGAATCTGTGCCTCGTCGATCGGCTCGGCGGCGACGATCTCGCCCGCCCGGATCAGCGCGCGGATTTCCTGGCACGGCAGCAGGCCATGCGGCGGCGCGGCCGGAGCGGCGCCGTTCTCGGCCTCGATCGCCGTGCGCGTCGGATGCGCCGTCTCGCCCGCCACGGTGCCGATCTCCTTCGTTGAACCGCCGGCAGGGATAGCAGGGCCGGGCAGCGGCGACAATGCCGCCACGCGCGAGCGCGTTGCATGCGCGAATACCGCTTTGCCGCGACCGGCGCGCGCACTAAATTCCGCGCGAACACCGAAGGGATCATCAGCGTGAGCGTCGAGGGCAGGCAGAAGCGGATCACCGTCCCGCAGATCACCGCGATGAAGGGGGCGACGCCGGTCGTCTGCCTCACCGCGTACACCTCGTTGACCGCCGTTTTGCTCGACGAGTCCGTCGACCTGCTGCTGGTCGGCGACAGCCTGGGCATGGTGCTCTACGGCATGGAAAACACGCTGGGTGTGACCCTCGACATGATGATCGCCCACGGCCAGGCGGTGATGCGCGGCTCGAAGCGGGCGTGCGTCATCGTCGACCTGCCGTTCGGCAGCTATCAGGAATCGAAGGAGAGCGCGTTCCGCAACTCCGCGCGCGTGATGAAGGAAGTCGGCTGCGCCGGCGTCAAGCTGGAGGGCGGCATCGAGATGGCGGAGACGATCCGTTTCCTCGTCGAGCGCGGCATCCCGGTGCTGGGACACGTCGGCCTGCTGCCACAGTCGGTCAACACCGCCGGCGGCTTCCGCTCGCTCGGCCGCGGCGAGAAGGAGGCGGCGGACATCATCGCCGATGCCGAGGCGGTGGCCGAGGCCGGCGCCTTCGCCATGGTGATCGAGGGCACGGTCGAGCCTTTGGCGCGGCAGATCACCGGCATCGTCCCGGTGCCGACCATCGGCATCGGCGCATCGCCGGCCTGCGACGGCCAGATCCTGGTGACCGAGGACCTGACCGGCCTGTTCTCCGACTACAAGCCGAAGTTCGTCAAGCGTTACGCCGAACTGGGCCAGGGGATCGCCGCCGCCGGCCGGGAGTATGCCGAGGAGGTGCGCTCGCGCCGCTTCCCGACGCTCGACCACTGCTTCGGCACGAAGACGCCGAAGCGTGAGCCGGCCTGAGGCGGGAGGGCGGGGAATGGACGGCGGGCACGGCATCGAGATCGTCCGCACCGTCGCCGACCTGCGCGCCCGGGTGCGCGGCTGGCGGCAGGCGGACGAGCAAGTCGCCCTGGTGCCGACGATGGGGGCGCTGCACGAGGGCCATCTGACGTTGGTGCGCCACGCGCGGACGCTGGCGGACCGGGTGTGCGTCACGCTGTTCGTCAACCCGATGCAGTTCGGGCCGAACGAGGACTACACCATCTATCCGCGCGACGAGGCGGCGGACGCGGCGAAGCTGACCGCGCTCGGCGGAGATCTTTTGTTCGCGCCCACCGTCGAGGAGATGTACGCGCCCGGTGCGGGCACCCGCGTCGTCGTCACCGCGCTGGGCGACATCCTGGAGGGCGAGCACCGGCCGGGCTTCTTCAGCGGCGTCGCCACGGTGGTGAGCAAGCTGCTGCTCCAGGCGCTGGCGGACGTGGCCGTGTTCGGCGAGAAGGACTATCAGCAACTCCTCGTCATCCGCCGCATGGTCACCGACCTGTGCATCCCGACCCGCATCGAGGGCGTGCCGACGGTGCGGGAGGCGGACGGCCTGGCGCTTTCGTCGCGTAACGCCTACCTGACCGCCGAGGAGCGGCAGATCGCCCCCGCTCTGCACCGCACACTGGCGGCGGTCGCGGCCGGCGTCGCCGGCGGCGCGGACGCGGTCGAACGCGCCGAGCGCGGCGAGGCCGAACTGCTGAGCGCCGGCTTCACCTCCGTCGACTACGTCGCCGTCCGCGACGCGGACACGCTGGCCGCCTACCAGGACCCCAGCCGACCCGGCCGCGTGCTTGCGGCAGCCCGACTGGGCGGCACGCGGCTGATCGACAACGTGCCGCTGGGGTAGGGCACTTGCGAGCGACGGTCTATACCGACTGATCCGCAATCCCAGGAGAGGCTTTACGGCTAAAATCACTGTTACGATCTAACCCGTCTTATTCATCAGGGAGGGTCGGCGGCGGTTTTGTCGCTGGAGCCGATCCGTGTGGCGAGCTGGTTCGGCGGCGTCTTCGTCGCCGGGTTTGGACTGGTTCCGATCGACGCGTCGGGGGTTTCGGAGATGGGCTCAAGGGCAAGAAGCTCGCCAACGCGGACTGGGTGAGCGTGACCGATCCCGAGGCGAAGATCGCCAGGATGAAGGATGGGACGACGCATCTGGCGTACAAGCCGGAACACGCCGTCGATCTCGACACCGGTGCGGTGGTCGCGGCCGAGATCCACCCGGCGGACCAGGGCGACACGACGACGCTGCCGGGCACGCTGGAGGCGGCCGCGGCGAACCTGGCGAAAGTCGGCAGGGCGCCGACGACGGCCGAGACGGCCGAACTCGTCGCCGACAAGGGTTATCACTCGCGGGCGGTGCTGAAAGACCTCGACGGCGGCGTCTGGAAGACGCGCATCGCCGAGCCGCAGCGCACGGCGTTCCTTCGCTGGCACGGCGATACCGAGGCGCGGGACGCCGTCTACGCCAACCGCAACCGGCTGCGCTCGGCGGTCGGCAAGGCGGCAATGCGACGCCGCGCCGAAATCGTCGAGCGATCGTTCGCCCATAATCTGGAGCGCGGCGGCATGCGCCGGACCTGGCTGCGCGGCCGGGAAAACGTCCGCAAGCGCTACCTGATCCACGTCGCCGGCCACAACCTCGGCATCCTGATGCGCCAGCAGATCGGCGCCGGCACCCCGAAGGAGGCCGCCGCCCGCGGCCGGGTGGGAACGGCATCGATTACGTCTTCGGCCTGCCGGGCAACAAGGTGCTCGATCGTCTGGTCGACGCCGCCGCCGCCGATACCTGCCCCGAGGCACCGCTGATCCGCCACCTCGTCACTGCCGTCAGCCCCGCAGGACCGTAGCCTCGGCGGGGCGTTTTCGGCCCGCGGGAGCTCGCCACACCGATCGGCTCCAGCGACAAAACCGCCGCCGACCCGGGCGCGCGTGCGCCCTGCTGCAAAACCGAGCGCCGCTTCCGCCGCATCAATCACGTGGCGAAGCCGGATGTGGTCATCCGGCCGCATACTGTGCCTCGGCCGCGGCCAGCACTTCGGTCCGAAAGTACCGGCTCAGTTCTTCGGCAGTGCGCAGGTCCACCTTTCGGCCGAGCAGGTCGGAGAGTTCGATCTCGATACCGGCCAGCCCGATAAGCCCCGGGATGTGACCCGGCTCGAAGTCGACCAGCAGGTCGATGTCACTGTCGGGCCGCGCCGTGCCCCTCAGCGTCGAACCGAACAGCGACAGGGTGCGGATGTGGTGCCGGCGGCAAACGTCGGCGAGCACGGTGGGATCGAGCGGAAGCCGGTAGGCCATGATCGGGTCCTCTCGAGCAGCAGTGCCTGGGCAGATGGACCGCGAACCGGCGCGATGACGATCCTTGGCGTCGAGACCGGCGACATCGTCGTGGCGAGCAAGAAGGGCAAGGCACTTCGAATCCTGCTCGACACGGCAACTGTCTACACGCATGAAAACGGGGTCTCGTTTACGCTCGGCGGCAAACGGTTTCGCAAGGACGGCGTTCTGGGACAGCTCGACGAAACCATTTACATACATTTGGAAAGTTGAGCGTCGCGATCTAGCCATGCGAGAGCTGCGGGCCAGAAGCATCCGTTGGGGTGCGGCCTCCAGTTTTCTGGACTGCGGACGTGGCCGGAGACCATCAGGCTGCTCCAAACCCGACCCCGATAGCGTCATTCGCTCGGACGAAGCGGGGTTCGCTATCCGTTCGTCATCGCCAGGAGGAAAGTCATGGCCTATTGCCAGAAAGGGACGCGATTTACGTAGCGCAGCGTGATCCACCGGAAGCGGTTGCCGGCGAGAGGTTCTTGCGGGCGGCGGTCTGGCGCTTGCATGAAACGAGACCTGCAACAGGGGATCGGACTCATGCGGAGATCGAGACAGACAAAGATCGTTGCGACCATAGGTCCTGCCAGCGGAACCGACGACATGCTCGAGCGCCTGTTCCAGGCCGGGGCGGATGTCTTCCGGTTCAATTTCAGCCATGGAACCCATGAGGAACACGCCGCGCAGCTGAAGCGCGTTCGGGCCCTCGAGGAGCGCGTCGGCCGTCCAATTGGGGTGCTTGCCGACCTGCAAGGGCCAAAGTTGCGCGTCGGTCGCTTTGCTGACGCCAAGGTCAGCCTCGAAACCGGTCATTCGTTTCGCCTGGACTTGTCCGAAGAACCGGGCGGCATCGAACGAGTCCAATTGCCTCATCGCGAAATCTTCGAAGCGCTTCGTCCCGGTGCCCAGTTGCTGCTGGACGATGGACGCCTCTGCCTCGGCGTGACCGCCTGCGGTCCGGACTTCGCCGATACAAAGGTTGTTGCGGGCGGCACGCTCTCGAACAACAAGGGCGTCAACCTGCCCAACGTCGTGCTCGACGTTTCGCCGCTCACGGAAAAGGATCGGCGGGATCTGGAGTTCGCGCTGGAAATCGGCATCAGCCTCATCGCGTTGTCCTTCGTTCAGCGCCCCGAGGACGTGGAGGAAGCCAAGCGCCTGATCGCCGGGCGGGCGCACCTGATCTCCAAGCTGGAGAAACCGTCGGCCATCGAGAAGCTCGAGGAAATCGTCGATTTGACCGATGGCGTCATGGTTGCCCGGGGTGACCTCGGTGTCGAACTCCCCCCGGAAATGGTGCCCGCCATCCAGAAGCGGATCATTCGCACGTGCCGGCAAGCCGGCAAACCGGTGATCGTCGCCACGCAGATGCTGGAGTCGATGATCACTTCCCCGACACCGACGCGAGCCGAGGCCTCGGACGTGGCCAACGCCGTCTACGAGGGCGCCGACGCCGTGATGCTTTCGGGCGAAACTGCCGTTGGGAAGTATCCCGTGGCGGCGGTGAGCATGATGGACCGGATCATCAAACACAGCGAAAACGATCCTGCCTACCCGGAGCTGTTGAACGCAGGTCAGGCCAAACCGAGGCGAACGACGGCGGATACGATTACGGAATCGGCCAGTCGGGCGTCGGCCACGCTTCCGGCTGCCGCCATCGTCACGTTTACGATCTCAGGGGTGACCGCGCTCAGAGCATCACGCCGGCGCCCGGCGGTTCCCATCCTCGCATTCACTCCAACCCTCTGGGTCGCCCGCAACCTGTCGGGAGTATGGGGAATTCACGCGATCCTGGCACAAATGATGGACGACCACGTCGACATGGACGCGCTGGCGGTCAAAGTGGCCACAGAAGAGAACTTCGCGAAAAGCGGTGACCACCTTGTCATTACCGCGGGACTGCCCCTGCACATCCTGAGCCCCACCAACGTCATGCGACTCGTTAAAATTCAGCACGTGCAAACGGACTTCCTGCGGAGGTGACCGCGGACATAGGGGTGTAGATCCCTATGCTTTAGCATCCCCTTGGCGGCGTAGTCTCGCCACGGAGCCACCGACGGCCCACTCGCCGAAGCAGCAAGCATACCCGTGTGGAGCGGAGCGGAAGGGGTTATGCTTAGCGCAAAGGGTCGCGTCAGGCAGGCTACGTACGGGTCGCGGTGCGCGGCATACCGGACGGGCGCTCGGCTTCGGGCCGCCTCCGCCCCTGGAATCGATCGCGGGTTCGGGGCACCGGCGGGAGGGGTCAAGAGCATCGCTCGGGCTGCCCCTCCCGATTTTCTCCACTCCGGACATCGCCGGCGACCAGCGGGCGCCTCCGAAGCGGACCCCGTTCGCGTCGATCGCGCAGCCACCACGAAAGCGTCGTTCGTCCTCCGTTCTTACTCGCCAATTGCAGACCTCCCGGGTTTCGCCGCTGGCCCTTCCAAACGTTCGCTGTCCGATCCATTGGGACAGGCTGGCGGAACATGACGCGCTGAATGCCATGCTGGCACGGTCCTCCGCGCCGCCGTCTTGCACCGGCACCGGCGGCGTCGATGAGCGCTTTCGCGGCGCCCGCAACGAGACGCGGCAGCGACACCACGCGGGGCCCACCGGCGACCTCGTCATCGACGGCGGGTCGGTGGCCACGCTCGCCGCCCACGACCTGCAGTTCTCGTAGCCGGACCACGCGGTGCCACGGAGCGGGTTCGTACACGACCCGAACCCACAGCAGTTCTGCTCTCGCCTTCCGGCAGAACTCGACATCTCCGCCGGCCAGGGCTGTTTCAAATTTTGAGACGTTACGCTGCCAAAGCCGCGATCGCACAGCGACCCTTGCCACCGCGCAGCGCAGGGCGAGGGGGCAATCAAGGTGTTCAGCAGCGTCTGCTCGTGAATCGCAGTCGCAAAAGTACGCTGCTAAAGTGTGATTTGACTGTTTTGGCGAATTTCGCGATGGTAACTTCGCGTAAATCGGCGACCATCTCTGACCGGCCAGGACGTTCGCGACGGTCTGGTAATGCCTTGGAAGGTTCCATCAACGGCGGATGCGGTTCCGCACGTCCGTAGTGCCGGCCGCGACCGTCCGAGAGATGAATGAACCAAGTCCGCTTTGGGAAGGAGTTTGTCATGTCTGTTCCGGATGGACTGATTCTCTGGAATACCCTCGGCAGTGAAGCTGAGGTTGTCGACAGCGCCTACGGCCCGGACTTGACCGTCGATGGCGGGGCGATATCGGCCTTCGTTCCCGGCGTTTTCGGCGGCGCTCTCACCGTTGGCCCCGGTCCATACTACTCTACGGGCATATATCACAATGTCGCGATGCCGGACGTCAACACGAACCTGTCGGCAAATCAGGGAGCCGTAGAACTGTGGTTCAACGCGCGAGACAATCCGAGCGCATACGAGCACAATCCTTACCGACTGTTTGACGGACTGTACGGGTTCGGCACAGGAATGACATTCCAGGTTCGCGATGCCGACCAAACCCCCGGCGGCGACGAGGCACGCCTCCAATTTTACTTTGATGTCGATGTCAACGGCACAAGCGCAGTACAGGCAATATCGAACACCGACGGCCTGCCTGGCGTCGATATCGAAGCGTACAACGGAACGTGGATACACCTCGCTGCCGTTTGGGATCGGGACGGTATCGGCGCCTCTAACGACACGTTGCGGATTTACGTCAACGGCATCGAAGTCGCCGACAGTCAGGAGAGCGGGTGGCTGGACGCGTTCAACGCGACCTCGGCGGATATCGGCGGCGGCAACGACCTGATCGCCGACCGGTTCGCGGTGGATAACATCAAGGTCTGGGACTTCGCCAAGACCGACTTCTCCGACCGCTTCATCGAGGGCTTCGTGGTCGATCCGCCGCAGTCGCTGGTCGGCACCGCCGGCGGCGACACGCTGACCGGCGCCAGCGGCAGCGACACCATCCAGGGCCTGGCCGGCCGGGACAGCCTCGACGGCGCCGGCGGCGGCGACTCCCTCTATGGCGGGTGCGGCAACGACACGGTGGCGGGCGGCGACGGCGACGACCGGCTGTGGGGCAACCGCGGCTACGATTCGCTGGACGGCGGCACCGGCGACGACCGGATCTTCGCCGGCAAGGGCAACGACACTGTCGGCGGCGGCGCGGGCGACGACACGATCCGCGGCGGCGAAGGCCGCGACCGGCTGACCGGCGGCGACGGTGCGGATATGTTCGCCTTCGCCCAGGAAAATGCCCCAGCGGGCGAGCTGGACTGGGTGCAGTGGCGCGCCGAGGACGGCGGCAATGGCCACTACTACGCCGCGGTGTCGGTCGGCGAAATCAGTTGGACCGATGCCGAGGCGGCGGCCGAGGCGCAGGGCGGCTATCTGGCGACCGTCACCAGCGCGGGCGAGAATGCGTTCGTCTTCGGCCTGGTGAGCGACACCAGCGATCCGGATTTCTGGCTTACGGAAAACAATCTCTTGGGGCCGTGGCTCGGTGGTTTCCAGCAGCCGGGATCGGCAGAACCTCTCGGCGGTTGGGAATGGGTGACAGGTGAGCCTTTCTCGTACAGTAACTGGTGGGTGGGAGAGCCGAACAACTATGGGGACGGAACAGAAGACCGCCTCCAGCTGATCAATGGGCCATACTTCAACGACGTCCCGGATCTCGGATCACCGACCCTGTCGATCCGCGGTATGGCGGCCTACATCGTCGAATCGACCGGGGTTCCGGGCAACGACACCATCACTGACTTCACGCCGGGCGAGGACCGGATCAACCTGCACGCCTTCGCCATCGCCGGCCTGGACGCGCTGGCCGAACTCACCCGGCAGCGAGGCGCCGACGTGCTGATCGACCTCTCGGAGGTGGGTGGCCGCGACGTGGTCCTGCTGAACACCAACCTCTTCGACCTGCAGGCGGAGGATTTCCTCCTGTAGCACCGGTAGCGGCGGCACCCTCCTCGGTGCCGCCGCCATCGAGGTGCAATTCGACGCCACGCTGCGGCATCGGCAGTTCCAGGAGAACGGCGTCGGGTACCGGCGGCGCGCCGCCGGCCCACGCGCTCGCCGCCCCGCGATTTTGCGCTCGTCGAGGATTCTTGCTCTCGATCGCTTCGAGACTCGTCCGCGCCCATCAGGTCGCTCTTCCCATGCAGCCGCACCGCGCTTGGCAACCTCATCTTCGGACGCGTGCAGTTCGGAGCTGATGCGCCTCTGAGTTGAGTAGTCGCAGCAACGTTAGAGTCTGTCCGGGAAGTTCATGAGGGGTTGCAGAGTTTTCGGAGCATGAGGCGGATGGAGGCGAGTCTGAGGAAGGCGAGGGCCTTGCGGTTGAGGTTTTCCCAATCCTTGGCCAGACGCCGGCAGCGGCCCAGCCAGCCGATGGTGCGCTCGACGATCCAGCGCTTGGGCAGCACC
>Ga0209573_1000318_pt1 | contig 110592 bp, 82 predicted proteins | sample TNRBio252014_DNA_FD_185870 | JGI IMG/M metagenome (GOLD analysis project Ga0209573, IMG submission 185870) | Wastewater treatment Type I Accumulibacter community from EBPR Bioreactor in Madison, WI, USA - TNR Reactor_6/25/2014_ DNA (SPAdes)... | ecosystem: Engineered > Bioreactor > EBPR >...
TTTGTTGGAATTACTTTCCGCTTTTCAAATCAGCATTCCGGAGATCGGCACACTCAAAGCCACGCACAAACCTTATGTGATCCTGACGTCCAATCGAACGCGGGAACTGAGCGACGCCCTGAAAAGGCGGTGTTTGTACCATTGGATTGACTATCCTGACCTTGCCAAAGAAATGGCCATTGTGAAAAAGCGATTGCCGGATATAGAGCCGCAATTATTGGAACAGGTCGTGCATCACGTCCAAAAATTCCGCGCCCTGAAATTGTCCAAAACGCCTGGGATTTCCGAAACCATAGACTGGGCAGAATCCCTGATGGCATTGGGTTATCGCGAAGTCAACGGCGCTGCATTTGAACAAACCTTAGGCAGCATCCTGAAATCAGCGGAAGACATCCGCCAGATTCGGGCAGAAGGGATCGGAGCTTTTAGTTGAGATGGCAATTTTTTACCACATAGTTCACAATAGGGGTTTTCACAACTTGTCCCGACTCGGCGGGATAGTGCACATAGTTCTGATGCACCCCGGGGAGCAGTTCCTATGTGATCTATGTGACCGATTCTATGTGAACTATGTGGTAAAAAAATCTATCCCGCGAAGCTGGGACAAGTTGTGGTGAGAAAATACGAAATGGCATGAAAAAGCAGGCATTTGAAACGAAAAGCATCACCGAAGGCATCGTCGCTTTTGCGCAATTTGCGCGAAGCCACGGTCTGAATGTGGGGATACAGGAAACCCAGGATGCCCTGCAATCGGCAAAAGGCCCTTTGTTGACTCAGGTCGCCCTCTTTAAAAGCGCTTTAAAAACGATCTTTTGCACTTCGCCCGAAGACCGCCGGTTGTTTGATTGGTTATTTATGGCGTTTTGGGATACGAATCCGATAGACCTGGACGTGCGAAAAAACAAAACCACGGTACAGGGTGTCGTTGAAAAAAAAGCCAACCCCTCCCTCGTGATGTTGGGAAGGGGCAAAACCGACGAGGATGCGGAAGCAGGCAAAAACGTGTCGGGCGCTAACGAAACAGAGCGTTTAAAAACCACCGATTTTTCAAAGCTCGGAGAAATGGACGCCGAACAATTAGAAGCCATTGCCCGCAAGCTGTTTAAGGAAATGGCGATCAGGCTCCGGCGGCGCAGGAAGGAAACCCGCCGCAACGGCCCCATCAACCTCCGGCGAACCATTCGGAGGAGCCTCAACTACGGCGGCGAACCCATGGATCTTTTCCGAAAAGCCCGGCGGCCTAAAAAGCAACGATTGATCGTGTTGCTCGATGTGAGCGGATCAATGGATAAATACAGTTTTTACCTGCTTCGGTTTGTCTGCGCCTTGCGCGAACATTTCCGGCAGTTGGAAGCTTTTGTATTCAGTACCTCGCTGATCAGAATCAGCAAATTGCTGCAACCCAATCAACTGGAGCTGGTTTTGGCGACCATTTCTCAACAAGCAGACAACTGGTCGGGCGGCACACAAATCGGGGAATGCCTGACTGTCTTTTTCGACAAATACGGCAAACAAACCCTCAACGGTTCGCCCGTTGTGCTGATCCTGAGCGATGGACTCGATACCGGCGACCCGAACCTTGTGAGCGAAGCTTTATTTAAAATACAAAAAAGAGCCAAAAAAGTCATCTGGCTCAACCCCCTCAAAGGCATGAAAGGGTACGAACCGCTGGCTGGAGGCATGCAGGCTGCCTTGCTCTGGGTGGACGTGTTTCAGTCGGCCCACAACTTGGAAAGTTTGCTCGAACTCGAAAATATACTAAGCGATGCTTGAACAGTACTTGGAAAATATCCGCACGTTGAGCAAAAAAAGCGAACCGTTTGCCACGGTGGTCGTGGTGCGCAGGGAAGCGCCCAGCTCCGGAAAAACGGGTGACAAAGCGGTCATCAACCAATTTGGCGAAGTCATGGGCTGGGTGGGCGGTGGCTGCGTGGACGCTATTGTCAGGAAAGAAGCGGAAAATGCCATGAAAACCGGTAAAGCCCGCTTGGTCAGAATCGGATATGCTCCCTCCAATAATAAAGAAGAAGGCGTGATGGAATACAAAATGACCTGCCAGAGCGACGGCGCCGTCGAGGTGTTCATTGACCCGGTTTTGCCGCCGCCGCATGTGGTGGTCATGGGCCAAACCGCTATTGCCAAAGCCGTCGTAAAAATGAGCAAAGCTGCCGGGTATCGCGTCACCGCCGTAGCGCCCGACGCCGACCTGAGCACCTTTGAAAAAGTGGACGAACTCATCACGCAAATGAATCTGACGCAGGTGAAAACCACGCCGGCTACCTGCATCGTCATCGCTACCCAGGGCAATCAGGACGAAGCGGCACTGGAACAGGCTTTGCGCAAGCCGCACGCCTACATCGGGTTTGTGGCCAGCCGCAAAAAAAAGGCGTCAGTTTCGGATTTTCTGCAACAGCAGGGGCTGGACGCTCAAGCCATTGCAGCCGTTAAATCGCCTGCGGGAATAGATATCCACGCCAAAACCCCAGATGAAGTCGCGGTCAGCATCTTAGCGGAAATGATTTTAATGCGCCGCACCAACCCCGGTATGGCGTTCGCGGGATTTGAAAACCCGGGGCATGAAGCCGCCAAACCCATGATTTACATCAACCCGGTTTGCGGCGTGGCGGTGGATATGAACAATCCCAGGCACGTGGTGGAATACGAAGGCGAAAAGGTGTATTTCTGTTGTGATGGGTGCAAGGTGAAGTTTGAGCTGGAGCCGGGGCGGTATGTGAAGGTGGGGGGGTAAAAAACTTGTCGGAAAAATGTGTGCTGATTTCCTAAAATTATTCCTAAAAGTTTATATTTTTGTAAAAAAAATGGAATGAATTTTCAGGAATTCCGAAATGTATTTTATGGGCAAAAAGTCTTTTCCACAGGCGACATTGCCAAAGAGTGGTCGGATTTCAACTACGTCAATTTAGTCAATTGGCAAGACAAAGGCTATCTGCTTAAATTGCGCAATACCTGGTATGCTTTCCCTGACACCCTCAAGTCAGAGGCGGATTTGTTTTTGTTGGCAAACCGCCTCCACAAACCTTCCTACATCTCTTTGGAAACTGCTTTGCGCTATTACAATTTCATTCCGGAGAGCGTTTTCAGCATCATCTCCATCACAACTGGCAAGCCTGCGGAATGGCAGACTCCAGTTGGGCATTTTGTTTACCGCTCGGTGCAACCGCGCTTGTTTTTTGGATACCAACCCGTGGAAAAACAACACTTGACTTTTAATATGGCTGACCCGGAAAAGACCCTGCTCGATCTGCTTTATTTTAACCCAGGCTTAATTGAAACGCCTGATTTTGAAGGACTCCGGCTTAATCAGGAAGAAATTGCTCGACAACTCAATCTTACCCGGCTGAACAATTACCTGGCGCTCATCGCTTCGCCTACGTTGGAAAAAAGATGGAGGCGTTTGCAAAAATTTCTTGGCCTATGATGGATTTGGAACAAATTGCCCGACAATTTTAATTTTTATGTAATTTTGCATTCTGAATGCAAAATTACATAAAAATGATCCCTCGCCTGCTTGCCGATAGTGTCCGTGAACTGATCAAATATTTCCCTGTAGTATACGTGGGAGGGCCGAGACAGTCGGGAAAAACGACTTTGCTGCGGCATCTTTTTCCTGACTTACCCTACGCCAGTCTTGAAAACCCGGATACGCAATTATTCGCCATCCGGGATCCCCGGCGGTTTTTGGAGTCGTTTCCCAATGGCGCTATATTAGATGAAGCCCAGCGTACTCCTTTGCTGTTTTCTTATCTTCAGGGAATTGTGGACGCGAATAAAAACCTGCATTTCATCCTTTCCGGTTCGCAGAATTTTCTTTTGATGGAAAAAATCACCCAGTCGCTTGCCGGGCGGGTAGGTATATTGACGCTTTTGCCGTTTAGCCTGGAAGAACTCCCCGCAGATATATCAAGCGACCTCAGCCCTGAAAAATGGGCCTGGCAGGGCGGTTTTCCGATGCTGTACGATCGTGGAACACCACCGCATTTAGCCTTCCCAAACTACCTCGAAACCTACCTGCAAAGAGACGTAAGGTTGCTGCAAAATGTGGGCGATTTGAATCAGTTCAATCGCTTTGTGCGCCTGTGCGCAGGCAGAGCAGGGCAATTGCTCAACCTTTCTACACTGGCCAAAGACGCCGATATTTCTGTCAATACGGTTAAGTCTTGGCTATCCGTTTTAGAGGCATCTTATTTAATCTTTTTTCTGCAACCTTATCATGAAAACTTCAATAAACGGCTGATAAAAACCCCAAAGCTGTATTTTACCGATACAGGTTTGCTTTGCAATTTATTGGGCATCAATAGTGAGGAACAATTAGGAACGCATTACTTCTATGGAAATATTCTGGAAAACATGCTCCTTGTTGAACTGTATAAAATGAGAACCCATCGCGGAAATCGTCCCCAATTTTGGTTCTGGCGTGACAGCAACGGCAACGAGATAGATTTACTGATTGAAGAGGGCGGCGAATTAAACGCCGTGGAATTTAAATCCTCAAAGACTTTCAATACCCGTCATTTTTCCGGCCTGTCCTGGTGGCAGAAAACAACTGGTTTTGCGGCTGACAACAGCACGGTGCTGTACCTCGGCGATCAGGAATTTGTTACGGAATATGGCCGACTTTTACCCTGGCGAAAAGCGCTTAGTGTAACTAAATAGTGTCTGTCTTTATAGTCCGATAGCTGCGTTATGATTGGCCCCAAAATCGGTCATTTACACAAGTAAACTTCCGTTTTTGGGGCCAATCAAGCCTTGCTCTCGAACTCTAAAGTACAGACACCAAATAACAAGCGCTTACTTTTCAAGCAAGCTTAATTCCAACGCCTGCACCTTCGGAACCCGCTCCGGCGACAGCGTAAAAAACACCGAAATGTCTTTCTTTGCGCATTTTAAAATGAACGTGCCGCGCAACTGGTTTTCCGGAACAATTGGTTCTATAGACAAAATTTTCCCGGATTGCGCCAGCAACTTTTCGTATTCCTTCCTCCGGTATTCCCGCGAAAAATCGGGGTAAAAATTTTCGGCCAAAATTTCGTCGCCCAGCTTTAAATCCCAGGAGCGAAGCAAGTCCACTACCTGCTCTTTTCGCGTCGCTAAAATATCGGAAACGGGGAGTTGGCGGGGTTTCAATTCGGCCTGTTGCACCAGCAGGCGCAGTGCTTTCACGTTAGCCGCACTGGCCGGCGCGTAGGTCAGATTGACAAAAGAAATGATGCCGATGCCGTAGTCGGGAAAAAAGCTGTGGTTGCTGCCGAAGCCCGGCAAACCGCCGCTGTGGCCGATGCTCGTCAGTCCCTGGCAATCTTTCCGGACGCCTAAGCCATAGCCGTATCCTGCCATAGCTGCACAGGGATTGCCGTCGGTATCTTTTGCATTCGGGATGAGGCGGGGAGATACGATTTGGCACATTTCGCGAACCGAACTGCGCTTCACCGGGCCTGTTTCGATACCATTTCTTGCCGGCCAGGCCGATAAAAGGAATGATAAGTATTTGCTGAAATCTTCGATTGACGTAATCATTCCGCCCATTGCGCCATAAGCGCCGTCGTGCAGCATGGGCTCAAGCTTCCATCGTTCGTCCTCCCAGCGGTAGCCTAAAGCTAAGCGGTCGGCGGGCAGGCCTTCATATTCCCAGTGCGTATCCTTCATGCCCAGCGGTTGGAAGATATTTTCAGTGATGTATTTTTGATACGGCATCCCGGAAACCTGCGTGATGATGCGGCCCAGCATGGCGTAGCCCATATTGCTGTACTCGAAAGCGGAAGCAGGCACGGTCGAAAACGAAACGCCGCCCCGGAGAAACGCCAGGAACTCCTCATCGGTGTCTTCCAATTGCCGGTCACCCCAGGGGTTGTCTTCCGGAAATCCTGCGGTCATGGTCATCAGGTTGTGGATGGTGGGCGGCGGGGCATCGCTCGTCAATGCATTGAGGGGCGCCAATTGGGGCAGGTATTGGAGCACGGGGTCGTGGAGCGATAATTTGCCCTCTTCCCGCAATTTGAGGATGGCCATTGCCGTAAAACTTTTGGTCATGGAGGCAATTCGGAACAGGGAGGCGGTCGTTGCCGGTTGCCTGCTGTCTACATTGATGACGCCATCACTTCCGCTGTGTATCAGCTTTCCATCCACTACAATGCCGTACGCATAGCCGGGATAGTGGTTGGTTTCGGCGAATTCGCGGAATATTTTTTCGACTTCGGGAATCGCTTTTTTGATCTTGTCCAAGCGACCGGCATCTGTGAATTCCGGTGCTTTGTAGTTGGGTTGCGGTGCGTTCGGGTTCATGTCCGAAGGAGAAGGTTTATTGATCCCACAAGCGCTCAGGCAGCAGCTCAGGATGAAATAAAGGAATATTTTTGTTGATTTCATGACACCTTGTTTTGCGACAGGTAAAGGTAACCAAACTCCCATATTCCCGAAAAATTCCTAACTTCGGTTTCCCAAAAGATGGTAAGAGCGATACAACCTTCACCCATCCAAAGCGTTTAAACAAGCTCGGTTTGAATTGTTACCGGGGAAGAGCATCCCTGATTTTAACACGATAAATAAGCATGGTACAGAAAATTGAAAATATTGAATTAGAGTTTTTGACGCTGAGCGATTATCAGGAGTTAAAACAAATGATGATAGAAGCCTACACCAATATGCCCGACGCCTATTGGAAGGAGCACCACATCAAGTCGTTGATCAGCCGGTTTCCGGAGGGGCAGGTGGTGATTAAAGTTAATAATCAGATCGCAGGTTGCGCGTTGTCCATCATTGTGGATTACCATAAGTTTGACGAGCACCATACGTACAAGGAAATTACCGGGAATTATTCTTTCCGCACGCATTCTCCAGACGGCGATGTTTTGTACGGAATTGACGTCTTCATCAAGGCAGAATTTCGCGGATTAAGGCTGGGCAGAAGGCTCTATGATTACAGAAAAGAATTGTGCGAGCGCCTGAATTTGAAAGGCATTGCTTTCGGAGGACGAATTCCGAATTACCACAAATATTCCGATGAAATTTCCCCAAAAGAATACATCGAAAAAGTAAGGCGGAAGGAAATCCACGACCCCGTTTTGAATTTTCAAATCTCCAATGATTTTCACCCGTCTAAAATTCTAAAAGGCTATCTGGAAGGCGATGAAGCTTCAAATGAATACGCCGTTTTGTTGGAATGGGACAATATTTACTACGAAAAGCCAAGTAAAAAAACAGCCACCAAAAAAACGGTTGTTCGGCTTGGGCTGATTCAATGGCAAATGCGCCCGTATAAAAACTTTGACGATTTGATGCAACAGGCAGAATACTTTGTGGATGCAGTCTCCGGGTATCGTTGCGATTTTGCCTTGTTTCCTGAATTTTTTAACGCGCCGTTAATGGCGGAAAACAACCATTTGTCGGAACCCGAAGCCATCCGGGAGCTGTCCAAACACACCTCGGCCATCGTTCAAAAATTCTCAGAGTTGGCCATCTCCTACAACATCAACATCATCACCGGCAGTATGCCTGAAATAAAGGACGAACTGCTCTACAACGTAGGCTATTTGTGCAAACGAGACGGTACGATCGAGCGCTATGAAAAGCTCCACGTAACGCCCGATGAAGCAAAAATATGGGGAATGCAGGTCGGCCACGAACTTAGGGCATTTGACACGGATTGCGGAAAAATCGGCATCCTTATATGCTACGACGTGGAGTTTCCGGAATTGAGCCGGCTGCTTGCCGACGAAGGCATGGATATTTTGTTTGTCCCGTTTTTGACGGATACGCAAAATGGCTATTCCAGGGTTCGGCATTGCGCGCAGGCAAGAGCAATTGAAAATGAATGTTACGTAGCGATTGCCGGAAGTGTGGGCAACCTGCCCAAAGTGCACAATATGGACATCCAGTTTGCGCAGTCCATGGTCTTTACGCCCTGCGATTTTGCGTTCCCGACCAACGGCATCAAAGCAGAAGCAACGCCCAACACGGAAATGATTTTAATTGCAGACGTGGACATTGATTTGCTGCGGGAATTAAATCAATTTGGGAGCGTCCGAAATTTAAAAGATCGGCGGGTTGATTTGTTTGAATTGAAAAAACGGTGATTTGGAGTGTGGTCGGTGTCCCGTAGGGACTTAATGTCGGTAGCTACGAAATTTTGTTGTTTTGTACGTGCCGTAGGTACGCAATGCCGGTATTATATTACGTACCTACGGCACGAAACGCAACATCCAATGTTTTTCTACCGGCATTAAGTCCCTAAAGGGACTAAAAAGACAGACACTAAGGAACGTCGCAATAATAAGTTCATGTTTTCGGCGCGAGGATTTTTTTATCGGACGAGGCGCGAGAAGGGAGCATAGCCTTAGCTACGCGACCGACGAAGCAACGAAGTCCGATGAAAAAAGCCGCCGCCCAAATCGGGAAGTTATTATTGCGGCGTTCCTAAATAGACAACCACATTTAATGAATATTTCTTTTTTCCATTCGACGAAGCGTTTGCTCTTCCTCGCGTTATGCTGCGCTCCGGCTTTCCTTTTCAGCCAGGAAATTTTCCTGAGCACGCTCGATAACCGGCTTTTCCAGCTCGATCTGGACGATTGCAGCTACCAGCAGGTTGGCAATGTGCCGCAGGGATCTACGGACATCTGTTTCCACCCGAATAGCTATTTGTATTCGGTCAGCGGAAACGGGCGCTTGTTTCAGGTGAATATTGGAACCGGAGCCGGCACGCTGGTGCATACCTTCGAAAACTCCGCCAGCCAGTTGTACACCTCACTGGCCGCCGACGCCAACGGGGTGTTTTATACCTGCGGATTGAACGGCAGGCTCTTTTCGTATAACTTGGCCACCAATACCGGCACGTACCTCGGAAACGTAGGCTACGCCGCAGAAGGCGACCTCACCTTCTACAACGGCCAGCTCTACATGGCCGCTTCCGGCGATGATATTGTGCGCGTGGACCTCAATAATCCCGCCAACAGCACCATTGCGGTGAATGGCAACGTGCCGGGGCGCATTTTTGGCATCGTTTCCGATGCCGCCGCTTGCGACAGCGTTTCTTCCTATGCGTTTACGGACAATGCCGCCAATATTTACCGCGTGGATTATGCCAATGCGGCGCTCGTGCCCTATTGCAATATTCCGCTGTCGGTGAGCGGCGGGGCCAGTATGTTTGAATACCTCGGCTCGAATCCGATTGATGCGGAAATAAATGCCACCGGGTTTGATTGCATGGCCAGCAGCGGCGTGATCAGCGTGGACGCTTCGGGCGGGATCGGTGCGCTGACCTATTCGTTAGACGGGCAAACGTACCAGATGGCTGCCGATTTTACGGGACTGCCCATTGGCGAATACACCGTTTATGTGCAGGACGAGGTTGGTTGCATCGTGACCCTCGACGTCCCGCTCGGCGTGGATTTCCCGGGCATTGAAACCCTGGTGGTTACCCCCGCCTCCTGTGGCGAAAACAATGGCAGCATCAGCCTCGCCATTACGGGTGGAACGGCGCCTTATTTGCTTTCCGCAAATGGAGGACCGGCTTCTGCGAATCTGAATTTGCAAAACTTAGCGCCCGGTTCTTATCAACTGTCCATCACAGATGCTGAAGGCTGCAATCTCGCCACCACGGCCCAGGTAACGACCAGCGGCGCGCCGGTTATTTCCGGACTGAGCGTCACACCGACTTCCTGTGGGGAAAACAATGGCCGCATCGTGGCCAGCGTCCAGGGCGGCTTAGCGCCAATCAGTTTTGTTTTAAACGGTGGAAATCCCCAACCAACGGGCGATTTCATGAATTTACCGCCGGGCAATTATACGCTCGACATCACGGACGCCAACGGATGCGTGCTGACCGAAACGGCAGTTATGGCTGACAGTCAGCCTTTACTACTCAACAGCGTGTTTATCCAAAACGCAAGCTGCGGTGAAGCCAACGGAACAATGATTATCTATGCTTCAGGCGGACAATCGCCCCTCGAATTTTCGGTGGACGGGGCTGTTTTTGGTGTGGAAAATGCCTTCACCGGCCTCCCCGTCGGCAATTACGAACCCACCGTGATGGACGCCGCCGGATGCACCGCCGCTTTGCAACGCGGCATCACCGGAACCACGCCGCCGCGCTTTGGCGAATTCACCATAAAATCTGCCGAATGCCAGGAGGCCAGCGGTGCGCTGACGGCTGCTTTTGAAGGTGGCTCAGGGGCGTTGACGCTGACGTTGAACGGGCAGGCACGGGCATTGGATTTTCCGATAACGGGGCTTGCCGCCGATGATTATCTGCTGCTACTGCGGGATTCCATCGGCTGTGTGGATACCCTGACGTTCGCGATTCCGCGCATCAATTGCCCGATCTACCTGCCCAATGCCTTTTCCCCCAACGACGACGGCATCAACGACCGTTTTCGCCCCCAGGCCATCGGCGATTTGGAGGCGCAGGTGGTTCGTTTTTATGTTTTTGACCGCTGGGGCGGCTTTGTGTTCAAAAGCGAAAACCGGGCGTTTTCCGATCCTGGAAATGGCTGGGATGGAAGGAAAGATGGGAAATTGTTGGGGCAGGGCGTGTATACGTGGTTGCTGGAGGTGGGTTTTAGTGATGGCGGGAAGGAGGTGATTTCGGGAGATGTGGTGCTGGTGCGGTAGGAGTTATTGCAACTTCGCCCCGGCGCACCAATGGGGTGAGCGATTTTTTGAACTCTGGGAGGGCGTCGGCATCAGCCCTTGCGTAGATGATGAATAGGTTAAGCGGCGATGTGGGTTCAGGCATTGGCCGGGAATTATTATTTTGACAAATATAATAAGATTTGTCAATGGTGTGCCTTCTTTGGGGATGATGTCCATATTGCGCTGCGCTGCACACCAAATATTTTGGTGCGCTGCACCGAGGGATGTGAATTGTCAGATTTGTCGAAAACAAGTAACAAAATGGGCATTTCGTGACAGCTCTCCGAAATGTTTGTATGCAAAACACCCAATGAACTCCCCCCAGCGGCAGCGCCGCCATAATATTTGTAGCGGCAGCGCCGCCATAATATTTGTAGCAGCTTGTATGTTGAAAAAATTGCCCAATTAGCCATTATCTTTGCCTTAATTTATAGTAATAACCCAATTCATGCGCTATCTGATTATTGAAGACGAATTCCATGCAGCAAAACGCCTTTCCGGTTTGGTGACTAAATTGCGCCCGGACGCGCGCGTCCTGAACGTGCTGGATTCGGTGGAAGACGCTGCGGAATGGCTGGATCAAAATGCGTCGCCCGATTTGATCTTTATGGACATTCAATTGGCGGACGGGCTGAGCTTTGAAATTTTTAAAAAAACGACCATCGAAGCGCCGGTTATTTTCACCACCGCTTTCGATGAATACGCCCTGCGCGCCTTCAAAACCAACAGCGTAGATTACCTGCTGAAACCGGTAGACGAAATAGAACTGATTGCTGCGCTGGAAAAATTTGAACGCCTTTTCGGCAAAACGGGGGCGCCCGCCCTGGGGATGGAGGCCATTCAGGCACTATTAAAAAACATGGCGCAACCGGAGTATTCCAGTCGGTTCATCATCAAAACAAGCCAGGGTCTCACCTATATTACCGTACCGGAAATCGCCTGGTTTTTATCCGATGGCGGCTTGACGTACTTAGTCTCTACGTCCAATAAAAAACACCACCTCGATTATGCCCTCGAACAATTGGAAGACCTCCTTGATCCGAAAGTTTTCTTCCGTATCAACCGCAAAATGATCATCGCGATCCACGCGGTGCAAAAGGTTTCCGACTACTTCAACAGCCGCCTGAAAATTGCCTTACAACCTGCTTCGGGCGACGAAGATTCCATCGTCAGCCGCGACCGGGTAAAGGAATTTAAACGTTGGCTGGGAGCTTAAATTACACCTTATGAAAATCCAATACTGTTCCGACCTTCACCTCGAATTTCGGGAAAACAAAAAATTCCTGGAGTACACGCCCATTCAACCAACCGGCGAAATCCTCCTGCTCGCAGGCGACATCACGTTGTTCAAACTGATTGAAGAACACGACGAATTTTTCGACTACCTTTCCGATAATTTTGAAGCGGTCTACTGGATTCCCGGCAATCACGAGTACTACTACTGGGATTTGACCGGCGTACAAATGCCATTGTTCAAAAAAATAAAGGAAAATGTGTTTCTGGTGAGCAATCAGGCCATTGTATACAAAGACGTGGAGCTGATTTTGAGCACGTTATGGAGCCATATCCCGCCCCAATACGAGTGGATCGTACAGCAAAACATGAGCGATTTTGCGTTGATTAAAAACGGCGGGATGCCTTTTACAGCCACCGATTTTAACGCCCTGCACCAGTCTGATCTTGATTTCATAAGCGAGGCCCTTGCAAAACCATCCGACCGCCACCGCATCGTCGTCACCCACCATGTGCCGACGTTTATGCACTATCCCGAGCAATACCGAACCAGCGTCATCAACTGCGGTTTTGCGACAGAACTGCACGATTTTATTGAAAAAAGCAAGGCCGCTTATTGGATCTACGGCCACCACCACAGCAATATCCCGCCCTTTAAAATTGGCGCGACCACCCTGCTCACCAATCAGTTGGGGTATATCATGAAGAACGAATACCAATTGTTCCAAACCTCAGCGGTCATTGAGACCTGAATCGGGGGGCGAGGGCTTCTGAAATGCTACTGATAATTTCCCTGACCCTGGTGCTGACGTGAAGGGCTTGTTACTGGGGGGTGAGTAGTGAGGGTGTCATACCAGATGGCATCCCCACTTACTAAAACACTATTTACCCTTCTTGGTCATCAGTTCGGCTTCGAGTTCTTCCACCTTTGCTTTGCCATTGGCAGTCAAGCGTGTGGCCTCTTGCTTCACCCGCTCGCGCGATGGCTCCGCCTCGCGTGCTCTATTCGGAGGGCTCTGCCCTCCAAAAACCCTACCCCACCATCTTCACCCGTTCCTTCAGCGCAAACAACTCATCCCGAAACTGCGCAGCCGTAATAAAATCCAAATCTTTGGCGGCCTGCTTCATTTTCTTTTCCGTGTCGGCCATCATTTTTTCCAATTGGTCGCGGGTGAGGTAGGCCATGATTGGATCGGCAGCCAAACTCGGGTGTTCCGGCTCGATGTAAGCCTGTGTCTTTTTGCCCCGGATGTCGAGGATCGAACTTTGGTTCAGAATTTCTTCGCGGGTTTTGCCCACCGTGCGCGGCGTGATGCCGTTTTCTTCGTTGTAGGTCATCTGGATGGCGCGGCGGCGGTTGGTTTCGTCTATGGTGCGTTGCATAGATTCTGTGACGGTATCCGCGTAAAAAATGACCAAGCCATTGGAATTCCGCGCAGCGCGACCAGCCGTTTGAGTCAGCGAGCGGGCATTGCGCAAAAAACCTTCCTTGTCTGCATCCAGAATGGCCACTAAGGAAACTTCGGGCAAATCAAGTCCTTCCCGCAGCAGGTTCACCCCGATGAGGACATCGAATTCGCCGAGACGCAGGTCGCGCAGGATTTCCACGCGCTCCATCGTGTCCACCTCAGAGTGGATGTAGCGGACTTTTACGTTCAGTTTTGCAAAATATTTGGCCAATTCTTCCGCCATGCGTTTGGTCAGCGTGGTCACCAGCACGCGCTCGTTGCGCACCACGCGCAGTTGCACTTCGTCTAACAGGTCGTCAATCTGGTTGAGGCTGGGGCGCACTTCGATGGGCGGATCGAGCAGCCCGGTGGGGCGAATCAGTTGTTCCACAAACACGCCGCCGGTTTGTTCCAGTTCGTAATCGCTGGGCGTTGCACTCACGAAAATGATCTGGTTTGTCATGCTTTCGAATTCCGTAAAACTCAGCGGGCGGTTGTCCATCGCTGAAGGCAGGCGGAAACCAAAATTCACTAAGTTCAGCTTGCGCGCCCGGTCGCCGCCGTACATACCCCGCACTTGCGGAATGGTGGCATGGCTCTCGTCAATCACCATCAGGTAGTCGTCCGGGAAGTAGTCGAGCAGGCAGAACGGGCGTGTGCCGGGTCTGCGTCCGTCAAAAAAGCGCGAATAGTTCTCCACGCCGCTGCAATAGCCCAATTCTTTGATCATTTCTAAGTCGAATGCCGTGCGCTCCCGAATTCGACGCGCTTCTAAATGTTTGCCTTCGCGCTCGAAGTATTTTTCCTGGCCGTAGAGTTCATCTTCTATGTCGCGAATGATCTGGTGCATCCGTTCCTTGGGCGCCACGTAGAGGTTGGCCGGGAAAATGGCGGCGGTGTCCATGGATTCGATGCGTTTGCCCGATTCGATTTCGATGCGCTCGATATTTTCGATTTCATCCCCAAAAAATGTGATGCGGTAGCCGTAGTCCACATACGGCAGGTTGATGTCCACCGTATCGCCGCGCACGCGGAAAGTGGCGCGTTTGAACTCTATTTCCGTTCGGGAATACAGGATGTTCACTAAGCTGTGCAAAAAACCGTTCCGCGAAGTTTTTAAGCCTTTTTGAATGCGGATGATGCCCGTTTTATAATCCTCCGGGTTGCCCATGCCGTAGATGCAGGACACCGAGGCCACGATGATGATGTCGCGCCGACCCGACAACAGCGAAGAGGTAGCCCGGAGGCGCAGTTTATCTACCTGCTCGTTGATTTGCAGGTCTTTTTCGATAAAGGTGTCGGTAACAAACAAGTAGGCTTCCGGCTGGTAGTAGTCGTAATACGAGACGAAATATTCGATGGCATTGTCGGGAAAAAATTCGCAAAACTCGCCGTAGAGCTGGGCGGTCAGGGTTTTGTTGTGGGTTAAAACCAGCGTAGGCCGATCCAACTGGGCAATCACATTCGCCATCGTGAACGTTTTGCCCGAGCCGGTCACGCCCAGCAATACCTGCGACTGCTCGCCCGCCTCAATGCCTTTGACCAATTTTTCAATCGCCTGCGGTTGGTCGCCGGTCGGTTTAAATGGAGAAACTAATTTGAAACTCACAGTAGCCGTATTTGTAGTCTTGGAAGAAAATGAGAACGCCAAAGGAATGCGTAAAGTTCAGTTTTTCGGATGAGAGTAATGAATGTACACCTCACAAAATATATACAAATAAAAGCCCCACATGCATAAACGGAAAGCATTTTGAAAAGAGCGCTTTAATCCTTATTTTTGTAAAAAAATACAAGCCATGACCGTTGCTTCTTAAAAATTAGTATTGACCTTACCCGCTTCTGAAATGGCCGCATTTTTGGAAGTTTTGAAGTCGTATGATTTTGTCAAAGTTGATCAACTTGATGATATCATAGCGCGATTCATGAAGAATGCACCCCAAAATGCGCCCGTTTCGGAAGAAGAGGTTGCAGATATGCTTACTTCATCAACCCTACCATTGCCAACGTCATCCCATTCACCCCCGTCCGGATCGTTGTAGGCGGGTGCGTCAAAAACCGGGGTGAATGCAGCGAAGGCAGCACTTCTTTTGGCTTGCCGTCCGCATCAAATTTATCGGGATCCACCGAACCGAGCCAGAGAAAAGAAAGGGGAATGCGACCCCCGTCGGCGTAGTGCGCAAAATCTTCGGCAAAGGTGTACGCCGGTTCTTCCCGAACGCTGTTTTGACCTAAATAGTCCACAAAAATCTCCTCCACTTTGGTCGTCAGTTCCGGGTCGTTGTAAACCGATTCGGTGAAAAAAGAAAACGGCATCACTTTGGGAAACAGGGCTTCCGGCAAACCCGCAGCAATGGCCTCTCCCCGGCAGATCCGTTCGATGGCTTCAAGAATTTGCAGGTAAATAGCGTGCGAAAAACAGCGCACCGTCAGTTTCAACAATACTTCGCTGGGAATGACCGTGCCTTTTTGCGAATTGGTGACAAAAGACCCCACCGTGACCACCGCCGGTTCGAGCGGATTCACTTCCCGGCTCACGATGGTTTGCAGGCGCATCACAATCGAAGCGGCCAACACCACCGGGTCTTTGGTTTCGCTGGGAAAACCGCCGTGCCCGCCGATGCCCTGAACGAGAATATCCAAATGCGCCGCGCACGCCATCGTCGGCCCTTTCCGGATGCCCACGGTGCCGCCGGGCAGCGTCGGGCTGCAATGCCAGGCTAAAGCCAGATCGGGACGCGGAAACCGTTCGTACAAGCCATCGTTCAGCATCTTCCGGGCGCCGTCGCCACTTTCTTCGCCCAATTGACTCACCAGGACAACCGTGCCAGACCAGTGCTCCTTTAAGGCCACCAGATTGCGCACCACGCCCACCGAAATGGCCGGCACCATACTGTGCCCGCAAAGATGACCAACATTGGGCACCGTGCTGCGGTAAGAAATGTCGTTTTCTTCCTGGATCGGCAGGGCGTCGTGGTCGTTGCGGTATAAAATTGTAGGACCAGGCCCGTTTTCGATGACCGCGACAACCCCCGTGCCGGCCAACAGAGCAACCTGGTCGCAACCGGCTTTTCGGTATTCTTCTGCCTGCCGGGCAGCGGTATTGAATTCAAACAAGGTGAGTTCCGGGTTCGCATGGTAGTGTCGGTGAAGCGCGAAGAGGTACTCGTAATTAGCTTCCGTTAACGCTTCAATTTTTTGGATCAGCATATTTTTCAGTAGCATAATGGTCGAAATTATGGTCTTTTTGTAATTATCTACCACATAGGGCACATAGTTGTTTTCACATAGCTCACATAGGCGGCTTCCCTGTGCTATGTGTCCTATGTGAAAACAACTATGTGGTCTATGTGGTAAAAAAAATCTTCTTTTACAGAAATCCTGCGAATTTAAACAAAAACGTAACAACACAGATTGGAGGTGTTTTTCCATCTTTTCGGATGGCAGGCAGCGCTTCAACCCTTCTTCGTATCTTCGTCACAAAGGCCTTTCCTAAAGTCATTTTCACACAAGATACAAGATTTGATTTCGTAATTTGGTCATCGCATTGCGAATGCCTTCCTTCGTGGCGTGAATAGTGAGGGTGTCACTTGAAGTGACGCCCTAACTTGCCCCCCGCAGCGATCGGACGCTAAAGACAGACACGAATTCGCATTCGAAAAAAATTCTCAAAAACAGTTTCACATGAACGCAGCAGTACTCCCTACGTGTATTTCCAAAAAAGTAATTTGGCAATCAAACTTGATCCGCAAACCGCGTATCGCCTTGTCGGCGATAATTTTGGCATTGGCTTGTTGGATTTCCCCAAATCCCGTTTCCGCACAAACCACTCAATCTCAAATAATCGGCCCTTCTGAACTTTGCTTAGAAGGATGTGTCACCTACTTTACAGAAGGGATCAGCAACCCCAATTTCCCATTTAGCTGGACGCTCCTGCTTCCAACCGGAACCATCCAAAACCACACCGGCCAAACCTTCACCTTTTGTCCGCAATTTCCAGGCTGGTATTTCCTTGAGTTGTATGGGTTTGGCCTGAACGGGCAGGAACCCATCCTGCTCGATACCCTGCAAATAACCGTCTTTCAATTTGCCAATTTTCAGATCGCTTCCAATGTTCAGGAAGTTTGCCCTGCCGCCAATCACCAGGGAGGCCCTGATCCCAACGATTGTGAAACGGTGTGCGCAGGCAGCACGGTCAGCTACTTTTTATCCGGCACCCCCGGAGGCGCCAGCAGTTTTGTCGTCTGGACGGTTTCCGGCGCGGAAAGTTATGAAATTGATCCCTCTTTGCAGCGCATCACCGTCACCTGGGGGGCTGCGGGCGGCGGCAGTGTCAGCGCATTTACACAAGACAACGTCTGCCCCGGCGAAGCCTCCCTTTGCGTGGAAATCCTCCCCGATCCGGTCGCTTCATTTACAAGCGTTCCGCCGGCTTCGGGTGACACGCTCCGGGTTTGCAAGGGGCAGGAAGTGCAATTTCAAAATACCAGCCAGAATGCAACCAGCTACCTCTGGAAATTGGGCGCCGCCACCGCAGAAACAACGAACGTGGAATATACCTTCAGCACGCCCGGCGTGTACGAAGTGACGCTTTTTGCTTACAACGCCTGCCTTTGCAGCGATACGACTTCCCTGTTCATTGAGGTCCTGGATGCAGAAAATCCGGGGCTGGATTGCATCGGCACCGTTTGCGAAGGGGAAACAGTGACGTACACATCGGATGCAACCTGCAGTAGCTTTATCTGGAACGTCAGTGCCAACGGGAGCGTGCTCGGCGGCGGTGGGGCAGGCGATAATTTTGTCACCATTAACTGGCCAACCGGGCCTGTGGGAACGATTGAACTCCAGGTGAGCAATTGTGGCAACCCCAATGTATGCCAGGAACCCACCATTGCAACCATCCCGGTGCTTTCCGATAACGCCGAAATTGCCGGCCCCGATCGCGTGTGCAAAGGTGAAACCAGCATTTATTCCCTGCCGGATTATGAAGGAACTACCTTTGTCTGGGCGGTTTCTAATTTTGGAACCATCGTCGCCGGCGCCGGGACTAACGAAATTACGGTGGAGTGGTTCGGCGGCTTCCTGCCCAATCAACCCCAACTCGTTACCGTTGAATACGACAATTGCTACCTCGGTTGCGGCGGCGCTGATTCGCTGGTCGTGAACTTCCGGCCAGAATACCTTGCAATCGGCCCAATCGAAGTTTGCGCCGGCGAAACCGCTACGTATACCTCAACCGACCTGCAAACGAATACCCCGTTTTCTGCCAACTGGATCGCCCGTGCATCGGATGGAACCGAAGTTTGGAATTCCACCGGAACGACGGCAGCGATCAACTGGCCCGCGACTCCCGGGGTTTATACGTTATCCGTTACCGCAGCGGTTCCTGCCAATTATTGCACCGATGTTTATGACATCCGGGTTACCGTTTTGCCGCCCCCAGGCGCGCTGAGTGCCATCGCCGGAGAAGCGACGATCTGCCCGGGGCTTGCATACACCTACGAAGCGGAAGGCGTGAGCCCCGGACACAGCGTGCGCTGGGAGGTCAACAACGGCGGCACAACCACAACTTTTTACGGCAACCCGCTCAACGTGCTTTGGGGCAATACCGGCCCTTATGAAATTTCGGTCGTTCAAATCAACAACAACGGCCCCGGCTGCGCTTCAGCGCCCATCAGTTTTACGGCGCAAGCCATCGCACCCTTTACCCTCACCGGCGATCCGGATGTTTGTGAAGACCAAACCAGCGTGTTCAGCGCACCGGCTTACGGTCGGGTAGCCTACGATTGGGCAATTTTACCTGCGGGCGCAGGAACCATTACCGGCAATCCGGATTCCAATGTGGTGGAAATCCTATGGCATCGTCCGGGTTCGGCGACCGTTCAATTGGCCCTTTGCAACCAAACGGCGGATTTTAATCTGGAAGTACGCCCAAAACCCCGCCCGGAAGTGCTGCACCCGGCTGAACTTTGTCCCAATGAATCGGCCACGGTTCAAACCACAACACCCTTTGACAGTTATGTTTGGGAGAACGAAAACGGCAACGTCATTTCTAATGCCGATACCGCCGATGTCTTTCCGGGCTATTATTTGGTCACGGTAGAAAACCAATACGGCTGCACCGGCGACACGACGTTCTACGTAGATGGATTTCCGGAATCCCAGATTTTCGTTTCTACGCCAAGCGATCCGGGTTTTTGCCCCAATGGGCCGTTGGTTACCCTCTATGCTACAAGCAGCACAGCAGGTTATTCCTACCAGTGGTTCCACAACAATGCACCGGTGGGTACGGATGCGCCAACCTATGATACCAACGAGTTTGGCGTTTATGTGGTGCGCATTACCGATGCAAATGGCTGTCAGTACACTTCCAATCTGCAGTTATTTTATGAATGCTGTGCAGCCACAGGCGTTTGTAGTGGCGGTGGCGGTGGCAGCCCGGGCGGCGGCGGGGGTTCTACCTGCATGCCGGGTACCGAAGTGCAAATGACCATCAATCCGACTTCGGAGTGCAATACCAGCGATTTTGTGGCCAATATTCCCAATCTGGTTCCAGGCACCGTCGAATGGTATTTCGATGACGCTTTAAGTGGCGCCAATAACTTTTCTAACCTCCTCAACCCCAGCCATACGTATTCACGGGCTGGTTTTTACCGGGTTTGGGTGCGCGCGCAAACACAGGTCGGCGCCAATCCGATGCAATTGTGCTGGGATTTAAAAGTGGACACTGCCGAACTGGCGGCTGCTTTTGAGTGGGACGGCGCCTGCCCAAATGCCCCCATCGAATTTTCTGATTTATCTACATTCCTGCCCATTACCAGCATCGCTTCCTGGTCCTGGGATTTTGGCGACCCGGCCAGCGGCATTGACAATACCTCGACAGCAACCAATCCAACGCATATTTTTGCAAACCCCGGAACCTATACCGTGACCCTGACCGTCACCAGTTCGAGCGGCTGCACCTCTACCCTTTCGCAACAATTAGAGGTCTTTGCGCCGCCAACGGTGAGCTTTGATGATCCGCCAATTGCCTGCGAAAAAGTGGCTATTCCCTTCGTTGCACTAACTTCTTCTAATGCCACTTACGTGGAATGGAACTTTGGGGACGCTGCCAGCGGGGATGCCAATCGGTCAGAAGCGCCGGAAAGCTTCCACTTGTTTGAGAATCCCGGAACTTATGGCGTGACGCTGTTTGCACAAAATATTTACGGCTGCCAAAACAGCTATTCCGCCAACGTGGACATCGAACCCAACCCACTCAGCGGCAACATCAGCCTTTCCGTGCCTTCTCCGATTTGTGAAGGCGACGTGACCACCCTGACTTCGCCTGCCGGAGGCGTGGTTTGGGCATGGTCGGACAGCACCACGCTGGACGCAATTACCGTTGGCACAACCGGCGTTTATGACGTCACCCTCGCCAATGCGGATGGCTGCATTTATTCGCCGCCTGCCGAGCGGGTGGATGTCATTCCTGCGCCCGAATCTGCCATCCGCGCCGTAGAATACAACCGGTTTTTACAGCCGATCGCTTATTTCTATGATAACTACGAAGCCTGCCAGGGCACGGATGTTTTCCTGCAAACCATCGGCGGCGCACAATACAGCTACCAATGGTCTACCGGAGAAACAACGACAGATATTGAATTTTCGGAAGATCGGGGCAATCTTCTGCCCGCAGGCATTCACGACATTTTTCTGACGGTGACCGACTTAGCTAACAATTGTACCAACGTGATGACTTTCACCATCACCATACATGCCCTGCCGGCGCCGTTCCAGATCAGCGCATCGCAGGCCGGATTGATTTGCGAGGGCAACCCGACGACTTTTTCGGTCGTCAACCCGGTCGTTGCCAACACGTATGAATGGAGCAATGGCGCCATTGGAACGAGCACCGAAACTGGTGAGTCGGGTGAATATTTTGCAACCGCCATCAATGAATTTGGCTGCGAACAGGAAAGCAACCATTTAGAAATCATAGCGGGCCCCAACATCGGCCTGATTCCCAGCGGTTGCCACACGCGCTGCCGCCCGGATACGCTTTGCTTTGCTCCGGTGCCAGGCGTCGTCAGCTACCAATGGTATTTTGAAGGCGCTCCCATTGCCGGAGGGAATGTCCCGGATGTCATTGTTAATCAAAGCGGTAGCTATTATGTAGAAATGACTAATGCCATTGGATGTACCCTCACTTCCGATCCTTTGGTGCTGGATTTATTCGATGGATTCGGCACGCTGGAAGGCACCGTTTATTTTGATGTGAACAACAACGGCCTGATAGACGCGGGCGATACGACGGTGAGCAATGTAAACATTCAACTTTCGGATGCCGGCGGATCGTTGGGCAACGTCGCGTCTAATGCTGCAGGCAGTTATGCTTTCGCAAATTTGCCCGCGCCGGATGCTTATACGCTGAATTTAGATACGCTGAATTTACCGGGGAATTACGGCTATGCTTACGCGGTGGTGGATACCTCGCTCGCAGGTTGCGATGTTGTAGTGGCGGTTAATTGGCTGCTGCAATGCGCACCAAGCTTGTCTTCTGTGCAACTGAGCGCCTGCACGGGCAGCACGGTGATGTACGACGGGACTACGCTTGCTCCGGGCGCGCAACAGGATTTCACCTTTGCGGCAAGCAATGGTTGTGATTCGGTCGTGACGGTGTCGGTTTTGGAAATTCAGCCGGTGGCTTCGGCGCTGCAACTGAGCGCCTGCACGGGCAGCACGGTGATGTACGACGGCACGGCGCTGGCCCCGGGCGCGCAACAGGATTTCACCTTTGCGGCAAGCAATGGTTGTGATTCGGTCGTGACGGTGTCTGTTTTGGAACTCCAGCCGGTGACTTCGGCGCTGCAACTGAGCGCCTGCACGGGCAGCACGGTGGATTACGACGGGACTACGCTGGCTCCGGGCGCGCAACAGGATTTCACCTTTGCGGCAAGCAATGGTTGTGATTCGGTCGTGACGGTGTCTGTTTTAGAAATACAGCCGGTGACTTCGGCGCTGCAACTGAGCGCCTGCACGGGCAGCACGGTGATGTACGACGGGACTACGCTTGCTCCGGGCGCGCAACAGGATTTCACCTTTGCGGCAAGCAATGGTTGTGATTCGGTCGTGACGGTGTCTGTTTTAGAAATACAGCCGGTGACCTCGGCGCTGCAACTGAGCGCCTGCACGGGCAGCACGGTGATGTACGACGGCACGGCGCTGGCCCCGGGCGCGCAACAGGATTTCACCTTTGCGGCAAGCAATGGTTGTGATTCGGTGGTGACAGTGTCTGTTTTGGAACTCCAGCCGGTGACTTCGGCGCTGCAACTGAGCGCCTGCACGGGCAGCACGGTGATGTACGACGGCACGGCGCTGGCTCCGGGCGCGCAACAGGATTTCACCTTTGCGGCAAGCAATGGTTGTGATTCGGTGGTGACGGTGACGGTAGTTGCCTTGCCTGAGGTTAGTTTTGATCAGATACTGACGCCGGGTTGTCCCAACGGCGCGAACGGCAGCATTTCCTTCAGCAATGTAAGCGGTAGCGGCGGGCCTTATGTGTATTCGATAGACGGAGGTTCGGGGCAGCTTTCACCGGATTTTACCGGGTTTACGGCGGGCGACTATATACTTCAGGTCAGCGATGCAAACGGCTGTGAAAGCCAAGCAGCGGTCACGCTCACAGCTTTGGAAGCATTAGCGGCCATTGCGGCAAACGTTGAATTGTCTTGCGATGCCACGCAGGCTGCCTTAGTAAGTGTTCAGGTGCTTTCGGGCGATGACACGCCGTTGACTTATCAGTGGCAAGGCGGGTCAAGTGATCCCGCACTGGCCGTAACTGCGCCGGGAAGCTATTCGGTTACCGTCTCCAATGCTTGCGAATCGCTGACCTTATCGGCCACAGCGGAATACGAAGCCATTGGGGATCGCGCCCTGATTTATATTCCCAATGCGTTTTCACCCAACGCGGATGGCATCAATGACGAGTTTCAGGTCTACGTCAATGAGGAAGCCTTGCTGGAATCCTTTGAATTTTATGTTTTCGACCGATGGGGAAATTTGCTGATGCGCAGCGATAATCCCAATGTTCGATGGAATGGCGAATACCACAACCGGGCGATGGTTCCGGGCGTGTATGCCTGGCGTTTCCGGGCGATGGTGCAATATTGCGGGCAGATGCGGGAAGTGGTTCAGCACGGGGATGTGACGCTGGTGCGGTAGTTAGTGTCTGTCTTTATAGTCCGATAGCTGCGTTATGTTCACCGGGCGATGCAGGTAGTGAGGGTGTCACTTGAAGCGACGCCCTCACTTGCCTGCCAGTGGTAAAACTGTAATCAAGTGAGAAAAGCGATTAAAATCAGAAACGTTGTGGGTAAGCAAAGTGTCAATATTGTTAGCCCGCATAGTAGCAACAATATTTGTATCATGTACTTGTTTACCGGCAGATTGAGTTTCTTTAAGTAATTCAAGCCAATGGCCTGTTACAGTCTGGGAGTCTTCTGCTATCAAAAACTCACTTTCAAATTGACGGATAACATGTTCCAGTTTTTCAAAATCAAGTTGTTTGGAAACCAGCATTTCCCGACTGACGACCACTGCAAATTCTCTCAGCACCTGCCGGCTTAACCACAAATTATTGTCACTTAAGGCCAACTCATTCAATTTCCTTCGCGAAGCGTGACAAAATGGAGAAAGCAAATTGTTGGCATATACAAGAACGTTCGTATCAATAAATACACTACCTGCCATCTTCACCATAAATTTCTGAACGGCTATATGTCCGTCCGTTTTCGAGGAAATGAAAATCAGCAAAGGTCAGTGGTACACGCACCTCACCAGTCTGTGGATTAGGAACATCCTGCTTTTTTGCTTTTTGGGCAAGAAACTGGATAAAATGCAGCACCTCTATTTGAAGGTGAGCCGGCAGATTGTTGTATTCTTTTAAAAGGAGTTGTTCCATAGCAAAACTAATTTGATACAAATTTAACGAATTTTTGGTATTTGGCAAATGTGATCGCGGCAAAGTGGGGGTATCATTTGCCGCCTCGCAGCTACTCAATGCTAAGGAACAGCCCTGACTAATTGGATAGACCTTTCTTACAACCCAAACTGCACGTACTTAATCGTCTTCCGTTCTGATAAATGGATGCGCTCGTAGAAGGTTTTGGTTTCCAATTCTGGTAAGACTAAAGGATTGGCATAAATATCGTCGTTGTGGTAGAGCAACCTCACGTTTGGCTCGACCGCCAGCGTTTCCAAAGTAAATGCATACAACTCCGGAGCATCCGTTTTCAGGTGGATCAAACCGCCCGGCTTCAGGATTTTCCGGTATTCCGCCAAAAAATTGGCCCCGGTGAGGCGGCGGTTGGCTTTGCTGTTTTCGAGGAAAGGATCCGGGAAAGTGATCCAGATTTCGTCAATTTCCTCGGGCGCAAAAAACAAAGCGATCTGTTCGATGCGGGTGCGCAGGAACGCCACGTTGTGCAGATTTTCGCCTAATGCAATTTTTGCGCCTTTCCAGATACGCGCCCCTTTCACGTCTACGCCGATGAAGTTGCGATCCGGGTAGCGCCGGGCTAAGTCGAGGGAATATTCCCCGCGCCCGCAGGCCAATTCGAGGGTAATGGGATTTGTGTTTCCAAAATGCCCCTGCCCCCAACGCCCTTTCATATCCGCCGGTAAGCCATTCAGTCCGGCCAACTCCGGGAGTTTCGGATCAAAATTTTCGTACACATTGGGAAGGGTAAGCAACTCTGCAAACTTCTGCAGCTTATTTCTCTTGCTCATTTATTTATTCACCTGATAAGCAACATTAAAATCATCAAGCACCATATCCATAATCGGATCTTCGCCGGGTTTGTAGCCATCCCGCAGGTGGTAGCCATAGAAGCGCCCCATCGTACTCCAATAAGTAGCCGTAAAGCCGCCTTTTAGTTCTTTGATGAGGGTATAGGTCGGAATTTGCAGTTCCCGCTCAATCATTTTTATGAGGATCAGTCCGCGCGTTTTGGAGAGGCTTTTCAACGGGTCTTCAAAGCGCTCTTTGAGGTCTTTTTGCAGTTCTTTCATGTATTTTTTGCGCTCGCGCTTGCGCATATCGTCCGCATAATATTCGATTTCGCGGAACACCTTGACGGCTTCCACGGCATACGGATACACCTCGGCGGCAAATTTCCGGTATTTGCGGTATTTCTTATACTCTTCGTCGTTGGCAAATTGCCGGGGCGAAGAGATGGACACATCTTCCAGCGTGGCCACAATCATGGTGTCGCCGCAGCCGTCTATCATAAAAGGAAGCGTTTGCCCATTGATGATGGTATAGCCCGCATTTTGAGCGCCTGCAAACGCAGGAACGAGCAATACCATAAAAGCGATCAGGATGTTTTTCATGTCTTGAACGTTGTGAAACTGAGTGCGAAGTTGGACACTATTTTTGTTAATGTCAAACAGAATTTGTTTTGTACTCATACAACGTTCAGACCGCTGTGCTGTTGCAGGGTAACAGGGATTAGGAAAAGATTAACCAAGGGAGTAACCGTGTTCTACCCGGGTTTGTGCACAAAGTCTTCAAAAAAGCCTATTTTTGTACAAAATGAATGACTATGATCGCGCCAGCCGTCCTGGATAAAATCAATGCGTTACCGGAAACAGTGCAGGAACAACTTTTTCTGTACGTTGATTTTTTATACGCAGTATACAGGTCAGATGCCGAAGGAGAAGACGCTTCCGACTTTTTGGAGCGGCATGAATTGAGCGATGAAGGCAAAGCTTTTTTGGAAAAGCGCTTAGAATCAGCTTTAGCTAATCCGGACCAGCGTAAAAAAATATAATTTTATTATTGTTTCACAAATTTCTCCACATCCAATACCGTTCCTTCTTGTATTGCAATCAATACGTATATTCCTGCTGGCCAGTCTTTTACATCCAAAGAAAGCGAGCCTCTATTCAATTCTCTTTGAATGTCCTCCACCAACCGCCCCCGCGCATCGAATACGCGCGCCTGAACCCGGCCAGACAACTGGGGGGTGAAACGAAGCTCCAATTCGTTTGAAACGGGGTTGGGGGAAAGCTGTAATTGGGGCGCAAGCAAAGTGGGATCCTCGGTAGGGGTGGATGAGAATTGATCACAGGGAATTTCGCCTCTGAAATTGAAGATGCCTTGGGTAGGGGATTCGTAGCAGTTGAAGCTAACTACAAAGGAATTGATTAATGCTCCGCATGGATGTCTGGAGGCAAAATACATAATGGGGAAATTTCCGATGCCTTCATAAATGATGCTGCCCGTAAGAAACGGGGTGCCCCAGTCCCAGGGATATTCCCAGGTTACGTGTTGTGTACGGACTTGCACACCGTTGATTTCCGTGATGGAAATGGAGTCTACCAGAATAATAATGGAGTCTGGTTCGCCGCAAAGTTCTGAACAAATTGGCATCACCCACGATTCGCCCGGGCCTTTGTTGAAATCATACAACAAACTAAAATCCTGAGTTTCATAATTGTAAAAATATACCCGCCCATCTTCTTCGTAGGTGAACTCCATTCCGTAGCAGTACCCTCCCAATAAATAAGTATTTGAAAAACGTTTGCAATTTTTACCTGCTATCATCGTGTCGCTGATTACCTCCGATATCTCTATACTGTTGTTCCCTGATTCATCATAGTATGCATAATAATACTTCGCCCCCACCGGCGCCCATTCCAACTGAGCTTTTGTGGAGATAAAGCCCAAAACTGCAAAACAGAGTAAAGCGATTTTTTTCATGGCTGTATTTTTTTGGTTGCTATTGTTTGATGAATTTTTCTGCACACAAAACTTTACCTGCTTCCAGACCTTGCAAAACGTATGCGCCACGGGGCCAGTCGGATACCGGCAGAATGTAAGTAGCGCCCGACGCCAAAGCGCCAATTTCCTGCACTAATCGGCCTGCGGCATCCAGGATGCGAAAACTCAATGCGCTGGTACGATCTGGCGCGTGCAGGAAAAAATTGAGATAATCCGTAGCCGGATTGGGATAAATGGCCAACTGAAATGCTTCTTGCTCTGGCTCTGTTGTTGCCGTATTGAGGTGGCAACCCGGCACTAAGCAGCCATGCTCGTCCAGCTTGAGCAGCCAGGCCTGTTGGGCAATTTCACCAGGAACGGGCAGTGGATTTCGGGATTCCCCACAGAGGAGAAATCCGCCGTCGGGGGCTTCTTTCAGGTCGTATATAGCATGGCGGTTGTTGAGTTGATCAAGGCCAATATACTGCCGCGTCCACAAGCTGTCACCGTCAGTAGAAACCTTGCCGATCCAGCCTCTTAAAGAAAAAGCATTTTGTGAATCGAACTCCTCTCCATGCGTACCCGCCGCTACAAAGCCGCTATTATCAGAAAGACCGATCAAGTTAGTTAGAAAAGATGTTCCGGTAAGAGCTGTCTCTGTAAAAGTAATTTCCCATTCTATTTCCTGCATAGGATTCAACTTGAAGATGTGCTTGTCAAAATAGATGGTATTTACCGAAGTCCTTTCCTGTTCATACCCTACACCGGAGGCGACAACCAGGCTGCCATCTTCGAGCAACACCATGTCGGCAGCGCCGTAGCGGAGGCCAAGGGAAGTGGGGGAGAGGTAGGTCCACAAAATGTTTCCTATACCATTTAATTTTATGAGCTGCGTTTGGTAGGTATAATTACTTGCGGTAATATTCAAATTAGCTTTGTGTCCGCCAATAATAATGTTAGCATCTGAATCAATTTTTAAGGAATATGGTTTTTCCCACCAATTGTTTCCTATTTTTTTATTCCATTCGATTTCACCTAAGCTATCCGTTTTAACTACCCAAATATCTACATTTTGGTAAATCCCTATCGGAGTTTGCTGCGCTTCACAAGCAAACACAAACCCTCCATCAGGATATGGTGCGAATGCCCGGGCCCAGATAAAATCGTAAGGAGGTAAATACAGATTTGCGAAAGCGTTGGTAAAAAGCGTATCCCCATTTTGATCGTATCGAATCAACACCGATCTGGAAATAGAATCGAAAGTATGCCCGGCTACGGCAAAACTGCCATCAGGTAAATTGCTAAATTCAGGATTCCAGATTTGCCAGGATTTGTTTTGCCCCATTATTGTTTTCACAACTAAAGGATTTCCCTCTAAATCTGTTTTCAAAAACAAGGCACCTAACCAATAAGGCGGCACAGAATCAGCCACCGTTCCCGTTAAATAATAGCAACTATCAGTAACAATAATATTACTCAGTATAGAAGCCGGAAATCCAAGGGGAAAGCGATGATTGAAGGTGTTTTGCCCTATAAGCAAACTGGAAGACAGTATTAAGAGGGCGAAAAAAAATATGCGACTTGTCATGACAGAAGCGTTTGGTGAGAAAAAAATGCAGCCGGGCTTGACCCGGCTGCAAGCGATATTCAATTATTTGATAATCACCAAACGGCCTGATGATATGGTCTTCGTATCTATAACAAGATGGTAAATGTATAAGCCTGGCTTACAGTTTTCTGTACTCCAACGCATTTGATTCCTTGCATCCCCTACGGGTATCCGTTCCACTATCCTTCCATCCGTAGCGGTTACAATAATTTGAGCTTGCCCTGCACCTTCGGGCAATCGGTAGTGAAACACCGTTTCTTGCTTAGCCGGATTAGGTATGGCCTGAAGATTTGTGGTTTCCGCGGTTAAGGTATTGCTGGTTGCAGGAGGCGCTACAAGATTTTGCTGTCCCGGCGATGGCAAAACCACATCGGGCTGATATCCCGTGCTCGCCAGCGAATTGAGCATGACCTGCGCTTGAACAGAGGCATAATAATCACCCGCCGCGGCGATGTTTTTGAGCTGAGGAAAATTAGCGCTCACCATTTGCGATTCGCTCAATCCGGTTTTTAAGGCATTGATTTGAATGCCCTTCAATGCATTGAAATGTGTGTATTCCGCTTGTAATTCTGCGGGAGGATTTATGAGTGGAGGCAGATTAGCGAGTGCCTGTTGTGTACCGGATACATTGCCTTCCTGTATCCAGGCATCTACAATAGCAAAGCGGGCATCTAAGCTACCTTTGCTTGCAAGCAAGATTTTTGCTGCTGCCAATTGTATACCGTCCTCATCTATGAGGTAGTTGCGAATGAGCATGTTGGCCGCTTCGGCTTTGACCGTTGCATTGTTGCTATTGGCGAAAGCTTCTTCATGTAGCTCTTTTTCCAACTCGCTGAGTGCTCCATTTTCTTTACCGCTGGGGAGTTTGGAGGGACAAACATTGGATACTCCCTGTTGGAAACTAATTGAATTTACAGAATAATTTACTGGTGCAGGTGGAATATAATAAGTCACTGGTGCAGCCTGATTCAGAAAATTCTTTTCCGGATGTGAGGAAGGGAGCACCTGAGAGAAAGTATTACCTGCTGCCTGGGCGCTTGACCCCTGGAATTCTGCTATGCCAACAACGCCGTAGTTTTCTGCGGGTACAGCGAAGTCAAAGCCGTTGCCTAAATTGTTGTTGCATTGGTATTGCAAGCCATCATTGGGAGAACTTCCCTTATTTTTTCCATTGGACAAATTGCCATAATCAACTCCCCTGAAGCCATTTTTATAGATTGTGTTGGGTTCATCTCCCGAGTGATTGACAAACACCCCAATGGTTTTGGCGGAGCTGGGAATTTGAGCAGAGGTTTCAAAGAGATTCTCTTCCACTTTGTAGCCGGTTCCACGATATATTTCGACGCCGATAAAAGGCGTATCGTATTGGCTCGGCAGAGAAGACCCTACCAGAAACTGATTTTTTACAACATAAATATTGTCTACCCGGTAGGCAACAATGCCTTTGCCATTGTGATTGAAATTCGTATTGGAAACCTGAAAAGTTCGGATGCCAACATAGTTGCCGGCGTAGATCGCAGCGCCAAATCCACGAAACTCGGAAGGTTCATAAGTGGTACAGGGTGGATTGGAGAGACAGATGCCGGTCACCTGAAAACCTGCATTGGTGGCTCGTATTCCGTATTGCCTTTTATGAGCATAATATTCCATTTGACCTACCGGATCCGGATAGTCGTTGGCAAACACACACGCTTTAAATGGAATTCCCGTAACGCCCCTCAAGGAAGCCATACTCAAAAACGAAGCATAATCAGGGCCAAAATCTTCATCTACAATGAATTGGCAACGGCTGAAATCGCTCATGTCATTTTGAGGCGTGCCATACAGGAAGTTGTAGTTCTGGTAAGGGGCAAAATCTATGGCGACTATATTGTTTCTGAAAATCGCATCTTCTGCGACAATAATGCCACCAGTCCACTGGTCATAAGCCGGGTGGTAGTTTCGTATGCCTATATTCGCTCCTTCGATAGTTGCGCCATTGTCTAAGAAAACGAAACCTTGATATCTAACACCACTTACTTTAAATTGATGCATGGTACTATTGCCTGCTACGATTATGCCTTCCCAGCGGCCACCAGCGCAATTGTTGTACAACCTGGCATCCTCTATGATATGTAGCTCCCCATTGCGGCCTACGTTAATACGCGCATCTTTCGGCAAACCCACATCGCATTTGATGGTGAGCTTGCCCCCCGGCTCTACCACGATGTTGGAACGAATGTTTCGTGCCCGATCCCATACTACATTGGCGCCGGCAGGGATCACAATATCGGGCTGACTCAGGTCACAGAATTGCGTCACAGGCGGATGGGTGAAGCCGTTTTCTTCGGTTCGCACCCATATTGGATTCAATTCTTCAAAGAAGTGATGCATCCTGCCAAGCTGACACTCGGTGAGGGCGCAGCGAAGTGAAGGGGGAAGCGGTGTATCCATCATATTGTTTTGGGTTGTTGGGAAAGGAGTGTCTAAGCAATCGTCGTTTAGTAAACGACTTAGTGCAATTTGTGCCGGGGTTGCGCCAGGAGGCGGCGGGTTCAAATGATAATTCCATCCAGGATGATCTATACTAACCATGTGCAAAAATTCGGCCAGAATAATATTTCCCCCGTATGGAATATCTTCCGGGGCGGGAGGTGCTCCGGTCCATGCTACCCCGTCTGGACTTTGTCCTGTAAGGTTATAATTATATGAATAGAAATTTCCGGAACCTACTATACCTAAATTATCTCCAGGCTGTCCACAATGAAACCTGAGGATATACCCTCCTCCTCCGTAATCCAAGCATCCTGTGGAGGGTCTAAAACTCGCCCCGGGAAGAAACACATGAACGGCATTTCTAAGATTAGGGTCAGCGGAAACAACAGGATTATTGGTAACGGCTACATTAAACATGGCATTATGAGCAAGGCCGGTAGTACAAGTAGCACTAAACCCTCCTCCCCAAAGTGTCGGATTGTTATAAAAAAATACATCCTGATTTTCCACGCCTTCAAAAATAAAGCGCATTCTAGAATCTGTGATGTGCGGAGACTCATTACCGGGTACTTTAGGCAGCGGGTCGCAAAGATTAGCCAATCTATAGTTGATACCCTTGGAGGGGTGATGAAACCAAGAACGGAGCACCTCCATGTGTTGTTGTGAATTGGTAAAGTTACCAGGGGGAAATACAGCGCCCGGGTTTTGAAAAATATGCAATACGAACTTGACGTATTTGATTGGCGTATGTTGCGGAAAATCCGAATCAGGAGCAAACTCAAGTGTAACCCCACAGGGAGGAATGTCATCGGGCCAGCATGCCACAGCATCTACTCGTTCCTGGGTATCAAGGTTTTGGGTGTGGCATTCAAAACCAGATTGAGCGAATCCTATAGAGCAGGCGCTTAACAATAATGAGAAAAACAAAAGCCGCTTTTTGGAAAAAGTCCCATAATTTTTGCGGCTGAAAATGGCGAGGAATAAGGATTGAGAGAACGGGGAATAATTTTTCATAGGTATATAGTTTTATGCCTACTGAATAGAGGCGGGTTACAAAAAACACATCTGTTAAGGGTAGATTTATATCTTCTTTATACAATACAGCTTTCCAAATATACAAAAACAATTACCACTTCCTTATAAAAACTTAGCCCGAGCGCATTGTTCTTCTATTTTCGCAGTACAAAAGACAAAAAGCTGAGCCTGCCTGATACCCGCCACGTTCGTCAAACACCTTCTTAAAAACACATTAAACTTCCGTTAAATTTGTATTTTTTCAAAATCGGGCTTAACGCTGTCGTTAAACCATCGGCTCGTTGCAAATCCGGCCATTGGCAGATTTTTGCCTTTACCATTCCCTCAAAAGTGTTAAATTCGTAATTTGTTTGCCTTGACATCGCATGTAAAAAGGATTTACATTAGCATCCAAAGAAAGTCTAATCAATATCAGGAATCAAAAAATCCACCCTTATGCGGATCACAAGATTACTTTTTACGGTATTCGCGATGGCCTTGTCGCTGAGCGCTGCAACTGCTCAGGTCAGCGTCAATCAGCGTTTTGGCGCCAACCTCACGCGGGGTTACTACACCTTCGGACTGAATGCCGGATGGGCCTACCAGACCAGCGACGTGCGCGTGGCAAGCGGCGGCTACGGCTTCGGCGCTACTTTAGCTAAAAACCTTTACTACCGCAACAACGCCATTTTTGCCTTTGACCTTCGCGGCCGGTTGCTCCTGGCGCGCACCTACGGACTCGATCCGTTTCGTTCCTACGACATTGCTGCCAATACGGCGCTGAACGGCGACCGCAGTTTAGACTATACCACCTACCCGGCCAATCTGGAAGAACCCCGGGGATTCGTTTTTCAAAACCACCGAACCGATATTTTCGAGTTGGGATTGGAGGGCGTGCTGACATTCAATCGCTTACGCGAACGCACCGGTTTTGTATTGTCACTTTTTGGCGGAATCGGCGCAGATTGGTACCGCGCCAAAATTGACCAGGCTGACGCCAATGGGGAGGAATATTATGAAGACTACGCAGCGCTGAAAGACAACCTCGGCGAATCAACTGCCCGCCAGGAACTGCGCGACGCCATCCTCGACGGCGTTTACGAAACAACCGCGGACGGCTTCAGCAGCAATGCCGGCAAAATCGGCCTGATGCCTAATTTGGGTGTGGAAATCGGCTACCAGCTCACACCCCGCTTTTCGGTACACCTCGGCCACCGCGTCACTTTTGCAGGTACGGACGTCTTAGACGGCCAACGCTGGGCAGCGCCCGATAACGATATTTACCACTACACCAATTTTGCGCTGCGCTGGATCATCCAGCCCAAACGCGACCAGCCTTTGGCCCCGGTGATCGAAATTACAACGCCCATTACCAACCCTTACACCACCAGTAACCCCAACGACGGCGTCGTTCGCGCCAATATCCGCAACATCAACAGCGCTGCCGATGTGACCTGCATGGTCAATGGCCGCGACGCCCGCTTTGACTACCGCGACCAGCGCTTTTCGACCAATTTCCCCCTGCGGCCGGGTCGCAACGACGTGATCATCACGGCCACCAACCGGGTCGGAACTGCCCGAAAAGAAGTGGTGATTTATTACGAGGACCAGATCGGCCCGCCGCCTCCGCCACCGGCAGGCCGCGCGCCGTATATCACCATCCTCAATCCGCCGACGCGCAATACCCGCACGTCCAATGCGGCGTTCACCATCCGCGCCAGCGTACAGGAAGTGACGAACAAAAACGACATCACGCTGGAATTCAACGGCAACAACCGCCAGAACTTTACCTTCGATTCGCGCAGCGGCGAATTGTACAGCGACGTCACCCTGCGCGAAGGCGAAAACCGCATTTACATCCGCGCCCGCAATACGTACGGCAACGCAAACGAAGAGGCTATCGTGATTTATGAACGCGAACGCGAACTGCCACCCACGGTTTACATCACCCGTCCTGACCGCGACCGGGTGGAAACGCAGCAGGCTACCGCTGTTATTGAAGCCGATGTGCTCCGGTTGACCCGCCAGGGAAATGTGACCATGACGGTCAACGGCAGGCAATTTCGCAACTTTACCTTCGACGCAGCCCGCGAGCAACTACGGGCGGAGGTCAACCTGGAACAGGGTTCCAATTACATCGAAATCAATGCTTCCAATCCAGCAGGACAGGCAAAAGACGGCGTCACGATTGACTATCGGCGCGAGGTTTCCCAAAGCCCGCCCACGATTGTCATCACAGAACCTTCTAAACCAAGCAGTTCTACCTCTAAAACAACCGCGCTGATCGAAGCCACCACGCAATTTGTATCCCAAAAAAGCGATGTTCGCTTTTATATGAATGGCCGGGAGTTGAACAACTTTACTTTCAACACCGGCAACGGCCGCATCAGCAGCACGGTTACCTTAGAAAACGGCAACAATGAAGTCCGCATCCGCGTCTCCAACCGCGACGGCAGCAACGAAGCTTCGGTCAGCATTCGCCGCATTGGTGGCGGGGAAATCGAACAGCCGCTCAGGCCGGACGTGACCATTGTTCAGCCCGCAGAAGGCGCTTCATTCGATCAACCGCGTGTGGATTTTCGCGCCAGAACCGAACGGGTGAGCGGTAAGGAAAACGTCACGATTACGTTCAATGGCCGAACGATCACCGATTTTAGCTTCAACCGGTTGAACGGCGACGTCACCGCCTCCCTGACGCTGGTGGAAGGCAACAACGTGGCACGCATCACCGGGCGCAACGATGCAGGAACCGATGAAGCATCGGTTAACCTGCGCTACAGGGCTGCCGCGGCACAACCAACGGTTTCCATCGTGCAACCGGCGAACAACAGCACCGCAACCATTGCGGCAGCAACGCTGAAAGCGACGACGCAAAACGTCGCGTCAAAAAGCGAAGTATCGGTTTTATTCAATGGTCGGGCCATTACGAATTTCAGCTTCGATGCCGGTCGGCAGGAAGTAACCGCTTCGCTGACGCTGGAGAATGGAAACAACGTAGTGACGGTGAAAGTGCAAAACAGCGGCGGCAACGCAGAAGCGACGTCCAACGTGCGCTACAATGCGCCGAAGCAACCGACCGTGTCCATCGTGCAACCAGCCAACAACAGCACGGCAACCACTTCGGCAGCAACGTTGAAAGCGACGACGCAAAACGTCGCGTCAAAAAGCGAAGTATCAGTTTTATTCAATGGCCGGGCCATTACGAATTTCAGCTTCGACGCCGGGCGGCAGGAAGTAACCGCTTCGCTGACGCTGGAGAATGGAAACAACGTAGTGACGGTGAAAGTGCAAAACAGCGGCGGCAACGCAGAAGCGACGGCCAACGTGCGCTACAATGCGCCGAAACCGCCGGTTGTGGCCATTACCAATCCGGCGACGACGGAGTACGACAGTAAAGAAAAAAATTATACCTTACGCGCTACGATACAAAATGTGAGCAATAAGAGCGATATTTCAGTAAAATTGAATGGTCAATCGCAAAGCAATTTTACTTTTACGGCAACGACTGGCGAATTGAGCTTGCCGCTCACCTTAGAAACAGGGGCAAGTGTAGTGGTAGTCGGCGCCCGCAACAGTGCAGGCAACGATGAAAAATCGGTACGGATCACTTATGCTGCGCCGCAGTTGCCGACCGTTGAAATTACGGCGCCTAAAGACGATGCGACGGTGACCACCCCAACCGTAACTTTGAAAGCAACCGTGCGTTACGTAAGCGATAAAAAGGACGTTACGGTGACCATTAACGGCAAAAGCACTGCGGCTTTTACCTTGAACGGAGAAAACCTGAGTGCGCCGGTGACCGGCTTGAAAAAAGGCAGCAACCGCGTTGAAGTGGCCGCCCGGAATAGTGACGGTAGCGCCACCGATTTCGTCTTAATCACGTATGAATCGGTTGTACAACCCAAACCAGAAGTACGTTTTGTGCAACCTGCAAAGGCGGGTTCCGTTTTAAAAGGAGCGACTACGACGATTGTGGCAGAAGTCAAAAATGTAACTTCAAAATCGGAAATCGTGCTAAAAGTGAATAATACGACGGTGCAGGATTTTGAATTTGATGCGGCTACGGGGCAGGTTCAAACAAAAATCAACCTGACCGTCGGCACGAATACCGTTGAAATCGAAGCGAGCAATAGCGCAGGCAGCGCCAAAGCAACGACGACCTTGCTCTTTAGTGGAGCTGGCACCGTTCAGCCGCCTGTGGTGACGATCGCCTCTGTCTCGCAGCCGACGATCAATCCGTTGAATCCCAATGTAGTCCGCAGCTCTGTAATTGCCACGATTGAGCACATTTCATCGAAGGATCAGATCACTTTTTCGATCAATGGCCGACGAATCAGCGATTTTTCCTTCAATGCGAGAACCGGCAGCTTTGATTGTACGTTTGATCTGGAAAGGGGTGAAAACACTATCAAACTCCGCGCCGAAACGCCCAACGGGGCGGATGAGGAAACAAGAACGATCAGTTTTTAATTTTGAACCAATAACCCGGCTGATCTCGTATAACGATCACAAAGTTGTTTAGCGGAGTGCTTGTAACTTCGTGATCAACAACAGTCGGGTGATTTCTCGGAGGGCGGCGTCTTAGCTGCCCTCTTTTTTTTCTGTACCGCTGAACGCTGTTCGGCGGCAGGCTTGATTTAAATCTCTATCAATTTCCACCTCCCCCTTCTGAAAACCCAGATGCAAAGAACCGCCGCCATGGTTTCGCTGATGGCGATTGCCCAGCACACCCCGGCAAGCTCCCATTCCAGCGTTACCGCAAGCAGGTAACCCAGCGGAATTTCCATGGCCCAAAAGCAAATCAGGTTGATAATGGTAGGCGTGCGCGTATCGCCTGCCCCGTTCAGCGACTGGCTGATGACCATGCCGTAAGCGAAGAAGATATACCCTGCACAGATGATCCGTAAGCTGAGTACGCCGGCTTCCACTACACCGGGTGTATCATCGAAAATGCGGATCAGGTATTCTGCGCTGAAAAAGTATAGAACGGATACCGTCGCTAAAAACAGCATATTGTAAAACGCTGCGCGCCACACTGAAATTTCGGCGCGCTCAGGTTGCTTGGCGCCAAGGTTTTGCCCCACCAGCGTGGCCGCTGCATTGGCAATGCCCCAGGAAGGCAGAATAGTGAAAACCAGCAAGCGGATGGAAATGGTATAGCCGGCTACCGCATCGTCGCCAAAGCGTGCAATAATGCGCATGAGGAAAATCCAACTGGCCGAAGCAATGATGAATTGCAAGGCGCCGGTATAGGCGATTTTCAGCAGTTTAACCGTCGTTTTCCAGTGAAAATGCAGGTGTTCTTTCGTTAAATGAATAATGCTGCTGCCTTTCCAAAGAATGTTGAGTTGGTAAACCACCCCGACTCCGCGGCCAATAGCCGTAGCAATGGCGGCGCCTTCGATGCCAAAAGCCGGAATCGGCCCCAATCCGAAAATGAGGATCGGATCCAGGACAATATTGATGCCGTTGGCCAACCACAAAGAACGCATGGCAATGGCGGCATCACCTGCGCCGCGAAAAACGCCATTCAGCAAAAACAGGAGCATAATGGCAATATTACTGCCAAAAGCAATGCGCGTGTAGCCCACGCAGTTGCGAACCATATCGTCATCGCCGCCCAGCCAGCGCAGCACGTTTTCAGCATACAGGAGACCCAAAATGCCAATCACGATGGAAATAACAGTTGCGATATAAATGGATTGCATCGCTGCCACCGCCGCTTTTCCGGGTTTACCTTCGCCAACCCGGCGCGCGACCATAGCCGACGCCGCAGTGCTGAGTCCGATGGCTAAGGAGTAAATAAGGGTGAGGACGGACTCGGTCAGCCCCACAGCCGCCACAGCCTGCACGCTGATTTTGGCAACGAAAAAAGCGTCTACCACCGCAAACAGGGATTCCATGGCCATTTCCAGAATCATGGGGATGGACAGTAAAGCGATGGCCCGGTTGATACTGCCGGAGACGAAGTCCTTTTCTTTGCCGTCTAAGGCTTCTACGAAGAGCTTGTATATTTTTTGCATGATCAGGTTCGGGTGAAATTTCAGATGAAGACTGCTTTGGATGCTTTGCGACAAAAGCGCAAAGATTCTGGTTAAAAAGGAGGCTTATCCTTGAGGATGTGCATAGGATTTTGTTTTTTTACGTTGCCTTTCGATGTGGTATTCTGGGCGGAAAGTTCGCAATTAACCACGATGCCACGAAAAATAGTTTCCCATGAAGTAATTTTTTGACCTCAATGCTGACGACGTAGCCAGCTCAAGCTGTCTATTTTTATAAAAATCAAGATGATATGAGCAAACTTTTTTCACTTTCATCCCTCGCTTTTATCCTAAGTTTTGCTGCAAAAGCCCAAACGCCAACCGTGCAGGACTGCCTCGGCGCTATCCCGGTTTGCCAGCCCGTTTACATGGAAGACGCCTCGCCGGTTGGAGACGGGAATTATAATAATGAGATCAACACGAACATTAGTTGCACGTCAGAACTGAATTCGATCTGGTATGTTTTTACGGTCAATCAAAATGGTAGTCTGGGATTTTTATTGACCCCCAACAACATCGTTGACGATTATGATTGGGCTGTTTTCGACATTACCAATGCGACTTGTGCCGATATTAGAACCAATCCGGCCCTTCAGGTAAGTTGCAATGCTGCCGGAGGGGGTATCTGTGACGGACTGACCGGGGCGACGGGCGGCAGCGTTTGGTCGCTGCAAGGCGCCGGTTGCGGGTCTTCCCCCCCTAACCAGTCTTTCGGCAACACCGCCTTCAATAGTCTCATCCCTATGCAGGCAGGAAGAACCTATGTTTTAATGGTTTCAAACTGGACTGGATCAAATTTTGGATATAAAATTGATTTCGGACTTTCTACCGGTCTTGGCATTTTCGACCAGACTGAACCGGAAATCAGCGAATTCACGCCTCCTCCAAACTGTGGCGACAACCTGATCCAGGTTGAATTCAACGAGTACATTCAATGCAATTCTTTCCTTCCGGGCAGCTTGCGCCTGAATGGCCCGGGCGGTCCTTATACCCTGACGCCTTTTTCGGCCAACTGCAACGCGGGTGGAACCTACGACCGCAATTTTACCTTCACGGTCAACCCGCCCATTGCTGCTGCCGGCAACTATTCATTCGAAATTGTAGACAACAACTTAGCTGATATTCTCGACTTGTGTGGCAACCCGGCCGCGCCAGCTATTTTTCCGTTTACCACCCAACCTGTTCCGCAAAATATTGACGTCATCAGCGACACCAGTATGCTCTGTGCCGGAAGCAACATTGTTTTAGATGCCAGTTTTCCGGGCGCGACGGCTTTTCAATGGCAGGACGGCAGCACAGCGCCCACACTCACCGTAAACGCCGAGGGCATCTACCGGGTCAATTTCAGCAATGCCTGTGGCAGTGGCGCCGATTCGGTGGAAGTGGTTGCGCTAAACGACGTTCCAGTAGTGAATCTGGGCCCCGACACCCTGCTTTGTGCCGGAGAAACCTTGTTGTTGGATGCTTCCAGCACTTTGGCGACCTACCGCTGGCAGGATAATTCCACTGCCGCGACTTATGTAGTCGGCGTTGCGCAGCCAGGTACCTACCGGGCTGAGGTGACCAATATTTGCGGCACGACAATTGATGAAGTGGTGGTAAATTATATCCCGCCAATCCAATTGGACTGGCCTGTTCAAACAGTGCTTTGCGCAGGCGATACGCTTTTTCTTGACGTGTCGCATCCAGCGGCAAGCTACTCATGGCAGGACGGGTTCAACGGCCCACAACGCAACGTGTTGAACGATGGCGTTTTCAGCGTCACCGTGACAACGCAGTGTGAAACCCGAAGCGAAGAGATGAATGTCTTGTTCATCGTTGAATCGCTTGCGGATCTGGGGCCTGATACCACCCTTTGTCCGGGAGAAGTCCTGGAATTCGACCTCACCATCCCCGGCGCTACCTATCTTTGGCAGGATAATACCGACAAATCGGTGTATACCGTTGCACAAAGCGGCAACTATGCCGTGACGGTGACCACCGCGTGCAATACCTTCAACGACGCGCTTAATGTAGAAATCCTGCCCAACCTGATCGTGGAATTGGGCAATGACACGGTGATCTGTCCCGGAAAACGCATCGTCCTGAGCGCTGAAGCCGGAACACCGGCGGATTATTTGTGGCAGGACGGCGCCCAAACAGTCAGTTATATCGTAGACACGCCTGGTGTTTACAGCGTATCGGTTTTAAACCAGTGTGAACGGGTAATTGACCAGATTGTCATCGAGGAATGCGAAGTCTGTACCGTATACGCACCCAACGCATTTTCGCCCAACGACGACGGGTTCAACGACAAATTTTTACCGCTCTCCGATTGCCTGTTGGATCAATTCACCATGCGGATTTTTAACCGCTGGGGGGCTTTGGTTTATGAAACGAATAACCCCGCCGCAGGTTGGGATGGGCGCTTTAAAAATAAGAACCTGGAACCCGGCGTTTACGTCTGGCAAATGGAATACGTTGTGGTGGAAGACGGAAAACCGCGCGCTGAAAAAAAATCCGGAGATGTTGCCATCCTAAGATAATTGCTCAAATCACGATGAAACTATTTGAACAGGATTGCGTTCAAAGCTGCATTCATCCGGCAGGAAGATGAATATTTTCCTCCTGCCGGATGTAACGAATCGGTATTTATTCATTAAAGGTAAAGACATCAGTTATTTTTGTACATGAAGAGCTACCTGTTAATTGGTTTTGGCATATTCGGATGTATCCTGATTGGAACCGCCTGTAAGCATAAAGCCGCGAGTGAATCAACTGTCAACTCCTCTGATTTTATTGCTTTTTACGAGCGCTTTCTCACCGACAGCTTGTTTCAGATTGAACATGTCCAATTCCCCTTAGAAGGCATTCCTGACAATGCCGATAGTGCCGATGTCGCCGGCGGGAATTTTCGATGGGAACGCGAAACCTGGCAAATGCACCGCAAATTCGATGCTGAAAGGACCGGATTCAGGGTAAACCTGGAACCCTTTGGCAGCGAGATCGTTACGGAGCGCATCCTCCACGAAAGCGGCCAATATGCCATGCTGCGGCGGTATGCCAAAATGGATGGCGAGTGGCGCCTGATCTATTATGCCGGCCTGAATCCGCTGGTCGGGGCTGAGGAATAAACGCCATTTAGGGTCGCTGAAATAATAGCTGTCCACTTTTTGGCAGATCAGAGCATGTTGAAATTTTCGAACATGCTCTAAATGTCATACAACTGCCCAAACTACCGAATCCCCCTCCGCTTTATCGTGCGACCAACAAGATCGCCTATTTTTGCATCGCAGTAATTCAAATTTTTATTAACATCATCATATTTTTGTAATGAAGAGACAGTTACATACCAGGCTACTGGCTACGCTTTTGTTAGCCATGTTAGCCACAATCAGCTTTTCACAGGAACGCACCTGCTCAACAATGGAGGTGCTCGAACAGCAACTGCTCCAGTATCCTGACCAGGCTATCCGCATGGAGGCGATTGAGCGCCATACCGAGGATTTTATTCACCAACATGCAGCAGATGGCAGCGGCCGTATGGTGATTACCATACCTGTTGTCTTTCACATCGTTCACAATGGCGATGCACTGGGCGCGAATGAGAACATTTCGGATGCCCTGATCCAGGCACAATTAGATCAGTTAAATCAGGATTTTGCGCTTACCAATTCGGATGCGAATCTGATTCCCGATATTTTCCTGCCGGTTGCTGCCAATACAGAAATTCAATTTTGCTTTGCGCAAAGAAAACCCGACGGCACGGCCACCAACGGCATTAACCGCATCAATGGCGGCCAGGCTTCCTGGACAAGCAGCCAAATCAACAGCTCGCTGAAACCGAATACGATATGGAACCGCAACCAGTACCTCAATATCTGGAGCGTCGTTTTTGGAGGTAGTAGCTCCGGCTTGCTGGGTTACGCGCAGTTTCCCGGCGGCAGCGCCAATACAGACGGCATTGTCGTGCTGTACTCTTCCATTGGCTCCGTTGCCACACCCAACCCGCAAGGCGGCAACTACGCCAGGGGGCGTACTGCCACGCACGAAGTTGGACATTGGCTGAACCTCCGCCACATTTGGGGCGATTCAAATTGCGGAAGCGACCTCGTCAGCGATACGCCGGTACACAATGCTTCAAACGGCGGCTGTCCCACCCACCCCCATCTCAGCACCTGCTCCGGATCGCCGGTGGAAATGACGATGAATTACATGGACTACACCTTTGATGCCTGTATGTATATGTTTACGGCCGGGCAGAAGGTACGAATGCAGGCGGTACTGGCTACCGGAGGATCCCGTTTCAGTCTTACTACCTCACCCGGTTGTCTGCCGCCTTCAGGTGTCTGCGACACGCCTGCCGGGATGAGTGCAAGCGCTGTTACGGCAACGACCGCCACGCTTAGCTGGACTGCAGTCAGCGGCGCGTTATCTTACAATATCCAGTGGAGACCGGTTGGGGCAACCACCTGGAACACAACTACTTCGAGCGGTGCTTCTGTCGGCATTACCGGGCTGATTGCCGGCACGCAATACGAATTTCAGGTGCAGGCGGTTTGCAGCAGCGGCGCAGGCAGTTTTTCCGCTTCGGCTACTTTTACCACCAGTACCCAGAGCTGCGGTACCCCCACAAACCTTTTTGTATCGTCCATTGCGGGAAATAGTGCTGTGCTAAACTGGACCGGCGTCAGTGGCGCTACTTCCTATAATGTCCGCTGGCGGATTTTTGGCACTACAACCTGGACGACAGGCGCTACAAGCAATACGACGCTTCTGATCACGGGCCTGGCGCCCCTCACACAATACGAATTTCAGGTACAGGCAGTTTGCGGGGCTAGTACCGGAAGTTTCGCCAGCGAATTCAAGTTCTCAACGTTACCTGCACAAGGCTGCGGCACGCCTCAGAACCTAAATGCAACCGGGGTTGAAGCAACTTTCGCTACGCTGAACTGGGATGCAGTCAGCGGCGCAACTGCTTATAACGTCCAATGGCGGCAATTGGGGACTTCTACCTGGAGTACAGGCTCGACTGCGAATACCGCCCTCGTTGTTTCAGGGCTGAGTCCCAGAACCACTTACGAATACCAGGTTCAGGCAGTCTGTGGCAGCACATCGGGCAACTACTCCGGAGCAGCTACGTTTTCGACGGCTAACTCCGACTCAACTTGTGGGATACCTGCCGGGTTGAATGCGACAACGGTAACCACATCAACAGCAACCCTCAATTGGTTGTCTGTTAGCGGCGCGTTTTCCTACAACGTGCAATGGAGAGCCGTGGGCGCAACCACTTGGAGTAGCAGCTCAACAGGCGCGCTCTCCCTCAGCATCAACGGCCTGAATGCCGGCACACAATACGAATTTCAGGTGCAGGCGGTTTGCAGCAGCGCTTCAGGGGCGTTTTCTGCTTCCGCAAACTTCACGACAACAAGCACCCAAAGCTGTGGCACGCCTTCGGGGTTGAATGCAACGGCGGTAACCACGTCAACAGCAACGCTCAATTGGTCTGCCGTCAACGGCGCTGTTTCGTACAATGTGCAGTGGAGACCGGTGGGTACAACAACCTGGAGCAACAATTCAACCGGTGGCCTTTCCCTCAATATTAGCAGCCTGACCGCTGGCACGCTGTATGAATTCCAGGTGCAGGCGGTTTGCAGCAGCATTTCAGGAGCGTTTTCTGCTTCCGCAAATTTTACAACAACAAGCGTTCAAAGCTGTGGTATGCCCGCTAACCTGTCTGCTACATCCATTACAGCAAGCAGTGCAATTTTGAATTGGAATAGCGTCAGCGGTGCTACTTCCTACAATGTCCGATGGCGAATTTTGGGTACCACATCCTGGATCAACGGCTCTACCAGCAATACTTCCTTACCGGTTACGAACCTGAGTGCAGTTACGCAGTACGAATTTCAGGTACAAGCCATTTGTGGCACTACGGTCGGGAGTTTTGCCAATGTATCTAACTTTACGACTTTATCCTCGTCACAAAATTGCGGCACCCCACAGGGACTGAATGCAACAAATATCGGAGCCACTTTTGCTACCTTAAACTGGAGCGCTGTTAGCGGGGCAACTGCCTACAACGTCCGATGGCGGCAGTTTGGCACCGCTGTCTGGAATACAAGCTCAACGGCCAATACATCCGTCAATATTTCCGGGCTGAATCCCAGAAGTGCCTACGAATTTCAGGCGCAGGCCATTTGTGGCGGCATGTCGGGCAACTACTCCAATTCATCTCTTTTTTCTACACCCAGCACTTCCAGGGTTATTTCGGGATCGGCAGCCGCCGAATCCGGGTTTGTCCTGTTCCCCAATCCGGCGCAAACTGAAGTGACCATAGACGTGGTTATGGAGGAGGAGCGCCCTGTAAAAGTGACGGTTACAGACCTTACCGGTAAAATCGTTTGGGTGAATAACTACCCCTTGCACCAGGAGCAGTCCCGCATCACGATGGACGTGAGCCGGTTGCCAGCAGGCGTATACGCCGTGCGGGTTGAAAACGGGGGAACTAATGGCGTTCAGAAAATGACGATTGTGCGGGGATAAGGAAGAGGGAAGTTTTGTAAGAGGCAACAGCAACAGGAGGCATCCCAAATTTTGGAGTGCCTCCTGTCATTTTCTGCCCGGTAGTAAATAACCACACAAAAAAACCCCCGGTTATGCCATTGCAACCGGAGGTCTATTCAAAAAACAGCAGGATATATACTCCACCACGAGCGGAACAGCACAGATAGATGCAGCGTCTACGTGACGGAGTATACAGGGTACTCTCCTACCCACTCAGCCTTGATTTTGATTTGTTATTCGTGCCGAACGGCCCGAAGTTCCTGCTGCTGCGCTAAGGCATCGGGGTTGTGTAATAAGGCGAAGGCGCGTTGGTCCTGCTCTTTACTTTACACAACCCCGATCTCCATCTGCTACAAATCGCTCACCCGGCGAACGACCTGGTAAAGGCGCGTATATTCGTTGACTTCTTCCACAAACGGATCGTATTCGAGGTGGTTTGCAGAGACCATCTTTAAGTGCGTCACGCGGCCTTTTGGATTAGCGATGCGTTGCACGTATTTGACCCAGATTGAACCATTGCTTTTGACGGCGTAAATCTTGTTGTCTTTGATTTCGTTGATGCTGTTCAATTCTTTGCAGATGACGATGTCGCCATCCTGAATCACCGGTTCCATACTGACGCCGCTGATGGGAAACGCCACCAACCCTCCTCCACCCAATCCCGGAATGCTGAAGTATTCGTTTTCTTCGCGGGCCGCAAACCCACCCGGGTCTATTGCCGTGCCTGCGAAGGCTTCCACCGTGGTGAAAAGGATATTGCCGTAGGATTTTTTGCTGCCGGTGTCTGCGCGCTTGTCTTTGGGCAGGTCGAAGCCAAAGGGGGTTCCCGATCCTTCGAGCAGGTAAGCTTCATTGACGCCGAATTCCTGGCAGAGTTTTCGGGCATGGTGGTAATCAATGCAACGCTTGTCTTTTGGATTTAGAAAAGCGCGAACGATATGCCCATAAGCGCGGTTACCGAGAATTTTTTCGGCAAAGTCACCCATGCCTCTTCCGTCCCGGTCATTTTTTACAACGTCGCCCCGCTCTTCCAGTAAGCTGAAAACTTTGAGGAAGCGGTCGTTGAGCAGTCTGCGATCTTCGCTGATCATATCTTTTGTCGTTGAGATTAAACAATCACCTTAAATGACGACGCAAGATAAAACAAAACATTGTTTCAAACAAATATTTTGAATAAACTTTTTTCAAATCAAATTAATAGACTTGCCGTGGCGGGGCAGTAAGTCTAATTTCCCCTCGGATTCAGGTAGTTTTCCAAATCCGGGAAAACGCCGGTCTGCTGTTTGGCGATGTCTTTGTCTACCCGTTCGCCATTGAGATAAACCACTAAGTAGGCGCCAGAAAACCCTTTGCCAAGAATGGATTGACGGAAAGCCTCCGCTTCGCTGAAAGATTCAAACGCGCCTAAGGTGTAGCGGTAAAACTCAAAATTGGGCGTTTTTTCAGCCATTGGGTAGGGGTGTGTCACAAAGGCGCTGTTGCCGTATTCGCCTTTCGAGGAAGCGACCTGCACTTTATAAACAAGGTCTTTGTTGGTGACCAACCCCGGCGCCACCGACTTGTAGTTGTTGCCGATGACCGGCACCAGCCCCTGAATCGGTAAATCGCGGGTATTGCGAAAAGCGAATTCAACCTGAAAGCCGCCGGCGGTGCGGGGGCGACTCAGGCTGCGCATGAAAATGGCGTCTGGTGAAACACCTTTTAAAAGCAGGTAGTCTGCCGATTTTTCTGCCTGACGGATGGCCTGGAAAATGCCTTTGACCGTGGGTTTGGTTTCCGGGGCATAAGCGCTTACAATCAGGCGGAGTTGCGGGTATTGCAACATCAGGTCGGCGAGGCGGTCAAGTGTGCCTTTGTCTTTTGCGGACAGCGCCGATTCGGCATTGGACAACGTTACCGCTTCAAAGGTGTAATGCTGTGATTTGGTGGCTGGCGGATTGGTTGATGTAGCTGGTTTTGTTGATGTAGCTGGCTTCGTTGGCGCCGGATCCGGTTCAATTGGCGCCGGCTCGTAAGCAAACTGGGGTGGCTCCATTTCGCTCAGAAATTCCTGAAAATAGCCGATGTAAATATCGCGCATTCCGAAACCGTCTTTGCGCGAAGAGCAAAAGAAAGCCGTGAACCCGTCGCGGGAAAGGCGAAAATGCGTGTCATCGCTGGCTGAATTTATTGGAATGCCTGCATTTATGGGCATCGTCCAGCTATCCGGCCCCTGGTTATACACGCTTCTGAATACATCAAAGCCGCCCACACTTTTATAGCTGTCGTTGGAGCTGAAATAGAGGGTTCGGCCGTCCATGGCCAAAAAAGGCGTTGTTTCATCGTAAGGCGTATTGACGGGTTGCCCCAGGTTTTGTGGTTTTGTCCAGGCGCCTTTGCGAAAAGCAACCTTATAGAGGTCTAACCCTCCAAAGCCGCCGGGCAGTCGGGCTGCAAAAATGATCAGGGTGTCGTTGTAGAAAAAAGGCGCCGCGTACTTAGTGCGCACTTCGGCAGGCCCCAGAAAAGGATCGGCGCTCAGGGTGCGCGCTTCCAATTGCCGGAAGGTATCTATCAGGATCGCGCCATTGTCAAAATTCCAGCCCTGGTAATACAAAAGCGCCAGCCCGTCGCGGTTGAAATCGAGCAATACTTCGTGTTTAGGGCTGTTGAGCAGGTAGTGCATGGGATCCGGTTCGAGCCAGATTCCACTTTCCGAACGGGTCGTATAGATGTCGGAGAAATACTGACCATAGCGTTCGTCCTGTAGCCCGCGGGCATTGCGTAAACCGCCCGTGCTGCCTTTCCGTGCCGCTGAAAAATAGATTTTATTGTAATTGGTCGGGCTGGGAACCGGGGCAAACTCATCCCCGGCGGAATTAGTCTGTGGGCCTAAATTTTCTACTAAAGCGGCTGAGCTTTTAAACTGGAGTTCGATGCCATTGGCGCAACGCCGGATTTCTTCACGCACCATCTGGCGGTGCGGGTGGTCACTTTTGATGGTTTTCAGGTAAAGTTTGAAGTAATTGGTCGCTTCTTCAAATTGATGCCGGGCATGGTAGACTTTTCCAAGGTAGAGCCAGCACTCGGGATAAGGCGATTTGGTTGCCTCCGTCATGACCTTTAAATGCTCCAACGCTTTGTCTAACTGATTGAGTTGGTAATAACTAACCGCCAGCATCAACCGCGCCTCTTTGTCGTCGCGGATAAGTGATTTGGCATTTGCGAGCAGGGTGGCTGCGTCGGCAAAACGTTCGCGGGCGAACAGCGTTTGAGCTTCTGCTTTTTTTTCGCTGTCGCTGAAAGGTTGGGCAGAAGCACTTGTTCCCGCAAAACAAAAAACCAGGATGAAAAAGTAGCGGGTCTTCATATTTTCAAGAGATTAATGATCAAATACGCTCCTTGGTCATACCTCCCGCCGGGCATCGAATGCCTCCAGATAATCGCCTACGCGCCGCAGGAATGACCCTCCCAGCGACCCGTCCACAACGCGGTGGTCGTAGGACAGCGAAAGGAACATCATTTGGCGCACGGCAATCAGATCGCCATATTCAGTTTCCACTACGGCCGGCTTTTTTTTGATCGCGCCGGTTGCGAGAATGGCTACCTGAGGTTGGTTGATAATAGGCGTTCCCATCACGTTGCCGAAAGTACCCACATTGGTCAGCGTAAAGGTGCCGCCCTGAATTTCTTCCGGTTTGAGTTGGTTTTTGCGGGCGCGATTGGCCAAATCATTCACGGATTTGGTCAGCCCTACTAAGTTGTATTGATCGGCATTCCGGATCACCGGAACGATGAGGTTGCCGGAAGGTAAGGCTGCCGCCATACCAATGTTGATGTCTTTTTTGACCAGCAATTTCGTGCCGTCTACCGAGATATTAATCATTGGGAAGTCGCGGATGGCGCGGGCGACCGCTTCCACAAAGATCGGCGTGAAGGTGATTTTTTCGTTGTATTTTTTTTCAAATTCGTCTTTAACGCGGTTGCGCCAGTTTACCATATTGGTCACATCCACTTCAACAAAGGAAGTCACGTGTGGAGAGGTATGCTTAGACATCACCATGTGTTCGGCGATGAGCTTCCTCATGCGATCCATTTCGATGATCTCCACATTGCCGCTCAGGCTGGCAGCAGCAGGGGCTGAGCTTGCCGGGATTTGTTTGGGACTTGCTATGGGTGCGGATTCCGAAGTTCGCGCTGCGGGCGCCTGGCGGTTTTCCACATAAGCGAGAATATCTTTTTTAGTGACCCGGCCCTGCATGCCCGATCCGGAAATATTTTCCAGTTCGGCGGCGCTGATCTGCTCCTTTTGAGCAATGGTGCGCACTAACGGGGAATAGAAACGGTTGGAGCCGGAGGCAACGCGACCGACGCTTTCTACCGGGAGTTCTGCAACTAAGGCGGCTACCGGAATTGCTTCTGCGGCGTGGGCGGCTTTGCCATTGGATGTGGCTCCACCGGAGGCCGGCGCTTCAGCAACTGCAGGAGAAGGTTTCGGATTGGCTACTTCGCTTTCCGTGGCAATTACGGCGATGACCGTGCCAATCGCGACGACGTCGTTTTCCTGAAAACGAATTTCAGAAAGTATGCCGCTAACGGGCGAAGGCACTTCAGAATCTACCTTGTCCGTTGCGATTTCCAGAATAGGTTCATCCATTTCTATACGGTCGCCTACCTTTTTCACCCATTTCAGGATAGTGGCTTCCATAATACTTTCGCCCATTTTGGGCATTACAATTTCGACGAGAGCCATAGGCACTTTTTAAATGTATTGGTTGTGACTTGGTTAGAGCTTTATACGCTGCAAAGTTAGTAGAATTGCGGCGTTTGGACAATATATCCGGCTTTTAAAGTGGCAGAACCGTTTTCTAAAACCATTTTCCGGTTAAAAGCAGCCTTTCTATGATCCACAGTTACCGTAACCTTGCGGCGCACTTATATTTTTAAAAACAAAGGGTAAACTAAACACGAACTTCATTTTTCGTAGTTTATATGAAATAATCTTTCTTTTTTTTGATGAATCAAAATATATCCTACTTTTGCTGCGCAGTAATTCAATTTATTTATGAAAAAAACTTTGTACGCATGAGACTAATTGCAACGCTACTCTTTTCTATGCTCTTCGTGGTCGTTTTTGCCCAGGAGCGCAGCTGTGCATCCATGGAAGTTCTGGAACAGCAGCTTTTACAAGATCCGGAAATGGCAGCCCGTATGGAAGCCATCGAACGGCATACCCAGGCATTCCATCACGATCACGACCACGAAGGCAGCGACCGCGTGGTGATTACCATTCCTGTCGTTTTCCACATCGTCCACAATGGCGATGCATTAGGGTCGGGTGAAAATATTTCCGATGCCCTCGTTCAGGCGCAGTTAAACCAATTGAATCAGGATTTTGCGCTGACCAATTCAGACGCGAACCTGATTCCGGCGTTGTTCCAGCCTCTGGCGGCCAACACCGAAATCCAGTTCTGTCTCGCGCAACGCAAACCGGACGGCACGGCGACGACGGGCATCAACCGCGTTAACGGTGGCCAGGCATCCTGGACGGTTAACCAAATTGACGGTACTCTTAAACCCAGTACCATTTGGGATCGCAACCAGTACCTGAACATCTGGAGCGTCGTCTTCGGCGGTGCTGACGCAGGTCTGCTGGGCTATGCCCAATTCCCGGGCGGCACAGGCAGCTCAGCCAACACGGACGGCGTAGTTTGCTTGTGGTCCTCGCTTGGATCTGTGGCTACGCCCAACCCTTCCGGCGGATCTTATGCCAGAGGCCGTACGGCTACGCACGAAGTTGGCCACTGGCTCAACCTGCGCCATATCTGGGGTGATGCCACCTGCGGTAACGACCAGGTCGCCGACACGCCGGTTCACAACACTTCCAACGGCGGTTGCCCGGCTTACCCACATTACAGTACCTGCTCGGGTTCTCCGGTTGAAATGACCATGAACTACATGGATTACACCTACGATGCTTGTATGTATATGTTTACTGCCGGACAGAAAACCCGGATGCAGGCGGTACTGAACAGCGGCGGCTCGCGGGTTAGCTTAGCTACTTCGCAAGGCTGTGTGCCTCCAAGTGGCGGCGGCGGTTGTGGCACGCCTTCAGGGCTGGCTGCTTCTTCCATCACCAACACAACAGCTACGCTGGGTTGGAGCGCAGTGAGCGGCGCCACAAGTTACAACGTTCAGTTCCGCCAGACGGGAACTTCCACCTGGACAACCGGCACAGTTACCGGCACTTCTGCCAGCGCAACCGGCCTGACGGCCAGCACGGCCTATGAGTTCCAGGTACAAGCTAATTGCGGCGGCACTTTAGGCAGCTTCTCGGGTTCTGCCAACTTTACCACGACAGGCGGCGGTGGCGGCTGCACAGACAATTATGAACCCAATAACTCCCGCAGTACGAGCTTGCCGCTGACGCCGATTGGCGTGGATCGCGTAGCCCAGATTGCCGCTTCAGGCGATAACGATTACTACCGCTTTGCCAATACTTCTGCCCAGCGTAGGATCCGGGTTGACTTGACTAACCTGCCTTTCGACTACGATCTGAAGTTGTATCAGAACAATACGCTTCGCAGAACTTCTGAAAATGGCGGTACGACTTCTGAATTCGTTATTTACAACACCAATACCGTTGCCTCCAACTGGTATGCCTACGTCTATGGCTATAACGGCGCCAGCAGCAACACCCAATGTTATACGCTGCGCATTACGTTGAGCGCTAGTAATTTCCGGGAAGACGGCACGACCGACGGCGAAACGACGGAGTTTGAAATTCCGGTCAGGGTGATCGAATCCGGTTTTGCGATGTTCCCGAATCCGGCCAACGACGAGTTGACCCTGGATGTGAACATGGATGCCGAACGCGAGGTAAAAGTGAGCGTTATGGACATCACGGGCCGCGTTATTTCCCTGAACGCTTATGACCTGCACAAGGAGCAAAACCGCATCACGATGGATGTGAGCGCTTTGCCTTCCGGCATGTACGTGGTTCGGGTTGAAAACGGCAAAAACGTGGGCGCACAAAAACTGACGATTACGCGACCTTAAACGGTCTTTGCTAAATTTGATTCAGAATAAATAACATGAGCCATCCCGGTTTCGGGGTGGCTCATGGCATTTATTCCCTGTAATTCTCCTTACCTTTGCTGCCGTATTTAATATCTAACGTCATTATCTGGTATCTGAAAAATCCATGTCGCCAACCTTCCATGCCCTGACCGTCAAAGAAGTGCGCCGCGAAACCGCCGATTGTGTATCGGTCGCTTTTGAAACGCCGGAATCCTTACAAGCTGATTACCAATTCCTCCCGGGGCAGTACCTCACCCTGAGAACGACCCTGAACGGCGAAGACGTGCGGCGTTCCTATTCAATCTGCGCAGGCCCCAACGACGGCGAATTGCGGGTGGCCATTAAAAAAGTTCCGGAGGGGCTGTTTTCCACGTTTGCCAACGAGCAACTGCAAGCCGGCGATGCGTTGGACGTCATGACGCCAATGGGCAATTTTCACACGCCTATCCTTCCCACACAGGCCAAAAACTATGCGGCGTTTGCTGCGGGCAGTGGCATTACGCCCATCCTTTCTATCCTGAAGGCCGTGCTGGAAACGGAGCGCAACAGCACCTTTACCCTGTTTTACGGCAACCGAACGGCAGACGGCGTTATTTTTAAAGAAGCCATCGAAGCGCTCAAAAATCGCTACATGAACCGCCTGAGCGTGCATTACCTGCTCAGCCGCGAATACCCTGGCAGCGACTTGTTCTATGGGCGGATTACCGCAGAAAAATGCGCTGTTTTTTGCAAAACCCTGCTTGCCTGGGAAGCCACCGATGAATTTTTCCTCTGTGGCCCGGAAAGTATGGTCGAAGCAGTGCGCGATACCTTAGCCGGATTGGGTGTAGAGCGCCATAAAATCCACGTTGAATTGTTTCAGGCAGCCGGCGGAAAACAGGCAGCCCATGCGCAGGAGCGCGTAGAAGCTTTGCCCGATATTGTCTCCACGGTGCGGGTTATTTTGGACGGCAATAATTTTGAATTTGCCCTGCCTGCACACGGTGATACGATCTTGGACGCCGCCATGAAAGCAGGCGCCGACCTCCCTTTTTCCTGCAAAGGCGGCGTATGCAGCACCTGCCGCGCCAAACTTGTGGAAGGCGAGGTTATGATGGAAGTCAACTACGCCCTTGAAGCCGACGAACTGGAGCAGGGGTATGTTTTGACCTGCCAGGCACACCCGCAGAGCGAGCGGGTGGTGGTGGATTTTGACAGTTGATGGGAGTAGGCTGGAGCTTGATGAACAGTACGCGCGAGGCCGGAGCTTCGACTTCGCTCAGCTACCGAGGTATCGCGCGCACCAGTCATTAGTCTGTTATCACCTCCACTTCTTCGGGTATATTGAACAATAAAACACATCCTTTTTCGGATGTAACGGAATGTTTAAAACCAGGCGGGGTATACAAGTAATCGCCAGTTGAAAGCATCGTCCCTTCTATTAGGCAGTTTCCTTCTAACACAAACAACTCCTCGCCTGCTGGATGATTGTGAAAGGGATATTTAGCGCCAGGCTCAAATTTTAACAAGATGCTGGGTGCCCGTCCGGCACGGTCGTCAAAGCGTAGTACTTTTACAAGAATGCCTTGAGTGTCAACTCCTGTTTCTTTCAGAGGTTTCCAAGTTATTGTGCTGGTTTTGACGATGTAATTTTGAATGTCCGTATTCATTGTCTTGTTGTTTTAGTATGCCGCAAAGTTATTCCTGGCAGGCTTCACTACGAATAGACAATGTTGAGAAAAACATGTAAAATTTAAAAAAACACAGCATTTTTATAAGCCTTAGGTGAAATGCCGCTGTGCTTTTTAAAAAAATTAGAAAAATAAAATGGATCGTTGAAGCCCAATTCAAAAGCCACTGCTTTGACCGACAAGTTTTCGTAAGTAAGCAGTCGCTTGGCCTCCGACGTAATTAGTCCGTAAATGACATTTTGAGCAGTCTTGCCCGTATGGAGTTTGGATTGTTCGTTGAGTTTTCCTTCTGTGGTTTGAAGGGTTTCAGCATAATAGCTCACCGGGTAGTTGCAGCGAAAATTTGCCCTGACCAGTTCCAAAAATTTTAAAAAAAATACGTCGGGTTTCCATATCTCATCGCCTCGTTCGATTTTTGCCCGGTTAATGGCAACGAGTAGCAATTCCAGGCAGGCGTGTGCAGAAATCAGGTATTGGTATGGTTTATCGCTGAGGTCTTGTTTGATTTGGTCCAGCAGCTTTTCTACGGTCGTACTATCCTTAACCGTAACGACTTCATTCATCGCAAAATGGCAAAACAGGCCGTTGTGAAAAATCAGTTCGATATCGGCGTCAGTTTTACAGAAAAAATCGTAAGTAAATTCCAGCACCCTGCCTTTGCCGCCTTTACACCTTTTTAAAAAATGTACTTGCCCGGAGGTTATGGTAATGAGTTGATGCTTGGTCAAAACAAACTCATGTTCATCTACGCCCAGTATGGCTTCTCCTTCCGAGCACCAGATAAGAACGTACCGCATCAGGCGGCGGGGAGTTTTTAGCTCCGGGCAGGCTTCGAGTGGCATTAATTCAATCAAGGGATTTATAATTTTTTGCGTAAAAGTACGGCAAAACAAGATAATATGGGACTCCCTAATTTTTGACTCCGGCACTGTACCACAATATTTATCGTTTCCCGTTTTCATATATGTTAAATAAAATTATTTGTTTATTTATTTAAATTTTGTAAAACAAATTTGTTTTAAATCATTATCTTTGATGGAGAATTCACCATCTTTTTAAACAAACAAAAACAGCTTATGAAAGCCTTAAAAATTGGCGGGATCACCTTGCTGGCATTGCTCGGCATCGTCCTGGTCCTTGCACTCATTGCACCCAAAGAAATGTTGGTAGAACGCTCTACCGTGATTGCTGCACCGCGGGAAGTCGTTTTCAAACAAATCGCTACTTTTGAAAAACGCTCGGCCTGGTCACCGTGGATGAAACTCGACCCGAACATGAAACTCGAACGCACCGGAGAAGACGGAACCGTTGGCGCCATTTCGAAATGGGAAGGCAACGACCAGGTAGGTACAGGCCAGGAAGAATTCAAAGCCATTACGCCCAATGAACGGGTGGAAAGTAAACTCACATTCATAGAGCCATGGGAATCTCAGGCCGATGCGTGGGTGCAACTTGCCGACGCAGAAGGTGGCACCAAAGTTACCTGGGGCATCAAAAGCCCGATGCCCATGCCAATGAACATCATGGCGCTGTTTATGGACATGGACGCCATGATGGGCAAAGATTTTGAAACAGGTCTGGCTGATTTGAAAGGCATTGCGGAAAAAGAAGCCGCCAGTGCGCCTGCCACTAATTTTGACGTGATGAAAGTGGATATGCCGGTGCGCTGGTTCATCGCTTTGCGCGAAACGGTGACGATGGAACAGATCGCAGCGAAATACGCTGAAAACCTGCCCAAGGTTTACGAAGCCGTCACCAAAAAAGGCCTTGCTGTGGACGGGATGCCCTGCGGTTTGTACTACGTTTGGGACGAAGCCGGTAAAAAAACAGACATGGCTTTTGCGATTCCTGTGAAAACCAAAGCGGAAATCCCGGGTTTTCTAACCATTGAATTGCCTGCCGGAGCGGTACTGACCGTAGATTATTACGGCCCTTATGAAGGCGTCGGCGCGGCTCATGGCGCCATTGATGCTTACGCTAAAGCCAATGGACTAAAAGCAGGGGCGCCGGCAGTCGAGCAATACGTCACCGACCCGGAAACAGAACCGGACCCGAAAAAGTGGTTGACGAAGGTGACGTATCCGCTGGAGTAAGCCGATTAGATTCATTTTCTTTTGCTGCGAAGGCACTTCACTCGTTGTGCCTTCGCAGCAAAAAAGCTATATTGCTCCCATTGCCCTTCAAAAAAAATAAAATCATACCAATGTGGAAACTTTCCACAATCATCGTGGAGAATTTTTAACCCCTTTTACCCGCAATTCCTTTTAGCTTTGTAGGCGGACGAAGACCATCGGTCAGCGCAACCAGCGACTTTTCAAAAACAGCAAACTACACGGAGCAATACCCACAAACTATGGCCGAAACGAACCAGCCTTCCAAGACGAACACCGGGATGCGCAACACTTCCAAAAAGCGTGGGGAAGACCTGTCGAACTACGTCTTCGGCAAAGTGCAACCCCAGGCCGTGCCGTTGGAAGAAGCAGTGCTGGGCGCGCTTATGCTCGACAAAGAGGCGCTTTCGATCGTATTGGACATCATCCGGGCGGAGAGTTTTTACGTGGATGCGCACCAGTTGATCTACCGCGCCATGCTGCGCTTGTTTGAGCGCTCGCAGCCCGTAGATCTCCTTACGGTGATGGAGGAGTTGAAAAAATCGGGCGACCTGGAAGCCGTTGGCGGCCCGGCCTACCTTGCAGAACTAACCAACCGCGTGGCTTCGGCGGCCAATATCGAATACCACAGCCGCATCATTGCGCAAAAGCATATCCAGCGGGAACTGATCACGGTTTCCACCCAAACCATCCGCGATGCATTTGAAGACACCACCGATGTGTTTCAATTGTTAGACGATGCCGAGCAGGGGCTTTTTTCCATTGCTCAGCAAAACATGAATCGCAGCTACGACAGCATGGGCTCGCTGGCCAGCAAGATGCTGAAACAATTGGAGGAGCTACGCGGCAAAAAAGACGGCCTCACCGGTGTGCCGACCGGCTTTACGGCCCTCGACCGCATCACATCGGGCTGGCAGCCCAGCGATTTGATTATTCTGGCGGCCAGACCGGGTATGGGAAAAACCTCTTTCGTGCTATCGTTGGCCAAAAACGCGGCGACCGATTTCAAAAAAGCCATCGCGATTTTTTCGCTGGAAATGTCGAGCCTGCAGTTGGCTTCGCGCCTCATTTCGATGGAAGCGGAAATTTCGGGCAGCAAACTCCGCAACGGCCAGTTGGAAGAATACGAGTGGCAACAATTGCACAGCGCCATCGAACGCATCAGCGAAGCGCCTATTTTTATTGACGATACGCCGGGCATCAACATCTTCGAACTGCGCGCCAAGTGCCGCCGCCTGAAGATGCAGCACGACATTCAGTTGATCATCATTGACTACCTCCAGCTCATGAGCGGCAGCAGCGAAAACGCACGCGGCGGCGGCAACCGTGAACAGGAAGTGAGCGCCATTTCGCGCGCACTAAAAGGGCTGGCGAAGGAATTGAGCGTGCCGGTTATTGCGTTGTCGCAGTTGAGCCGGGCGGTAGAAGTGAGGGGTGGGACGAAAAGGCCGCAGTTGTCGGATTTACGTGAATCTGGATGCCTTACCGGCGATACGCTCATCCTCGATACACGCACCGGACGCAGGGTTCCGATCAGGGAGCTTGCGGCTCAATCCAGCCTGGATGGATTTGAAGCTTTTGGGATGAATGACAATCTGAAAATGGGACACTATCCGATGACCAAAGTTTTTTACTCGGGTAAAAAACAGGTTTTTGAACTCAAAATGAGTTCTGGTCGTCGCATCAAAGCAAGTGCTAACCATCCGTTTTATCGAATAGAAGGTTGGGCTGCACTCGAAAATTTACAAGTTGGAGATCGGATCGCTACGCCGAGAAAAATTACCATCAACGCCCCTGTTAATCCACTTTCGAAAACAGAGCTGACGTTACTGGCTCACTTAATTGGCGACGGTTGCATTCTACCTAAAACACCCTATCACTATACCAGTGCCGATTGGTCGAACATCCAGGTTGTCAAAGATTGTGCAGAAGCATTGTTCAATATTGATGGGAAAATTATCCCACAGGAAAATTGGTGGCACGTATATCTCACCTCCCCTTACAGATTAGCCAGAGGTGTACAGCATCCGATTACAAAATGGTATGAAAAACTGGGATTAGATCGGGTACGCTCTTACGATAAACGACTGCCGGAAGCACTTTTTGAGTGCGACGAAAGCCATATCTCGCACTTCCTGCACCACCTTTGGGCTACGGACGGCAATATCAGTTGGAAATCGCAAAAGGAGAATCGCAGCCCTGCCCCAGCGATTTATTACGGAACGACAAGCCCGGTTTTGGCCGAACAGGTGCAACATTTGCTGCTTCGTTTGGGTATTTTTTCTTCCATTCGGACAACGCGCAAAGGCGCCTATCGTCCGAGTTACAATATTTTCGTAGAAGGAAAAGACGCGCAATTGCAATTTTTGAAACAAGTGGGGTGTCAGGGCACGCGCGGTGCCCATATTCCGGCTATGATTCTGGCATTGGAGGCAATAGAAAGCAACCCAAATAACGATGTCATTCCCAAAGAAGTTTGGAAGGCCATCATAGAGAAAGCTAAAAACGAACAGGGATATTCGTGGCGCGGGTTTTCTGAGCAATTAGAAACGGCATATTCCGGATCGAACCTTTTTAAAAACGGGATTTCCAGGTCGAGAATGCAACGCATCGAGTCTTTTTTGCCGGCAGCTCCAATCACTCATTTGGCGCATTCTGATATTTACTGGGATAAAATTCAGGAGGTTACACCGCTTGGCATTGAAGATGTTTACGATGCGACTGTGCCGGGCGTTCACAATTTTGTTGCCAACGATTTCATTGTGCATAATTCTATTGAGCAGGACGCCGACTTGGTCAGCTTCATCTACCGCCCGGAATATTATCAGATCATGGAAGACGAAGAAGGCAACTCCCTCAAAGGCGTTGCTGAAATCATCATTGCCAAACACCGTCATGGTGCGCTTGATACCGTGAAGTTGCGGTTTACCGACCAGTTTGCGCGCTTTTCTAACCTCGACGATCTCAATTTCGACGATCTGCCGGGGGATACTTTTGAAAAACCATTTGCTCCGGCGAATATGAACGTCATTACGCGGCCTTCCCGCATGAATGACGATGAAGATATTCCTTTTTAATTCGTGTCTGTCTTTAGAGTCCGATAGCTGCGTTATGCTCGACCCCAAAAACGGTCATTTACGCGAGTAAACTTCCATTTTTGGGGTCTTCGCACGCCTTGCTCTCGAACTCTAAAGTCCAGACACGAGCCTAAACAGGCAAACATAAATACTATTTTCATTAAACAAAACGATTCAAACTTATGAGCTGGTTGTACATTATCGTTGTAGGCGCCATTGCAGGATGGTTGAGCGGCCTCATCATGAAAGGCGCCGGATTCGGGCTGCTGGGCAATATTGTCGTTGGCGTAGTTGGCGCCATTGTCGGCAGTTGGATATTCAGCTTCTTTGGCATCTCTGCCGGAGGAGGCATGATGGGATCCATCATCACCGCGCTGGCCGGCGCTGTGGTCTTATTGTGGGTCGCGCGCCTGCTGAAAGTCAAAACATAAAATGACGGAAAGGCGACTGGCACGCTGGCGATTGGTTTTGGGCAACGACGCCGACCCTGAAAAAGGCGTCCCGCTCGATTCCGAAGAATCGGGCATGGATCAGGTGCTGGAAACGCTGTACAACAAGGAACGCAGCGCGGGATTGGGCAATTCGACGCCCAAAATCAACCGCTGGCTGGGCGATATCCGGAAGTACTTTCCGTCGCCGGTAGTGCAACTCATGCAAAAAGACGCGCTCGACCGCCTCGGCCTGACCCGCATGTTGCTGGAACCGGAATTGCTGGAAACCGTGGAAGTGGATGTGCATCTGGCGGCTACCCTGTTGTCGCTGAACAAAATCATGCCCGCCCAAACCCGGGATACCGCCCGCGTGGTGATCCGGAAAATTGTGCAGGACCTGGAACGCAAACTGCGCCTGCCGCTGCAACGAGCCGTGGAAGGCGCGCTGAGCCGGGCTACCCGCCAGTACCGTCCCCGCCTGCGCGAAATCAACTGGCATCAGACCATCCAGGCCAACCTGAAACACTACCAGCCGGAACTCAAAACCCTGATTCCGGAGCGCTTCATCGGCTACGGCAAAAAGAACCGGCAGTTGCGCCACATCATCATTCTGATGGACCAAAGCGGCTCGATGGCGCCTTCAGTGGTGTATGCCGGTATTGCAGCTTGCGTCTTGGCGGAATTGCGCTCCGTAAAAACCCGCCTCATTGCGTTCGATACGGCGGTTGTGGATTTGAGTGAACACCTGCACGATCCGGTGGAGACGTTGTTTGCCACGCAATTGGGCGGCGGCACCGACATCGGCAAAGCGCTCACTTACGCACTGCCTTTTATCGAGCAACCCGCTGAAACCATCGTGGTGCTCATCAGCGACCTTTTTGAGGGCAGTCACCCCGCCACCATGCTGCGCCAGGCCAGCGCCATCAAAGCTTCCGGCGCACAACTCATCGCCCTGCTGGCCCTCAGCGACGAGGGCGCTCCCGCTTACGACCACGAAGTCGCGCATAGCTTTGCGCAATTGGATATTCCGGCTTTTGCCTGTACGCCTGATTTGTTTCCAGATTTGATGGCTGCTGCGATCCAGAAAGAGGATTTGAATTTGTGGATGGGAAGGCGGGGGATGGGGCGGAAGAATTGAGGGTTCTCATTATAACCAAAATGCTTATGCCAAACATTACCCGAATTACTTACCACAACCAATTACACCTTGCGCCTCAGGATATTCAGGCACTTTGGGATGAGGAAGAAGAAGAAGGGGAAGAAGAGGCGCAGGACAGCGAAGCAGTTATCCCTGCGTCATTTATTGAATCTCACCAAAAAGAAATAGAAAAGTCTCAACAATTGGTCGTTCATTATACGTTCGATGGGGAAGGGATACTCATGGATCGAAATTTGAACAAAAGATCCGACGATGAGTGGATATGGATTGATCCCCAAACCTCAATAATGAAGCATTTTTACATGGACCTACGCGGGCAGGCGATGTGGAACGAATTTCACCTGCACCGCGACCCACCGGGTTGGGAACTTGAGCATTATCTGGATTTTAAGCGATCAGAAAGAACGGAAATATTGGGGTACGATTGCTTTAAATTAATGCTGACGGAGGTTCGGACAGACAAAACCACGGGCGCAAGTACGAAATATGCGTATGAATTATTGGTCACAGATGCCCTGCACTTGCCGCTGTCTTTGGTGATTCCATTAGCCGCACCTGTGACGGATTTATGCGCATTAGCCATCAAAACCTTCAGAAACAAGATGCCAAATTCATACAGCTTGATGTACGCTACGGCCATTGAGCAAAATTTGGCGCCTGCATTGCTTCAAAAACCAGATAAATATAAACAAGCGCAGTTGGGGGATACGTATTAGTTTTTCCTGACCTGATGGCTGTGGCGGCGATCCTGAAAGAAGATTTAAATCTTGGGATGGGGCGGAAGAATTGATATTTCTCGATTATAATCAAATAATGTAGCCATATTTCTCGATTACAATCGAGAAATATCATAATTTTGAGCAAATTCAGAAGCATGTATATCAATAGAGTGCTGCTCAAAACCTTAGAAAACAAGATGGCGCCGGGCAAAGCGGTCATTTTGATGGGGCCCCGGCAATCCGGAAAATCCACCATCCTGGAAGAAGTTGCCCGAAACAGCAACTTGCGGGTTCGGCGTTTGGATTGCGATGATGTGGTGGTGCGAACGCGCCTCGAAGTGCAAACCCTGCCCAACCTACAAAACGTCGTTGGCGATGCTGAACTGCTGTTGATAGACGAAGCGCAGCGCGTGAAAAACATCGGGCTTACGCTCAAAATCATCCTCGATCAAATCAAAAATGTCCGGTTATTGGTCAGCGGATCCTCCTCCTTCGAATTGGCCAACCAAATCAACGAACCGCTCACCGGGCGAAAATGGGAATATACCCTGCTTCCTTTGTCTACCCACGAAATGATCTTGCACCACGGCGCATTTGAGGAATCGCGATTTTTAAACCAACGACTACTTTTCGGGATGTACCCGGAGGTGGTCAAAAATCCGGGGCAGGAAAGAGAAGTGCTCAGCCAATTAGCGAGCAGTTATTTATACAAAGACGTTTTTGCGTTCCAGGATTTGCGAAAGCCTGAATTGATTGACAAATTGTTGAAAGCCCTCGCGATGCAGGTTGGTATGGAAACTTCCTACAACAAATTGGCAGAAGTTGTCGGCAGTGATATTGCTACAGTGCAACGCTATATTGATTTATTGGAAAAGGCATTCATCCTTTTCAGACTACCGGCATTTAGTCGCAACCTGCGTACCGAATTGAAAAAAAGCAGGAAAATCTATTTTTACGACAACGGCATTCGCAACGCCATTCTTGGCGATTTCCGACCGCTGGAATTGCGCAATGACCTCGGTGGGCTTTGGGAAAATTTTTTGGTGAGTGAGCGCTGTAAACGCAATTTTTTCCACGGTTTCTACGGCCACGCCTACTTTTGGCGCACAGTCAGCCAGCAGGAAATAGACTACATAGAAGAGTATGATGGTGGCCTGCACGCCTACGAATTCAAATGGAATCCCGCCAAAAAAGGAAAAATACCGGCGGCTTTTTCGACAGCTTATCCGGAAGCGACATTCGAGTGGGTGGATGCTGAAAATTATCAGGAGTTTCTGAAGCCGGGATGAACGTCTCAAAAAGAACCGGCAACAGCCCCCGAAAAATGCTTAACTTTGTTGAAATCTCAACAACATGATCCACAATATTTTACAGGTCATTGCAAAAGACCTCAATACCTTCCTTCAGATGCGCTTCCAGTACAGCGAGGACATCGTGGTGCTTTCCGAATTGATGAACAACGCGGACGGCTCGTTTGCGGTTACCGGGGAAAATCAAATGGTTTGTACCCTGATGAATGTCGAGCAGGAGCGCTTGCACGCCAACTCCCCGATGGGTGCGAAAGCGATGTTCAACCCGCCTTTCAACCTCAACCTCTATGTTTTGTTTTCTGCTTTTTACAACCCGGCCAACTACATCGAAGCATTGAAAGCGCTTTCGTTGACGATCGGTTTTTTTCAGAGCAAGCCGGTTTTTACGCCAGCCAATACACCGGATTTAGAGCCGGGTGTTGAAAAAATCACGGTTGAACTGTCCACTACAGGCATGGAGGAACAAAGCAGCATGTGGGCGGCCATCGGGGCCAAACATCTGCCTTGCGCCCTTTTTAAAATCAGGATGTTGTCTATTACTGCGGAGGGGATGTTGGAGAACCCTGCCAGGGTGAGTGTTAAGGTGGAACAGAATTAGTGGCGTTGCTTCACGGCAACGAGTTGAATGTTTTACGATGCTGAAAGGCTTGTTTGACTGCTTCTGCCGGGATAGGCTTTTGAAGCGTTTCCGGCATTCGAATTTTAAGGATGAGGGCAGAAAGCAGGGTGAGGGCGCCAATTAAAAAAATGGCATACTCAACCCCAAAAAGATCGGCTGTAATGCCCGATATGATGGCTCCAAAAGCGTAACCCAAATCCCGCCAAAGCCTGAATGTGCCGATGCTTTCAGCCCGTTGCCCGGGGCTTGTCGCCTGAGCGATGGCCGATAAAAAGGTCGGATAAACGAGGGCTGTGCCCAAACCTAAAACAGCCGAAAGAGCGGCCAGCATAAAAAAGCTGCTGCCGAAAGGAATCCACAAAATGGCCAGTCCCTGCAACAACATCCCCCAAAACAACATCGCTTTTTTGGAATAAATATCAGACATCTTCCCCGTGAATAATTGGCCGATGCCCCAGACTGTCGGGTAAATTGCGGTGATGATTCCGATACTTTGGGCGTTGTAGTGGAGCGACAACAAAACGATTGGAAGCAGGCCCCAGATCATCCCATCGTTCAGATTGTTGACCAATCCTGCCTGCGTGATGGAACTCAACGTCTTGTTTTTCAACGTTGTTTCAAGGAAGACATTGCCGAGCGGCTCGTTGCTATCGGTAGCGCTTTCTTGATGAACAAATGCGCGGGTATCTTTCACAAAAAAGAAAGTCAGCAACAAACCGACAATGGAAATGAACACGCCAATGTAAAATGGATATGGGGTAATGCCGTATTCATTGGCCACGTAACCGGACAAAAAAGCAACAAGGCCAACCGCAAAATAGCCGGCAAATTCATTCAGCCCCATTGCAAGTCCCCGGTCTTTTTCGCCCACCAAATCAATTTTCATGACCACGGTACTGCTCCAGGTCAGGCCCTGGCTAATCCCGAGCAGTATGTTTGCGAAAATCACCCAGGACCAGGAGGGCGCATAGATGAGGATAAACGGAATGGGGATGGCGAATACCCAGCCCAAAAGCAAGAGGTTTTTGCGCCCGAATTTATTGGCCAACCGCCCGGTGAAATAATTGGTCAATGCCTTGGTGATTCCGAAAGCGGTAATAAAAGACAAAATGGCTGTTTTGGAGGCGATGCCAAATTCAATTTCGGCAAAAGCAGGGAAAATTGTCCTTTCCATGCCGATCATGCCGCCTACAAATGCGTTCACCACCACCAGAATGGCAAACTGTCGCCAGTTTTTTTTGAGTCCAAGCTGAATCGAGTCCATGAGCAGCGGGGGTTAGAATGTTAGGACCTTATCGCTGTCCACGACCCAGTTGGTTAATTCTGCCATGCTGCTGATTTCAGTACCTGCGATTAACGGCAACTGCTTCAGGCCCCTCGCTTCTGCGCAACTGCCGCAAATTTTTACTTTTGCCCCCTTGTTGAGCGCAAGCTGCAACATCTTTCCTATGTTGTAATAGCCGTTGGGTGTTGTCTGGCCAGCAAGTGCACAGCTTGCTGCATCTGCCATTAAAAATATCCTGACTTCCACATCCGGGTGATCTTTGCCTAATTGGTTGGCAAGTCGCAAAGCATTGTACGCTTTTTCAGTGCCATAAGGTGGGTCATTGATGAGGATTAAGATGGTCATATCGGTATGATTTTGTGATATTCAACCACAAAATTACCCGACCATACCTCCCCATCCTTTTACATTTGTTAAATAATCAACGTGGCTCTGATTCTGCTCAGACTAACCTGGGTAATCCCCAAATAGGAGGCAATGTATTTCAGCGGAACCCTCTGCAAAATATTCGGTGTTTGGGACAGCAGCGCCAGGTATCGCTCTCTCGCAGCATGAAACTGGATACTTTCTACCCGGTTCAGGGTTTCTACGTAACCGTCTTCAAATATTTTCCGGAACAGACGTTCTATCTCAGGAAACACATCGTACAGCGCAAACAAGCGGGGCGCATCAATGGCAATGATTTCCGAATCTTCCATGACCTCAATAGCCTTGCGGGAAGGTTTATGGCTGAAAAGGCTCTCTACCCGGATGACGAGGTTGTTCTCAAAGGCAAAATACTCGGTAATATCTACGCCATCTTTATAATAATGAATGCGCGCGGATCCTTTGCTGATGAAATAAATGGTTTTGCAGGTAAACCCGACCGGTTGCAGCGTTTTATTTTTTTTAATGAAAATCAGCGTAGAAATTTCAGAAATGGCCTGAATGGCTTGCGCTGAAATACGGTGGTATTTCTCAAAATATTGGATCAATGATGTAGGTAAGTGTTCCAATATTTTCACGCGGATTTGATGGTAAACAGAATTTCCCTGACCTCGCTCAAATCGAAGATTCGACGAAGTCAATCGCGAAATCCCCAACAAGCTCTAAACAAAGTTAATATTTTTTTCAGGTTGTTTTGGAAAGACTCTTTCACGATCGGTTTCTTTCAGCGCAAGCCGGTTTTTACGGCGGCCAATACACCGGGCAGGGCATGTCTACTGCTTCCGGTCAGCCCCTTGCCGTTCAATCATCCAACCCGGGTATTCTTCCGGCAGTTTGCTCACTTCGTCTATGCGTTGCAACTCTGCTTGTGTGAACGTCACGCCGACTGATTTCAGGTTGTCTTCCAATTGTTCGGGTTTATTGGCGCCGATGATGACGCTGCTCACCACCTTTTGGTGCAACAGCCAGGCAAGTGCCAGTTGTGCCACGGTGGCGCCCTTTTCTGCAGCCATCGGCTCCAGCACGTCGAGGATGTCGAACGCGCGGTCTTTGTCAATTGGCGGGAAATCGAAATTGATGCGGCGGGCATCCTGTTCGCCTGTACCATCCCGCTTGTATTTTCCGCTCAAAAAGCCTCCGGCCAGCGGACTCCAGACCATCAAACCAATTTGCTGATCCAGCAGCAGTGGCGCGAGTTCGCGTTCCAGATCCCGGCCCGCAATGGTGTAATAGGCTTGCAGCGATACAAATTTGGCAAGCCGGTGCTGCGCGCTGTATCCGACAGCCTTCATGATATGCCAGGCGGCCAGGTTGCTGCACCCGATGTAGCGCACTTTTCCGCTTTTTACCAGAGTGTCCAGCGTATCTATGGTTTCTTCCAGGGGGGTCAGCGGATCAAAGCCATGGATCTGGTACAGGTCTACGTAATCCACCTGAAGCCGCTTCAGACTGGCGTCAATTTCATGCAGGATGTGCTTGCGGCTCAGCCCCGTGCCATTCGGCGTGCCGGCCATTCGACCGCGTACTTTGGTGGCAATCACGAGGTCGTCGCGTTTCAGGCCCAGGTTGCGGATCGCTTTTCCGGTCATTTCTTCCGACAACCCTTCAGAATATACGTTTGCGGTATCCAGAAAATTGATGCCGCCGTCCACCGCTGTGCGCACCAGGTGATCCACTGCCTGCTGATCGAGGGTTCCAATAGCCGTCCAGAAGCCCCTTCCGCCAAAAGTCATCGTGCCGAGGCAAAGTTCGGAGACTTTCAATCCGGTGTTGCCCAATAAATTGTACTTCATAATTTGTGTTTTGGTTTAAAGGATGCAGGTTAAAAGCATCCCGATACAGCCACAAAGGTATCGGCCTGGCAGTCAGCAGGGTTAACTGGTTTCAAAGTAAAAAGTATAAAAATCAAAGAATTACTTTCGCAGGGAAAGCGGGGTGACGCCGGTATTCTTTTTGAAAAAATTGTTGAAATAGGTTGGGTATTCAAAGCCTAAGCTGTAGGCAATGTCCGAAACACTCCAGCTCGTGTTTTTCAAAAGCGCTTTGGCTTCGTTCAGGATGCGTTCCGCAATGTGGGCAGAGGTGGGCTTGCCGGTAATTTCGCGCACCGCGTAATTGAGGTGGTTGACGTGTACGGAAAGATGCACCGCATAATCCGAGGGCTTTTTCAGTTTCAGAATGCGGTCGGGAGAATCTATGGGAAACTGGCGTTCCAGCAGTTCGATAAACAGATTGGCGATGCGGGCAGTAGCGTTGTGGTGGCGAAATGCCGACAAGGCAGGTTGCATTTTCATGGCTTCGTGCACCAAAAGGCTGCCATAGTTGCGGATGACGTCGTATTTGTAGAGATAATCGCCGTCAACTTCTGCGATCATCTTGTCATAAATAGCGGATATCAACAACAATTGCTCCTCGTTCAGGAAAAAAACCGAATTGTGGCCCACCTGAAAAAGCGGAGATTGCACCATGCTTTCCTGTTGGGGGCCGCTTTTCAAAAAATCGTTGTTAAAAATAAATAGATAACCCGACATGTGTTCGGAAATACGCTCAAACGAATAAGGCACAAGGGGATTGGAAAAAATGAGCGCCGGTTGGGTAATGTGAATGCTTTTGTTCGCGTAGTGCAGCATACTTTCCCCGTTGACGATCCATATTTTAAAATAATCTCTGCGGCTGTAAGGCAGGATCATTTTGTTTTCAGAAGAAGCGTAGCGCTGCACTTTGCACCCCGGTTGGCTGTTTTGAGCCACCATTTCCGGAGTAATCTGTATCGGTATATCCTGTTGTGTTTTCGAGTTCATGCTGCAAATTTAAGAAAATCAAAGGTGCTTTGCGCAATAAATAATACTGTTTTTTAGATTGTTCACAACCTTACCGTTCCCTCATTCAACCCTCGGGGGCTTCCTTTTGTTTTCGCCCGTACAAAATACCGGCTATCTTTGTCCCGCTTTAAAAAACACAAGTATTCATGCGCAGTTTCTGGCGCCTCATGGGCTACCTCCGCGGTTACAAATCGGCGGTCACGTTAAACGTTCTCAGCAATATCCTGACTGCCGTGTTCACCGCGGCCAGCATCCCGCTGTTCATCCCTTTTCTCGAAATCCTGTTTGGGCGCGAAGCATTGATGACGGAAGCCCCCGTGTGGGAACTCAGCATTGACGGCGTTTCGGCTTCCATCAAATACGAGATCAGCCAGGTCATCGTCACGCAGGGGCGCGAGCAGGCATTGGTATACGTGTGCATTGGCATCCTGACCGTGTTTTTTCTCAAAAACCTGTTCCACTACCTCTCGCTGTTTTTTATGGCGCCGGTGCGCAACGGCATCATTCGCGACCTCAGAAGGCAACTGTTTGAAAAAATACTGACCCTGCCCCTCAGCTACTTTTCCGACGAGCGCAAAGGCGACCTGATGTCGCGAATCACCGCCGACGTCCAGGAAGTGGAGTGGAGCATCCTCAACGTGCTGGAAGCGGTTTTCCGCGAACCGTTAGTCATTGCGGGTTCCCTGGCGTTCATGCTTTACGTCAGTCCAGAACTGACCGGTTTTGTGTTCCTGCTGCTTATTTTTACGGCAGTCGTCATTGGCGGCATCGGGCGCACGCTGCGCAAAAGCTCAACGCTGGTGCAGGAAAAATTGGGTACGTTGGTCAGCATTGTGGAAGAAACCCTCGGCGGCCTGCGCATCATCAAGGGGTTCAATGCGGAGGGCTACCAGCGCAACAAATTCAGCCGCGAAAACAACGAATACCGCAGCATCCTCACCCGGCTGCTGTGGCGACGCGACCTCGCTTCGCCTATGTCTGAATTTCTGGGCATTGGAGTGGTGGCAGTGCTGTTGTGGTTCGGTTCGCGACAGGTATTCAGCGGGGCCATGCGCGCCGAAACCTTCCTGACTTTCATCTTTGCGTTCTACAACGTCATTCAGCCGGCCAAGCAGTTTGTGCGCGCCATTTACAATATTCAAAAAGGTGTTTCGGCGATGTTGCGGGTGGAAAAATTGTTAGACGCCGAAAGCAACATTAAAGAAGCGCCGGACGCGAAGGCGATTACCGGTTTCAACCACAGCATCGAATACCGCGGCGTCACATTTGCCTACAACCCCGAAGAGGGCAAAGTGCTCAGTGACATCTGGCTCGACATTCCGAAAGGCCGGGTCGTGGCGCTGGTGGGCGCTTCGGGCGCCGGAAAATCCACGCTGGCCGACCTGCTCCCGCGTTTCTACGATGTAGCGGAAGGCGGTATCCTGATTGACGGGACGGACATCCGGCAGTACAAAATCCGCGACCTGCGCGACCTGATGGGCATTGTGTCGCAGGAAGCCATTCTTTTTAATGATACGATTTACAACAATATCGTGTTCGGATTGGAAGGCGTCTCACCCGCTGAGGTGGAACGCGCCGCCCGCATCGCCAATGCCCACGAATTCATCGTCGCCACCGAAAACGGCTACCAAACCAATATCGGCGACCGCGGCAACAAACTCAGCGGCGGCCAGCGCCAACGGCTCACCATCGCCCGCGCCGTGCTGAAAAATCCGCCCATCCTCATCCTCGACGAAGCGACTTCAGCCCTGGATTCGGAATCGGAAAAATTGGTACAATCGGCCTTGGTGGAATTGATGAAAAACCGCACCTCCATTGTGATTGCACACCGTTTGTCTACCATCCAGCACGCCGATGAAATTGTGGTGATGAAAGACGGGCGGGTGCTGGAGCGCGGCGGCCATGCGGCGCTGCTGGAACAGGATGGGGAGTATCGGAAATTGGTGGCGTTGCAGGGGTTTGGGTGATCAGTTCCTTGTTTTTTCGTATTTATTTACCACATAGCTCACATAGTTTTTTCACAATAGTTCACATAGGCGGCTTCCCTGTGCTATGTGGTCTATGTGAAAACTCCTATGTGAACTATGTGGTAAAAAAAATAAAACCTGTGTGGTGAAAATGCTTAATCCGCCGTCCTGATCGTCGTCGTTTCCTGAATCCAGCACCCAATCTTAAAAGAAGACCCCGGCGTCAGGTTGCGCAGGAACACGTCTTCACGGGTGGGCATGTATTGGCTGTAGCGGTTGATCCATTTATTGGCTTCTGCCGCCACGCCGGAGTCTACCCGTTTTGCGCGGTTCCACATGTCTATGGCGGGCCAGGTCACGATTTGGCTATCCCAGCCCTGTCCGGGGCCGCACAAGGGGCCGCTGGAAGCGTAGAGGCGTCCGATAAGGATGAAAGGTTCGCCCCAGTTTGGGCGGACATCGGCAGCCTGTAATGCATAGCGGCGCGCATTGGGGAAGTCCTTGAAGTGGCCGTAGTAGATTTTGGAAACCAGTAACAGGATTTCTCCCTTTTTATTTTTGTCTTTTTCCGATTCTGAAGCCTCTAAGAACAATTTGACGGCTTCGCGGTAACGGGCATTCTGCAGGGCGTCGTACGCTTTTTGAAGCGGACCTACTACCACGCAGTTCGCATTGCCGGCAGCAACCACTTTTTTGAAGCGCTCGTTAGCCTCCGAACAACGCCCCCAGCGCAGCAAACCATACACCTCGCGGATGACATCGCAATTGGTCGGGTTTTCTTCAAACTGGCTGTAGTATTTGTCGGAATAGTAATCGCAATCGTAAAAATTCTCTACCGTTTCAAAGTTCTCTAACAACACCGGCGCATAACCGTCAATGATGCGCCACCGTTCACACGCTTTATCTTTGCAATTGGCCATGCCCGCAGCCACCACTTCTTTAATTTTGGCGGCGTATTGCTGAGCTTCCATCATCGGTATTTTTTCTTTAAAATAGAGGTCTACCAGTACCGCCGTGAACGGGTTGATGATGAAATCGCGCACTTTGGGATAGTCGGCATCGAAAGATGCTTTAAAAAGCGCATAGACCTCTTCACGCGGCTTGTCGGGGTATTTGTAATAATAATCAAAGGCCCTCAACCCCTGAACATAGCCACCCTGGCCGAAGCATTTTTCCATAGCCGCATATAGCTGCTCGATTTCAGGCAGGTATTTGGCTGTGTCTTTCGACTCGGAAATAAAATGCTCATAAAAAACGATGCCGTCGGTGTACATGGTTGGCCGCTCGCCGGTGGCGGCAGGCGCCATCGCGTATGCTTTTTGCCAGTAGTCGAAAGCCTGCGGCCAATCTTTTATCTTCAAAAAATCCCGGTAAAGCACAAAATTGGTCTCTGCAATGTCTTTATCGCGCACCGACAAATCAGAAAATTTTGCGCATTCTTTAGGTCCGGTTGGCTGAACAGGTTCTTCGGGTTTAGGTTGCACCACCGGCTCGGTCGTTTTGGGCGTACAGGCCGGAAGCAGGATCGCAAGCAGGGCGACGGGAATAAGGAATTTTCTCATGGTTCAATTTTTTAGTGTCTGTCTTTATAGTCCGATAGCTGCGTTATGTTTGGCCCCAAAATCGGTCATCCCGTCCCGTGGTCGGGACTCCCGTTTTTGGGGCCAAACATGCCTTGCTCTCGAACTCTAAAGAACAGACACGGACTAAAAAGACGGACACTATTTAGCGTGCAAAATATTTTTCGTTAACAACAAAGCTTCGCTTTTTGTGAAAGCGAAGCTTTGTTGGCTTGTTTATAACGAAAAATCCGGATGGTTTATTTGCTAAAGCGGATGCGCACCGTTTCGCCGATCCAGCAGCCTACGGTAGCCGTTTGCCCTTCCTTGATACCACGCATGTGGCCGTCTTCGTAGCTGGGCAGGGCGCCGGAGGCATTGGCAATGCGCTTGTTGGCATCGTCAGCAACGTCGCCGTCCACAGAGCGAGCCTGTGCATATTTGTCTATGGCTGCAATAACAGCCAATCGCTGGTTCCAATCGTCGCCACAGCTTCGGCTTCCGGACAAATACATATCCCCGATGAGCATGTAAGGCGCACCCCATCCCGATTTCAGGCTGGCAGCTTTGCGCGCGTTATCGCGGGCACTGTCAAAATTGCGCATTTCGCGGAATTGGATGGCTGCGATGCGGTAGTAGTAATCGCCTTTTTTGGAGGCGTCTGTTTCTTTGTCAATGGCTTCGCGGTAGCGGCTCAGCGCCTGCGAATATTTGCCTTCTTCATAGAGTTTATTGGCATCATACCCGGGGTTGTCTTTGCGCAGTTGCGCCTCCACTTCCGCATTGTAGGCAGAAGCCAGCACTTCGTACTTTTGCTTCAACTCTACTAAATCCACATCGGTGGAATCGCAACCCTGCTGGCGCAATTTTACATAAATGTATTTCACCACGTCAATACTGTCGGGGTGCGCTTTGAACGTCGGCAACAATTTTTCTTTGAAAAATGCGCAATCGAAAATTTCGTCTTCGATTTTCCGGAACGGCGCATCCATACGCGCCATAGCGTCTTTGTAATACTGCCCGTAGCGCTGATTATTTGCGATGTTGTGCTCGCCGGCTTCTGTCAGCTTTTCATGGATGGCGCGCACTTCCTCTTTGGTCAGTTTTTTGTTCTGATACAGGTAAACGACCACTTCTGCCATTGGCTCAAGAATCACGTATTCAGACTCTTTCCCGCCTTTTTCCAACGACTTTTTTAAAGCGTCGAAAGTTTGGGTAGAATAGCCGTAGCCTAAGTGGTAGAACATGTCGTAGCCTTTGCGACCCAGCAAATAAGCTTCGTTTTTGTAGCACTGAATTTCTTCGTCGTACAGGCGAACAACCGCAGCAGCGTATTCCTTTTTCTTGGCTTCGTCCTGCGTACGCCCCATCAGCGCTCTGTTGAAGAGGCGACCGTCGGCATAGTGTGAAGGGCGTTGGCCGTCAGCGGCGGGCGCAATTTCATAAGCTTTTTTCCAGTTGTCGAAAGCAATGTTGAAATTGGCGTCATCCATTTTTACAAGGTCCGGAACATCCTTCCCTTTCAAAAAAGGCCGATAGATAACGTGCGCATCCTCTGCTTCTGACTTACGCGGAGAGTCGTTCCACGTTTGGCACTGGGCAGCGGCATTGTTGATAAAAGCGAAAAGCAGCGCGGCTGCTGCAAAAAAACTGCGAACCATTTTCATGATCAATTGAATTTGCGTTTGAAAAACCAGGTATTATCATTCAAGGTGAAACCAATTGTTGCTTTTGCGTAAGTTTCCCGGAGTCCGGTATCGCCGGTAAGCCCGAATCGTCCGGCTTCAAGGGCAATATTGACAAAAGAAGTTTGCTGTCTCGGCAAAATGATCGGCAAACCGAATCCAAGCGTCACCCCATAGCGCTTCAGTTGTTCTCCGCTGATGCTGCGTGGATCCAGACTGTAAAAAGCGCCTGCCCGATAGCGAATCCTGCGGGAATACTTGTTGTAGGAAATGATGTCCGGGATGTACTCCAACCCCGCGGCTACCCGCCAGGTATCGAGCAAATTTTCAGGTTTGGCTTCATTGCGGTAACCACTCCATGCGGCGGCGGTATATTCCGCGCCAATGCGCAATTTATTAACTTTTTCGTACATAATGCCAACGCTGAATTCGGATGGCATCATCCCTTGCTGTTTGCGCCCCGATTCCTGTAAAATAGTGTCTAACAAACTATAATCCAGAATGTTGACGCGCTGATAAAGTTTGCTGCTGTTGGTTTTGAAATTGCCGCCATTGGTGGTATAGGCGCCAAAAATCAAGCGTTCCCCTTTGGGAACGGTGGTTCCGTTTGGCCCGGCTTTTTTAAATTCATGGGTATACTGGGCCCCCACGTTGAATATAAAACCACTCAGGCTGATTTCATCCAAAAAATCAGTACTGAAAGAATTTTCAAGGCTGTCAAAGGTAACTAAGCGGCTGTTGATCAGTTTCCCAAACTGATAGCCGGCATTCACCCCCAATGCAAATTTTTTGTAGCGCACGCCGGTTCCCCATTGAATCCGGTAGGCGCCGCCGCTGCCTTTCAGGGTATTGGAGGTTGTGCCGTAATCGGGGTCGGTGGTAATGCTTTGGATGTCGTAGCCCACCGTACTGTAAGGCAGGAGGGCAAAACCCATGCCTATTCCCCAGGGCGATTTGCTGCGGTCGAGCGCTTCGTTGATGGCGTTTTTGAGCGGGAAAGCCAGCGCTAAATAATTCAGGTTGCCACTCCAGATATCGTCGCTGTTGTCGCCGTCTTTCAATTTCGCATATTTGGCAAACATGCCTACCTCGAAAGCAGTGGACTGCAATTGGGCCAGCGATGCCGGGTTGAGCAGGTTGATGTGGGAGGGGTCGTAAAAAGCAGCGCTAAGCCCGGCCATACCCCCCGAAGCGGCAAAGTACTGGTCGGTGAGGTCGCCCAGTCCGAATCGGGAATACGGGGAATTGCTTTTCGGCTGAATAGCGTTAGTCTGGGCTTGCAAAGCAAGCGCTCCCATCAGCAACACAAGGGTGAATATACTATTTCTGAAGATGAACATTATAGCTTAAAATTTGATCCAGACCGCGAAGTACCAGATTTTGATCCACAAATATCTCGCTTTTCAACTTTTTTGACAAAAAATCCGCATCGCCACCTGTTAACAACACTTGCACTGCTCCATATTGCTGCCTGCAATAGGTTGCATAACCTTCCAATTCAAAAAAAATCCCTTCCTGTACGCCGTTGATCATGGCGCTTTGGGTGTCATAACCAATGCGGTTTTCCGTTTCACCCGGCTCTACAAGTGGCAGTTTTGCCGTAAAAGTATGCATAGCCTGCAGCCGCATACGCAGTCCAGGGGCAATATTGCCGCCCACATAATGGCCATCGGCAGTCAAGACCTCATAGGTAATACAAGTGCCCGCGTCAGCAACCAAACAGTTTTGACGGGGGTAGAGCGCCTGAGCGCCCGCCACAGCAGCCAACCGGTCTTTACCGAGGGTTTGTGGCGTACGATACAGGTTTTGAAAAGGTAAGGGCGTTGTTTCGGACAGCAACAGGCAGAAAAAATGATCCTTCACAGATTCCCACCCGCCGTCTTCCGGCAATTGGCGTACAGTAGATAAGATGATGTTTTCAGCCTGATGGTTGGTTGCAATGTTTTTCAAAAGCTCAAAAGAGAACTTTTCATTTGCCCACGACCACTGCTCCACCAGTTCACCACTCCGGAAAAGCCCCACTTTGGCGCGCGTATTGCCTATGTCTGTAACAATATTCAGCAAGTGTCCTGTTTTTGTTGTCTTATGACTATGGATTGGATAGTATGGTAACTCAAGGAAATGTTAATTTATAGTTGGCAGTTTTTCAGGTGGCAGTTGGCAGGCATTTCGTATTGGATCATGTTGGGTATTTAGCGATTGGAGTTGGCAGTTTTTCAGTTGGCAGAAGTGTTACGTATTTCTTGAAATTGGTTGCTAAACAACCAGCTTTGATCCAAACGCCCCGGCATGCCACCTGCTGCCTGCCAACTTCAAGTAGAATAACCAACATCTCGGAACACTACATCCCCTGCCAACTGCCAACTGAAATCCTGCCAACTGTCTACAAGGCTTCCCTAATCCTCACCAACTTCTCCAAAATCCCCTCTAACCGATCCAATGGCAACATATTGGCCGCATCTGATTTGGCTTCCGAAGGGCGGGGGTGCGTTTCGATAAAAATACCATCTACGCCCGCAGCAATACCGGCTTTTGCCATGGTTTCAATCAGCGCAGGACGGCCTCCGGTTACGCCCGATGCCTGGTTGGGCTGTTGCAGTGAGTGCGTACAATCCAGCACAACGGTTGCCCCAAAAGATTGCATCACCGGAATGCTTCGGTAATCCACCACTAAATCCTGATAACCAAAGGTTGTGCCCCGCTCGGTAAGGATTACATTGTTGTTGCCGCAATCTATTACTTTTTGCAGGGCAAATTGCATGGCCTCCGGGCTGACGAACTGGCCTTTTTTGATGTTGACCACTTTGCCGGTTTTGGCGGCAGCTTCCAGCAGGCTGGTTTGACGGCACAAAAAAGCGGGAATCTGGAGCGCGTCCACATATTGAGCCGCCAGCGCCGCTTCCGGCTCCGTATGGATATCCGTCGTTGTGGGCAAACCAAAACGTTCGCCAACGGCCTGAAGGATACGCAGCGCTTTTTCATCGCCGATGCCGGTGAACGAATCGCCGCGCGAACGATTGGCTTTCCGGTAAGACCCTTTAAAAATATATGGAATACGCAGCCGCGCACAAATGGCGCTTACTTTTTCGGCAATGTCCATCGCCATGTCTTCTCCTTCAATGGCACAAGGCCCCGCAATAAGGAAGAAGTTGCCCTGGTCGGTGAAATTAAGTTTCGGAATATCAGATAATTGCATGATTCGATTAAAATTGGTTGATCGAAGGTACAAAAAAACTATTTATCGTGGCAAGCGCCATTGGAAATGCTGCATACCGGAAGGTGCATTTGGTTTTTACAACCAGAAGCGGTAGCATAGTGTCTCGTGCCAATATCTTAGCAGTAGTGGGTGGGTATTGAAAGATGCCATAGAGGTTCAATATCCGGTGTTGTGGAAAACCACTGAAAGCAGTGAGTGAAAAATCAAAAAAGCCGTACCTTTGAGAAAAATCAAAAAATGAAGTTACCCCACCCAATACCATATCAAGGAAGTAAGAGAAATCTGGCAGATAAAATACTGTCTTACTTCCCATTGAAAGTAAACAGACTTTTTGAACCGTTTGCAGGTTCAGCAGCCATAACTATTGCTTCTGCATATTACTGCAAAGCGAATCACTTTATAATAAACGACATAAACGAGCCACTAATAAAATTATGGGATAAAATCATAAATAATCCAGACCAAATAATAGGCGAATATCATCACATCTGGAACAACCAAATAGGAAAAGAGGAAGCGTATTATTACGAAGCAAGGGAGATGTTTAACAATACCCAGCAGCCGGAATATTTACTTTTTATGTTGGCCAAATGTGTCAAAGCAGCGGTTCGATATAACTCGAATGGAGAATTCAATCAAAGCCCTGACAAGAGGCGATTAGGTAGAACTCCATCTAATATGCGTGAGGATATTATTAAAGTTTCTCAGTTACTCAAAAGCAAGGTTACACTTCTTTCATTGGATTATGAAGAAGCAATAGCAACCGTAAATGAAGATGATTTAATCTACTTTGACCCTCCTTATCAAGGGACGGGACAAAATGGTGGGTTTAGGTATATGCAAGATTTAAACCATGATGATTTTGTGCTTTCCCTTTTCCAACTTAATAAAAAAAATATTCCTTTTTTGTTGAGTTATGACGGACGTACAGGTGATAAACATTTTGGCAAGCCACTACCAGATGCCTTAAATTTAACAAAAATTGAAATTGATGCAGGAAGGTCTTCGATTGCAACGCTGTTAAACAGAGTTGAAAACACTTATGAGGCGCTATATATCTCTCCTTCATTGATGAACATCAAATGCGCACACCAACCATCCTAACCCTGTTCCTGTTATTCCTGTTTTCAGGAAATGGCGTTAAAAACCCATCTAATGAAGCCGCCACGCTTTTGGCGGTGGTCAATTGCATGAAAAATAATCATTTTCAATGCAGAGATTTTGACGATGCGCTGGCTACGGATATTTTCAATGCTTACATAGAGGCATTAGACCCGGAAAAGTGCGTATTTACTTGTGTGGAAATTGAGCAACTCAACGAGCGTAGGCTCCTGATTGACAACGAAATACAGGAAGGTCGAATTGATTTTTTTAATAAAATCATTAAAATAAGAATAAAAGCCCTGGAAAATGCAGCGGCCATTGTACGCTCCATCCTCAACGAGGAAATCCATACAGCCTCCACCGACGCTGACGACATCAATTTCTACGAATTTGGTTGTGGCAATGAAGAACTGCGCAACAGATGGCGCCATAAAATTAAACAACAATATTTGGAAGGAATTTTGACAGAAACACAGAGAAACCGAGCCGCCTCTATAGAAATTCAGCGCAGCAATGCAAAAAAACGTGCCATAAAGAAAATTTCAAACCAAATAGACGCTCTAAAAGCAGAAAGCAGAATGTTGCTTTTTTCAAAATACATCAACGCCTACCTGAAAGCCAATGATATTCAAACCGAATACCTGACGGCCGATGAAAAAAAACAATGGGAGGCCGAATTTTCAAGAAACTTAGTCGGGATTGGCGTAGAATTAGAAATGGAGGCCGGGTATCCCAAAATCAAGCGCATCCTCCCAAACGGTCCGGCAGAACAGGCAGGTCTGCTCTCCAAGGGAGACCTTATTTTACAAATATCGGATGTAGCGGGGAATTTTGTTGAGGTGGGCGATAAAACCATGCACGAGGTCATCAATTTATTAAAAGGGGAATCCAAATCAACGGTAAAATTGATGGTTAAGAAAAAAGACCAGCCGGCCATCCCCGTCACCCTGACCAGAGACCACTACGAATTGGAAAAACTACATTCCTTTTTGTTGTCGGAAGGTGCTAACCCATCAAAAATTGCCTACCTAAAACTATTCAGATTTTACGAAGGCTGCTCAGCGGACCTGCTCCATGAATTAACCCAATTCAATAAAATGGGCATTAAAAGCCTGATTCTTGACCTTAGAGATAATCAGGGGGGCAGTGCAATAGAAGCCAGGAAAATAATGGGGTATTTTCTTGAGGGAGGCGTGGTGATGTACGCCAAATACAAAAACAACCAACTCCGCATTTTTGAAGACGAAAGTGTTGAGGCAGATTTTACCGGGAAATTAGTCATTGCTGTGAATGAAAACAGCAGCTCTGCATCCGAGCTCACCGCAGGCACTTTGCAAGACTATGGAAGAGCGGTTATCGTCGGAAGCCAAACTTATGGAAAAGGCACCATCCAACGGTTTCATCCCATCCAAAACGATACCCTGGATTTAGGAGAAATCAAACTTACAATCGGCGTTTTTTACACCGCCAATGGCCGGAGTGTGCAGTACCAGGGCGTGCTTCCCGACATTCGCCTCCCGGCTGAAAACAGCTTATTTGAAACGGGGGAAAGAGCCTACCCGAATGCCCTGAAAGTGAAAGACCATAGTTGTCCATTGGTTCCTAAAAGCGCACTGGGCTATATCAATCTGGAAGAAAAAAAACGGCGAACAGCACCCGGTTCGGATGGCATAGCGGGCTTCCATATTGAAGAAATTCCGGAGGACAAAACCAATTATTGGCGGAATAGTCTTAAAAGTGATAGCCTTGTTTATGAATGCTTTAAAATAGTCTTGTAGTCCTTTGCACAAAATTTATACCTTTAAAGGCTAAACACAAACTTCATGCGTCCATTCTTATTTTCGTTGCTCCTGTGGTCAGGAACAATTGCAGCACAAAATCCAGTTACGGATGCTGCGCCACCACAGGTTAAAATCACCAACCACACCAACAAAACCGGCGCCAAACCAGCATTTGGCGAAACGGTTTCCATGCAGGTTTACACTTATCTTGGCGACTCGCTGTTCATGAGCACCCGCCGCGATTACGGGGGCGCCCACGAGATTGCCCTGCCCACGAAAGAGCAGTTTGAGGCCGAACTACAAGTCCCTGCGATCCTGAAAGCCATTTTTGCCATGGCAGAAGGCGATAGTGTGACCATCCTCGAACCCATTGCGGATGAACTCCGGGAACAAATGCCCGAAGGCTTTAAAAACATCCCTGCCGCCCGGTATGAGGCGGTTTTAGTAGACATCGTCTCTGTGGAAGAACTACAAATGCGCGAGGCGGAAGCCCAAAAGATGCGGGAAGCTTCCATCGCCCGCGGCGCAATTGTGGCCACGGAAGTGCAAACCGCAATAGGCGCTTACAAAGCGGGTACGTTGGGCAAAAAGCTTCAAAAAACCGCTTCAGGCTTAGAATACGTCATTGTAGAGCAAGGCACAGGCGCTCCCATCAACCTGGGAGACGAAATCATTACCCACTATTACGGCGTGCTGACCGCCACCGGCGCGATGTTCGACAATTCCTTTGATCGCGGCGAACCTGCGCCCTTCCCGGTCGGTCAACTGATCCCCGGTTTTAATGAAGGCATGCAACTGCTCAATCGCGGCGGCAAAGCCATTCTTTTTATCCCTCCTGCGCTGGGTTATGGCGAAGAAGGGGCGGGCGATGTTATACCGGCGAATGCCGATCTGGTGTTTTATATAGAACTGGGGTTGTAGCAGGTCTTGCTTCTTTACATCCCCACTACTTCAACACCTTAAATAGAAAATCTTCTAAAAACTGGCTTGTAAACTCTGGCATGTTGGCCGGCGAGGCATCTGTCAATTTGGGCAGGTAAGCGCTAAAATATTGTTGACTATGGGATGTTTCGATCAAGGTTGTACTTAAAGACCGTGGGTATTTATACGCCGGGTTGTACTCAGAAATAACCCTTGCAATGGTTGCGCACAAATCTTTATACGGCTTAAACACTGCACCTTTGTTTATTTCCGATACGTCTTTCACCAAATACACTTTGCTGCCTTCTGTGATGACGATCTGATTCAGAAATTTTTTATTGTAGTCAAATTTACCGGAACTCTCAGGCAATTCATGGGTTAGCAACTCAACGATCAGTTTCAATTTTTCCTTTTTATCGGCTACATTCTGCAACTTGAACATCACCAAAAACTCCATGTAGCACCAATACCAATTAAGGATATAGAGCAAAAGACGGTGTTTGTTTTCAAAATATCGGTATATGGTCGCCTCGGTGCAGTGGGTTTCAGCAGCCAGTTTCTTGAAGGTAAACCGTTCGAGCCCTAACTGAAGAATCAGGTCTATTGCGTTTTTTACGATTTGCCTTCCGACCTCGCTGCTTTCCGGATCCCGCAAAAATATCTTCTCATTGATCTTGAAGGTGACTTGAAAATCCATATCACAAAGCCTTTTCACAAAGATAAGCGTTCCACTGATTTAGATAGCAATATTCTCTCGAAAAAAATTTTTACAATTTTTAAAGATAGCATAGCTATCATCTCAAGTCATTATACTATCTTTGACCTGACAACATAAAATCATGCACCATGAAAAGTTACTTTAGCGAGTTAAAGTATGACCTTCCGGCGAGTATCGTCGTGTTTTTTGTTGCCGTTCCCTTGTGCCTTGGTATTGCGTTGGCATCCGGTGCGCCTTTGTTTGCGGGCATCATTGCAGGCATTGTAGGAGGCATTGTAGTTGGGGTAGCCAGTGGTTCGCCATTAGGCGTGAGCGGCCCGGCGGCAGGTCTTGCGGTAATCGTACTAACCTCGATCGCTGCACTGGGAGGCTCCTGGGAGGCTTTTTTGCTTGCCGTGGTTTTGGCGGGCGGCATCCAACTCGTTTTGGGATATGCCAAGGCTGGCTTCATTGCCTACTTTTTCCCATCCTCTGTCATCAAAGGTATGCTGAGTGGCATTGGACTTTTGATCATTTTCAAACAGATTCCCCATGCGCTGGGTTGGGACAAAGACGCGGAAGGCGACGTTTCGTTTTGGCAAACCGATGGTGAAAACACCTTTTCTGAAATTTATAAGGCCGTGGAGTTCCTGACGCCAGGCGCTGTGCTGATTGCCATCCTTTCCTTAGCTATCCTCATACTTTGGGATAAAGTACTGACCAAAAAACACAAAATTTTTGGTATGCTGAATGGCCCGCTCGTCGTAGTGGCCTTAGGCATTTTGATGAATTACCTTTATCAAAACGGCATCTTGAATTACAGCTTAGCAGCCGATCAGGTCGTAAATCTTCCTGTTCCTGAAAGCCTGGCTGCGTTCTTCGCTCAGTTTACGTTTCCGGATTTTTCGGCCATTACCAATTTACAAGTTTGGAAAATTGCTTTTGTCATGGCCATTGTAGCAAGTCTGGAAACCCTGCTTTGCGTGGAGGCCACCGACAAACTTGATCCTTACAAACGGGTTACCCCAACCAACAGAGAATTAAAAGCGCAAGGGTTGGGCAATGTGCTTTCCGGCCTGATTGGCGGTTTGCCACTCACGCAGGTCATTGTTCGCAGTTCGGCCAATATATCTTTTGGAGGGAAAACCAAAATGTCGGCCATTCTCCATGGTGTATTTCTACTGATCAGCGCGTTGACCATGGCAAGCATTTTGAACATGATCCCACTGTCAAGTTTGGCCGCCATATTGCTCATGGTAGGCTACAAACTGGCAAAACCGGCTCTTTTCAAACAAATGTACAAGCTGGGCTGGGAACAATTCATTCCGTTTGTCGTCACGGTTATTGTGATTTTATTCACCGACCTCCTGACTGGAATTATTGCCGGAATGGCCATGGGCGGTTTTTTCGCATTGCGGCACAGTTACCGAAATTCACATTATATGAAAGAGGCGCATACGACCGAAAATGGCGTAAATACCTACCACCTTGTTTTGGCGGAGGAGGTCTCGTTTTTTAATAAAGCCAGCCTGATCAGGGAATTAGAGGCCATTCCTGAAAATTCAAAAGTGGTTATTGATTGCACCAATTCAAAATCCATTGATTACGACGTGGTTGAGTTGATAAAAAACTTTGACAGTAATGCGAAATCCAGAAACATTGTTGTGGAGAAAATCAGGTTCATTGAACCCGTAGCGTGAGTTCAGGCACGTGGTTTTGATCTGAGAACGCAGCTACTTCAGCAGCTAACCAAATTTTCATTCACCGTCATTAAAAAATTAAGTTAATGAAAACCTTAACTAAGGAAATGCAAGACGCCATTACCCCTTCCATGGCGCTGGAATTGTTACAGGAGGGCAACAAGCGGTTTGTCAACAACCTGAAAGTGAACCGAAATCTTTTGCAACAGGCAAACGAAACATCAGACGGGCAATATCCCTTTGCAGTAATCCTGAGTTGTATTGACAGCAGGACTTCCGCAGAGCTTATTTTTGACCAGGGATTGGGCGATGTTTTCAGCATCCGCATTGCGGGAAATATCATCAATGAAGATATTTTGGGCAGCATGGAATTTGCCTGTAAAGTTGCCGGTTCCAAAATCATCGTCGTCCTCGGGCACACCAAATGCGGCGCTGTAAAAGGAGCTTGCGATCATGTGGAAATGGGCAATCTAACGGCTTTACTTACCAAAATAAGACCCGCCGTTGAGGATGAAATGACCATTACCGAAAACCGCAATTCAGGAAACGCAGTATTTGTGGAAAAAGTAGCGAACATTAATGTTAAGCGAACCGTAAAAAGTATCCTCCAACGGAGTCCCATTTTAAAGGAAATGGTTGAAAAAGGAGAAATAGGGCTTGTTGGCGGCACACACGACATCACCACAGGCGAGGTGGATTTTCATCTCGATACGCTTGCCTTAAATCAAGCATAAACCAACTTCTGTTTGCGGTAATCGTAGATTCCGGGATGCAGTTACGCCTTTTCAATCACATAAGAGACGAACCAGAAAAAACTGCTAACTTAGCTGGTGAATTATACTGAGCGTTGAAAAAGCTATACCTCGCACCGCCTGGTTTTGGGCATGGGTAATGGGCGAATACGTTTACTAAACTTAAAAGTTTAGTAAACGTTGCCAGCGCTGATCCACAAAACCAAGCAGTGCGTAGTATAAAACTACTGAATCCAATGGAGCAACCGATCTACTGCCTAAAAAAACAGGTATTGTTCTTTGCTGTATGTCTTCTCATGGCAGGCACAACTCAGGCGCAACAATTAAACTATCTCCCCGCTGGTAAAGACCAAAAAGCGTTAGACCTTAAAGATTTTAGCGCCCGGTTAAGCAGCGTTTATGCCGATAGTGCGGTTGGCTGGGCTTACGCCATCTGGAAAAAAGGAAAATTATTCCGGGAACAATCCGGAGGTTTTAAAATCACGCCTGCCGATCGCTTAAATCAGAAAGGCGTGCCATTTTTAGCTTCTACCAGATTGCATGTTGCTTCGATGAGCAAAACAATTACCGCTATTGCTATTGCTAAATTGGTGGATCAGCAAAAAATAAAATGGGAGGATCGGGCAAAGTCTTTTTTGCCATCTTATTGGAAATTACATCCTGATTTTGAATACCTTACCATCCTTGAACTGGTAAACATGAAAAGCGGATTAGATGCTCCGCTTGATGCCATTTCCTCGGGTACTGACTCCCTGAGAAAGCTGATGGAAAGAGGCCCCAATCCGGAAAAGCGCGGCAAATTCAATTACCAGAATACCAGCTATGGGTTGTTGCGAATCATTATCGGCTATGCAACAGGGTACAAAGAGTTGCAGCCTGCTGCGGACTCATTAGTCGTTGGTATTGTGACTGCAAAAATGTATAAAAATTTTGTCAACCAATACCTGTTTAAACCTGCCGGGATACCTCCAGCCGATTGCAGCATCACTGATTTAGAACCCGCTTTTCAATATCCGTTTCCTTACGCGGATGAACCGGGCGAGCTCACCGGATTTGGCAGCCCATCGGAGAACGGCGACCTAAGCGAATATGCAGGTGGTTTTGGATGGTATTTGTCCACAATGGATGCTGCTAAATTCATCAATGAAATATTTGTTGCTAAAAAAATGCTGTCCCCAAAAAACCTAACCGCATTGTTTAAACTCGATTTTCCATTCAAAATCCGCAAAAATGCCTACGGTGAATATTTTGGATCCGGAGGGGATTGGGGCCACCCCGTCAAAGACAAAGGATGGAGGGGCATTCATGCTTATTATTATTGTTTTCCGGAAGATATTGTTGTTACGGTATTCGTGAATTCCGGCGAAGGTTCGCCCACCAAGCGTGTTATCCATGCTTATGAGCAAGCATTTAAATAGGGCCTGTCCATACAGTCGAGTGTCTGCTCTTTAGAGTTCGAGAGCAAGGCATGTTTTGCCCCAAAAACGGGAGTTTACTCGCGTAAATGACCGATTTTGGGGCAAAACATAACGCAGCTATCGGACTATAAAGACAGACACTAAGTTAATACACCAAAAACTCCACCCGACGATTCTTCACATGCGGCTTCTTAATCAACGGCTTCGTATCTCCATACCCCTTAGTCGTAATGCGCTCGGCTGCCACGCCTTTTTCAATCAGGTAATTGGCTACGGTTTGCGCGCGCGCTTCGGATAGCTTGAGGTTGTTGGCCGGATTGCCCAACTTGTCGGTATGCCCGGCAATGCTGAGGCGCAGGGTTGGGTTATTTACCAAAAACCGGCTGAGTTTGTCCAATCCGGGGTAAGATTCCTCAAGGATCGTGGGTTTTGTTTGCACAAAAAGCACATTTTTGGGGATGTATTTTTTCAGCGTATCCGCAGGTACGGCAGTTGCTTTTGCGGGTACTTCCGGTTGTGCGACTTCGACTTCCCGCACAGGGTCAGCAGGCTTGGGGGTTTCTGCCGGTTTGACAATGGCCGGCGTCTTTTTGGGTGTTGGTTTTGCCGCGGGTTTGACGGGCTGTTTTGGCTTCGGCTTTGGCTCAACGACCACAACCGGAGGCGGGGGCGGTACTTTGGTGTAAAAATACTTGCTGGAAATGATCTGGTCGCGTTTTCCGGTCTCGCTGGGCAATTGCCAAAACAACTGAATTTCGCCTTCCAACATGCCGTTGAAATACGAGACGTACAGGTCGTAATAGCGCCCGGCTTCCAAATAAATACTGCCCGTGAACCGTTCGGAATCGTGCATTCCCCAGGCGTCAATGACTAATTGATTGTTGACTTTCACTTTGATGCCGTCGTCTACATGGGCGCGAAAGGTATAAGTGCCCGTTTCCGGCGTTTTGATTTTGCCCCACCAGCGGATGGAAAACCGCTCGGGATCCATGCCTTCCACCGGCGCTATATTGTCCCAGACAAAGTTGATTTGGGCGTCGGTGCGGGTCATCACTTTTTTTTCAAAAGCGGCGCCGGCGTAGTAATCGCCTCGAAGGCCCTGATCGGATTGCCCTGACGCCATGCCCGCCACACTCACCAGCGCCATCATCCAAATTATTTTTTTCATCGGGTGAATTTTATGTCAAGAACCGTTTTTTTACACAAAAAGGGCAGGAAAATTCGACGAGAAAAGGGTTTGTTTCGATGATTTCCGGATTACTTCGAGCATTTGACTTTTAATCTGCAAAAAATCTTGCAAATTCAAAGTTTAACTTTAAATTTGCAAGGAGTGTATTTTTTATAACCATCATTATGATTACCAGACACTTATCCGAATTCGTCCAATCTGCTGCGCGCACGATGCCTGTCGTAAGCATCACAGGACCGAGGCAGTCTGGTAAAACAACTTTGGCTAAGCAGGCTTTTCCGGAATATGCGTATGCGAATCTCGAACACCTCCCTACGCGCCAATACGCACACGAGAACCCCGTTGGTTTTCTCAAACAATACCCCAATGGTCTCATCATAGACGAAGCGCAATATTTACCAGAGTTATTTTCATACATCCAGGTCGAAGTTGATCAAAGCCGCTTAAATGGACAGTATATTCTGACCGGCTCTCAAAACTTCCTGCTGATGGAAAAAATAACCCAAAGCCTTGCAGGTCGTGTAGCGGTGTTCAATTTATTGCCGTTTGCTGCCCGGGAACTTGAAGGTACCGAATATCAGCTCACTAATCCTTTCGAGTATATGGTCAAAGGCTTTTACCCCCGTATTTATGATCAGATGACTCCCATTGACGTATTTTATCCTTCTTACTTATTAACCTATCTCGAAAGGGATTGCGCCCGAATTGCTACTATTGGCGCGACAGTGCCGGACATGAAATTGATCTGCTGATCGAACACGCAAGCCGTGTATTTCCTGTTGAAATCAGATCCAGCCAAACACTGAAATCCGATTTTTTCAAAAATCTTGAGTTCTTTCAAAAAATCTCCGATACGCCGCCTGAACAATCATTTTTGGTTTATGCAGGTTCGGAAAACCAAAATCGCCTGCGGGGGTATGCGCGAGCCTGGGACAACCTGCCAGGTTTTGATTGACCTTTGCTGGCGCGAGGCTCCGCCTCGTGTCTACTATTTAAGAGGCTCCGCCTTTTGTATCGGGCAACCGCAAGGGTCGCCCCTACTCGCTGCGCAAACTCTCTACCGGATTCGCCAGCGCCGCCCGCACCACCTGAACCCCCACAGTCAACAGCCCCAGAGCCAGCAAGGCCACAGTGCTCCCACCCAAAATCAGCCCGCCAACCTCAATGCGATAAACAAACAGGTTCAAAAACAAATTGCAGAGAAAATAAGCTACGGGAATGGCAATGACCACCGCCACGCCAAGAATTACCATAAAATGGCGCGACAGCAGCAGCGTCACTTCAGAAACCGAAGCGCCTAATACTTTCCGTACGCCAATTTCTTTCACCCGCGTGCTAACGGTATACGTGACGATGCCCAGCAACCCGATACATGCCAAAGAAAGGGCGAGCACCGCAAAAAAACTGGCCAACCAGCCCATCAGCGTTACATGACTGTAAGCCCTGCGCATGGATTCCTCCATGAATTCCGCCTTAAAGGGGTGTACCTGGTCTATTTTTTTCCAAATACCCTCCAAAGACGCCAACGCCGTCGAAGGATCACCGGGGGCGAGTCGTACGTGCAAAATACCATATTCAAACGGCGCATACCGCAGGGCAAAAGGTTCGATCCTGTGCTCGAGGTTGCGGTAGTTGAAGTCGCGAATGACCCCGCGTATCGCGACGGGAGTATCGTCGCCCAGCCAAAGCGTTTTGCCTACTGCTTCGGAAGGGCTGCCCAGTTCGAAGCTTTCTACGGCTTTTTCGTTCAAAATGAGGTACTGCTCTTTTTCTGAGACCCTGTTCTCAGGAAAATTTTCCCCGGCAATCAGCTCCAACCCCATCACCGGGATGTAGTTTGCATCCACCGAAGCGCAGTGAATCCCCGGCGATTCCCCGCCCCGTTCTAACTGGAGCGGAATGCCTTGCAGGTTGCTTCCAGCCAGCACAACAGAAGTTGCGCAAACGCCTGTCACGTGCGGGTCCTGTGAAATTTCGGCAGCCACTGTAGTCGAAGTGTTGCCCTGCAATTCAAGGGTCAGCAGGTTTTCTTTTTGAAAACCATAGTCGGCTAAGGTCATGAATCGCATTTGGCTCCACAAAGTCGCCACCACAATCATAAAAATGAGCGATATTGAAAATTGTCCCACGAGCAAAACTTTGCGCCACCCAAACCGGGAAGAGGTCGCCAATTGGCCGCCGGCATTGCCCCTCAAGGCTGAAGTTGGCTGTAGCTTGGCCAATCGCTGCGCCGGTAGCCACCCGGCTAATAATCCAACCACGATACCAAAGGCTATAAAAATCGCCCAATCTAAAGCATCAGCTTGCAATTCGGACAGCATTACGCCGTCGGGGAATCCGGTTTCTACAAATTGGTTGAGCGGCAGGTGCAGCGCCCACGCTACGGCGAGTGCGATGAGCGACGTCAGCACGGCTTCTGTCAAAATCAGGCGCTTGATGTCCCCTACCCTTGCGCCGATTGCCTTGCGCACGCCCACTTCCCGTGTCCGCGACAAGGCACGTGCGATGGCCATATTGGCATAATTCAAACAGGGAAATACGATGAGGATGGCCACAAAGACTACTAAGCCCCAAATAAAAAACCAGGGCGCGCCAGTGCCAAGGTCGTTGACCAACATTTCAGATTTTGGGGTGACATCGCCGAGGTTTTGTGAAAAATACCGCAGCGCCTGGTCACCTTTCCCGGCGTTTGCCCGGTCTTTTTCGATTGCAGCGAGCGCCACAGCGAGGTCGGATGCTGTTTTGCCCGGATTCAATCGCACATACCCATAAACCATATAGCGGTTTTCCCAGTTTTCAACTACTTTTTCAGCCGCTTCTTCGGGGGGGTAGCCTGCTTCGATCGCAGTCATCGAACCGGCAGAAGCGAGGCAGTCAAATTCGATATGCGATTTCCCGGGCGGAGGCGCCACAACCCCGGTGATGCGGTAAACGCCCTTGTCCCGCAGCGTCAGGGTTTCGCCAATGGGGTTTTTACTTCCAAAAAAGCGTTCTGCTGTTTTTTTGGAAATCACCATGGTGTTGGGTTCGTTCAGCGCCGTAGCTGCGTTACCTGCTTCTAATTGAAAGCCAAATATTTTGAAAAAAGCCGGTTCTGTATAAAAGCCGCTGACGGGCAACGTCAGGTTAGAAGCCGTCGTGGCATCAATGCCCTGAATGCTGCGCACCAACCGAACACTCGACTCCACTACACTAAAGTCCCGAAGCAGCGCATCCCCAAGCGGGTAAGGTGTTGTGGCTAATTTCATTCCGTCTTCCTGCTGGCAGTTAATCCGAAAAACCTGCTCGGGATTGGGGTGAAAATGGTCGTAACTCAACTGGTTGCGAATGATCAGGATCACCGTTAAACAGGCAGACATGCCCAAGGCTAACCCAACAATATTGAGCAGGGAAAAAAACTTGTGGGCAACGAGGTTGCGATAGGCAATTTTGATGTTGGTTCGTAACATCGGTATGTGTTTTGTGTTTTTTCATCCTCATGCTGGCGCGAGGCGGTAGCTGAGCGACTCGTACTGAGCGAAGCCGAAGCAAGTCGAAGCTCCGCCTCGTGTCGGTTATTCAAGAGGCTCCAGCCTCTTGTTTCCGAGCGACCGCAAGGGGCGCCCCTACTCGCTTCGCAAACTCTTGACCGGATTACTCAACGCTGCCCGAACACTCTGAAAACTCACCGTCAAAAAAGCGATGGCTACTGCCACCACCCCCGCCAGTACAAACATCCATGCCTGCACTGAAATCCGATAGGCAAAATCCTCCAGCCAGCGGTCCATCAAAAACCAGGCAACCGGCACAGCAAGCACAAACGCAAGGAAAACAAGCTTCAGAAAATCTTTCGCCAGCAGCCTGGTAATGCCGGCCACACTGGCGCCCAGCACTTTCCGGATGCCAATTTCTTTTGTGCGCTGAACGATCTGATAACTGGCCAATCCCAGCAGCCCCAAGCAGGCAACGAGGATGGCAACAATCGAAAAAAGCGTAAATACCCGACCAAACTGGAGGTCTGCCTGGTACTGCTTGTTGAAAAATTCATCCAGAAAAAAATAATTGAACGGGTCATTCGGAAAATGTTCATCCCAAACCCGTTGAATCGCGGCAATCGTTGCCGATGCGTCCCGGGTTGCCATTTTAATCGAATAATAGCTTCGGGTATCTGGACGATACAGAAACGCAACCGGGTTAATGGCTTTTTGCAGGCCCTGATGATGAAAATCGCCGGCAACACCTACCACCGTAAGGGTATCCTGCCCCCGAAGGATGCGCTGATTGAGAATGTCTTCCGGTTTTTCAAACCCGAACATGCGAACGGCGGTTTCATTCATCATCATCGTTTTGCCCTCCACATCCATCCCAAAATCTTTGGATAAAGGCCGTCCGGCTACAATTTTCAAATCATAAGCTTTAAAAAAATGCTCGTCAGTGCCGATGTTGTACAGGGTGTGGAAAGGCGCCTGTTCACCCTGGCTGTAAAGCCGGGCGCCGTTTGTCCACAGGATTTCGTCACCGGCAACGCTGCTGGAAGCCGTCAGGCTCCGCACCTGTGGCAAAGCGAGAATTTTATTTCGAAAAGGCTCAAAGTCCCCTTCGTACAAGCTATCAAGAATGGTTTGAGCACCTTCTGCAACTAATGTCTGTTCAATGTTAAAGCCAATATCCTGGCTGCGCATAAACTGAATCTGGCGATAAACAACAATAGTGCCGGCAATGAGCGCAATGGACGTGGCAAACTGAAATACCGTCAGTCCTTTTCGTAACAGCACACCGCCTGCTGTGTTTTTCAAAACGCCCTTCAACACGGACACCGGCTGGAAAGAAGACAAGACAAAAGCCGGATACAACCCTGCCAGCGCCGTACCGGTCAACAGTGCCCCAGATGCAGTTAGCCAGAAAGCTGGTTTGGATAAAAAGTCAAAAGGAATGTCGGTGCCGGTAAATTGCCGGAAAGCGGGCAGCAGCAGCCAGGCCGCTCCAATAGACAAAGTAAAAGCAGCTACATTTAGCAACAAACTTTCCGTCAGGAATTGCCACATCAGTTGACCCCGCATGGCGCCCATTACTTTTCGCACGCCAACTTCCCGGCCGCGTTCCACAGACCGGGCCGTAGAAAGGTTCACATAATTGATCCAGGCGATGCCCAGAATAAAAAGCGCTACGAGGAACAAGACCGAAACAGCCCGGCCATCGCCGTTGACTTCCGCTTCCTGATTGACGTTGGAATACAGGTGGATATCCGTCATAGGCAGGATATCAATGACATTCCGCAGGTCTATTTTTCGCTCAATATAACGGGCATTGGGGTGGCGGTCCTCAAAAGCGGGGAATTTAGCTTTGAATGCCGCAATGTCTGTACCGGGTTTCAGTTGCAAATAAGTATAAAAATCGTACCAACCCCAACTGGTTTCGGTAGCATTGGTGGTATCCTGCCAGGCTTGTGTAATGAATTTTTGTAAAGTTTTGTAAGAAACGAGGTAGTCAATAATGAGGTGCGAATTAGCAGGATAATCTTTAAAAATCCCGGTCACTTCATACGCCTGAAGCATATTGGGGTCTTTCACGGTCAGGTATTCGCCCAAAACATCTGTACGCCCAAAATATTTTTTAGCCATCGTTTCCGAAAGCAGGATCTTATCCGGCCCCTCTAATGCGGTTTCCCGGTTTCCGGAAATCAGTTCTATGCTGAACATTTTTAAAAAAGGCGGGTCGGCGTAGTACCCTTTTTTTTCTGAAAACTTGAGGTTCGCTTTGGGGTTATTCAGGATAAACTCCGCATCGTGCAACCGACAGGCATCCACAACTTCGGGGAATTCCCGTTTCATCGTGGGCGCAAAAGCAGGAAATACGGTGGCCGACTGCCAGGAAAGACTTCCCGCCTGCCAGGCATCGAGCCGTAACCGAAAGATATCGGCGCTTTTTTCGTGAAACCGGTCGTAGCCACGTTCGTAACTGACGTATTGGAGAATCAGCAAACAGCCGGTCATGCCCAGGGCCAGGCCGAAGACATTGAGAAAGGTGAACCCCGGGCGTTTCTGCAAGTTGCGAATAGCTAATTTAGCATAGTTTTGCATCATTGTTTTGGCCTTTAAACTACTGATTATAATTCATTTATACTGGCGCGATCGCGGCAACTGAGCTGGTGGCTGAGCGACTTATACTGCCCCCCGCTGGCACGAGGCTCCGGCCTCGTGTCTACTATTTATGAGGTTCCAGCCTCATCCATCATTCCTCCGCTGGCGCGAGGCTCCGGCCTCGTGTCTGCTATTTATGAGGCTCTGCCTCATCCATCATTCGCTTCGCAAACTCTTAACCGGATTCGCCAACGCCGCCCGGATAGATTGAAAACTCACCGTCAGCAGCGCCACGCCAATGGCGCAAACGCCTCCCAAAATAAAGACCCCCGCACCAATTTCGGTGCGGTAGGCAAAATCGCCCAGCCACTTCGACATCCCCCACCAGGCCAACGGCGAAGCCACCGCGATGGCAATGAAAACCAATTTCAAAAAGTCTTTAGCCAGCAGGGAAGTAATGTTGAAAATAGAAGCACCGAGTACTTTGCGGATGCCGATTTCTTTGGTACGCTGCCGGGTCAGGTAAGCCGCCAGGCCCAATAGACCAATGCACGCGATGAATATGGCTAATCCGGCAAACAATACAAATAGGCGTTTTGCCCGTTGTTCGTCTTTGTAAAGCGCAGCCAGATCGGCGTCGAGGAAAGTATAGCGGAAAGGCTGATCGGGCAGTAATTCCTGCCATTTGGCGGAAGCCAACTGCAAAAACCCCTGAAATTGGTCGGGTTGTACGCGCACCGACAACAAACCGTCTACCCGCTGACTGACCTGATGAAACATCATAAATAGCGGGACAATCGGCTCGTGCAGGCTCTGAAAATGGAAGTCCCGCACAATGGCAATTACGTTGAAGTTTACATCCCGCTCTTCCGGATCAAAAAAACTACCCGTCATGGTCACTTGTTTGCCAATGGCTGCATCCGGATCAATGAAACCCAGGTCGCGGGCCGCTTTTTCATTCAAAACAACAGAAAGGGTATCATTGAAATCTTTGGAAAATCCGCGCCCGTTCAAGACTTCCATGCGCATGGCGCCGATGTAGCCGTCGTCTACGATCATGCCCCGGCCAGTAACCGTTTCGCCATTGCCCGGCACTTTGAAGGAAATACCGAAATAGTTGCCGCCCCCCGGACTTTCACTGGTGCCGCCAACGGCTTCTACGCCGGGTATTTTTTCCAACTCCTGTTTAAATGTTTCCGTTTTCGGCCCTAATGCGAAGGCGTTTTGCAACGTCACGACATGATCTTTATCAAATCCCAGTTTTTTGCTAAAAATAAAGTCCAATTGCTTGAGCACAATCAACGTACTGATAATCAGCATAACAGAAATAGCAAACTGAAAAACCACCAACCCATTTCGCAACCGATGTCCTTTTTTGGTTGCCGAAAAATTGCCTTTCAAGACTTCTATCGGACGAAAAGCGGACAACACGCCGGCTGGGTATAAACCAGCGACCAGCCCTACGGCAACAGCGAAACCCGGTAAAGCCACCATGCCCCAACCCGTAAAAAATTCATTCAGCGAGATTTGCTTATCGGCAATTTCGTTAAACACCGGCAGCAAAAGCGCGACCAAACCCACCGCCAGGCCCGCCGAAATCAGGCTGACCAAAATGGCTTCCGCCAAAAACTGCCCGGCCAACTGCCTGCGCTCGCTGCCGAGGGCTTTGCGAATGCCGACTTCTCTGGCACGCTCCGAACTGCGCGCCGTGGCCAAATTGACAAAATTGATGCAGGCAATGAGCAGGATGAATCCGGCAATGAACGAAAAAATGGTCACCAATGCCATACTGCCGGTGGGTTTCAACTCTGCCTCCAATTTGGAATGCAGGTGAATGTCGCGCAGGGGTTGCAGGAAATAATGCCAGCCATTGCCGGCTGCTACATACTGATCGTAGTCAACCCCAAAATTGCGCTGCACTTCGCCGGCTGCATACTGCTTCACCACGTCCGGAAATTTTGCTTCTAACGCTTTCCAGTCAGCACCGGGGCGGAGCAGGAAATACGTACACCCTACAAAGCCGATATGATTGGTTTGATCGAAAAAATCGTTGCCTTTGGTTGTGGCGAGAATATCGAACGTAAAATGCACATTTTCAGGCAAATCAGCACAAACAGCGCTTACGGTCATCGGCACGGGCTGATTGCCCAGCAGGTTCACGGTTTTGCCCATAGCGGCTTCCACGCTACCGAAATAACGCTTCGCCGTGCTTTCAGTCATCACCAGCGTATTGGGTTGATTCAGCGCAGTAACCGCGTCGCCTTTCAGCAGGGGGATTTGAAATATTTTAAAAAAAGTGGAATCGGCGGACAGGAAGTTTTTTTCCTCAAACACGCGGTCTTCCCATTTGACCTGGACGGTGCCGCCGGGGTTAAAATTGATCAGGCGCACGGCTTCCTCCACTTCCGGAAAGTCTTTTTTCACCGTCGCTGCATAGCTGGGCGGAATGATGGCATAGCCTGTTTGCCGGTCAGGGTAAATCCTGTTCAGCGCCATGCGGTAAATGCGGTCGGCGTTGGCCCAGGAGCGGTCGTGCCCCAGTTCGTCCGCCACAAAAAGCAAAATGACGAGGCAACAGGCAATGCCCACTGCCAAGCCAAGGATGTTGATGGCGCTATAGCCTTTGTATTTCAGGAGGTTGCGAAAAGCAATTTTTAAGTAGTTCTGCAGCATAGCCGGGTGGTTTGCGTTTCAAATAGGCATAGGTTGCCCCTTTTGCCCATGAAACCCAGTACAATTGCTATGCCATGAATTTAAAATTAAGATTATCAGTGTTTTATGCTTTGTTTTAAAAAAATCAGGCGTCCGCTTTCGGACAATGCGTGTGCGGGGACGGACAATGTATTTTGTAGGTAGTGAGGGTGTCACTCCAAGCGTAATGTTGTCAACTTAGCGAGTGATAAATAGTTATATCTTTAGTTCTTTGAAAATTGATTACAACAGATCAGGAAATAATTGGCCATGGATTTTTTCCTGGCCAAATGTCAATGAACTAAAAACCACACCATGTCCAACCCAACCTTCACCCACCTCGACGACGCCGGCAACCCCTCGATGGTGAACGTTTCCGAAAAGGCCGTCACCCAACGCAGCGCCCGCGCCCGCGCCATCGTCAGCCTGCCGCAGGCCGTGCTGGATCTGCTGGAACGCGGCGACATCCATACCCCGAAAGGCCCGGTTTTCCAAACCGCCATCATCGCCGGCGTCATGGCCGCCAAAAAAACCGGGGAACTTATTCCCCTTTGCCACCCGTTGGGCATGGACCACTGCTCGGTGAGCATCCACGTAAATGAGCAGCAGGACGTGGTGGTGGAATGCACGGCTTCCGTCAACGCCAAAACCGGCATCGAAATGGAAGCCCTCACCGGCGCCACGCTGGCTGCGCTCACCATTTACGACATGTGCAAAGCCCTTTCGCACGACATCGTCATCCGGGAAATCAGGCTGATGGAAAAAACGGGCGGGAAGCGCGATTTTAAACGGGAGGAGTAACAGCGTTTACTAAACTTCCAAAAGTTTGGTAAACGTTATGTTGAGTGGAGCTACGTTTACTAAACTTTCAAAAGTTTGGTAAACGTTATGTTGACAAAAAAAACACGAGTATGGCCAACAAAACCATGAACAAATTTATTTACGGCATAGATTTCGGCACCACTAATTCTGCATTGGCCATCCTCGACACGGAGACCAACCAAATCGTGCGCATGTTCACAACCCCTTCTCTGCTGTTTTTTCCCGAAAATCAAAACACGAAAGGCGACATCGCCTATTCGGTCGGGCAGGAGGCTGTTCAACGCTACGTGGAAAGCCGCATGCAAGGGCGTTTTATGAAATCCATCAAGCGGGTGCTGCCCAACAAAAGCTTTCACGACACCAAAATTTCGGGCAAAAAATTCAAGGCAGAAGACCTTGTCGCCATGATCCTGTTGTTTTTGAAAAAACAGGCCGATGAATTTTTGGGAGAAGACATCCGCGTTGCCGTGATTGGCAGGCCGGTGGTGTTTGATGAAAATCCGGAAAAAGACCAACTGGCGCAGGATCGCCTCTCCAAAGCGGCGCGCCTCGCAGGTTTTGAAACGTTCTATTTTCAAATGGAACCCATTGGCGCGGCGTTCAGCTACGAGCGGCAGATTCAAAAAAAAGAGTTGGTGCTGGTGGGCGATTTTGGCGGCGGAACCTCCGATTTTTCCATCATGCAGCTCGATCCAAAAGCCATTCACAATCCCGACCGCAGTAAAGACATGGTGGCCAAAGGCGGCATCTACATTGGCGGCGACAGCTTCGATTCCGACATCATGTGGCACCGGGGAACGCCCCATTTCGGGCGGGGAGTGAAAGAACAATTCGAACCGGGCAAATGGTTAGAGACGCCGCTGTCGTATTTCACCAACATCTGCTCGTGGGAAAAAATGAACTTTTTAGACACCATCAAATGGCGGGAATCCATCCAAAAATCTTATGTTTTTTCGGGAAAGGACTACCGCATCAAAAACCTGCAAACCTTGGTGGAAAAGAACCTCGGCTACCTGTTGTTCAAGCAGGTAGAACAGGCTAAATTTGGCCTGACTGCCGAGGACCTTGCTGCTTTTACTTTTGAGGAATCGGGCATCCACATTCAGGAAATGATCACGATAGAAGATTTTGAATCCGTAATCATCCATAAAAATGTTGAAAAAATTGATCGCTACCTACAGGATTTTCTAAAGCGAAACGCCGTTTCTCCCGACGATATTGATGCCGTTTTTTTAACGGGCGGAACCGCTTTTGTCCGCCCGCTCCAGCACATTTTTTACCGGATTTTTGGGGAAGACCACGTCAAATCCGGCGACCATTTCAATAGTGTAGCTACGGGAATTGCTTACAGTTACCACATTTTAGCCCAAGGATAATTACTCCGGCAACAACCTTATTCATTACCATTTTCCTTTTCACTTACCTTTTCTCTTTTTGTTGGTCTGCTCAAAATTGAATACCCCAGCCCTATTGAAATCCAGGGTTTTCCCTGGTGATCCCAGTTTATCCGGTCTGTCCCGTCACGATATTTGTTGCCATTGATATGATCCGTTCCAATAAATACCCCAATCTGTTGCCCTAAAGCAACATCGGATGTAAATTCAAAACCATTATTCAATCGGATTTTAACAGGAATAATGGTGGTGCCTGACAAGTTATCTAACAAAATTCACCCAATAGGAGGGCGAGCGTAGGAAAATACCTGGGGAGGATACCCTGTCAGCAGTTAAGCGCTACGTGTTGGCGACTTAGCTTCTTTTACATTTTTATTTTGCCATAGGTATGTCTTTTTTGGTAGTCTCACTTATGCCATTTGTTGGATTTATATAAATTAAATATAAAACTAAATCTCCTTTACGTGGAGTAATGATATTTTTGGTGCTATTACCCTTGACTTTGCAATCACTTTCTTTTTCTTTTTTTATTTCATCTAAATTGTAAGTTAGTTTAAAAAAACCATTTCTTTTTTCTTTTATAGTATATATAGTGTCAGAATTAGATACCTGTTTAAGAACATCGCCCTCAAAATTGATTTGACCTAAATCAATTCTTTTTTCGACAATTACTCCATCGTCATTAGATAATAAGTATTCATCTTTTTCACATTTAAACATTTGGAGATGAATGCTTTCAACTGAAAGTGGTAAGTCTGATGGATTCGATATTCTGAATTGTAAATCCCCCAGGTCTCTCTTTGTAATTTCTAGTTTTGGCTCTTCCCAGTTCTTTTTTTTTGAGTAAATTCATAATCTGTTCTGATTTTACCCAACTCCAAGATTGCATCATGATATTTTGCTTTTATATCATTTGGTACTCCTTTACTATTGACTATGCTTTCATAAAAGCATAAGGTCTGTCTATAATGTAAATCTTGTTCCCAAAACTCTTTAGAAACTAAGGAACTCTCCTGAACATTTTTTTTAATAGTTTTTGCAAACTCTGAAGAAAGATTTAGATCGGCTGACAGATTGTCTATGCCTTTTATTACTGTGGCATCTGCTTTAGCCGCTGCCTGAATATCAGCAACTAATTTTAGTGCAGCTTCACTATCAAACCCTCTTTTTTCAATTTGCCAATTTAACTTCGGAACGTTTTTGCATTTGTCTGATACTGCACCATCTTTACATTTCTCTGACGTAAACAAAAGGATTAATGCTGGAAGTACGAATAATGTCTTTTTCATTTTGCCTTGATTTTGATGTTAAAAGATTGATTTTATTTCAAAAGTTATGAGAGAATAATTTGGTTTTTTGAAATGTGCCAAAAGTAAAAACGGCCAACTGTGCAGCGCCCTATGTAGCTGCTGCACGTCAGAATCGAGCGCGCAGCATTGCGCGTCCACGAATTGTTCGCTGTTTTTTTTATACGAAAATTTAAGATAATTCCCTTTCAAACTCCGTTGCCCCAGGAAACAGAATATTGTTTTCCAAATGAATGTGCAAATGCAAATCGGCTTCAAATTCTTTAAGCAAAGCAAACGTTACCCGGTAGGTATTACAGGCATCATTTGGCGGGGTATAATGATTGCTTAAAGTCTCAATTTTTCTAAATCTTTCTCCTTCGTTGTCATGTTCATGCATCATCATTTGAATGGGATTTTGAACTGTGCCGAAATGTGGTTTAGCAAAAGGAATACCATTTTTCTTTACCGAAACCATTTCCCGGATAAAAGGAAATAATATCAATTCTTCTTTCTTCATGTGCATAGCCAGGTTTTCAGTTGCTTCTCTAAAAAGTGCATTGATTTCAAATAATTCGGGATGATGATTGCCGTGTACACGACAGATTTTGTCGAGATAGGGTCTTATTTCCCGTGTCTTTTCTTCTACGTACCTGTGATGTTTTTTCTCTATGTAATCTGCCAGTAAATCAATCGGCCATGATTTGTAATCAGTTGTTGATTCACTACTGGATTGTATAGCAAGTTCGAGATTTTGGATTACTGATGCCGTTTCCAGATTTTTATTTTCGCATGCTTCTGAAATTGTTCGATTTCCGTTACAGCAAAAATCAATTTTATACTTTTTAAAAACGGCTGCTGTTCGGTAGCTCTGTGCTACCAATTCTCCTATAATGCTTCTTTCCGTGATTTCCATGTTGCGTGAAAATGTTGTGTTGTGGGAAAATTTGCAAACCGGTAGAGTCAGCTTGCGTGTCGGCCAAGTCAGTCTGTAAGAATGGTAAGATGCCAAAGTTCATTCAAAATCCCTATTCCGGCAACAACACTTCATCAATCACATGAATGATGCCGTTTGAAGTCGGAATGGATGCCAACACGGTGGCTTTGCCGTTCACCATCGTTTTGCCGTCTTTTTTGCTGATGCTGATTTTGCCGCCGTTGACCTGTTCAAAAGACTGGCCGTCCTGCATGTATTCGATTTTGAGCGAACCCACGTAGGTGTGGTACTCTAAAATGTTTTTCAGTACATCTTTTTTATCCGGTTGCAACAAACCCTCTATGGTGCCTGCGGGTAATTTGTCAAAAGCAGCGTTGGTCGGTGCAAAAACGGTGAAAGGCCCGGCATTGCTCAACGCATCCACCAGCCCTGCAGCTTTTACAGCGGCCACTAAGGTGGTATGGTCTGCGCTGCCTATGGCAACCTGCACCACATTGGGACTGGAAACGTCGTCTTTTACGCCCGATTGACCTACGGTTTGGGTATCGGCTGCTGCGGTAGCCTCGGGTGCGGTATTGGATTCACAACCCATCAAAATTGCCAGAACGGCAAGGGCAATAATTGAAATGCTCTGTTTCATAAGTTTTTCATTTTGAATATGATAACAAAGAAACAAACCCAATACTCAATTATTTATGCGTTGAATCATAAAGCCTGTTTTTTTTTAAATATGACTCACGGAACTCCGTTTTTTTTGAGCTGAAAAATAAACAATAAGAGGATACTCAAAAACATGAGGACGGCTGCCCCAAATAAAGCCTCATTGGCATAAGGAATCAAAATATAGGAAAAGGAGGCAACGCCTTGAACCATCAGGATAAATTCATTGAGAAAGACCCCGAAAACAAACAAAACAAGTGCCTTAATGCTGTATTTTTGGGTCGTAATGATGTTAAAACAGAATAAATACACCAATAAAAATACAGAAATGATGGCCAATAAAACCAAGTGCAGATAAGCAATTACAATTGGCCGAAAACCAAAGGCCAATTTGCTGATTTCCGGCACGGTAGAACCCAACTGAAGGATTAATTTAACGCTGAGCGCACCCCCCCCTGCGAGGAATAAGTATTGCCAGACGGACTGTATTTTGCTTTTCAACAAAGGCAGATTTTGCCGAATGATTTGCAGGAACCTGACCCAAGCGAAAACCTGTGTCGCTGCCGCCAGAACAACGAGTCCGTACAACCAGACCGGCAGGTTTAGCCACAAGGTTGAAAGAAAATAAGCGGGCACACAGGCCGTTGCAAACAGCCAAAAGATCTTGTTGTTGGCGCTTGTATTGGGCAGGTATTGGTGCAGTTGGCTGTACAGCAACCCCATGCAGGCAAAGAAAAAAAAGCCGTTGTATTGAAAATGGAGGTAATAATAAACCGAAGCTAAGTAAGCATTTTGGGGGAGGTTTTTTGTCATCATCATGTAGGCCAATGCGAAAGTGCCTAATGAAGAAAGCACATTAAAAATTAAAGCTGCTTCAAACCAGTTTTTGGCAGGGTGCTGTTTTTCTACTTGTTTTAAATCTTTAAAAAAATAGAAACTAAAAAACCAGGCAATAAAAATAGACGCCGTAGAAAAAGAAATAGAAACAGCTGCGTAGCCCTGTACGGCAAAAGAAATCAGCATCCCGTATGCACAAACCAAATTCAACACGAGCAAAATCCGATACTTTCGCAAAGCTGGTGGTGACAGGTACAACTGGATGAAACAAATCATCAACACAAAAATCGTATGCGTGATCCAACCCGAAAAAGCAAAATGCGAATGGGCATGTTGTAAGTATTTTTGATCGAAATACGGAAATGAAAAACCGATTTTATAACGCATCATCACGCCCAATAACGCTACGATAACGAGGTTGAACAGCGAAAATTTAAGCCATTTCTCCGGAATAAAATGCAACATCAGTAGTACAGTTTTCTGTGATCAATAGTCACTTTGTTTTCTTCCTCCATTTTTTTCAGGGTTCTTATGACCGTTTCCACGCGCAAGCCTGTAAAATTGGCGATTTCCTGGCGAGTGAACGCAATGTGAATTTTTTCATCGGTGGCTTGCATCTTCTTTTTACAGGCACTCAGGAAACTGATGATGCGTTCTTCGGGGGTGTGGTTGACGATGTCCCGCAGGGAATTGGATTTTGCATAAACCCGTTGGGCAAAAAGCACCGTAAACGACTGATGAATGGTGGGGTATTCTGTCAGTATTTTAAAAAAAGTATCTTTTGAGAGCTTAAAAATGACGCTGTCTGTCAAAGCAACGGCCGTTGACGGGTACAATTCATGGATGAAAAGCGGCGGCTCGCCAAAACTATCTCCGGAGGTAAAAACGCCCTGCGTAAACTCCCGGGTGTCCTCGTTCGTATTGAACATTTTTACGCTGCCTTCTTTTATTTGGTAATAAAACCGGGGCGTAGCGCCTTCTTCAAAAATGATCTCATTTTTGGCATACCTTTTTACGGCAGCGCCCCAGGTAATCAGGATATTTTCATCTATTTGCATAATGTAGTACTTAGTCGCACCATTTAATCGAGTGTCTGTTCTTTAGAGTTCGAGAGCAAGGCATGTTCTTCCCCAAAAACGGGAGTTTACTCAGGTAAATGACCGATTTTGGGGAAGAACATAACGCAGCTATCGGGCTCTAAAAACAGACACTAGCTGTTGTGGATTTTTACCTGCATGACGGTCGCAATACTCTGCGCGCGCTGCTTAATGAGTTCAGCATTTTCGCCTTCAAAAAGTTCGTTCACCGTTTCGTTAAACAAGCGAATCCATTGCTGAAAATGGCGCATAGACAACGGACTTTTATGATGAATGCCTTTGTGCTTTGCCATAGGATTGCCTTCGTAATTCCCGGTGGCAAACAGCAGGTTTTCCCAAAAATCGTACATTACTGGAAGGTGTTTTTCCCAATTTACAGGGACCACCTCCGTAAAAAAGTAGCTGATCGTCTCGTCTTTATTTACTTTTTCGTAAAAAGTATTGACGAGATTTTCAATATCTGCCCGGTTTTGAATGTCCGATTTCATGTCCTTAGTTTTTAGCCTTGGATTAATAAACACAAACTATCGGTCAATGCTTCTACCGAGTGCAACTGATCAACCGGAATATTAACTTCCTCATATTGCGCCAAACGGACTTGTTTTTCACCTTCCCGGTAAATGACATTCCCGGATAAAACCGTGAGTTTTGCAGCAACCTTCGTCAGGTGTTCTTTAAGGATCATTCCTTCTTTAAAGCCAATGACCATTACTTTAAAATCTGATCCTTTATGCAAAGCCCTTGCTACCGGGTGCGCTGAAGTTTCGAGTGCTAAAAATACTTCTTTAATGGTCATAAGTCCTTTTTTTTGAATTTAAGCAGAGAAATGTAAAAAGGCACAATTACCCACAGGATTAATAAAAAAAACGAAATAAACAAGCCCGTCGTCGTACCAAAAAAATCTTTAAAAATAGCGCCCGTATAGCCCATCATGGCGGAAACATCTAAGTGCAATAAAATCAGAATTCGCGCCAAACTAATGGGGTTTAAGGCGCTGATGCCAACCATTGCTTTTTCAATGGGGTAATCTGACAATTGAAACATCAAAAACAAAATCAACCCGTCGTACAACAGCGCGAAAAATAACCAAAGCATAATGGAAATACCAATGCCTTTGGCTTTATCGCGGGTGATTATCGCACTCAAAAAAGCAATGGCCACAAACACGACAGAAACCAGACAACCTGTTCCCAGCATCATAAATCCGACCGATGACGCTTCGTAGATCAATAAAGGAATACCTGCACCTATCACAAAAGCAAGCACCATAGAAACCGACATGCCCACAAACAAACTCAGCCATATTTTTTTGCGCTGAATGGGCTGGCTCAACAACAATTCGATAAATTCTGCACTGTTGTACAGGTAAATTGTTGTAAAAATAATACTTACCAAGGGCACAATGAGTAAGATGATATTGAGCAACGACAGCAATCCTTTGGTACTGCTGTCTTCCAGACTAAAAACACTCCAGGAAAGTACCGCTAAAATGAAGGTATAAATCAATACAATCCTGTTCTTTAAAATATCGAGTACCACGAATTTTACAATCCTATTCATGACTGCCGCTTTTGAGCATCATGGAAATAGATTTCGATATTTTTTCCTCCCCCGTTTCACGCTTCAACGCTTCAATCGTTTTGTGAAATCTGATTTTTCCATCCTGCATATAAATGAGCTGGGTGATTAAATCATCCAATTCGCTGAGCAAATGAGAAGTGATCAGGATCAACTTTCCTTTTTGCTTTTCCTCAATTATTTTTTCTTTTAAAATGTCTGCCGAAAGCGGATCTAACCCCGCCGTAGGTTCATCCAGGATCAACACATCCGGGTTAAACAGGAAAGCTAAGGTGGCGCTGACTTTTTGAGTGGTTCCGCCCGAAAGCGTCCGCATTTTTTTATCAAATAAAGTCTTCAGGTGAAATTGATGCAGCAAAGCTTCGTCTGGTGCGCTCGATTTTCTGATTTCTTTCATCATTTCAATGATCTGCCCGATGGTCATGTTGTCGGGATAACGCCCGATTTGTGGCATATACCCGATATGCTCCCGGTAATGAAAGGAGTTTGCAATGTTTTCTCCCATGAAAATAATATCCCCTTTGCTGGGCAAAACAATGCCCAGGATGCTTTTGATGAGGGTTGTTTTCCCACAGCCATTGGGGCCAATCAGGGCAATGCATTCGCCTTTGGAGCAGGCCAGGTTAATGTCGTCGAGTACTTTAAACTTCCCGAAATTTTTCGATATGTGCTGGATGTCAATCATAGTTCAAGCGCGCGCATTAGCGGGGTTTTGTCAATGAAATTATCAGGAGTCAGCGTCGGAATTAATTTTTCCGATTTGTCTAACAGGGTCACGATAAAGCTACGAAATAAAAGCATGGCAGGCGGATTGTTTTCTACAATTACCGAAAAGATGCTGAGCGGATGGAAAGGCACGTCGCCAATATTGTTTTTGTCTAAGTCATATCCCTCATACTTATCCCAATAATTGCCGTTGAAGGTATTCAGCACCAAAGTGCCATTGGTACTGATGTCAAAAGTATTCCCCAAAAAATTATTGGCGACCACTTCATTTTCGTTGCAACTTGCCTGGATTTTCATCCCCCAGCCGTTGTTTTTGAATACATTTTTTTCAACTTTTACCCGGTTCGTACCATCCATATAAATCCCGGAAGTATTGCTGACAAAGCGATTTCCGAAAATATAGCTGTCGTTAATTTCCTTCAATAATAAACCGTACGCGGCATCGCCCCAGTTTTCTTCAAACAGGTTGTCAAACATTTTGACATTTTTACTGAACATCACAGCAACACCCGCGCCATTATGCCGGAAAATATTGGTGATGTAAGCATCGTCGTTGGAAAACATAAAATGCAAGCCGTAACGGATGTTGTGATGCGCACAATTGCGCCAGATCACGGAATTGGAAACAAACTCAAAATAAATGCCGTCCCGATGACCTGTAATTGTATTGCCGATGATTTGCAGGCTATCGCTTTTCCAGCAATGGATGCCGTTGCCGATCTGTTGTTCTTCTGTGCCATAAGCCCGGATCCGGTTGTTTTTAACGATGCAGTTTTTGCCGTATTGAATGTAAATTCCAAAAAAATTATCTTCCAAAATATTGTTACTCAATGTCACTCCATTACTGTCGTAAACCTTAATTGCACACGGATCTTCCAGGGTCGCATAACCCGAACCCTGAATCTGAAAACCATCCAAAACAACCCGGTCGGCTTTAATGGAAACCACTTCGAATTGCTTTTGGCCATCCAATACCGGGCGGTTGATGCCCAACAAAACCAAAGGTTTGTCAATCAACAGGTTGCCTTCTTTGTACCAGCCACCGTGTACCATCACCGTGTCTCCATTTTTTGCCTGGCGGATGGCCGTTTGTATTTGTTGTACCGGAAATCCCTTGCCTACATGGATGACCGTTGCTCCGGCAAACAGGGCAACATGCAACAGGAATAGGATGGCGGTTAAAGTTTTCATATTAATTAATGTCTTTCCATTCTACGGGGACTGCTCCAAATTTCTCCAAATGCATTTTTGCATTTTCGGCATCGCTAAATGCCGCTACATCTCCCCGCATGGGACTCCGGACTGCTTCCCCTTGGATAAAAAGAGCCTGTTCAACCGGGATTAATACATTGGATTTTGTGAAATCCGAAACATAAAACTGTCGGAATTCAGTCGCCTTATTTTCGTTTTTGTAGTGAACCAAACACGACAGGTCGTCAAATTTATACACCCGCCCTTTTTGTGTCGTCAGGGCTGCGCCAAACCGACCATCTGCGATGGTCATTTTACAAAAATCGCAATTGTCTGTGTTTAATTTTATGCTGGGAATTTCCGGGCTGCTACAAGACACAAAAGGTATAACAATAACTATTATCAAAGCCGCGCTTTTGCTTTTTATAAATTTGTTTAAAAACCCGGATTCTTTTAAGGTAGCAAAAAGCAGGAGTAATCCACTGGCTATGAATAACCACCCGCCAGTGTCTGGTATGGAATAAGCCCCGAAATTGAGCAATTGTTTGTATCCAATCAGGGGTGGTTGATAGGCCATACCCGGCACAATAATTGCTGCGGTGGGGTCTAAATTATGCCCGTAATTGTAATTCCAGCGGTAAAAATCAACCATCGCTACAATGCCAAACACCGCAAATAATCCAAAGAAAGCATAAAGGGAGCGCTTATTCCCGAAAACCCCGACCAGCAAAGCAATCAGCGCAAAAGAACCGATCAGGTAAGGCAGAATGGTAAACTCAAAAAAATCTTCCGTATGCAGCGTTTTCATACCAATGTAATGATTTAACCCATTGATAATCTCCACTTGCCCCCCTAATTTGTCCGGGAAAATTTGCAGCATCAAACCCTCCGGATATTGAGGAGCAGACAATTCAATGCGCCACAAGGGAACGAAAATAGCGATGCCCAGACAAATAGCGCAGATAAAAAGAAGTCCTTTGGATAAGGCACTTAGTTTTTGATTTTCGTTCCTCATGGTGTATTGGAATAAATACTTTGAAAGAAATTCTGGCGCGCACGGCGTCTTTTTGTTTCACACAACGCGCACAACGCATACAACGCGGAGGGAACGTTGTGTCGTTGTGCCGTTGTGTGAAATCTATTCTGGCACGCACAAAACGTTGTGCCTTATTGCACCGGATCAGGCCCGTTTTTGCCTAAACTCGAACTCAGCGGCACCTTGCTGCCGGCGGGCGAAACCCGGATGTATCCCTGCATCTCCTGGTGCAACGCGCTGCAAAAATCGGTGCAGTACATCGGGAAAATGCCAACCCGATCCGGAACCCATTTCAACGTGGTTGTTTCGCCGGGCATGATCAGCAACTCGGCGTTGTTTGCGCCTTTGATGCTGAAGCCGTGCGGCACGTCCCAATCTTGTTCTAAGTTAGTGACGTGGAAATATACCTCGTCGCCCATTTTGATGCCTTCGATGTTATCCGGTGCGAAGTGCGAGCGGATAGACGACATTTTCACATGCACTTTGTTCCCGTCGCGGGTCACACCGGTTTCCGTTTCGCCCTTGGCCACGTAAGGGTGCATGTTTTCCGCGATTTTAAATATTTTCACCTGTTTGTCCCGGATCAATTCTGCCGGACAAGCCTGCGCATAGTGCGGTTCGCCGATGGTCGGAAAGTCCAGAATCATCTGCATTTTATCGCCGCTGATGTCAAACAATTGCGCACTTTGAGCCAGCTCAGGTCCCGTCGGCAAATACCGGTCTTTTGTAATTTTGTTGTAAGCAATCAGGTATTTGTCAGAGGGCTTTTTGCTGTCGCCGCCCGGGATGCACAAGTGACCGATCGAATAATAAGTAGGAACCCTGTCCAATACCTTCAGGTCCTTAATGTTCCATTTGACCACTTCTGAAGAGACAAAGAATGAGGTGTAGGCATTGCCCCTGCTGTCAAATTCGGTGTGCAATGGCCCCAGACCGGGTTTCTGTACTTCGCCATGCAGCGCCGCTTCGTATTTGATCACCGGAATGCCTTCATATTCGCCGTCAAATGTTTTGTTCGCAATGGCATTTTGCAGTTTATCAAAGCTGAATACGGGGATCAGCGCGGCTAATTTCCCGCTGCCAACGATGTATTCGCCCGTTGGGTCTACGTCGCAGCCGTGCGGGGATTTCGGGCAGGGGATCATGTAGCAAATATCCTGCAACTCCTTCGAATCCAGCACCAAAACCTCTTTTTTCATTTCGGATTTAGCTGTATGCGTTTTTTCGTCCCAGGTATTGTGGGCGTAAGAAACCGGGACTTTTTTGCCTTTACCCGCTTTGATGTATTCCTCCGCTTTTTTCCAGTTCACCGCCATGATGAAGTCTTTGTCTTTTTGGGAAGCATTGACTTCCAGCAGCGAGTTGGCTTGTTCGGTGTTGTAGCAGGAGAAGAAAAACCAGCCGTGCGATTTGCCTTTCCCTGCGTGGCTCAGGTCAAAATTGACACCGGGGCACTGGATTTGGAAAGCAAGATCCATCTCCCCATTGTCTTTATCCACACTGATGAAGCTGATATGCCCTTTGAAGTTTTGCTTGTAGGTGTTAATCGGAACATCGCCATTTACGTTGTCGGCAGGCACGCTGAAACGGGTTCCCGCAACAACGTATTCTGTGTTTTCAGTAATAAACGGAGAGGAGTGGTTGCCGCCGCTGTTGGGCAGTTCAATGATTTCGGTTGTGCGGAAAGTCGTTAAATCAATGCGCGCCACACGGGGGGTATTGTTGCCGTTTCCGAAGACCCAGCGCCCATCAATTTCGCCGTTGGTTTGAGACATTTCAGTATGGTGCAAATCGTCCCATGGTACAAATCCGTGCGAGGTGTTGAGCATCGGCTTAGTTTCTTCGCTGTAGCCCCATCCTTTTTCCGGGTCAACCGAAAAAACAGGAATGACACGCAACAAGCGCCCGCTGGGCAATCCGTAAACGCTCATCTGGCCGCTGAAGCCGCCGCTGACAAAATTGTAGTATTCATCGTATTGCCCCGGCGCTACATACGCTTTTGCAGCTATATCGCCGCTTACCGCAGTGCTCATATTTTTAGGCTTGCAACCACCTAAAAGGGCAGCAATGAACAAACCGGCAAAGGTTAGTTTAATGATGCTGTTTTTCATAAATTATGTTTTGATTTCAATAAAATGAATGATTTCGATCAACTTTTCAGGCATAGAAAAGGCTGTTGAAGCGCCTTCAACTCAAAATGGATCCCACATTATTCTTGATGTGCTGATTACTTAATCCCGTCGTTTTTGCGCATAAATTCAAGAATTTCCCGCGCTTCGGTATCCGTCAAATTCTGATTCGGCATACGCACCAGACACAATTCCAATTGCGCCCTAACCTCCGGATCCTTTTCGATCATGGGATCGGGGTTGGTTATGAAATTCATAATCCATTCCGGGTTTCTGCGTGTCGTTACGCCTTTCCAGCCCGGGCCCACCAATCTTTCTTCGGTCAGTTTGTGGCAGGCCGCGCATTTAACCCCTTGGATGGTTTCGCCGGCTACAGCCATCGGTGCATCTAATTGGTTGCTCAGGTTGAGCATTTCAGCAGTGAATTTCCCTTCTCCCCGCTTCGGGTCGTAGGAAGGTGGATCCTCCAGCATAGATTTTGGCGGCGTGTCAGATGAGTTTGCGGTTGGAGCGCTATTGCCGCCACACGCCGACAGCAACAGGATTAATGCTATGGTTGAAAATACTACAGGTAATTGATTCATCGCTTTTAATGTTTAAATTTTGTGTAAAATTCGGCGATGTCAACCATGTCGTTTATGATTTAAGTCATAAAGGTCGTTGATTCTGTAACAACGCCTTCAAAATACCCATCCCGCGTTCCATTTCTTCCTCATTCACCGAAGCAAAGCCAAGCCGGGTAGCATTCAGGTTTGGATCATAACCTGTTCCGTCCGAAATCAACAGGCCATTTTCGCGGGCTTTGGCAGCAAGCATTGGGAGAGGAATTGCTTTGTCGAATTTTGCCCAGACCGCCATGCCGCCGGTTGGCTTCGCAAACCCGACGACATGACCCAATTCGCTTTTCAGCATTTCACAAAAAAGATCCCTGCGCCGATGGTAGGTTTTTTGCGCCTTTTTCAGGTGGCGGCGTATTTCGCCTTCTTTGAACAAGATAGCCACCGCTGCTTCCATCAGTTGGTCGCCCTGCCGGTCAATGATGCGGCGCAACTGCCCCATACTTTCAATGAGATCCGCCGGCGCAGCGATATAGCCAATGCGCAGAGCGGGGGAAATGGCCTTGCACAAAGAACCCGCATACACCACATGCCCGCCGGCGTCGGCGCCGGCAAGGGGCAAAACCGGATTGCAATCGTAGTGAAAATCGTAGTCGTAGTCGTCTTCCAGAATGCAGAAATTATAAGTTTGTGCAAGCTGGAGCAAGCTCAGGCGCCGTTCAGCCGGCATGGTAACGGTGGTTGGATAGTGGTGGTGGGGCGTCACGTAAATCAAGCGCACCGAATTTTTTTTACAAATTTCCGCAATGGCATTCACGTCTAATCCGCGTTCGTCCACGGGAACCTTCATTAGTTTCGCGCCGGTTTTTTGAAAAATCAGGTTGGCCGATCCGTAGGATATTTCGCCGACAACCACCACGTCGCCGGGGCGCAACACGATGTTTGAGGTGAGGTACAGGCCCATCGTGCTTCCCCGCGTGATAAGGATATTTTCCTCGGTCACCGGCAGGCCGCGGGTTTCGCGCAGGTAAGCCGCCATCGATGCCCGCAGGGAGGCCTCGCCGAACAGGTCGCTATAAAAAAGCAGGTTTTTGCGATAGCCTTGCCGCAACACCGTTCGGAATGCCCGGCTTAAGGCATCCCAGGGCGCCAAGCGCACATCCGGAAAGCCGTCGTTAAATGCCAGTACGTTGCTGCCTTTTATGATCGGACGCTGAAGCAGAGGATCACTGTGGAAGGCAAAACCAGCTTTGGGAGTAGAGCTGGTCGCCTGCGACGGCGTTTTTTGCAGGGCCAGCGGCTTCATTTCGGGGAGTTTGTTGCTCACGAAGGTGCCACTCGACGCTTTGGTTTCTATCCAGCCCTGCGCCAGCAGTTCTTCGTACGCGGCGACCACTGTTTTGCGATGGATGCCCAGCGATTCGGCAAGCGCGCGGGTTCCGGGCAATTGTGCGCCGGCTACAAGGACGCCCCGCCGGATGTTGTCGCTGATTGCGTTGGAAATTTGCAGGAACAGCGGCGTTTTTTCTGATTTATTGAGGGTGAGCAGGGTGGCGAAATTTTGCATCGTCCGGTGATTTTAAATCAAAGATAATTCATCAACCGGACTATTCATTATTTGAAATCCGGATGTTTTCAGCAGGCCGGAATGTGGTTATTTTTGTGGTATTGTTACAGGGTCAGTGACCAGGTGACTTGAAGTCTAATGTCGTCAACTGAACGGAGAATAACCACGAAGTGGTTGAAGGTGAATAGCCCCCGATGCAATCGGGGGACAGGGATGAGCGAAAGGTAACGCCCAACCCCGAAAGGGGTTGAATGTCAATACGCTACACCCCGTTTTAAACATTCAACCCCATTCGGGGTTGGTTCACCTCCCCCCTTCCATCTTTCCCCGAATTGCATTCGGGGCTATTCAAATTTGACCCTTTCAGGGTCGGTTACGTCGTTAAGTTGACGACATTAGACTTGAAGTCAACCGGTCACTAACACACGCAGTCACTTCACAAACAAGAAGATAAGATTATGAAAGTAAAAACATCCCGCACGCAGGGAAGCCGCTACTATCCCAAACGCTACGATGCCAATCCGGAGTCGCGGGATGCGATCTTAGACGAAGGCTTGGTTTGCCACGTCGCCTTTAATCTTGAAGGGCAGCCT